>Ga0302314_10009743_pt1 | contig 16952 bp, 14 predicted proteins | sample III_Palsa_N2_3_FD_200533 | JGI IMG/M metagenome (GOLD analysis project Ga0302314, IMG submission 200533) | Peat permafrost microbial communities from Stordalen Mire near Abisko, Sweden - III_Palsa_N2_3 | ecosystem: Environmental > Terrestrial > Soil > Palsa > Peat permafrost | place: Sweden...
AAATCCTCGCGCGTATTCCGATGGGACGATTTGGAGCGCCCGATGAGATCGCGCGCGCGGTTTTGTTCCTGGCCGCGGACGGCGATTACGTCACGGGACAGCAGATCAACGTGAACGGCGGGGTCTACATGTAGGCTTGGCGCAAGCGCTAACGTTCCCCGAGCCAATCGGCGATCGCCGGCGGCACCTGGCGCTGGGCACGTGCGCTCACGTACATGCCGATGTGACCCAGGTCGAGCTCGAGCGTGGTGAAGTCGCTGCTGCGGGTGAGGCCGCGCAACGCCGCCGACGAGGCAGGCGGCACGAGGTGATCGCGCGTACCGATGAGGTTGAGAATCGGCAGCTCGAGTGTGCGCAGGTCGACGCTGCGCCCGCCGATCGCAAGTCCGCCCCGCACGAATCGGTTTTGCTGATAGAACCACACGACGAATTCTCGAAAAGCGGCACCCGCCTGATCGGGACTGTCGTAGATCCATCGTTCGACACGCATGAAGTTCTCGATGCGCGCCGGATCGGCCTCGCCGCGCAGCAGGTCCACGTATTTCTGCTGCGACAGGCGAAACGGCATGAGCGCGAGGAACAGCTGGTTGAGCACATCACCGGAGACGTTGGCCTGGCCCACCCAGGCGTCCACGTCGATCTTCCGCGCCCACTTCGACAACAGATCGGCGCTCGTGTGAAAGTCCACCGGAGTCACCATGGTGATCAAGTTGCGCACCCGCTCGGGATGCAAGGCCGCGAAGCACAGGCTGAACACTCCTCCCTGACAAACGCCGAGCAGGTTGAGCGCGTCGAGTCCCCTTACTTTCAAGATCTCGTCGATGCAGCCCGCGAGCTGGTCCTCCAGGTAGTCCTCGAGGGTGGTGAAACGATCTGCGCCGTCGGGATATCCCCAGTCGATCAGATACACGTCCAAGCCGCGCGACAACAGCCCGCGGATGAGCGAGCGATCCGGCTCCAGGTCCATCATGTAAGGACGGTTCACCAGTGCATAAACGATGAGTAGCGGAACCGCGCCCGGGGCGGGAGAGAGCGGGCGATAGCGATACAAACGTACCTTTCCCGATCGCCACACCTCGTCTTTCTCGGTGCAGCCAGGTGCGCAGTGCCTTGCGGCCGACAGTGCCGCATACAAACGGGCCGTCACCGCTTGCCTCCGCCGCGCATTTTTTTGGCCGCGGTGGTGCGCTTCTTGGCTGCGGGCCGGGCGCGGGCGGCGCGCTTGCGCTTCGTTTCGCGTAGCTGCTTCTCGAGGGCGCGCAGACGCAGAGACAGGGAATTGATCTCGCGGCGCGTCGGCCAATCGAGCCATTTTGCCCAAGGCTCGATGGCGGCGGCGGACTCCTCGCGCCAATCGCTCGCCTCCTTCAAAGCGTCCGCGAGCGCCAGACCAAACGCCTCGCCGTGGGCCATGCGGGCATAGGCCTCTTCGGCGCAATCGATCCAGGCATCGTATAACCCGTGAAGTGTCTCGGCCGTCGGCGGCGCAGCCGGCGCTCCCAGGCGCGAAACGAAGTCTCGCGCCGCTTCGGCCAAGGCGTCCGACCACAGTCGCCTGAGCCGCCGCTGGGCTTGATCGAGACGTCGCCAGGCCGCGGCGGCGCGCTGCAGGCGCTCTTGCTGTTCGCGCGCCGGCCCGAGCGCGGGCGCCTCCTCGGCGGCCGCGGGCGAACCGCCGGGTGCGGACCCTCCCAACATTCCATCGAGCACACTGCCGAACTGCTCGCGCAGAAAGTTGGCGAATGCAGCGGCCGCGCCTTGCGAGCTCTCCCCGCTTTGATGGAACGCCCGCGCGGCGGCCGTGAATTGCTCGGCGTCGAAGAACGGCGCGAACGGTGGCGCCTGCTGGAAGGCGCCGAGCGGGGAGCGATCCGGCGGCGGGTTAAAGAGGGCGGCGAATGCTGCCCACTGTCGCCAAGCGTCAGCAGCCACGGAGCTCCCCTGGCTGTGCAACGCAAAACAAGCTCTGGGACGAAATACAATAAATAAAAAACATGAATTAATAATCCTAACTATATGTTTTTGTTAATATAAATGTTATAATAGAAAAGGAGGTCCAAATAGTGTGACGTCCTCAGTTGTGCGATGCCAGATGAAGGCTTAGGATATTCCTCGGAGTTGAATCCCGCGCATGCAAGAACGGCTCATCCGAAAATATTCTAACCGGCGCCTGTACGACACCACGGCGAGCCGGCACGTAACGCTCGAGGATCTGCGGCAAGTCATCGTCTCCGGCGACCGGATCAAAGTGGTCGACGATAAGTCGGGCGAGGATCTGACCCGCTCCGTCCTTTTGCAAATCATTGCCGAGCAAGAGCAGTTTGGCGTGCCCGTGTTGGGCTCCGAACTCCTTGAGATGATCATCCGCTTCTACGGCAGCCCGATGCAAGCACTGCTCAGCCGCTATCTCGGCGACGCTTTCGGGTCGATTTTGCGGCAACAGGAAGCCATGCAGTCGGAGATGGCCAAGGCCTTGCAGGCACCCTTTGCACCGTTGACCGAGCTTACGCGCCAGAACATGGAAATGTGGGAGCAAATGCGGTCGGCGACGCGCAGTGCCTTTACCGGCGGCGGAGCGAGCCGCCGCGCCGATTCCGGCGCGAGCGAGCAGCCGAAGGGTCCTTCTGAGAGCCCGGGCGGCGCGGCTCCAGGTGCGAGCTCCGCCAAGAAACGTAACAAACGTAAGTGATATTCGAAAGGTAAGTAAATTGCTATGGATATGCGTGAGAAGACGGTGGTGGTGACGGGCGGCGGACGGGGCATCGGCCGGGCGATCGCTTTGGACCTCGCCGAGCACGGTGCGAATCTCGCCCTGTTGGATCTCAACGAGGCGGATCTCGAGGAAACGGTGCAAAGCTGCGCTGCCAAGTCCGTGAAGGCGCGTGGTTATCGGGTTAACGTCGGCGACGAGGCGGACGTGTCCTCAGCGATGAGCCGGGTGGTTTCCGAGTTCGGTCGACTGGATGGGCTGGTGAACAACGCCGGCATCGTCCGCGATGGACTGCTCGTCAAGGTGAAGGACGGCGCGGTCGTCGGGGAAATGAGCCTGGATCAGTGGAATGCCGTGATCGGCGTGAATCTGACCGGGGTGTTCTTATGTGGGCGCGAGGCCGCCAAACACATGATCGCGCTCGGCAACGGTGGGGTCATCGTCAATATCACGAGTATTTCGCGGGCGGGGAATGCCGGTCAGAGCAACTACAGCGCAGCCAAGGCCGGCGTGGAATCGATGGCTGTGGTGTGGGCCAAGGAACTCGCGCGCTACGGAATCCGCGCGGCCTCGGTTGCGCCCGGATTCACTCGCACCGATATTCTATCCGCCATGCGTCCCGAGGTGCTCAATAAGCTCACTGCCCCGGTGCCGCTGAAACGCCTGGGACTCGCGGAGGAGATTGCGCACGCCGTGCGCTTCATTTTCGAGAATGAATTCTTCACCGGCCGCTGCCTCGAAGTGGATGGGGGCTTGCGCCTCTAGCGCACGCCGGCTTGTTCGAGCTCCAAGGCCTGGCAGATCCGTCCTACAGTCGACAGCACGCGCCTCACGGACGAGGTGAGCAGGCCATCAGTCGGGCAATACCACCCGGGCGCGAGCACATCGTCGGCCGGACAGGGTAGACCGAGCCGATTCATGACCAGGCTTTCCACGGCTTCGGCTTCGTATTCATAGATGGTTGTGCATGCGTCTGGGGCGTCCGCTACATCCCGGTGCGCGAGCCAGTGCGTGAGCTCATGGACCAGCGCAAGCAGTTGCTGTTGGGGGTCCAAGCTGGCGTGCAATGTAATGCGATTGCGTGACAGGCCGCCATGAATGGCGTCGGGGAGCTGTTCGCGCACCACGCAGCCGCCACACCGTTCGACATAGCATTCGAGCGAGCGGATATGGCTCTGTATCGCCGTCATCGCGCGGTCTGCAACAGCATGCGGCGATCATGCGCCCGCGCTGCCTGCCCGTCGACCTGCGTTCGGCGCGGGAGGAGTCCTGGGAGCGTTGCCTTTCAGGGCTATTGCTCTTGCGTCGCAATATATAGATGCTCGAGATTGGATTTGTTTGTCATATATAAATACATTAAATACAATGATATACGCCATAAATGCCTCCGTCATATATTTCTCCAATATTCCTCTTGCACTGCATACAAATTGCGCTATAATGCCAGCCTGTAAATAGAGATCCATCCAACCAAGGAGTTGCCATGATTGACACCACATTCGATCCCAAGTCGATTTTCGAGACCTACAAGAATGCCTTTGCCCCGGCGCTCAAAGTGCAGCAGGAAGGCGTCAAGGCGCTCGCCCAAATGGGCCGCTATCAGTACGCGGTTGCCGGCGATTATCTGGAGTGGAGCCTCGCTCAGGCCAAGGCGGCGATCGCCGCGCAGACGCCTGCGGATTTCATCTCCAGGCAGGTCGAGTTGACCACCGCCCTCAGCGAGCGGCTGCGTGAGCGCGCCCAAGAGTTCGTCAAGCTGGCCGCGGATTCGCAGTCAAGCGTGAGCGATGCGGTGAACGAGGGCGTGCACCGCGCGGCCACGGAGACCAAGAAAAAGGTCGCCTAAGAGTCGCCTGTCGAGGCTCTCGAGTATGGGGCGCCCGCGAGGCGCCCCATGCGTTTCTGGACTAAAATCATCTCTATGAACGACCAGCCGAATGCCGCCGATAGCACCGAGGCCCTGGGGCGCACGCTCCGGGAACAGCTCGCAACCGTCACCGGCGGTCTCGCGCCCGATGTGTATGTGAACGCCTGGTGGGATTGGTACCTGAACGTCGCGCAGAAGCCCGTCAGGCAGGCCGAGATCCTGGAAGATGCCATGGCCAAGGCCATGGACAACTGGAATTTCGCGCTCAAGGCGAGTGCCGGCGAGCCCCTGGCCCCGGCGCAGGGCGACGCGCGCTTCAAGGACGAGGCTTGGTCGCAGTGGCCCTTCAACGTGCTGGCGCACGGCTACCGCAACTACGCCGATTGGTGGCAGAGCGCCTGGTCGAGCGTGTCGGGGGTCGCACGAGAGAGCGAGCAGCAGCTCGATTTCGTGGCACGCAACGCGCTCGAGACGCTTTCTCCCGCCAATTATCTTCTCACCAATCCGGAGCTGCTCGACGCCACACGGGCGGAAGCCGGCCAGAACCTGGTGCGTGGCTTCTCCAACTGGCTGGAGGACATCGAGCGCACGCTCGAGGGTAAGGCCGCCGCCGGCACCGAGCAATTCGTCGTCGGTCGCGACGTCGCCGCGACCCCCGGCAAGGTCGTGATGCGCAACGATCTCGTGGAGCTGATCCAGTATTCGCCGCAGTCCCCCAAGGTGCAGGCGGAGCCGGTGCTCATCGTTCCGGCGTGGATCATGAAGTACTACATTCTCGATCTCTCGCCGAGCAACTCCATGGCGCAGTATCTGGTCGCGCAAGGCCACACCGTCTTCATGGTCTCGTGGAAAAACCCCACGGCGAGCGATCGCAACCTGGGCATGGACGATTACCTGCGACTCGGCATCCGCGAGACGCTTGCGGCGGTGATGGCCATCGTTCCGGGCCGCAAGGTCCATGCGGTCGGCTATTGCATCGGAGGAACGCTCCTGTCCATCGCCGCGGCCGCGCTCGGCGCGGAGGGCGACGAGCGGCTCGCGAGTCTCACACTGCTGGCCGCTCAGCAAGACTTCAGCGAGCCGGGCGAGCTGTCGCTGTTCGTCAGCCCGAGCCAGCTCGACATGCTCGAGGCGACGATGAGCCGGACCGGGGTGCTCAAAAGCGAGCAGATGGGAGCGGCGTTCTCGTTGTTGCGCTCGCGCGATTTGCTGTGGACGCCGGCGGTGAACAACTACCTGCGGGGCAAGCGCGATACGCCCAACGACCTCATGGCGTGGAATGCGGACGGCACGCGTATGCCGTGCCGCATGCATGCCGAATACTTGCGCCGGCTCTATTTGGACAACGCGCTCGCGCGCGGGGAGTTCAGCGCAGAGGGCCGGCCGCTGGACCTCGCCGCGATCCACCTACCGATGTTCGTGGTGGGCACTGAAACCGATCACGTCGCCCCTTGGAAGTCGGTGTACAAGGCACGCGGGTTGACGCGATCGCCGGACTACACATTCTTGCTCACCTCCGGCGGCCACAATGCCGGCATCGTGAGCGGCCCGGTTCATCCGCGGCGCCGGCATCGCGTGCGCACCTGGTCGAACGCACTCGACACGCTTACCCCTGAAGTCTGGCTGGAATCGACGCCCTCTCAGCCGGGCTCGTGGTGGCCCGTCTGGGAGAGCTGGCTGAGCGAGCACTCGAGCAAGACGCGGGTGGCGCCGCCGGGCATCGGATCGGCGGCGGGGTATCCCCCGATCGCCGATGCCCCCGGCCAGTACGTGCTCCAGAAGTAGCCCGACGCTCAGGGTTTGATCATGCTGCGCTCGCCCGACGGGGGTAGCTTGTTGTGCTCATCGATGAGCTGCTTCACGACGCCCGGATCCGCCAGGGTCGATATGTCGCCGAGCTGATCGGACTCGTCGGCCGCGATCTTGCGTAATATGCGGCGCATGATCTTGCCCGAACGGGTCTTCGGCAATCCCGGCGCCCATTGAATCACGTCGGGCGTGGCAATCGGACTGATTTCCTTGCGGACCCAGTCGCGCAGCTCGCGGCGCAAGGCTTCGCTCGGCTCCGCACCGGAGATCAACGTCACGTAGACATAGATGCCCTGACCCTTGATGTCGTGCGGAAAGCCCACCGCCGCAGCCTCGGCCACCTGCGCATGTGCCACCAGCGCGCTCTCGATTTCCGCTGTGCCCAGCCGGTGGCCCGCGACATTGAGCACATCGTCGACGCGGCCCGTGATCCAGTAGTAGCCGTCGGCATCGCGGCGCGAACCGTCTCCGGTGAAATATTTGCCGGGAAAGGTTTTGAAATACGTATCGATGAATCTCTGATGATCGCCGTACAGCGTGCGCATCTGTCCGGGCCAACTGTCGAGCAGCACGAGATTTCCCTCGGCCGCTCCCTCCAGGGCCTTGCCCTCGTTGTCGACGATACCGGGCCGCACCCCGAAGAAAGGCACGGTGGCGGAGCCGGGCTTCAGGTCGATGGCGCCGGGGAGCGGACTGATCAGGATGCCGCCGGTTTCGGTCTGCCACCACGTGTCGACGATCGGGCAGCGGCCGTCGCCGATCACGCGGTGATACCACTCCCAAGCCTCGGGATTGATCGGCTCGCCGACCGAGCCGAGCAGACGCAGCGTCTTGCGGGAGGTCGCCTCCACCGGCGCCGATCCCTCACGCATGAGCGAGCGAATCGCCGTGGGGGAAGAGTAGAAGATGCTGACCCGGTGCTTGTCCACGACCCGCCAGAATCGGCTGAAGTCGGGATGGTTTGGTACGCCCTCGAAGAGCAGGGTGGTCGCTCCGTTCGCGAGGGGACCGTAGACGACATAGCTGTGGCCGGTGACCCAGCCCACGTCCGCTGTGCACCAGTAGACGTCGTTCTCACGCAGATCGAATACCGCTTCATGGGTGAATGCGGCATAGACGAGATAGCCCCCCGTGGTGTGCAGCACCCCCTTCGGTTTTCCCGTCGAGCCGGAGGTGTACAGAATGAACAGCGGATCCTCCGCAGCCATCTCCTCGGGCGCGCAGGCTGTCGGCTGACGCGCCAGCACGTCCGCATACCAGTGATCTCGGCCCTCCCGCATGGACACCCGCGTGCCCGTATGCCGCACCACCACCACCTGCTTGACGCTCTGGGTGCCCTCGTGGGTGAGGGCCTCATCGACACAGGCCTTCAGGGCAATGCGCTTGCCGCCGCGCAGTCCTTCGTCCGCCGTGATGACGAGCGTCGAAGCACAATCTGCGATACGTCCGGAGAGCGCCTCGGCCGAGAAGCCGGCGAACACGATGGAGTGCACGGCGCCGAGCCGCGCACACGCGAGCATGGCGATGGCGATTTCGGGAATCATCGGCAGATAAATGGTGATGCGGTCGCCCTTGCGCACGCCGAGCGCTTTCAAGGCATTCGCGCACTGGCACACGCGCTCGTGCAGTTCGCGATAGGTCAAGCGCTCGGAACGCTGCGGATCGTCCGACTCCCAGATGATGGCCGTCTTGTCGCCGCGCTTTTCGAGCTGACGGTCCAGGCAGTTCGCTGCCACGTTGAGGGTGCCGTCGTAGAACCAGCGGATGCGGAAGTCCTGCTCGGCAAAGCTGACGTCCTTGACCCGGGTGAATGGCTTGATCCAGTCGATGCGCCGACCGATGTCCCCCCAGAACTCCTGCGGCGAGCGGATCGATTCGGCATACATTCGGCCGTAGTCGGCCCGCTTGATTCGTGCGTTGTCCGTAAACTCTTGCGGAACCGGATATAGGCTCTTGTGCATGATGGCCTCTCGCGTTAAAGGCTCGTCCAGACGAGGCGTTGTGACCGTGGCTCTTGGGAACCCCCCCACTAGTTTAGCGTAGACTGGCGGTCGCGGCGCAGCCGTGGATGGGAAGAGCACCCCGCCCGCCTACAACTGATTGCGCCCGGGGCAGGCCACGAGAACTTCGCATGTCGACGCAGCCTGATTTCGATGCTCTGCGCAGGGAATTTCCTGTGCTCGCGCGCAAGACTTACCTGAACAGCGGCTCCTACTGCGCGCTCGCCAACGAGGTCAGAGCTGCATTCGAGGCGTACCTGGAGGACCGTCTGCTGGTGGGGGCGAACTGGGACCTCTGGATCACCAAGAACGAATCCGTGCGCGCGCTGACCGCATCGCTCCTGCGTGCGCTGCCCGACGAAATCGCGGTCACGGCCTCCGTCTCGGCGGGCATCAATTCGCTGGCGAGTGCCCTCGATTTCGCGGGCGCGCGCAACAAAGTCGTCGTGAGCGACTTCGAGTTCCCCACGAATGCCCAGATTTGGCATGCGCAGGAGCCTCGCGGCGCCCGCGTCGTGCATGTGCCGCGTGCCGCGGACGGCTACATTCCCCTCGAGATGTTCGAGCGGGCGATCGATGAGAGTACCCAGCTGGTCGCCATCACCCATGTTTGCTTCCGCAACGGCGCGAAGCTCGATATCCCAGGCATCGTGCGGCTCGCGCACGCGAGGGGCGCCCGGGTCCTGGTCGACTGCTATCAATCGGTCGGCTCGGCGGACATCGACGTGAAAGCCTGGGATGTGGATTTTGCGGTGGGCGGAATGCTCAAGTATCTCCTCGGAACCGCGGGCATCGCCTTTTTGTATGCACGCGGTACGCTGGTGCCCACCCTCCTGCCGACGAATAGCGGCTGGTTCGCGCAGGCGCAGATCGCCGCCATGGACATCACGGCCAACCGTCCCGCCCCCAGTGCCCGCCGCTTCGAAGCCGGAACGCCGCCCGTGGTCAATTGCTATGCCGCCGAGGCGGGGCTGCGTCTGCTGCTGCGCGTCGGCGCGCCAGCCATCGAGCAGCGCATCGGTGCGCTCACCCGCCGCTGCATGCTGCAGCTTGCCGAGATCGGCTGGCCGAGCATCACGCCGACGCTCAACGAGCGCCGCGGTGCAATGGTCGCGCTGCCGTCCCGGGACGAGGGCCGCTTGACGGCGGAGCTCATGAAGCGCGACATCGTCACGTCTCCGCGGGATGGCAACGTGCGGGCGAGCTTTCACTTCTACAACAACGAAGATGACGTGGACGCGTTCGTGGCGGCCGCCAAGAGTCTGCGCGACGCATTCGCTCCGCAGGCGCAAGCGGGCGCCTGACGGGTGCGATCACGATCATCGCCAAGAGCGAGGACGTCAAGTTGGAAATTCGGGTATTGCGCACGGCAGAGGTCCGCAGTCTTCTACCAATGAGGGAGTGCGTGGAGCTCATGCGCAGTACCATGATCGCGCTCTCGGAAGGGCGCGCGGTGGTGCCGCTGCGCTCGATCATGACGATGCCCGCGGCGCGCGGGTTGTTCGGCACCATGCCCGCGTATCTCGCGGACCCCGAATGCTTCGGCGTCAAGCTGGTGAGCGTCACGCCGCGCAACGAGCCTGCCCGACATTCCTCGCATATCGGCCTGGTCGTGCTCTTCGAGCCCGAGCGCGGCTGCCCCGTTGCCATCGTCGATGCCAGCGCGATCACCGCCATCCGCACCGCGGCGGCGAGCGGACTCGCGACCGGGCTGCTGGCTCGGCCGGATGCCGGGGATCTCGCCATTCTCGGCGCCGGCGAACAGGCGCACAGCCATCTCGAGGCCATGCTGGGCGCGAGACCGCTGCGGCGGATTCGCATATGGGCGCGCGACCGCGGGAAGGCCGAAGCCTTCGCGCACTCCGAGGGCGCGCGGCATGGCGTTGAAATCGAGGCCTCGGGCAGTGTGCTCGCGGCGGTCGACGGCGCCGACATCATCTGCACGCTCACCAGGGCGAGCGAGCCGATTTTGTTCGGCGACTGGATCTCGAGCGGTGCGCACCTCAATGTGGTCGGATCGAGCATCGCTTCGGCGGCCGAGATCGATACGGCCGCGGTCGTGCGCTCGCGCTTCTTCGTCGATTGCCGCAACTCCACGGTGAACGAGGGTGGGGAGTACCTGCGGGCCTTGCGGAGCGGCGCCATCACGGCCGCTCACATCGCCGGCGAGATCGGCGAAGTCGCGAATGGCACGCGGCCGGGGCGTACCTCGCCAGACGAGGTGACGCTATACAAATCGCTCGGGGTCGCGCCTCAGGACCTCGCTGCCGCTCACTCTGTGCTCGATCGGGCGGGGGCGGCCGGTATTGGACAACTCATCGAGCTATAGGGACCGGTAAGAACGCCATTTTTGCCGGCGGGGATGCTGCACCGCACGAGCGTCCAGGATACGGCCCCGACTTGAGGACTCCCATCGGGCGAGGCCACCCCCTTGAAAAAAACCAAATTTGCGCTAAATTTTTGGGGCGCTTGTTCGCTGCGGCGGTAGGCGCAACTATCGAAGTCACAGGAGATGTAGCACTGGTTTTGAACCAATTAGGAGGTATCCCCTATGTCAACGTCTGACACAACGATGCCCTTAATTTCGGCCCCCTGGTTAAATGCCGAGGGTAACCCGCTGTCGGTTAACCCACTCCCCGGGCTGCGGGAGGAGGTCATTCAGAGTCTTGAATGCTCCTATCCGGGGATATTGAGTCCGCCAATGAAAGAACTGCTCAGGCGCTCATGCGGCCTCGCCGGCACTGAGCTCGGCAGCATCGATTTCACCGGTTGCTGGTTCATGGAAGAGCCTTACGCCATATTTCGGCCCGCGCTCACACTCGCCATTGATGATGCGGAGCGGCGCTGGATTGCAGAAGTCGGCAACGGAGACTTACCGGGTCCCGTCTGGTGTGTGTTTCCCCACCCGGAAGTCGCTGTGTATGTCAGCGATGATGTCGGGACCTTTTTGGCGACGCTACGGGAGCGCACCTGTCAAGGGGAGGTGAGTCGCTGGTTGGACGAGCTCACCGCGCAGGCCCGCGCTGTGTGGTCGCAGCGCCATGCTTGGGCGATACGTCCGCACGAGGCGCATCGCTCGGATCCCGAGATCCGAGGATGGCTCATGACGCTGCCTGCAGGTGCCTACGTTTATGATTTGCGCGCGCGGAGCGTTGCGCGCGGGTGGCCTTACGGTGTCGCGGGTCCGTCGGCTCGGCACTATCGATGCGGTCGGCTCCCGGTGTTTGCGGTCGCGGGATTACCGGCAGAAGGCTGGCGTGCGTCCCGTCGCAAAGCGCGGGTTGCGCACGCGAAGGCGCCTGCCATGGAGTGGCGCTCGGGCTTTCACCCCATACCGGCCGCTCAGGCGGAGTTACGGTCATGCGCATGAACAGAACATTGCGTGGCATCGCGCTTTTGACATGGGGGGTCTTGCTTTTCTTCGCGCTCGCGCCCGAGGCCCTGGCGGGGGGGCAACTCCCCTTGCCGAGCCCCTGGGCTCCTGCCGCAGTGCTTGGCCTGATGCTAATCACGGCAGCGCGACAACGACACTAGCGCACTTGAAAATGGGGGCGTCGATGCACTTCGTGGCCTCGCGCGGGCACGGATCCAGGGAGGAATTGGAGCCGCTGCAAATAGTTGGCATTACTCGGATATTTACCAGACTCCCTGCTTTTGCCCGAACCACCACACGAGCCCCAGGCCGACGGTCTGCTGTGAGGACTCGAGAATCCCCAAGGTGTCGCTCAGGAAATAATGCCGATTGGACTGGTCGCGGCGGAATTCGCCGCGCATCAGGAAATCGCCGGCCAGGCGGTAGTCGAGCGTGAACGTGCCTTCTTTCAGATACTGAGTAACGCCCGTGTACAGGCCGCCGACATCGGCGAGATACTCGGCACGCGCCGCCAGCGCGATCTTCGGCGTCAATTGGTAGGCTCCGTAAAGCGCACCCCCTGTGACGGACTGAAAGGGCGAGTACGTGTACAGACGCTCGCGCACATAGTCTGCCTCGGCCGCGAGCGTGAGTACCTTGGTTGCCTGCCAGGAGACGTAGCTGTCGAGGATGTCGAGCTTGCCCGTGGGAGGATTCGCGATCGGCAGTATGTAGGTGCCTTGCTCGTTCGGTAGCCCGGTCTGTCCAGGGCCCGGAGATTGCAGATAGACGACATCCGGGTGCTCTTGCCCATTGTAGAAATTTACGGTCCAGGATACCGCCGGCGTCGGCGTGATCACGAGGCCCAAGAGCTGATCTTTGTAGTTGTTGAAGGCCTCCGTCTGGTCGGTGCCGTTGGTGATCCAGAGATTCACCGCGACTTGATCGTTGATCTGGTATTTCGCCCGCACCCCCATGTGATAGAAGGGCAGGTAGTCGAACCAAAAGGAGCGGGAGTAGTTCAACTGGTCCTTGTTGTAGTTGCCTTCGATGCCCAACGAGCTTGCCCATTTGCCGAAGTCGACCGTGAGTCCGCCGCCGAGCGGAAAGACGTAGGTGCCGTAGGCCTGGAAGATGTCTCGGTAGACCTCGGGCCGAAGCTCGTTGACAGGGCTGCCCTGCAGGGTCGAAGTCGCTTGCCCGTATTGCAAGTCGATGCGCACGCCCTCGCGCTTTCCGTTCGCGGGATCGGGAGCGCTTTCCACGATGAGGTCCGCCTGACTTAGACTGAAGCTGTTGCTGCTCACATCGAAGGCGCGCAGGTAGTTCACCCGGCCGATCGGGTCATTGGTGTTGTACTCGTAATAGCCATCGAGCAGCGCGTTGACCGTGAAGCCGTGCACCAGGTCGGCGATCACTCCCGCCGAGGCGGGAGGCGCAGCGCCTGCCGGAGCCGGGGCGGGCGGGACGTTCGCCGCCGCGCTTGGCGCGGGGCCCGCGACGCCGGCCGCCGGTGCGACGGGGGTGGGTGGCGATACCGCGGGGATGGGTGGCGATGCCGCGGGGACGGGTGGCGATGCCGCGGGGACGGGTGGCGATACCGCGGGGATGGGTGGCGATGCCGCGGGCGCGGTGCGGGCCGCCATCGCCGGCTGAGTCGCGAGCTGCTCTTGCAGCTGATGCACCAGAGTTTTCAGCTCGTCCACCTCGTGGCTGAGCTGTGTGATGCGCTCATTCATGCGCGCGGCTTCGCGATCACGGGCCGGGTGCGACGGCGCAGGCCCTTGCGAGGACTGGCCGACGGCGAGTGACGCACAGAGCAAAGAAATCCCGGCGCCGGCAGCGATTCGCTTCAAACTCATGATGGCTTCTCCCGGTGGACTGCATTGGTCCACTGCTCAAGGGCTGTTTGGCAACGGGCCCGCGGCCCCGAAGCTCACTGTGCTTTCGGGGGCGGCGGCGACTCGGACGGATCGGGCGGCAAGGTCTCAGGGTTTCCCGGACTGTGCAGATTTGCAGCGCTCCATCCTCCGCCCAGATCCGCGATCAGCGATACCGCATCGGTGAGCCGGCTCTGTTGAACGGACAGGCGGGTCTGCTCGTCGGTGAGCTGCGTCTCCTGCGCTTGAGCGACGGTGGTGTAGTCGACGGTCCCCGCCTTGAATTCGGCGAGGGCGATGTCCGTTCCGCGCTCGGCGTCCGCAACAGCCGTGTCCAGAGCCTTCTGCTGCTGCCCGAGGATGCGCAGTCCCGACAGATCGTTCTCGACATCCTCGAACGCGGTCAACACAATGTTGCGGTAATTCGCGACCGCCGCTTCGTAGCCGGCGCGCGCCGCCTGGACTTCCGCATGCCGCTCGCCGAAGTCGAACACGGTCTCCGTGCCGTTCGCTCCGAGTGACCAGATGTGATTCGCCGCGTGCAGCAGCCCGTGCAGGGGAGACTGGGTGAAGCCCCCGGCGGCCGAGAGCGAGATCGTCGGATAATAGGCCGCAACGGCGACGCCGACGGCTGCATTTTGCGCTTTCATCGCGCGCTCGGCGCCGGCGATATCGGGCCGTCGCTGCAACAGCGTCGACGGCACGCCGATTGGAATGGTGGGCAAGGCCGGTAGCGCGGCGCTGTGAGGAATGTCCAAATCCTCGGGGTTCTTCCCGACCAGCACGGCAATGGCGTGCGCGTATTGCGCGCGCGCGACTCCGCTCCCGATCAAGCTCGATTCGGCGGTCTCGAGCGCGACCTGCGCCGTGATCACGGCCGAGGGTGGAGTGGCCGTGATGCCCGCCGCCCCCTGCGCTTTGACGATCCGCAGTGCTTCACGAAAGGCGTCCACGGTCTTCTGGTTGAGATCGATGAGGGCGTCCGCCACGCGCAGATCGATCACCGTGGTCGCAAGCAGGGCCTGCTCGGACAGCGTGGCATTGGCGAGCGTCGCCTCGTCGGCCTGCGCGGTCGCGGAATTCTCCTCGATCAAGCGTCGCACCTGACCCCATACGTCCAGCGTCCAGGCCGCGGTCCCTTCGAGCGTTGCGGAGGTGACCGAGCTGCGTCCGCCGTTGAGGGTGCCGGTCGTGGTGGTCGTACCGGTGGTGGTGGTGCCCGTGCCCGTACCGGTGCCGGTCCCCGTACCCGTGCCGGTGTTGCCGGTCGTCGTCGACACTCCCGTGCTCGAGAAGCCGGCCCCGCCTTGCCGGGTGACCGAGCCGGTGACCCCGAGGACGGGAAACAGTTGCGCGCGAGCTACTTTGACCTCGGCGACCGCTTGCATATAGGTGGCATAGTCCTGGCGGACCGTCTGGTTGGATACCGCGACCTGCGGCTCGAGCTCATCGAGCAAGGGATCGTGAAAATCGGTCCACCAGTCGCCCTTCGGGGCGGCATCCGCGGGGGAGGCCTGGCTCCATCCCTCCGGCGGCTGCTCCTTGAACTGTTGGGCGACGGGAGCGCTCGCCCGGTGGTAGTCGGGACCCACCATGCAGGCACTGAGTCCGGCGGTCAGGGCGAGGAGGTAGGAGATCCTTGCGCTCATCATGGGGACATACTCTCGCTCAAGTCACCCTGCGCGGGCTCGCGCGACATGTGTCGATGCATCCACAGCCGCAACCGCTCAAAGCCCAGGTAGATAACAGGGGTCGTGTACAGCGTGAACACCTGGCTCAAGATCAACCCACCGATCACCGTGATGCCGAGGGGCTGACGGAGCGAGGCGCCCTGGCCGATGCCGATCGCGAGCGGCAATGCGCCGAGCACCGCGGCGGCCGTGGTCATCATAATGGGCCTTAAACGCACTACCGCGGCATCGTGAATGGCTTTTTGCGCCTCCATGTGCTCGTTGCGCTGCAAATGCAGGGCAACGTCGATCATCATGATGGCGTTTTTCTTGACGATGCCGATGAGCAGGATGATGCCGATGAACGCGATCACGGAGAGCGGCGTGCCGAAGATGAGCAGCGCCAAGATGGCGCCGAGAATCGCGGAGGGGAGCGTGGAAAGAATGGTGATCGGGTGAATGGTGTTCTCGTACAGAATGCCAAGCACGATGTAGATGGTACCGAACGCTGCGAGCAACAGGAGCGGCAACGCCGCCGCGTTTTGCGCAAAAACCTGTCCCGCGCCCGCGGGACTGCCGCGAATGGAGGCGGGCATGCCGAGGTCCTGCATCGCCTGAGTGATGGCTGCCTGTGCCCGGCCCAGGGAGCCCCCCGGCGGCAGATTGAAGGATATCGTCGAGGCCACGAGCCCGTTCTGGTGATTGACCTGAGTCGCGGTGTGGTTGCTCGCGTACGTGGTCATGGCGGGCAGCGGCACCATGGTCTCGGCGGCCGTGCTGTCGGCGCTGCCGGTGGAGGTGCCCCCGCGGCTGTTGGAAATGCTGTTGGTCACCGCATTGGCCTGCGCATTGGCGTTGAGCGAGTTGCCGGCGGCGGAAGACGAGGATGCCGCGGAGACGGCCGAGTAGGCCGGGACGCCGCTCACCGTGCCGCCCTGCATCTGGGTCTGCGCGGAGCCGCTGGCATTACCGGCCGCCGTGCTCAAATAAGTGCGGTCGAGCATCTGTGGAAACTGCCAGTACGGCGGCGCGACCTCCATCACCACGTAGTATTGATTGAAGGGATTGAAAATCGTGGTGACGGTGCGCTGTCCGTAGGCATCGTAGAGCACGGCATCGATCTGATTGGGGGCAAACCCATAGCGCTGCGCGGTTGCGCGCTCGATATTGACATAGGTTTGTAATCCATTTTGCTGCATGTCGGAATTCACATCCACGATCTGGCTGTGGTCCTTGCCGAGTGCATCGAGTAGTTTGGGGGTCCACGTGTACAACCCCGCCGTATCATCGCTCGTCAGGGTGTACTGGTATTCGGCAGCCGATTGCCGGCCGCCGATGCGCAAATCCTGCACCGCTTGCAGGAACAGCCGGGCGCCCGATACGCGGTTCAGCTTCGGCCGCAGCCGCGTGACCACCTGATCGGCTGAGAGCTTGCGCTTCGCCAAGGGCTTGAGAGCCACGAAGACGGTGGCGGTGTTGAGGGCGCGCGTGCCGGTGAATCCGATGACCGAGGCCACGGCGGGATCGGTCTGCACGATCTGCTGCAGCTGTTGCAGCTTTTTCTGCATCGCCTGAAAGGAGATGCTCTGATCGGCAATGATCTGGCCCATGAGAAGTCCGTTGTCCTGCTCCGGGAACAGCGTGGTGGACAACCCCATCATCAG
>Ga0302314_10009747_pt1 | contig 16947 bp, 17 predicted proteins | sample III_Palsa_N2_3_FD_200533 | JGI IMG/M metagenome (GOLD analysis project Ga0302314, IMG submission 200533) | Peat permafrost microbial communities from Stordalen Mire near Abisko, Sweden - III_Palsa_N2_3 | ecosystem: Environmental > Terrestrial > Soil > Palsa > Peat permafrost | place: Sweden...
AGTGCGAGCATTCGGTGGCCGTGACCGAGACCGGCGTCGAGGTGTTCACCGCCTCGCCCACCGACCAGTTCAAGCCGGCGATCCAGGCCGAGGCGGGCTGACCGCCCGGATGGCGGAGGGGGCGGGAAATACGTCGGGACCCGCGGCGGCGATCCCGCTGCATGCCGGCCATCGTGACCGCTTGCGCCAGCGCGCCCGCGAGTCGGCGTTCAAGGGCCTGCCGGACTACGAACTGCTCGAACTCTTCCTGTTCCGCTCCATTCCCCAGCGCGACGTCAAGCCGCTGGCCAAGGCCCTGCTGGCCCGTTTCGGTTCGCTGGGCGGAGTGCTGGCCGCGAGCGAGGAAGAGTTGCGCAACGTCGTCGCTCCCGACACCCGTGGTCGGGCCCTGCGGCTGGGCGCGGACGGGGCGCTGGACCTCAGGGCGATGCAGGAATTCTGCCTGCGCGTCGCCGCCGAGGAGGTGAAGGGCCGCACGGTGATCGCCTCCTGGTCGGCGCTGCTGGCCTATGTGCGCCAGGCCCTGGGCCACGAGCCGCGCGAGCAGTTCCGCGTGCTGTTCCTCGACACCAAGAACCAGCTGATCGCCGACGAGGTGATGAACCGCGGCACCGTCGACCACGCCCCGGTCTATCCGCGCGAGGTGGTGCGCCGGGCGCTGGAGCTGTCGGCCAAGGCGGTGATCCTGGTGCACAACCACCCTTCGGGCGATCCAAGCCCCTCCAAGGCCGATATCGACATGACCCGACAGGTGATCGAAGCCGGCCGTCCCCTCGGCGTCGCCGTGCACGACCATCTGATCGCCGGCCGCCATGGGGTGGAGAGCCTGAAGGCGCGCGGACTGATCTGAGCTATCCCGCCTGCGCCACCGGCGCGGCGGCTTGAGCGGCGGGTGACAGCAGCAGGTCCCTGAGCGCTTCGTGCAGTGTCTTCAGCTCGATCGGCTTGGCCACATGACCATCCATCCCGGCGGCCAGGTACTGGTCGATCTGGTGGCGGAACGCATTGGCGGACAGGGCGATGATCGGCGTCCGGGCAAGGGCTTGCGCCTGCTCCGAAGCCCGGATCGCGCGCGTCGCCTCCATGCCGTCCATCACCGGCATCTGCACGTCCATCAGGATCAGGTCGAACCCGCCGGCCCGCCACGCCTCGACCGCTTCGCGGCCGTTGCCCACCAGCGTCAGGTCCAGGCCGAACAGGTCCATCACGGTTCGCAGCACGATCTGGTTGGTCGGATTGTCCTCGGCCGCCAGGACGCGCCACGCGGGCTGGTCATGGTCGGCCGATCCGCCCAGGCCGGCCTCATCGCCTGGCTCTAGGGACGCCGCGGCCACCTCGCCGGACCAGGGGAGCGCGAGCGTGGCGCTGAAGGTCGAGCCCTCGCCGACGGCGCTTTCGACCCAGACGCGTCCGCCCATCAGCCCGGCCAGCTCGCCGCAGATCGCCAGACCCAGGCCGGTGCCGCCGAACTGGCGGGTGGTCGATGAATCGACCTGCGAGAACCGCTGGAACAGCGCGGGCATCTTCTCCGCCGGAATGCCGATACCCGAGTCCTTGACGGACAGGGTCAGGCCCTCGCGGCCGTCCGGTCCCTCGCCCCGCACGACGACCGACACCTTGCCGCTCGACGTGAACTTCAGCGCGTTGGAGATGAAGTTGCCGGCGATCTGGCGCAGCCGTGTGGGGTCGCCCCGGCGCATGCCGCCGGCGTTCGAGGAGAACTCAAGGTCGAGCAGCAGGCCCTTTTCGTCTGCGGCGTCGGCGAAGCTGGCCACTGTGCTGGTCAGCACCTGCCGCGGGTCGAATTCGGCGCACTCGAGTTCGAGTTTGCCGGCGTCGATCTTCGAGAAGTCGAGGATGTCGTTGATCAGGTGCAACAGCCCCCGCCCCGACTGCAGGATGATGTCGAGCTTTTCACGCTGGCGCGGATCCAGCTGGCCGTGCGCCATGAGCTGGGCCATGCCCAGGACGCCGTTGAGCGGCGTGCGGATTTCATGGCTCATGTTGGCCAGGAACAGCGACTTGGTCTCCGCGGCGGCGAGGGCCGCCTTTTCCGCTTCGATCAGCGCCAGTTCCTGGCGCTTGCGCTGGTCGATATCGAGCACCAGGCCGATCGTCTTCAGCCAGCGACCGTCAGGGGTCTTGATGATCTCCGTCGAGATGGTGACCCATTTCTCCGAGCCGTCCGGCGGCGCCACGCGCACTTCGAGCGCTTCCGGCGGACGTCCGTCCAGCCATCCGCGCACGGCGGCCTCGATGATCGGCGCATCGCCGGGATGGACGAACGGCCAGACGGCCTGGCGCGCTTCCGCGTAGGTCAGATCGCGGCCGCAGACCGCCATGAACTCCGGCGAGGTCCAGACCGTCTCCCCCTCGTAGTCGATCTCGACCACGGCCGCATTGGCCGCCTTCAGCGCCACCTTCAGACGATGGGTGTGGGCCTCGGCGTCGCGCCTTGCCTGCTGCGCCCGCGCTTCGCTCGCGGTCAGCGCGGCTGCGGAGTGCGCCCGCTGAAGGGCGATCGCCGCCAGGTGCGCCGCTTCGGCGATGGTGGAGATTTCTTCCGCGTTGGGCGAGCCTGGATGGCGACGGTACATCGCGAAGGTGCCGAGGACGCGGGTGTCGGCGCCGCGGACAGGTTCGGACCAGCACGATCTCAGCTCCGCCTGCCTGGCCAGGGCCCTGAATTCATCCCAGCGGGGATCGGTCTCGATGTCGGCGACGATGATCCTCTCCCCGAGGTAGGCCGCGCTGCCACAGGATCCGACCATCGGGCCGATGGTCACGCCATCGATGGCGTCGTTGTAGAAGGATGGCAGGCTCGGCGCGGCGCCGGCCAGCAGGCGGCCGTCGTCGCTCAGGATCAGGATGCTGCAGAGGACGTCGGGGTGGGCCGCCTCGACTTCGCGCACCAGCGCGGCCAGGATCGCGGAAAGCGCAGCGCCCTCCGCGATCAGCGTCATGACGCGTGTCGAAGCCGTCGCCCGCATGTTGGTTCTGTTCGCCGCCCCGGAAACCGGGTCCCGCACGATGCATCGAGCGGAGCCCGGGCGCCGTTGTACAGCCTCGGGGTGAACGACTGGTTGCTCCAGTGACATCAGGACCGACAATTGTTGGCGGACTTGAAGAAACGACGCGGCGCCCTTTCTCACGGCGTCTCCGGCATGGGATAGAGGCGGCGTCACTTCCGTAACAGGCGATCCATGGCGTCTCCCCCCAAGGTCTACATCATCACCTGGTGCCGGGCGCCGGAGCTGCTCTACGGCTCGACGCTGATCTTCGAGACCTTGCGCACGGGCTTCCCCGACTCCGAGGTGGTGGTGATCGAAAACGCCTCGCCGCCAGAACTCCGCGCGCCGATCGTGGCCGCCGCCGAGGCGGTGGGCTGCACCGTGCGGCTGAACGACGACGAGAAGCCGCACTGGGCGCACCTGGAGGAGCTGACCCTGGCGGCCGAGGAGCCGATCGTCTTCCTCGATCCGGACATCATCCTCTGGGAGCGGATCGACCGCTGGGACTTCGGCGACGCCCTGATGGCCGGCCGCTATCTGCCGGAGTTCGACGACCCCTTCTCCGACACCCTGACGCTCTCGCGCCTGCACACCTCGCACCTCTGGTTCCCGCGGCCGGACGCCCTCAAGGCGCGCGTCGCCGAAATCGGGCGCAAGCGGTTCCAGGCCGGCAGCCTGTTCGAATCCAAGATGCTGCCGCCGGGCTGGTGGCGATGGGATACGGCGGCGGTGCTGTTCCACGCGCTCGGCCCCGAGGCGGCGCGCTTCGGCGAGACCCAGCTCGACGCCTACGACCACATCTTCTGCGGCTCGCACCTGCCGATGGTGGCGCCCATGCTGGGCGCCTGGGGCGGCCTGATGACCGAATCGCACCAGCGCGCGCAGACCGACCTGCCGTCGCTGAGGGGTCTGTGGCGTCAACAGGAGGTGTTCTTCACCTCCCGCCCATGGAACGGCCGGGTCGGCTGACCTACGTCAACAGGTTCAGACCAGCTCCACCGCCATGGCCGTGGCTTCCCCGCCGCCGATGCACAGCGAGGCCAGCCCCTTGGTCTTGCCGCGGGCCTCCAGGGCCGACAGCAGGGTGGCGATCACCCGCGCGCCCGATGCGCCGATCGGATGGCCCAGCGCGCAGGCGCCGCCGTTCACATTGAGCTTGTCGTGCGGGATGCCGAGCTCCTGCATGGCGATCATCGGCACCACGGCGAAGGCCTCGTTGACCTCGAACAGGTCGACGTCGGCGATGGTCCAGCCGGCCTTCTTCAGCGCCTTGCGCATGGCCGGGACCGGCGCGGTGGTGAACAGGGCGGGCTCGTGCGCGTGGGCGGCGTGGGCGACCACACGGGCGACGATCTTCAGCCCCTTGGCCTTGGCCACTGACTCGCGGGTCATTACCAAAGCGGCGGCGCCGTCGGAGATCGACGAGGCGTTGGCGGCGGTGATGGTCCCATCCTTGGAGAAGGCCGGCTTCAGCGTCGGGATCTTGGCCGGATCGGCCTTCAACGGCTGCTCATCCTGGGAGACGGTCTCGGTTCCCTTGCGGGTGGTCACCTCCACCGCGACGATCTCGCGCTGGAACGAGCCTTCCTCGGTGGCGCGCCTGGCCCGCGCCAGGCTTTCGATCGCATAGGCGTCCTGCTGTTCGCGGGTGAACTGGTAGGTCTTGGCCGTTTCCTCGGCGAAGGCGCCCATCAGCTTGCCGGGCGTATAGGCGTCCTCGAGCCCGTCTAGGTACATGCTGTCCGAGATCACGTCGTGGCCGATGCGGGCGCCGCCGCGGTGCTTGGCCATGATGTACGGCGCGCCGGTCATGCTCTCCATGCCGCCCGCCACCACGATGTCGGCGCTGCCGGCCGCCAGCAGGTCATGCGCCATGATCGCCGCCTGCATGCCCGAGCCGCACATCTTGTTGACCGTGGTCGCCTCGACGCTCAGCGGCAGGCCCGCGCCCAGCCCCGCCTGGCGCGCCGGCGCCTGGCCGAGACCCGCCGGCAGGACGCAGCCCATGACGATCTGCTCGACATCGCCGGCCTGGGCGCCCGAGCGTTCCAGCGCCGCCTTCACCGCCGCCGAGCCGAGGGCGGTGGCCTTCACCCCCGACAGCACGCCCTGGAAGCCGCCCATGGGCGTCCTCGCGTAAGCGCAGATGACGACGGGATCGGAAGACGGGGCGGCCATTCGGATAACTCCATGGGAGGACGGGCGTCATATAGGGTGCGGCTGGCGCGAGGTGAACACGCGAGATGAACCGCGGATGACCGGTCGAGCGTGCGCCTCATTCATGTCATAGATGAAATATCTGTAGTCGCGTTCGGAACAACTGCGCAGCTTGAGGAATTCCCCCGACATGACACGCACCGCCCGTCCCTTCAGGCTCACGGCCTCGACCCTCGCCATCACTGCCGCCCTGGGCGGCCTTGTCCTCGCCGGCTGCAACCAAGCGACCCAGACCGCCGCCAACAGCACCGACGCCGCCGCTCCGCCAGCCCTGCCGCTGACCACCGCCGCCGCGCCGGCCAGCGCGCCGGCGCCGCTGGCGACCGCCCTCCCCACGGCCGCGCCGGTCAGGGTGGTTCACTTGGCCGACCAGTCCCAGGGCTACGCCTATGCCGACCGCGCCTATCGTTACTCGAGCGTGCTGGCCGACGCCCCGCCCGACTACACCTTCGACTACGACGGCGTGCGGCCGTACGTGTGGGACTCCAACGGCTCGTACCAGTTCGCCGAGCCGACGCAGTACGGCGAGCGCTATTATTACTATGATCCGGGTTCGGACTATCCCTACCTGGTCCGCGACTACGACTACAGCTATGGCTACGACAACGGCCAGCTGGTGGTGGTCTACGACCGCAATGGCCGGATCATGGACCCGGGCTTCATCGACCAGCGCGCCGACCTCGCCGGCCGCTATCTGGCCCGCGCCCGCGCCCTCAGGGCCGCGGCGCTGGGAGGCCAGCGCCAGGCGGTGGCCGTGGCCAGCTGGGCGCAGCGCCGCGCTCAGATCGACGCCGACCGCTCGATGTGGCGGGAACAACAGCAGCAATACCCGGACTGGCGCGCCTACGATCAGGCCCACGCCGACCAGCAGCAGGCCTATTGGGCCGGGGTCCAGGAACGCCGCGGCGCCGAGAGCCAGGCCTATGACCAGGCGCTGAACGGCGCCTATGGCCAGGGCCGGGCCGACCAGCGCGGCCAGGACCGCACCGGCCTGGAAATCGCCGGCGGCGTCGCCGCCCTGGCCGCCGCCGCGGCCATCTACAATGCGGGCCATCACAACCACAGCGGCCCGCCGCCGCAAGCGGCCCCGGGACCCGGCCCCGGCCAGGGCCCAGGACAGCAGGGCCAGCGCTTCGCCGGCGGACAGCCTCAGGCCGCCCCGATGGCGCCGGTCGGCGCACCGCAGCAGGGACCGCGCCCCGGCCCCGGCGAGCAACGCGTCGCCGGCGCGCCGCCGGCCGCGGCTCCGGCCATGGCGGCGGGACCTGGCCCGGCGAGCCAGCGCATGCAGGCCGAAGCCGCGCGCCAGCAGGCGGTCGCCGCCCAGCAGGCCCAGGCCGCTCAGCAGGCGCAGCGCGAAGCGCAGATGCACGGCCAGCAGGAAGCCGCCGCCCAGCGGGCCCAGCAGCAGGCCGCCGGTCTGCAGGCCGCCCGCCAGGCCGAGGCTCAGCGCGCGCAGAGCGCCCAGGCCGCGGCCCAGCAGCAGGCGGCCGCCCGCCAGGCCGGTCAGGCCGAGGTGCAAGCCCGCATGCAAGCCGAGCGCCAGCAGGCCGCCGGCGCCGCGGCTCAGCAGCGGCAGGCCCAGTTCGCCGCCCAGGCCCAGGCGGCGCAGGCGCGCGCCGGTCAGCAGCAGCACGCCGCCGAAGCCGCCGCCGCCCAGCATGCCGCGCATCCGCCGGCGCCTCCGGCTGCACACCCGCCCGGCCCTCCCGGTGAGCACGACAAGCGTCCGCCTGGGCAGTAGGCTTCGCGAAGCAGCGGCGTAGTGCGTCCTTCGATACGGACGGCTACGCCGCCCTACTCAGGATGACGCGCGGTGGTGGGTTGCTCCAACCTTCGTCATGCTGAGTAGCCTGCCTGGCAGGCGTATCGAAGCACGCACGGCAAGCGCTGCATCGGCTTCGGACCAACCGCCCTAAGCCCGCTCTGTGCTCTCGATGAAGCCGCCGCCGAGCACGCGGGTCGGCGTTTCGGGGTCGTAGAGCACGCAGGCCTGGCCGGGCGACACGCCCTCTTCAGGCCGATCGAAGGCCACGCCGACGCCGCCCTCCAGATGCACCAGCCGCGCCGGCGCCGGATCGCGGGTGGAGCGCACACGGGCCAGCACCGGCTTGCCGGCCTCGGCCGCCGCCTCGATCGAGGCCTCGTCGCCGAGCCAGTTGATTTCCTTCAGCCGAAGCGCGGCCGTGAGCAGGGCCTCACGCGGGCCGACGATCACCCGCCTGGCCTCGGGCTCGATCTTCACCACGAACAAGGGGTCGCCCACCGCGACATTCAGCCCACGCCGCTGGCCGACGGTGTAGCGGGTCACCCCCTCGTGACGGCCGAGCACCCGGCCATCGAGGTGGACGATGTCGCCCGCACCCGCTGCGTCCGGACGCAGCTTGTCGATCAGGGTCGAATACTTGCCCTCGGGCACGAAGCAGATGTCCTGGCTGTCGGGCTTGTTCGCCACTTCCAGGCCGAAGGCCTCCGCCTCGGCGCGCACCACCGGCTTCTCCAGCCCGCCCAGCGGAAAGCGCAGGTACGCCAATTGCTCGCGCGTGGTGGCGAACAGGAAATAGCTCTGGTCGCGCGCCGGATCGACCGCCCGGTGCAGCTCGGGTCCGTGCTCGCCTTCCAGCCGGCGCACATAGTGGCCGGTGGCCAGCGCCTCGGCCCCAAGGTCCCTGGCCACGTCCAGCAGGTCGCGGAACTTGACCGTCTGGTTGCAGCGGATGCACGGCACCGGCGTCTCGCCGCGCAGATAGCTGTCGGCGAACTCGTCGATCACCGACTGGCGGAAGCGGCTTTCGTAGTCGAGCACATAGTGCGGCACGCCGAGCTTCTCGGCCGCCATGCGCGCGTCGCGGATGTCCTGCCCGGCGCAGCACGCGCCCGCCCGCTTCACCGCCGAGCCGTGGTCGTAAAGCTGCAGCGTCACGCCGACCACGTCATAGCCGGCGCGGGCGAGCAGGGCGGCGGTGACGGTGGAGTCGACCCCGCCCGACATGGCCGCGACCACCCGCGCCCCCGCGGGCAGGCCCGTGGCGGCTGCGGCGCTGTCCAGCGCGGGGCTGCGATCGAGAACATCGGCGTCCATCGGCGCTATTTAGGCGATGGCGCGCGCAATGGCGAGGTCACGGCGTTGCCTGGATGCGGCGAGGCGTCGTATCGATTGCGGATGACCACGCCTGACATGGGCTTCCGCGTGCGGCCGACCACGCCCGATGACGCCGCCGCCCTCAGCCGGATCCTGAACCAGATCATCGCCATCGGCGGGACCACGGCGCTGGAGACCCCGCTTGGCGAGGCCGAGTTCCGTGTCGAGTTCCTCGACGGCCCCGACGTGCTGTCCTCGCTGGTCGCCGAGAGCGCCGCGGGCGAGGCATTGGGCTTTCAGGTGCTACAACGCAGCCGCGCCCTGCCGGACGGCTGGGGCGACATCGCCACCTTCACCCGCCGCGAACCGCGGACGCCAGGTGTCGGCACAGCTCTGTTCGAACGCACCAAGGCGACCGGGCGGACGCTGGGCCTGGTCGCCATCAACGCCACCATCCGCGCCGACAACTACAGCGGCCTGCCCTTCTACGAAAAGATGGGCTTTCAGACCTACGACACCGCCAAGGCCGTCCCACTCAAGGACGGAACCCCGGTCGACCGCGTGCGGAAGCGGTATTCGCTGAGGTAAGTGCGTCCTTCGATACGGCCGCTCCGCGTCCTACTCAGGATGACGAACTTTTGTGAATTCCCCCCACCGCCGTCATGCTGAGTAGCCTGCACAGCAGGCGTATCGAAGCACGCACAAGGCGCAGCCCCCCTTCACGCCGCCGTGGCCATCTCCGCCACCCGGTCCCAGGTGGTGGCCTCGAAGCTCGGGCGGGCGTTCACGCGGTGGATGAAGCCGACCAGGTTCTCGCGCCCCGTGGTGAGCGGTGTCCACTCGGGAATGCCGACGAAGAAGTCGAGCTGGGAGGCGACCATGATGTCGGCCAGGGTCAGGCTGTCGCCGGCGAACCAGGGCTGGCCGCCCAGCAGCCGCGACAGCTCGCCGAACACCATGTGCGCCTTCGGCATCGCCGCTTCGATCGCCGCCTCGTCGGGCGTGATCCCCAGGAGCTTCGGCCCGACCACGCGCTGGAACCCGATCACCGAGCTGCAGCCGGCGAACAGATACCAGTCGCTGATGTTCATGACCTGGTCCATGCGCGCGGCGATCCTGGGATCGGCGGGCGTGAGCGGCCTGGCCGGGATCACCCGGTCGAGATAGCGCAGGATGGCCTGGGTTTCGTACAGCATGAAGCCGTCGTGCTCGAGCACGGGCACCCGCCCGAACGGATGGCGGCTGATGTGCGGCTCCTGCCGGAAGGTCCCGGGGGCCACGGGATTGACGCGGTAGGCCGCGCCCTTCTCCTCGAGCGTCGCCAGTACGGCGCGGCCGAACGGGCTGCCGGGGATGGAATGCACGGTGAACTCGGACATGGGGATCTCCTGGGCTGACTATGAACCGGGAACTGACGGATGGACCGGGCCGGTCACGCGGCGTGTTCGTCCGTGTACTGCCGATAAGCCTCGATGAAGCGCGGCCAGCCGCCGTTGAGCGCCTCGGCATGGGTCTTGGCGGTGGCGCCGAACCGTTCGAGGTTGCGGTGCTCGAGCGTCACCAGCGTTCCGCCGCCGGCGAGCGGCGCGAAGGTCATCTCCACCTCGGTGACGAAGTCGGGATCGTAGGCCCACTGGCTGGTCAGCTGCCACGCCAGGACCAGGCGCGACGGCGGATCCCAGGCCAGCACCTTGCCCCAATGGGTCTCGGCGCCCTCGGCGTCGCGCTCGAACCAGGCGCCGCCGTCGCGGGGCTCCATCACGATGGCCACGTGCGGGTTCTTGCCGACGGTGCGTCCCGTGGGCCACCAAGCCTCTATATGGCGCGTAAACAGCTCGAAGGCGCGCTCAGGCGCCGCCTTCACCTCCACGCTCTGGATGATCGGGGCGATGCTCATTCCGGCTTTTCCTGCTGCTCGGGGTCGGATTCGAAGTCGGCGTCGGCGAACGCCTTGAACGCGCCCAGCGCACCCGACCAATGGGCGTCCAGCCAATCGCGCATGGCGCCGATACCGCGCGGATCGAGGCGGTAGATGCGGCGGGTTCCGTCGGGCGTTTCGGTCACCAGACCCGCCTCCTTCAGGACGCGCAGGTGCTGGGACACGGCGGGGCGGGTGACCGGCAGGCCCGCCGCCAGTTCCCCCACCGCCGCCGGCCGCTCGGCCAGCCGTTCGAAGATCGCCCGCCGCGTCGGGTCGCCCAGGGCGGCGAAACAGTCGACAGCAGCGGTTGATACGTTAGCCATGACTAACGGTTAGTCTGTGCTTACAAATGAGTCAAGCGCGGTCGCGCTACCCCATCGGGTACATCAGGTCTTTCGTCACTGCGGTGATCGCCTTCAGTGTCTCGGGGCTCAAGGTCACGTCGGCGGCGGCGAAAATCTCGGGGAGCTGGTCGGTGTGGGTGGCGCCGACGATGGTCGAGGCGACGAAGTCGTGCTGCTTGGACCAGGCCACGGCCAGGGTGGTCACGCTCATCCCGGCCTCCTCGGCGATGGCGGTGAACCGCTCGACCGAATCCAGGCTCTTGTCGTTGACGAACCGCCTGGCCATCGCCTCCTGACGGCCGCCCAGCTTCAGATAGGTGCTGAACCGCGCGCCTTCGGGGCGCGCGCCGTTCTGGTATTTGCCGGTCAGCACCCCGCCGGCCAGCGGCGAATAGGGGATCAGGCTCACCCCCTCCTGGCGGCAGACCTGCGCCAGATCATCCTCGAACCGGCGGTTGTTCAGGCTGAAGTTGTTCTGGATCGTGTCGTAGCGGGCCAGGCCCTCGGCGTCGGACACGGCGAGGCTCTTCATCAGCCCCCACGCCGTCTCGTTGGAGCAGCCGGTCACCCGCACCTTGCCGTCCTGGACCAGGTCGTCGAGCGCCCGCAGCGCCTCCTCGTACCGGGCGCCATGGTCGGGCCAGTGGGTCTGGTAGAGGTCGATATAGTCCGTGCCCAGCCGCTTCAGCGACGCCTCGACGGCGCGGACGATGTTGTGCCGGTCGAGCGCGGTCATGCCGGCGCGCTGCGAACCCTTGAGCCAGCCGTGGCTGGGGCCGCACACCTTGGTGGCCAGGATGATGGCGTCGCGGTTCTTGGTCTTCAGCCAGCGGCCGACGATCTCTTCGGTGAGCCCGGCATACTCCTCCTTTGGGGGCACCGGATAGTTCTCGGCCGTGTCGAAGAAGTTGATCCCCGCGTCGAGCGACTGGTCGAGGATGCGGAGCGACATCGCCTCGTCGGCGCCGGCGCCGAAGGTCATGGTGCCCATGCAGATGTCGGACACATAGAGGGCGCTCTTGCCGAGACGTCTGGACTTCATGCGATTTATCCCCGTGACCGGTTCGGCCCTGTGGCCGAGATATGCGCGCGCGGCGACGCCCGCAATCGGGGGGCGGCTCCGTGCGGACTCAAAACTCGAACCGCAGCGCCTGGAGGTCGGGCTCGACCCAGCCGCGGCGGGCCGGGGTCGAGAACAGAAGCTCGCGCGACCAGAAGGCCAGGATCCAGTCCGGCTTGCCGAGCGGCGAGGCCATCAGGGCGGCGACGGTCGCGCGCAGCGGCTCGGCGTCCGGTCGGCCGGCCAGGAACGTCCGTGCGGCGGCGAGCGAGGCCTGGGTGATGGTCTCGTGGTAGCCCTCGGTGTCGGTGTTACGGCCGCCGACGGATTCATTGTAGGCGCGGATGATCCCCGGCAGGGCCGCCGGCAGGTCGAGGTCGGGCCGGTGACGCATCAGCCACAGCGTGGCGGCGAAGTGGGCGGCGTGGGTCCATTCGGCCTTGGGCAGCGAACACGCCAGCAGGCCGTGGGCCAGCCGCTCGATCTCGGCGTCGGAGGCGTAGGGGCCGGGAACATCAGGATGGGGCATCGGAGGTCTCCTTGAAGAGGCGCGCCGACAGGGCATGAAAAACCCCGCCGGAGCGGGGTTGGGGCGGTTCGGTCCTTCGACGGCGCTAGCGCCGCTTCGGCCGATGATCCGCACGCGCAACCGCCGCAGAGGCGGGAGCCTGCTGTTGCTGCTGAAGTTTCCGGGCGCGGACCATGCTGGTGAAGGACCATGGGCGTCCGTCATCGTCAAGCGATTGACACCCTGGTTCCGGGCGCGCTTCGTCCCGCGGAGGGAGGCTTGGATGACAAAATACAGCAGCATTCTCGGCACGGTCGGCCACACGCCGGTGGTGCGGATCAACCGGCTGGCGCCGGCGCACGTGAACCTCTACGTCAAGATCGAGGCCTTCAACCCGCTGGGCTCGGTCAAGGACCGGCTGGCGCTGGGCGTGATCGAGGCAGCCGAGCGCTCGGGCGCGCTGAAGCCCGGGCAGACGGTGATCGAGGCCACCAGCGGCAACACCGGCATCGGCCTCGCCATGGTCTGCGCCGCCAAAGGCTATCCGCTGGTGGTCACCATGGCCGACAGCTTCAGCGTCGAGCGACGCAAGCTGATGCGGTTCCTGGGGGCCAAGGTGGTGCTGACGCCCGCCGCCCTGCGCGCCACCGGCATGCTCGACATGGCCATCGCCCTTGCCGAGAAGAACGGCTGGTTCCTGACCCGCCAGTTCGAGAACGAGGCCAACGCCGACTTCCACTCCAAGACCACGGCGCAGGAAATCCTGGCCGACTTCGCCGGCGAGCGGCTCGACTACTGGCTCACCGGCTATGGCACCGGCGGCACGCTGAAGGGCGTCGCCCGGGTGCTGAAGGCCGAACGGCCCGAAACCAAGGTGGTGGTGTGCGAACCGGCCGATGCGGCCCTCCTGGCCAGCGGCGAAGCCCAGCCCCGCCGGGACGACGGCTCGCCCGCCGCCGGGCATCCGGCCTGGAAGCCCCACCCCATGCAGGGCTGGACCCCCGACTTCATCGCCAAGCTGACCGGCGACGCCGTCGCCATGGGTCTCACCGACCAGCTGCTCGCGATCACCGGCCCTGACGCGCTGCGCTACAGCCGCGCGCTGGCCCAGCAGGAGGGGATTTTCGTCGGCATCACCGCCGGCGCCACCTTCGCCGGCGCGCTGAAGATCGCCGAGACGGCGCCGGCCGGAACCACCCTTCTGGCCATGCTGCCCGACACCGGCGAGCGTTACCTGTCGACGCCCCTGTTCGCCGACGTGCCGGCCGAAATGACCGAGGAGGAGCAGGCCATCCTGGCCTCCGTCACGCTCTGAGGATCGGCGTGCAATCGGTCGCGGCGGAGGTTTCAATCGCCGGTCGCGTTTCCCGGCGAACGCCCTGATACTCGGCTGATTCTCACCGGGCCGGCTCGTCGGTCCCTCGAAACGAAGTCCATGTCCAAGGCCGTGATGGCGCTGCTCTCGGGCGCCTATCTGTTCCTCGCCTCGACGGTCGCCGTGCTCCTCTGGCGCACGGGCGCGGGCTGGGGTGCGGGCATGGCCGGCCTGATAGGGACCCTGGGTGTCGCCTTCGCCGTGCACAATCTGATCGGCCGGGCGGTGGAGAGCAGCAAGCTGCGCGACGAGCTAGAGCGGCTGCGCGAGGCGCACCGGCTGATGGTCGACCACATCGAGGCGACGCAGAACGCCCTCGAAGGCCTGGAAGAGCGGCTGGAGGCCGCGGCCGAGACCCGCACCCAGGCGCTGACTGACGAAGTGCACATGCTGGAGGACCTGGTCGAGCGGCTCAGCGAGAGCATCACCGACCCGCGCGTCCTGCGCAGCTACGGCGGCGGCGGAAGCCATGGCCGCGCCGACCCGCGCACCGCCGCCCTGCTGGAGACCGTGCGCGAGGCCCTGGCCGACAACCGGGTCGACCTCTACCTGCAGCCGGTGGTCTCCCTGCCGCAGCGGCGGACGGTGTTCTACGAGAGCTTCTCGCGCCTGCGTGACGCCGACGGGCGCGTGCTGATGCCGGCCGAATACCTGCGCGTGGCCGAGCCGGAGGGCCTGGTCTCGGCCATCGACAACCTCCTCTTGTTCCGCTGCGTGCAGATCGTGCGCCGGCTGGCCAAGACCGACCGGCGCGTCGGCATCTTCTGCAACATCTCCCTGGCCTCGCTGGGCGACGAGGTGTTCTTCCCGCAATTCCTCGACTTCCTGTCCCAGAACAAGGACCTGTCGGGCGCGCTGATCTTCGAGCTCGGCCAGAACGCTTTCGGCGACCGCGGCTCGCTGGAGGCGCGCAACATGGCCAAGCTGGCCGACCTCGGCTTCCGCTTCTCGATGGACAAGGTCTCGGACCTCGACCTCGACTTCGCCGACCTGTCGCGGGCCGACGTCAAGTTCGTGAAGGTGGCGGCGGACGTGCTGCTGGAGCAGATGCTCGAGGTCGACGGCCGGCTGGCGCTGCGCTCCCTGCCAGACGTGCAGGCCTCGGACTACGCCTCGCTGATGCGCCGCTATGGCGTCGAGCTGATCGTCGAGAAGGTGGAGTCCGAGCGTCAGGTGATCGACATCCTGGAGCTCGAGATCGGCTACGGCCAGGGCCACCTGTTCGGCGAGCCCCGCGCCATCCGCGACAGCGTCCTCGCCGAAACCGCCCCGCCCTCGGACTTCATGCACGGCGCGCTCAGGCGGGCCGGCGGGCGATAGAGGCGGTGACGCCCCCATGCTTCCCCTTGATGGGGAAGCTGTCCCCGCAGGGGACTGATGGGGTGGACGGCAGTGCGGTTTGAAGGATGAGGGGCTAGGACTTGCCCCCCGGCGGGCTTCGCCCTGCCACCCTCCCCACAGAGGGGAAGGGATAAGGGGACGGGCGATTTACGCCAGCAGGGCGTCCGGGCGCGGATAGGCTTCGTGGCGGGTGGCGTGGACGATGCCGAGGATGCAGCGCACCACGTACCAGAGCTTGGCCCCGAGCAGCATCAGCACGCCGACGATCAGGATCGGGATGCCGATCAGGATCACGCTGAGGATGCCGCCGACCACGCAGGCCGCCGTACCGATCGCCAGGCACACCAGACTGAGCCAGAAGGTGCGGATCAGGAATTCGTAGTGGCTCTGCGCGGCCGGGCCCGCGCGGTCGCGGTTGGCGTAGGCGATTACGACTCCGATCAGCAGGGACAGGAAGGCTGTGGGGATCGCCAGCAGATAGAGGACATAGATGACGATCGGCAGCGTCAGGTCTTCGCTGGTCGCCATCGGGCGGGGGTTGAAAGCCGAAGCTTCGGTCATGGTCGTCATTCCGTAACGGCGCAATGTGCGCCTTGTGCCTATAGATACGTGCGAGACGCCGCCGCGGCTATGCAGGCCGGTATTAAGTCTTCGACAGCTTGTGACACCCTGGTAACCCCGTCAACGGCGAAGCTTGATCTCGGCGCCCGCCAGATCGGCGGCGGCCAGAGCTTCAGGCTTGCCGACCGACACCGTGACCTCCTGCACGCCGTTGTGCGACAACAGGATCTCGCCGATCCGCAGGGCGAAGGTCTCGGCCAGCTCCACATGGCCCCCGGTCGCGACCGCCTGCGCCGCGGAGACCACATGTTCATAGTTGAAGGTTTCGCGCAGATGTCTGGGCGCGCCGGGATCGAGGACCACCTCGGCGTCGATCACCAGGGGCTGGCGGCGGCCGCGCTCATCCGGATTGAGGCCGATCTCGGCCTCGAGCCGCAGTCCGCGCACGAACACCCGCAACCCGACGATCTGGCCTGTCATGCGATCTGGCCCATCATTCGCCTTCGATGTCCGGCGTGCGCCAGTTCAGATGCTGGCCGCCGTCGACAGCGATCATCTGACCGGTCACCGCCCGGGCCCCGACGAGGTAGAGCAGCGCCTCCGCCAGATCCTCGGGCGAGGAGCCGCGCCCGAGCAGGGTGGCCGCCGTCTCCGCCACGAAGCTCTCGGCGGTCTGGTGGATCGAGGGCAGGGTCGGCCCGGGCCCGATGCCGTTGACCCGGATGCGCGGCGCCAGCGCCTGGGCCAAGGTGACGGTGGCCCGGTAGAGCGCCGCCTTGGTCAGGCTGTAGGAGAAGAACTGCGGATTGGGTTTCAGCACCCGCTGGTCGATGATGTTGACGATGCAGGGATCGGCGTCCGCCGGCAGGCGATCCACCTGCGCCGCGAAGGCCTGGGCCAGCATCACCGGCGCATAGAGGTTGGCGGCGAAATGACCGTCCCAGCTTTCCGGGGTGATGGTCCCCACCCGGTCGTCGTGGAAGGTCGAGGCGGAGTTGACCAGGAGGCCCAGCGGCCCGAACGGCTGTGTGGCGTGCTCGACGAGGGCAGCGAGTTCGGCCCGGTCCGACAGGTCGGCGGCGACCACCGCCGCGCGTCCGCCAGCCTGTTCGATCAGCGCGACCGTCTCGGCCGCATCGTCGTCGGGATGGCGCGCATGCACCAGGATCGGGAAACCGGCCCCGGCCAGCCTGAGCGCAAAGGCGCGGCCGACCCGCTTGCCCGCGCCGGTAACCAGCGCCGCCGCCTGAGCGGCCACGGCCATCAGTCGGGCCGCTTGAACTCGACCACGTTGATCGCAATCACCGCGACCACGAACAGCAAGATGGGGATAATGGCCGCCATGGGGCTCTCCGAACCGACGCCCCCGCTTAGCCCGGCGTGATCGGATGGGCAAGCGTGGCCTCCCCTCCGGCAAAAGATCGCGCTACACGCCGCGCCATGCCCTGGCGCCGCCGTCTCAGTCCGTTCGCGATCCCCCTGTTCCACCGATGGTGGGCGATTTCGCGCGGCATGACGCTGGGCGTG
>Ga0302314_10009748_pt1 | contig 16946 bp, 17 predicted proteins | sample III_Palsa_N2_3_FD_200533 | JGI IMG/M metagenome (GOLD analysis project Ga0302314, IMG submission 200533) | Peat permafrost microbial communities from Stordalen Mire near Abisko, Sweden - III_Palsa_N2_3 | ecosystem: Environmental > Terrestrial > Soil > Palsa > Peat permafrost | place: Sweden...
GTCGCCGATCACCCAGCGCACGGTGTCGCCCGACGCGACAGAGCCCAATGTCTCGCCAGGCTGCAGCGCGATGTCTGTGATCTGACCGGGTGCGGTATAAGCATGGAAGATCGCGCCGTCGGCGAAGGGGTAGACCTGCACTGCGCCCAGGAATCCGCGTGCGTCGGGCTCCTGCGTGGCCGCGCGGTTGGCGGACAAAATGCGAGACGCCTCTGGCGATGCGTGCCGATGACGAATTCTATGCCAGCGAGTAGCCGGCACCTCCGGCTGTACGGCTGGTACCGCCGTAGCCGTTTTCACCGGCGCCAGCGTGGTCGGGGGCGCCGTATTCGCGTTGGACTGGACCGCTGGTGGCGCATTGCCGGCAAGCAGGATCGACGCACCGGTCAGAAACGAAAGCGCAAGCGAGCGGGTCATGGCTGTATCTCCGGAATAGCTGAGGTTTCGGGTGCGGGAACGGCGGGTGCCGGCTCCGCAGCCGCAGGGCTGGGCGGCGGCGGGCTCGGCGGTGCCGGTGGTTCGAGCTCGCGGCTCCAGTCGATCGCATCGACATAGATGCCGAGCGGGTTCTTTCGCAGCGCATCCGCGGTCGTCGGTGGATCGGTCACGATCGTCAGGATCGCGGTCCAGTGCGAAGTCCCGGCCAGCGCGCCATGATCATAGGCGGTCTCGATCCACTTCACCTGGAACGAGCGATCCGACGCACGCACGACGCTGGTGACCTGCACCGACACGCTGTGCTCACCGACCAGCGCGAACGGATCGTCGGCGCGCGCATAGTCGCTGAGCGCCTGCGCGCCGCGTTTGGTGGTGAAATCGTAGGCCTCGAGCCACGCGTCGCGCATCAGCACCGGATCGATCGAGATGGTGCGGACCGCGCTGATGAAGTGGCCGAGATGCCAGGCGATCTGCGGATCGGTCGGCTGATAGGCCGCCTCTGCAGGGGTCACCGCCATCGCCTCGCCCAGCCGGTCGACCTCGACGACATAGGGCGTGACGCGGCTCTGCTGCGACTGCCAGATGAGGCCACCGGAGAGCCCCATCGCCAGGGCGAGCCCGCCCAACGCCATCACCCTCCAATTGCGCGCCTGGACGCGGGCCGAGCCGATCCGCTCGTCCCAGAGTTGCCCGGCACGCTGATAGGGCGTCTCGGGTTCGGGTGTGCGTCCGTAGCGCTGGACGCCGCGCTTGAAATGCATGGGGTCAATCCTCCTTTTCGCTGATGTCGGGGGTGGCCGAGGCGCCGCCGCCATCGCCTTCCTTGATGGTCTGCGCGGCGATCTGACGATGGTGGCGGGCGGCCTGTTCGCTACGCAGCTGGCGGGCCCAATCGGGCGTGCCGGTCGACGCGGTCTGTGCAGCGCCCGAACCGGTAGTCGACGCCGGCTTGCCGATCATCGCCCTGGCGGCAGCGTTACGCCCGGCTTCGGCGGCGTCGCCAAGCCCGAGTGCACCGGACATCTTTGCCTTGGCGGCATTGCCGGCGGCGTGCGCGATGCCACCGATTCCCGCGCCGACGGACGAACTACCAGAGGCGGCCTGACCAAGCCCGTAAGCGGTGGAAGCCGCCGACCCCATCGCCGTGCCGGCACGGATCGCGCCGAGCGCGGCACCGCTTGCGGCGGCTGCGCCACCCATGACCGCGCCGCCGGCAAGCGCCAACGTGCCGCCCGCGCCGATCGCGGTGCCTACCGCGGCGCCGGCGCCCAACTGCGGCGCACCGGCGACCAGACCCGATGCGATGCTCGGACCGAATATACCGAGGCCGAACAGCGACAGCGCCGCGAGCATCAGGCTCATCGCTTGGCCTATGTCGGGCTGCTGGCCCTGCAGTGCTGTCGTAAACTGGGTGAAAAAGGTCGAGCCGATCCCGACGATGATCGCCAGCACCATCACCTTGACGCCAGACGAGACGACATTGCCGAGCACGTGCTCTGCCAGAAAGCTGGTCCGGTTCCACAGCGCAAAGGGGACGAGTACGAAGCCGGCGAGGCTAGTCAGCTTGAACTCGAGTATCGTCACGAAGAGCTGGACCGCGAGGATGAAGAAGGCGAGCACGACCACCATCCAGGCGAACAGCAGCACGATGATCGTCAGGAAATTGTCGAAGAAACTGGCAAAGCCCATCATCTGCGAGGCTTGATTGAGTAGCGGCCACGCTGCCGAGAATCCGGTGCCCGCAAGTTTGCCGGGCTTGAGCAGCTCCGCCGCCGAGAGCCCGCCGCCGCCGGCCTCGAGACCAATCGCGGCGAACGAATTGTAGATGATGGTGGCAAGCGTCGAGAAGCTGTTCAGAATATAGGCGAAGGCGCCGACATAGAGGATCTTGCGCACGAAGCGTGCGATCACATCCTGCTCGCCGCCGAGCGCCCAGAACAGGCCGGCGAGCGTCGCATCGAGCCCGATCAGCAGCACGGTCAGCGAATGGACGTCGCCACCGATCAGCCCGAAGCCGCTGTCGATATAGGTCGAGAAGGTCGCCAAAAACTGGTCGATGACATTGAGGTCGTTCACGAACGAACTCCTGTGCTGAACAAGTCCGCGGGACGCGTCCTGTGGGGAGCGACAGTCCGCGCCCCGCGGCGACAGTGACGGTTAGGGGCTACCGTCACCGCCAGATCCGGCTCTGGGCCTCTAGCGAGGAGTGTAGGCCGAGCCGGAACCGAGAAAGGCTTTGGTTGCGGCCTGCGCGTCGATGCTGGCCTGCGCGCGCGTCGCGGCAGCCGTCGCATCGGCGCGCCCTTGGGCGGCCGCCATCTGCTGGATCTGGAGCTGCTGCTTGGCGGTGAGTGCCAGCAACTGGTTGGTCGCTTGCGCCACCTGAAGCGCGCCCTCGGACGACTGACTTCGAGCCGAGAGCGTCGCCAGCGCCGCCGCATCAGCGCTGACGTTCTCGGCGATCTGGCTCTGTGTCGCCATCGTCTGGTGGAACGCCGCCAATGTCGCCGCCATGCGAGTTTGCGCGGCCGCGACCTGCGCGCTCGTCGTCGATGCCGTGCTCGTCTGTCCCGGAAAAAGCCGGGTGAACTCGGCGTCGATGCTGCTCGCGTTGAAGCTCACCCCCTGCGCTTGGGTCAGCAGGGTTTGGATCTTCTGGAGCGTGGCGGTGAGCTGCTGCAATTCGGGAAAATTGAAGGTCGTCAGGTTCTTCGCCTGATTGCTCAGCATCGTCGCCTGGTTCTGCAGCGCTTTGACCTGATTATCGATCTGGGTGAGCGTGCGTTCGGCCGTTAGCAGATTCTGCGCGAAATTGCTCGAATCGAACACGGCCCACTGCGCGCAGGCGGGACGAGCGAAGGTCATAGCGGCAGCGGTAACGAGCAGGATTGGCATGAGCCGGCGAGAAGGACGACGCAGCGTCATGATACATCTCCATCTTGAGGAGTTGGGGCGGTAGGATCGGGAAAATCGGCGAGCAGCCGTGCGGCCCAGTCGAGGCCGACATCGCCCAGGAAGCGGGCGGCGAAGTCTGATGTGCCGTGGTCGGCGAGAAGCAGGTCGATGCGGCGCTGCGACGCCGGGTCGGAGGCGCCGCAGAGCGCCAGCGCGATCGGCCCCAGGTTAAGCTCGAACAGCCGGTTGCCGCGCGCGGACTGGAGATAATAGTGCCGCTTGGGGGTCGCGCGGCTGATCAGCTCGATCTGGCGGTCGTTGAGCCCGAAGCGGGCATAGGCGATCCTGCCCTGCGGCTCGATCGCGCGGTCATTGGGGAGCAATATGCGCTGCGGACAGCTCTCGATGATGGCCGGCGCAATTTGGCTCTCAGCAATGTCGGCGAGGCTCTGCGTCGCGAACAGTACCGCGACATTCTTCTTGCGCAAAGTCTTCAGCCATTCGCGGATCCGGGCTGCGAACAACGGATGGTCGAGGAAGATCCAGGCCTCGTCGAGGATGAGCAGCGTCGGGCGCCCGTCGAAGCGCGCCTCGAGCCGGTGGAAGAGATAGGTCAGCACGGGTGCGACCGCGCCGCTTTGGCCAAGCAGCGCCTCGGTCTCGAAACATTGCACATCGGCGAATGCCGCGTCGGCAACGCCGGGCTCGGCGGCATCGAGCAGCCGGCCGTAAGGCCCGTCGAGCGTGTACGGCGTGAGAGCGGATCTGAGCGCATTGGACTGGAGCAGGAGCGTCAGACCGGTGAGCGTGCGCTCGTCTTGCGGCGCGGAGGCGAGATTATCGAGCGCGGACCAAACGATCTCCTTGAGCTCGGGCGTCACCAGGACGCGCTCATGCGCCAGCAGCGCTGCGATCCAGTCGGCAGCCCACGCCCGCTCGCTGGGATAATCGATGCGGCGCAGCGGCTGGAAGGCGATCGCGGCGCCATTGTCTGCGCTGAGACCCAGCGCATGATGCGCCCCGCCCATGGCGAGCACGGCGGCGCGCGCCGAAAAGCCCTTGTCGAAGATGATCAGCCGCGATCCGGCATAGCGCCGAAACTGGAGCGCGATCAGTGCGAGCAGCACCGACTTGCCGGCGCCGGTCGGGCCGACCACCAGCATGTGGCCGACGTCGCCGGCATGGGTCGAGAGACGGAACGGCGTCGATCCCGATGTCTGCGCGACGAGCAGCGCTGGTGCTTGCAGATGATCGTTGGCGGCCGGGCCCGCCCACACGCTCGACAGCGGCATGAGGTGGGCCAGGTTGAGCGTGTGGACCAGAGGCTGGCGGACATTGGCATAGGCCTGTCCCGGCAGCGACGAGAGCCACGCCTCCACCGCATTCACGCCTTCACGGATGCAGGTGAAGCCGAGCCCGTTGATGATCCGCTCGGCCGCGCGCACCTTCTCCTCGACCCGCGCGCGGTCGCTGTCCGACACGGTAATCGTCGTGGTGAGGTAGCCGAAGGCGACATGATCGCCGCCGAGCGCCTGCAGCGCAAGATCGGCATCGACGACCTTGTTGTCGGCATCGCTATCGAGCAGCGGCGACGGCTGGTTGTACATCACCTCGCGCAGCAGCGCGGTGATCGACTTGCGCTTGTTGAACCATTGACGGCGGAGCTTGGTCAGCGCCTTGGTCGCGTCGGTCTTGTCGAGTGCGATGAAGCGCGTCACCCACCGATAGGCGAAATCCTGATGGTTGAGCGCGTCGAGGATCCCCGGCCGGCTGACATTGGGGAAGCCGAAGATCGTCAGCGTGCGCAGATGCTGGTCGCCGAGGCGTGGTTCGAGTCCGCCCGAAAGCGGCGTGTCGGCGAGCAGTCCATCTAGATAGAGCGGCGTTTCGGGTTCGGCGACCGGATGCCGGCGAGTCGAAACGGTGTCGTGCAGATAGGTGAGCGTCTCGGCCGAGCCCAGTGACCGCATCTCAGGCATGATCGCCGCAAACAGATCAAGCGCGCGGTCGGTCTCGGCGATGAAGCCCTCAAGCGCCGTGCGCCAGTCACGCCCTGCCTCGCTTTCGGGCCGTTCGATCAACGACCGGCCTGCCGCATCGCTGCTATCGGCGGGCGGTTGCCAGCTCAGCGTCAGATGGAAACGGCTCTCAAAATGGCGGCCTTCGGCGCGAAAGCCCGCCATGCGCTCGCGGTCGACGACCCAGGAGGCGGCATCCGGAAATTGGCTGTCGGGATAGGCAAGCGCCTCGCGGCGCTCCGCTTCGAAGAACAAAGCCCAGCCCGAACCGAAGCGCTTGAGCACGTTATTGGCGCGTGCGCAGGCGGAGACGAGTTCGGCCTCGGTCGCGGACTCGAGATCGGGTCCGCGAAATGCCAGCGTGCGCTGGAAGCTACCGTCCTTGTTGAGCACGACGCCGGGCGCGACCAATGCGGCCCAGGGCAGATGGTCAGCGAGCCGGTCGGCGGACGTGCGATATTCATGCAGCGCTAGCATGCCCAATATCCCTTCTGGCGGAGATGGCGCAGCAGCACGGGCGCGAAATAGGGATCCCGCCGGGCAGCAAAGACGGCGAGGCTGTGCCCCGCCGCCCAGAGCAGGATCCCGGCCACCCACTGCTGGAGTCCGAGACCAACCGCGGCCGAGATCGTCCCGATGACGATCGCGAGACCACGCGGCGCGCCGCCCAGCAGGATCGGCGACCCCAGCGCGCTGTGGATCGGGACCTCGAAACCGGGGATATGGCCCGTATGCGTATGGGTGGCCGGACCGGTCATGCGATCAGCGCCCCGCCGCCGAAGCTGAAGAAGCTCAGGAAGAAGCTCGAGGCGGCAAAGGCGATCGAAAGGCCGAAGACGATCTGGATGAGCCGGCGAAAACCGCCGCTGCTTTCTCCGAACGCCAGCCCCAGGCCGGTCGCGATGATGACGATGACCGCCATGATCTTGGCGACCGGTCCCTGGATCGAGTCGAGCACCGACTGCAGCGGCGCTTCCCACGGCATGCCGGTGCCGGCGGCATGGGCGGGCGTGGCCGCCAACGCTATCGACAGCCCGACGCCGAGGGCGAGCGGATGAAGGAGGTAGGCCGCGGCGCGGCAGCGGCAGAAGGACGGCATGGTCATGCGGAATCTCCTTGGGCGAAGTGGTTGGGCAGGATGTCGACGAGCGCGTAGTCCCCGTCGGGATCGACGCCGGTCAGGCGTACGATGCTGGCGATCCGGCGCTGCAGGCCGCGGCCGGAGATGAAGACGATGAGGTCGACCGCCTCGGCGATCAGCCGGCGCGGCACGGTGACCACCGCCTCCTGGACGAGCTGCTCGATCCGCGTGAGCGCGGCCGGTGCGCTATTGGCGTGGACGGTCGCGATGCCGCCGGGGTGGCCCGTATTCCAGGCTTTGAGCATGTCGAGCGCTTCGGGGCCGCGGACCTCGCCGATGACGATCCGGTCGGGACGGAGCCGCAGCGTCGAGCGCAGCAGATCCGCCATGCTGACCGCCCCCACCCGCGTGCGCAGCGCCACCGTGTCGGCCGCCGGGCTCTGCAGCTCGCGCGTGTCCTCGATCAGGATCACGCGCTCGTCGAGCCCCGCCATCTCGGCAAGCAGCGCGTTGGCGAGTGTAGTCTTGCCCGAGCTTGTGCCGCCCGCGACGACGATGTTGTGGCGCTCGACGACGTTGAGTGAGAGGATCCGCGCGGCGTCGGGCGACATCAGGCCGTCCGCCACATAGTCCGCGAGGCGGTAGAGCCGCTCGGCGGGTTTGCGAATCGCGAAACAGGGGCCGGTCGCAACCGGCGGCAGCACGCCCTCGAACCGCTCCCCTGCCCGGCCTTCGGCATGCGGCGGCAGTTCCGCCGAGATGATCGGCGCGTCGCTGTGGATCTCGGCGCGCGCATAGCTCGCGACGAGCCGGATGATCCGCTCGACCTGCGCGACCGACATGACGATGCCGCTATCGACCCGACCTTCCCCGAGGATGTCGAGACGCAGCGATCCGTCGGGATTGACCATGATCTCGATGACGCGGGGATCGCCGAGAGCCGCCGCGATCGCGGGGCCCATCGCGGTGCGCAGCATCGTGCGGCGGCGGTCCGACGAGAGCATGCTCATCGGCGTGGCTCCGGTCCAGGCACATCAATGGCACGCTTGCCGCCCGCGATCTGGCGACCGACCTGCTCGACGAACGCGGCGAAGCGCTCGCGCGCCATCGCGCGCCCAGCATGGTCGTCGGCCGCTAGCGGCGCATGGATCGAGAGCTCGTAGCGGACGAACAGCGCCAACGTCTCGAGCAGGATATGGCCGTCGCGCTCAATCCGGCCGAGTGCCGTCACGATCCGGTCGAGGCGTTGACCGAAGCGATCGTCGATTTCGCTGGTCGCGCGCCGATCGAGCCAGGACAGCAGCGCCTGTTCGAGCATGGCCGATTTGGTGACGCCGGGTTTCGTCGCGAGCGCTTCGAAGCGCAGGCTGGTCGCCGGCGTCAGATAGAATTGGTGACGAACCTTCGTGCGCATGGGTCAGCCTCCCAGCCCCAGCAGGTCCGGCTTGCGATCGATCTCGGCGATAGCGAAGGAGCCGCGGGCGATCGAAGCGGCGCGGGCTTGGTCAAGCGGTTTTGCATCGACCGCGGGGTCGCCATCTTGTTCGTCGATGCCGGGCGCGTCGCCGGTAGCGGGCTCGGGGTCCTCGGCGCGGGCCTGGTCGGGCATGTCGGGCTGGCGTTGCTGCTCGAGGCCTCCGTCGCTGGTCGCGGCATCGACTTCGCCAGGAAGCGCGAGTCGCGCGTCGAAATCTCGGGTCGTGCCCGACCAGTCGTCGTCCCGCTCTCCGGGCCGATCCGCATAGCGGCCATCGCCCAGTTCCGGGGCGGGCAGGACACGCTCGGCGAACAGCGGATCGGCGTAATAGCGCATCTTGGTCGCGCGGATCGGTGGCAGGCCCGACACCAGGACGAGCTCGTCGGTCGCTGGAAGCTGCATGACTTCGCCCGGCGTCAGCAGCGCGCGCGCCGTCTCCTGCCGGCTGACCATGACGTGGCTGAGCCAGGGCGCCAGCCGGTGTCCGGCATAGTTGCGCATCGCGCGCTGTTCGGTGGCGGTGCCGAGCGCATCCGAAATGCGCTTCGCCGTCCGCTCGTCGTTGCTCGCAAAGGCCACGCGCACATGGCAATTGTCGAGGATCGCATTGTGCTCGCCATAAGCCTTATCGATCTGGTTCAGCGATTGGGCGATCAGGAAAACGCGCACGCCGTAGCCGGCGAGAAAGGCTAGCGAGGTCTCGAAGAAGTCTAGTCGGCCAAGTGCCGGAAATTCGTCGAGCATCATGAGCAGCTTGTGACGGCGTCCCGCGCTCGCGGTAGCTGTCACGCCCTCGCCGACATGGAGATGCTCGGTCAGGCGGCGCCCGATCTGGTTGAGGATCAAGCGGACCAGCGGCTTGGTCCGGGAAATGTCCGAAGGCGGCACGACCAGATAGAGCGACAGCGGATGCTTGGCCTCGACCAGATCCGCGATGCGCCAATCACAGGCGGCGGTGACGGCGGCGACGGTGGGATCGCGGTAGAGACCAAGGAAGCTCATCGCGGTCGACAGCACGCCCGATCGCTCGTTGTCGGACTTGTTGAGCAGTTCGCGCGCGGCGGAGGCGACCACAGGATGGACACGCGGCGCTTTGGCGGTGCCGAGATGGTTGGTCGCCATCATCCGCTTCAGCGTCTCGACGAAGCTGCGCTGCGGGTCGGACAGGAAGGTCGCGACACGCCCGAGCGTCTTCTCTTCCTCTGCATAGAGAATGTGCAGGATGGCGCCGACCAGAAGGGAATGGCTGGTCTTCTCCCAATGATTGCGACGTTCGAGCGCGCCCTCCGGATCGACCAGGATATCGGCGATGTTCTGGACGTCGCGCACCTCGTCGGCGCCGCGTCGCACCTCGAGTAGGGGATTGTAGCGCGCCGACCGGGCATCGGTCGGATTGAACAGCAAGGAGTGCGAGAAGCGTGCGCGCCAGCCGGCGGTCAGCTGCCAATTCTCGCCTTTGATGTCGTGGATGACCGCCGACCCGCTCCAGCTGAGCAGTGTCGGGACGACCAGCCCCACGCCTTTGCCCGACCGGGTCGGGGCGAATGCCATGACATGTTCGGGTCCGTCGTGACGCAGACCGTCCTGGCGGAACCGGCCGAGAAAGACACCGGCATCGGCGAACAAGCCGGCCCGTTCCATCTCGCGCCTCGACGCCCAGCGCGCCGATCCATAGGTCGTCACCTGTTTGCGCTGACGGGCCCGCCACAGCGATCCGAAGATCGCGGCGGCGCACGCGACCACGCCACCGGCGCCGGCGATCTCGCCGCCCCGGTCGAAGACGCGCGGTGCATAGGCATCGAAATGGTACCACCAGGGGAACAGCGCCCAAGGTCGGTAGACATGCGCTCCGAGGATGCGAAGGTCCGAAGGCCCGAGTTCCGGCTGATAGGCGAGTTGCGCTGCCACCCACTGCGTCGCCAGCCAGATCGCGCCGAGTACGATCGCGAAGACCGTGAGTATCTGACCGATCAACAGCTTGGTGGGCGTCATCCGAATTCTCCGCCCACGATCAAATGATCGGCTTGGGCGGACGAATAATCGGCGATTTCAACGCGAAGCGTCAGATAGCTGTTGTTGTACCGAAGTGTATGTCAGCCAATTTCGTGACAGAAAGGTGCGGCTCGGGAATGAATCCGTTGCTTCGGACGCGCGCCCGTTCGAGGGCCACGACTCGATTCGCGTGGGCGGCCAGCCAGCGGCCTCTCACCGTCAAAAGATCTCAGCCGGACTGACGCATGGCGATATCGAAAGGCCGCCCGACTGGCCTCGCTACGCCGAGAAGGTAGCTACGCCCCTCGAATGGCGGTCGGTCCGCGGCCGGGCGGAAGCGCCGCCTACACCGCCAAGATCATAGGGTATCGAGAATACGAAGCGTGGCCTCGTCCTTTTCTCCGCCGAACCACCGCTCGATCGCCGCATCAAACAACGGCGCCCCGTCGGCCTCAGCGAACAACGTCAACGAAGAGCGAAGCTTGATCGCATCGATCGTGCCGAAAATGGCTTTCGCGGTCGTGCCCGTCAGGTCCTGCAGCGCCATCACGCATTCGCGGTAGCGGTTGCCGAGTGCCGGATGGGCGAGATAGGCGCGTGCCTCTTCGAGCGAGAAGATGGCGTAGCGCTGCGCCATGCCGCTGTGACCGAGACCCGCAATTTGCGGAAAGATGAACCACATCCAGTGCGTGCGCTTCGCGCCGCGTTTGATCTCGGCCAGTGCGGTCTCATAGGTCGCGGCTTGCACCTCGACGAACCGCTCCAGGTCAAATTCCTCCGACACCGCTTGCTTCCCCCGGTTGTAGCGATCCATGTGGCCCGCTCGCCTGTCGCGCCGTTGGAGCCAACGCCCAGCCGATGTGGCTTTCGCCATAGAACATACCTAGAACTCTTCAAGTGCCGAACGCTGATACGCGGCCGCCTCGACACCTCTTGAAGCGCTGAGAATGCTCCCTAAATTTCTCGCGCCGGGTGCTTCCGAGGCCCGGTTTGAACGAGAGGTTGGCCGATGGTGGCCATCCCCCAGATTGCTCATTGGAGGATTTGGTTATGCGTACTGCCTTTGATTTTACTCCGTACCGCCGGTCGTCGATCGGCTTCGATCGTGTCTTCGATCTGCTCGAGAACACCGCCCGCGCCGACCAGGCCGAGGGCTATCCGCCCTATAATGTCGAGCAGCGCGACGAGGACAGCTATCAGATCAGCATCGCTGTCGCCGGCTTCTCGCGCGACGAGATCGAGATCACCAGCAAACCCAACCTGCTGGTCGTGTCCGGCCAGAAGAAGGACGAAGATGGCGGTCGCCGCTATCTCCATCGCGGCATCTCCGCGCGCAAGTTCGAGCGTCAGTTCCAGCTTGCCGACTATGTCACGGTGACGGGTGCGTCACTGCGTGACGGCCTGCTCGCGATCGATCTGAAGCGTGAGCTTCCCGAGGCGGTGAAGCCCCGCAAGATCGAGATCGGCGACAGCGCGATCGGAACACCGCGGCTCGTCAGCGACACCGACGAGCGCAAAGCGGCGTAATCTGGAAAGGGCCCATCGGACGATGGGCCCTTTCTTACAGGGGCAGCACCGGTGCCAGTGCCGCTTTGCTGGTCCGCGACCAGAGGTTGCTGGTGATGCCGTGAGCGAGAGCCATCCACGCCGTTCGTTCACCTTCACTGTCGGCAAATTCCCGACGCGCGAGAACGTGGTTGTCAACCGAGCTCACATCCGCCCGCGCTTTCGTCATGGCACGTTGCGCGACCGGCTTCGTTGACAGCCCGCACTCATGTTTGTGGTGCGCGCCGCAGCCTGGTCGCTCCGGTCGAGAGCGGATAAGGTTTAGATGGCGGACGAGCGTTTCGGGAAAAGTGGTCGGGCCGTACCCAGCAGTCGCCTGTCGCGGCTCGGCGTGTTCGGGCGGCTGGCAGGCGGGGTCGCCGGTGGCATGATGGCCGAAGGCGCGCGCCGGCTGGCATCGGGCGAGCGGCCTCGGTTGAGCGATCTGCTGCTCACGCCCGGCAATGCCCTCAAGCTCGCCGACCGCCTGTCGCACCTGCGCGGCGCGGCGATGAAACTCGGCCAGATGATCTCGATGGATGCCGGCGATCTGCTGCCCGCCGAACTCTCTACGGTCCTGGCGCGGTTGCGCGACAATGCGCACCATATGCCCCCGACCCAACTTCAGTCGGTGCTGGTCCGGCAGTGGGGTCCGGATTGGCGCCAGCGCTTCGAGCGCTTCGACCCCACCCCGCTTGCTGCCGCCTCGATCGGACAGGTCCACCGCGCGATCACGCATGATGGTCGCGATCTGGCGATCAAGGTCCAATATCCCGGCGTCGCCGAAAGCATAGATGCAGATGTCGACAATGTCACGACACTGCTCAGGCTTTCCGGTGTGCTGCCGAACGGGCTCGACATCGCGCCGCTGCTCGCTGAGGCCAAGCGTCAGCTCCATGAGGAGGCCGACTACCGGCGCGAAGGCGACCAGATGGTGCGCTTCGGCGCCCTGCTTGCCGACGCACCCGAATTCGTCGTGCCCTCGCTTCACGCCGACCTCACGACCGACCGCGTCCTGGCGATGGACTTTGTCGCAGGCGCCCCGATCGAGTCCCTCCTCACCGCGCCCCAGGCGACGCGTGATACCGCGATGCGGGCGCTGATCGGCCTCGTTCTGCGCGAGCTGTTCGAGTTCGGTCTGATGCAGACCGACCCGAATTTCGCCAATTACCGCTATCAGCCCGACAGTGGCCGTCTCGTCCTGCTCGACTTCGGCGCCGTGCGGCCGATCGGGGTGTCGACGTCGCAGGGTTATCTGAGCCTGCTGCGCGCGGGTCTGGGCGGTAACCGCGATGCGGTCCGCGACGGCGCTGTTGCTGCCGGCTTTCTGGGCCAAGCGGCCGTTCAGCGGCACCGCGCGCTGGTCGACCGTATGATCGACGTGATCCTCTGTGAGCTCAACCGCCCCGGCCCTTTCGATTTTGGCGATCGGGCCTTTGTCGGCACACTGCGCGAGGAAGGCGCCGCAATGGCGACCGATCGCGCGACCTGGCACGTGCCGCCGGTCGACACCCTGTTCGCCCAGCGCAAGATCAGCGGCACCGCGCTGCTTGCCGCCCGATTGAAAGCACGGGTCGATGTTCGCGCGCTGATTGCAGAGCGCTTGAACCGCGGGAACGTCGTCGCCGACGCTTCGCTATAACTCCCAAGCGCCCTGCCCGGCGTTCGACCGAGGAAATCTGCCATGTCCGACAAAGAAGCGACGCTCTACAGAATGGTCCTGCCCGAGGAGACCTGCCCGTTCGGGCTTCGTGCCAAGCAACTCCTCGAGGACAATGGCTTCGTCATCGACGATCGCCTGCTCCGCTCGCGCGACGAGGTCGACGCGTTCAAGCAGGAGCAGGGCGTCGAGACCACGCCGCTGATCTTCATCGGCGAAGAACGCATCGGTGGCAGCGACGATCTCGAACGCTATCTGTCGGCATGAGCGCGCCCGACCGCACAGCTGTGTCCGGCTTTTCACCGCTTCTCGCCGGAGGCATCGTCCTCGGCGTCCTCGGCCTCAGTGCAGCGCTTGGGCGGCGAAACGCACCGGATCCATCCCATCCAACGATCCAGCGTTGGTACAAGCGGCTCGACAAGCCAAACTTCACGCCGCCCGACGCCGTCTTCGGCGCGGTCTGGCCGATGCTGGAGACAGGCCTGGCGGTCGGCGGTTATCGGTTGATGCGCCAGCCCGCGGCACCGCGGCGCAACCTCTCGATCGCGCTCTGGCTGCTCAATACGGCGATGATCGGCGGGTGGACGCAGATCTTCTTTCGCAAGCGTGCGTTGGGCGGCAGCGCGGTTGCATCGGCGACGATGCTAGCGACCGGCACGGTCTATGCCGCGACCGCCGGCAAGGTCGATCGCGTGGCGCAGGCAACCGCGATCCCGTTCGTCGCTTGGCTCGGCTTCGCCACGCTGCTCGCAGAGCGGATCTGGCAGCGCAATCCGACGCCGCGGCTGCTGCCGGCGCGATGAACCTGACCGTCTGGCATGATGGCGGTTGTCCGCTGTGCCGGCGCGAGATCGCGCTGATGCGCCGGCTCGATAGACGCGGCGCGATCGTCTTCATCGACGCGAGCGATGGCACCAGTGTGTGCCCCCGCGATCGCGCCGAGCTCCTAGAGCGCTTTCACGCACGCGAGGATGGGCGGATGCTGTCCGGCGCTGCGGCCTTCGCAGCGATGTGGCGCCAGATTCCGCTGCTACGTCCCCTGGGCCTTGTCGCCCGCAACCCAGCGATCCTCGCCGTGCTGGAGGTCGGCTATCGCGGTTTCCTCCGCGTTCGCCCGTCGCTTCAGTCGCTCGTCTGCCATTTCGATCGGAAGCCCGCATGATCCGTCCTGTCCCCGATCCCGCCGGGCCCGGCCAGGAAAGCGTCTGGAATTTCCCCCGGCCTTCGATCGCGCAGCCGCTCACCGCCCATGTGCGGATCGTCCTCGGCGGCAAGACGATCGCCGAGACGCGGCAAGCGATCCGCACGATCGAGACCAGCCATCCGCCGACCTATTATATCCCGCCCTCCGATATCGCGCCGCTCATGCTGCGGCCCGCGGCCGGCAGCAGCTTTTGCGAGTGGAAAGGGACGGCACGCTATTTCGACGTGATCGCTGGCGATATCGTGCGCCCCGGCGCCGCATGGTCCTATCCGCGCCCGACCGCGCCCTTTGCAGCGCTCGCCGATTACGTCGCCTTCTACGCCGCGCCGATGGATGCCTGCTTCGTCGATGACGAGCGGGTCAAACCGCAGCCGGGCGAATTCTATGGTGGCTGGATCACCTCTCATGTCGCAGGGCCGTTCAAGGGCGTGCCTGGAAGCCGAGGATGGTAACGGGCGTGCGCGCCGTCGTTATCGGCGCGGGAGGCGGGATCGGTACGGCCCTGGTCGCCGCGCTCCAGGCGTCGGCTCGGTTCGAGCATGTGCATGCCCTGTCGCGCCACCCTTCGCCCGAAACTGATAGCGTCAGCGGCGGCTTCATCGACGTCACCGACGAGGCGAGCATCCAGGCTGCGGCAGAGCAGATCGGATCGCCGCTCGATCTCGTGATCGTCGCGACCGGCGTCCTGCACGAAGACGGCCGGATGCCCGAGAAGGCATTGCGCGAGCTCGATGGCGCGGCGCTTGCGCGGATATTCCAGATAAACACGATCGGGCCGGCTTTGGTGCTCAAGCATTTTGTGCCGCTGCTCGCCAAGGATCGCCGCACTGTCGTGGCGGCCCTGTCCGCGCGCGTCGGCAGCATCTCGGACAATCGGTCGGGCGGCTGGTACGGTTACCGGGCCTCGAAAGTCGCGCTCAACATGATCGTAAAGTCGGCCGCGATCGAGCTTCGGCGAAGCCGGCCGCAGGCTATCTGCGTCGCGTTGCATCCCGGTACGGTCGACACCGCCTTAAGCAAACCGTTCCAGGCACGCGTGCCGGCCGACAAACTGTTCACCGCTCAGTTCTCAGCGGATCGGCTTCTTGCGGTGCTTTCAGAACTTGAACCCGAGGACACTGGCGAGATTTTCGATTGGGATGGCTGCAGGATAACGCCCTGAGGACGTTTCATCCGTCGCGTCTACGGCACGGCCGGGCTGATCATAGACGGTGAGAAAATGTTCGGAATCGTATGCCGAGCGATCGAACCTTCGCGGTCCGGAGATCGATTAACGGATGGGTGACAGCTCTGCAGGAACTGGGCGGCTACAGCCCGGCAGCAGGCGGCTAGTGGCCCGCGCCTGCCTCTGTCTCGTTCGACCCAGAAGGCGACGTTCAGGGCAACGGAGACGCTACCCAACTTCAGACACTTGTTCATCTCGATCCAGTCGGCGATTGTGGCACTTCAATCGGCTGTCCGGCAGCATGGTTGATATCGGCAGGGTGGACGCGTCCAGCACCGTGTTGTGATAAAGCGGACGTTTGTCGGAGAGCCGGATGGCCTACGCGTCAAGACCTGCCCCACATGCTGCGAGACGGCACCTTCATGTTGAAACTCCTGCATTTTTTGCTGCGTTCCTTTTATTGATCCCAAGCGCGCAAGCTCAGGCAACAAGGGATCGACCTTTAGCAAAGACTGCGCCGCTGAAACTCCAAGCGCGGATAACTAGGGTCGAGCGAGGGCTCTCCACACCCGTCGTCGTCAAGGGTTCGCCCGATCAGAAGATGACACTGACAGAGCGCATGGCCTTTTATCAGGTCCCCGCCGTCAGCATCGCCTTGATCAACAATGGCCGGGTGGAATGGGCCCGAGCCTACGGTGTGGCCGATGTCGCCAGCAGGCGGTCCGCGACCGTGAAGACGCTGTTTCAGGCGGGTTCGATCAGCAAGGCGGTTAGCGCCATCGGGGCCCTACGCTTGGTTGAGCAAAGCAAGCTCTCCTTGGATGGAGACGCGAACCGCCAGCTCGCATCCTGGAAGATCCCCGAGAACGAGTTCACCCGGAACAGGGCGGTAAGTCTGCGCATGCTACTCAACCACAGCGCCGGAACGACCGTGCATGGATTCGACGGGTATGCGCTCGGACAACGACTACCGACCTTGTTGCAGGTGCTGGACGGTGCGTCGCCAGCCAATTCCGGGCCGGTCCGGGTCGATCATCTCCCCGGCAGCGCCTGGAGCTACTCGGGCGGTGGCTACAGCATCATCCAGTTGATGATGATTGAAGCCAGTGGACAGCCGTTCGACCGGTACATGAAAGCGGCAGTGCTGGATCGGCTGGGGATGACACAGAGCACTTTTGTCGTGCCGCTGCCACGCACTTGGCGCGATCTTGCGGCAACGGCCTACGATGGCAACGGCAAGGCCGTCGCAGGTCAATGGCATAACTATCCAGAGTCCGCCGCGGCTGGCCTCTGGAGCACGCCTAGCGACCTGGCGCGCGTAGCGATTGCAGTTCAGCAGGCCGAAGGGGGAACGTCCGACAAGATCCTGTCGCAGCGCACGGCATCTTCGATGCTGACGCGCGGCTTGGGCGAATACGGCTTGGGCTTCTTCGTCGAGAACCTAGGCGACCGAACAAGCTTCAGTCACGAA
>Ga0302314_10009750_pt1 | contig 16945 bp, 15 predicted proteins | sample III_Palsa_N2_3_FD_200533 | JGI IMG/M metagenome (GOLD analysis project Ga0302314, IMG submission 200533) | Peat permafrost microbial communities from Stordalen Mire near Abisko, Sweden - III_Palsa_N2_3 | ecosystem: Environmental > Terrestrial > Soil > Palsa > Peat permafrost | place: Sweden...
CGCAGCTGGCTGGCGCGGCCGGCAGCAGTCCTGGTGCCGCCGGAACGTCGCTGGGCTCCCTGCTGGCACGGCATGCGTCGGATACCACCCCCGATGCCGCCTTCAATCAGCTCTTCAGCATGTGGGGCGCGCATTACAAGACCGGAACCGCGGACCCCTGTTCGCAGGCCTCCGCACAGGGCCTCGAGTGCTACGTCCAGAAGGGCACGATCGCCCAGCTGCGCCTCTACAACCGCCCGGCCATCCTGATGCTGACCGATGATGCCGATGCCGCGCACCAGATCGTGCTCACCGGCATCGATGACGAACACGCTCACGTCGATATCGGCAGCAACGCGCAGCAGGTCAGCATCGGCGACCTGTCGCATTACTGGTTCGGTGACTTCATCCTGCTGTGGCGCCCGGGCACGCGCGACCCGAAACCGCTCTCACCGGGCATGCACGGCGCCGAGGTTCTGCAGCTGCGCCAGCAGCTGACGCGCCTGACGGGCAAGGCGGCCGCGCCCGGTGCCAGCGACGTCTACGATGGAGAGCTGTCGCAACTCGTGCGAGACTTCCAGCGCGCGCACCGGCTCACGGCCGACGGGATTGCCGGGGTTCAGACCCTGGTGGTGTTGAATGGCGCACTGGCCAAGCCGGACTCACCGCAACTCGCGGCGCTGCCGGAACACGGTACCTGAGCATGTCCTTCATCCTGGACGCACTGAAGAAGTCCGAAACCGAGCGGCAGCGCGCGGATGCGCCCGCGCTCTATGAAATGAAGATGGCACCGCCACGCCGGGGCGTCGCCACCTGGCTGATCGTGCTCGCCGCCCTGCTGGTCATCAATATTGTCGTGCTCTCGGTGGTGCTGCTGCGCGGCAGCCATGGTGCGGCGCAGCAAACCGACACGAATCAACTACCCCCGCCCGCTCCGGCACCCGCCGCCGCAGCTGCGCCGCAGGCTCAGGCCCCCCAGGTCGCCGCCTATGTGGGCGCCGCCCCGACACCGCCCCTCACGGCGCCACCGCCCCAGCCATCAGTGCAGGCGGCACCCCCGCCGGCAGTTCCGCTCCCGGCGCCGGATCAGGCTGCGAGCGACGGCGCGGCTGCTGCCGCTCCGAGTGCCGGGCTGAACCGGCAAACTGACGATGATGCCCCTGCGGTCGAGGCGCCCCGCCGGGCCGCCGCGACCGGCGGAAATTCCACGAACGTGCGCGCAACGGGCGGCAACAGCGGCGAACTGCCCACTTATCAGCAGGCGGCAAGCGCCGCCGGCGCGAATCTGCCCGAACTCACCCTCAATCTGCATGCCTATGCCAGCAACCCCGCCGATCGCTTCATCTTCCTGAACATGGTGCGGCTGAAGGAAGGCCAGAGCACTCCGCAGGGAGTGCGGGTCGAATCGATCACCCCGGATGGCGCCGTTCTGTCCTGGCAGGGACAGAGTTTTTTCCTGCAGCGGCAATAAGTTACATGCGGCGAGGGAACCGTTTCACAAATTGTGACACCGCCTCGCGACAGCACGCCGCGCTTCGGTCATCGTTGACCGGTGTCGGTCCCCTCGCTCAAAACCACCGCTCCGGATGCCCCTGCCGGTCTCCCGCCGCGCGCAGGCGGCGCGCGGCTGCCCGAACATCTGCTGCTGCTTGCGTATGACGAGTCCCTGATCGAGGCATTGGTCAGCGTCGTACCGGCGGCGTCCCTGACCCTGGTCTCCGACGAGGCGGAACTTGCGACTTTCCTGATGGGCGGCCAACACGGGGTCGTGTTCATCGATAGCGGCGCGCCCCGCGTGCAGCCCGGCGCAACTGCGAGACTCGCCCAGCGCCTGCACAACGAACTGCCCGATGTCGTACTGGTCGTCGCCGGCGACGGCGCGGCGCAAAGCGAAGTGGCGGCGCTGGTGGCCGACGGGACCATCTACCGCTTCGTGCACAAACCGGTTTCCGCGCAGCGCGTGAAGCTCTTCATCGATGCGGCGTGGCGCAAGCGCGAGGGCGCCAGTGCCAGCGGCATCTACCCGGCCCTGTCGCTGCCGCAGACCCCGCCGGCGGCCGTGATCGAGACGCCGCGCACCTTTCCCTGGACCGCGATCCTGGGTGCGCTGGTGCTGATCGGCATTGCGGCAGCGTGGCTGCTGCTGCGGTCAAGTTCGACCGGAAGCGCCGACGCACCGGCGCATCCGCCAGCGGCGCAGGGGATGCCTTCAGTGCCACTGCCGCACGCTGCGGCGGCGTCCCAGGCGGCTGCGCCGGCGGTGGCTACCACGACCATATCGGCCACGGCCGCAGATCTGGACCGGCTGGCGACCGCCGCCGAACAGGCCCTGCTGGCCGGGAATCTCGCCGAGGCCACCCGCCTCACGGACGCCGCGCGCGCGGTCGACCCGAACCACGTGCGCGTAAAGTTTCTGAGCGCACAGATCGCCCGTGAACAGGCACGCCAGACGGCCCGTCGTCGCCAGGCCGACCAGGAAGCTGCGCAGGCCAGCGCGTCGTACTTGCCACCTCCGGCGACTGCACCACCCTCGACGCCGTTCCAGGTATCGCTGCCACCCAGGATCCAGGAGCCGACGCTGCCTGCCGCTTCGGCACCGGCACCCGCGTCCTCATCGACCTCAGCCCCCGCCGCCGCGACGCCGGTCGTGGCAAGCAGCCCGACCACGGCGACGGAAACCAGCGCCGCGAGCGCGGCGCCGGCCTCGGGACCGCCCAGTTCGACCCCGCCGGTCAGCGAGGCCCGCGACCGCAATTCAGTCGCGGCAGTGATCCTGCAGCGGGTGTACTCGGTCGACCCGGTGTTCCCCGAACTTGCGCGCGAGCGCGATCTGCGCGGCTTCGTGGATCTGGAGTTCACGGTGCGCGCCGATGGCAGCGTTACGGACATAACCGTCCTCAAATCGGTACCAAGCGGCGTTTTTGAGAAGTCGGCCGTGGATGCCGTGTCGCAGTGGCGCTACCGTCCCATCGAACGTAACGGCGTGCCGGTCAACGAGCACGCCCGGTTGCGACTGAACTTCGCCTACAAATAGCTCCGGTGCGCCATGCAAGCCCGTCTGCTGGTCGTCGATCGCGATTTGCGCTACCGCGAGTGGTTGCGCAATCATCTTGGCGTGGTCTTTCCCGATGGTGCCGTCACGGCGATCGATGGCCGCGAGTTTGAAGCGCGGCTGGATTTGCTGACGCGCCAGGATTTCGACCTGGTGATGTTCGTCGCGCAGTTCGGTTACAGCCCCGAGGATCCGCGCTCCGAAGGACTCGAGTGGCTGCGTCAGCTGCGGGATCGGCCGGAATTCCCCGCCGTGATCGCCCTCGCCGAGGACGGCAACGAACTCACCGCGGTGCGCGCGCTGCAGCTGGGCGCCGTCGATTATCTGCCGAAGCGACTCGTGAACCCGGACCGGCTGCGCACCGCCGTGAAGCTCGCCCTGCGCCGGGTCGAACTCGATGCCGCGCAGGCCGAGGGCGCCGCGCTCGATGGCGATGCTTCGCAGACCGGTCGTTCGCTGCGCGATCCGATCCCCGGCTACACCATCCGCAAGACCATCGGCGAGTCTGAAAAGGCGCTGGTCTATCTCGCCCACAGCGAGAAGCTCGCGATGGACGTGGCGCTTAAGGTCACGAAGAGCGATAGCGAGGATGCCGAGGACACGCAGGTTTTCGCGCGCGAGCATGCCGCGCTGTGCGCCCTCGACAACCCCTCGATCGTCACCATCTACGACTACGGCACCAACGCCGGGCGCGAATACCTGGCGATGGAATACTTTCCACGCGGTGACCTCAAGAGCCGTCTGCTGCGCGGCATTCTCGAGGTTGATGCCCTGCGCTATCTCGAACAGGTCGCCCGCGGCCTGCACGTCGTGCATGAGGCCGGCCTGCTGCATCGGGATCTGAAGCCGCCGAATCTGATGCTGCGCGAGAACGACACCATCGTGCTGATCGACTTCGGCCTCGCCCGCGATCTGCAAGGCGGCCCCGGCAACACGCGCACCGGCGTGCTGCGCGGCTCGCCGTACTACATGAGTCCGGAACAGGCCCTGGGCGAAGACCTCGATGGCCGCAGTGACCTGTACAGTCTGGGCGTCCTGTTCTATGAAATGATCACCGGCCGCAAGCCCTACAGCGGCCTCTCGGCCATCGATGTGCTGCAGCAGCACGTCACGGCGCCGATTCCCCAATTGCCGCATTCACATCTGCACCTGCAGGCGCTGCTGGAAGGCCTGATTGCCAAGTCCCGCGACGAGCGTTTCGCGAACGCCTCGCAGGCGATCGAGGCGATCGCCGGCATGCGCGCGCTGCGCCGGACCGGCTCGCGACGCTGATGGTGAAATACCCCCGGATCGTCCCCCCTTCTGGAGTTGTTCATTTGACCAAGGTATTGCCAGCGCGCACCCCGGGCGATGCGCTGGCGCACACCTATGGCCAGCTCGCAGCCGCATTGCTCGGCACGACGGTGCGCATCTGCGTGTTCGACGGCGCGCTCGCGATGCTCGGCTGCAGCGAGGGTCTCGATGCACAGGCGCTGGGCAAATGGCTGCAGGAAGCCGGCTGGCCGCATAAGGCCCGCAATCCGATCGCCCGCGTGACCTATCAGGGCCGGCAGTTGCTGACGGCCATCCCGCTGCTGAACTGCGACGAATCCCTGCTCGGTGCGCTGGTCGTGCAGCAGACCCCGCAGCGCGCAACCCAGCCGCTGGCCACCGATGTCCGCAACCTGGTGCAGAAGCTCACGCCCTGTATCGAATGCCTGCACCGCGAGCTCGCGGCGGCCGTGCCCGCCAATGAGCGCCTGCAGAACATGACGGAGCGCACCGCCGAACTGGAGTGGCTGTTCAAGATCACCAACGGCATCAAGGCGGCCTCGAGCAACCGGCACGTCATCGAGGAACTGCTGGCCGCGGCCACCACGCGCCTGCGCAGCAAGGTCGGCGTGCTGCACATCCCAGAGAAGCATCTGACGCTGCGTGCCGGCGTCAAAACCGGTCCGCTGAGCGAGGCCTGGGAGCAGTCGCAGGCCCACCTGATGACCTGGGCACTGCGGCAGCGCAAGCCGCTGGTTGTCAACTCCGCCGGCCGCGGCGGCAAACAGCTCACACCCTGCAAGATGATGTCGGTACCGATCCAGCGCGATTCGGGCCAGGTGATCGGCATCATGGCGTTCTTCAACTCCCCCGACGCCGCGGATTTCGGCGCGCGCCACTCGTTCCTCGGCCGCCATGTCGGAAGGCAGATGGCGAGCATCGTCGAGGCGCATTTCGATCTCATAACCGGGTTGTACACGCGCGACGGCCTCGAACAGATCTACGGTCAGCTGCTCGAGCAGTCGTCTCCGGCTGAGCGCAGCGTGATTTACGTCGACATCGATCACCTGCGCGTCGTCAATGAGACCCACGGCTTCGAACTCGGCAACGAACTGATCGTGCGGATCGCCGAGCTGGTCTCGCCGCCGTTCGTGCCCGCGGGCGCGTTCGCCGGCCGTGTCGCCGGCGATCGTTTCGTGGTCGTGCTGCCGGAGTGCGACCCCCGGGGCGCGGCGCAGGTCGCGAAAAAGGCGCAGTCGGCCGCCTGCGCGCTCAGGATCGGCCCGCAGGGAGATCCGATCGAGGTGTCGATCAGCTGCGGCATTGCGGCCCTGGTCGACATGCCGCAGGGCCTGGCGCGCGCCATCGCCGCGGCCGAAATCGCCTGCAAGACCGCCAAGAGTCGCGGCCGCAACCGTACCGAGCTGTACGCGTGCGAGGACAGCAGCATGATGCGTCGCCAGGACGATGTGGTCGCGATCGGGCAGCTGCGCTCTGCATTGAAGTCGGACGGCTTCATGCTCTACGCGCAGCGCATCGTGCCGCTGCAGAATCCCGAACTTCCCGGCAGCTACGAAATCCTGTTGCGCATGCGTTCGCCCGACGGCGATATCCAGTCGCCCGGCCCACTCATCGGCGCGGCGACCGGCTACCAGCTGCTGCCGGCGATCGACCGCTGGGTCACGGGGCATGCACTGCGGCAGCTGGCACCGTATCGCAGCACCATCCGCAGCCGCGGCATCACCTTCGCTCTCAACGTCTCCGGCCAGTCGATCGCTGACGAGGCCTTCATTCATCAGCTCGCCGAACAGCTGCGCGGCGCGACTCTGCCGCGCGGCAGTATCACCATCGAGATCACCGAACAGGCCGCGGTGACCAATCTCGCCCGTGCCAACGACATGCTGCAGAAACTGCGGGCTCTCGGCTGCCAGTTCGCGCTGGATGACTTCGGCACTGGTGCCAACTCACTCACGATCCTCAAGGCCCTGCAGATCGGCCGGGTCAAGATCGAAGGCAATTTCATCCGCGACATCGTCAGCAACTCGCGCTCCCAGGCGACGGTGCGCAGCATCATCGAACTCGCCAAGGGCCTGTCGCTGGAGACCGTGGCCGAGTACGTGGAAACCGAGGAGATCGCCAACGCAGTGCGCAAGCTTGGCGTCGACTATGCCCAGGGCTATTTCTACAGCATGCCCGAGCCGCTCGAGAAGGTGCTCACCGAACTTGCGCAGGATGAATCGCGGCGCATGCGCCGCATGTACATGGAAATCTGACGGCATTGGCTGACAGCAGCACGCGCCCGCTGGCATTTGCGGGGCCGGGTCGGGCGTTCACCATACGCCTGACAAGTTCCCAAGGAGTTCCCATGACCAGCAAGAAGATGGCCGTATTCGGCATTTATCCGCTCGCCTCGCAGGCCGAGAGTGCCGTGGATGCGCTGATTGCCGCGGGCTTCGGCAGTTCCGACATTTCCGTGCTGCTGCCCGATACGCAGAGCACCCATGCGTTCGCACATACCAAGGAAACCAAGGCGCCCGAAGGGACGGCGCTTGGCGTAACCGCGGGCGGCGCCATCGGTGGCGTGCTGGGCGTCCTGGCCGGCATCGGCGCGCTGGCGATCCCGGGCGTGGGACCGCTGATTGCAGCCGGCCCGATCATGGCGGGCCTTGCGGGCCTGGGCGTCGGCGGTGCCGTTGGCGGCCTGGTAGGCGCGCTCATGGGCATGGGTATTCCCGAATATGAAGCGAAGCGCTACGAAGGTCGCGTGAAGGGCGGTGGCACGCTGTTATCCGTACACTGCGATACCTCGGATGAGATCGCACGCGCCAAGAGCATATTGAAGGGCACCCGCGCCGAGGACATTGCTTCGACCAGCGAGGCGGGCTCACCCCGCAGCGCCTCGGCGGCCTAGGGGGATGCGCCCGTGAAGAATCTCTACCTCGCAATGATTGCAGCCGTCGTAGTCGCCCAGGCGGGCGCGGCGCTCGCCCAGCAGTCGCCCGACAACAGCCAGTCGAACGCAGATCCGGCGAACTCTCACGACCCGACCAGTATCGCCGACGGACAGAAGAACAATCGCGCGGATCTGCAATTGACGCAGCACATCCGCAAGAGTGTGATGGCCGACAAGGATCTGTCCGTGGACGCGCACAACGTGAAGATCGTGACGGTCAATGGTTACGTGACCCTTAACGGTATCGTGCGCAGCGATGCGGAGAAATCGTCGATCGAAGCAAAGGCGATCGATCTTGCCGGTGCGGACAAGGTCAGGGATCAGCTGAAAGTCGCGCCACAGAGCTGAAGGGCGTTCTCAAGGGTCATGGACCCGCTGGCACGGCGCCCGCAGCGAGCGGCACGCCATATTTTTGCAGCAGCTGGCGTATCGCAGGTCCCTCGGCGCCAAGTACCCGGTTGACCTGTTGCAGCAGTTCGGGGTCGTTGCGCCGCACGCCAACCGCAATCGGGAAACTCATCGGTGCGGTGTCGCGGCCGGTCGCTCGGATCGGCTCGAGCCGCAGCGGCACCCGCGAATGGCGGGCGTAGTAGCCCGCGAGCGGACCCCATACCAGCGCCACGTTCACGGCACCCTTCGCCAGCGCATCCATGATCGCGGCGGGCGGATCGGGACGCCGATAATCCCCATACAGGGTGTAGCCGCGCACGTTCTGCGTCATGCCGCGGCTGGACAGCGCACTGGCAGGCGGGGTGTTCATGCCGTCGTCACCGATCAGCTGCACCCCGATGGTCAGCTGCCGCAGGCGCGGATCATCGAGCGACAGACTCTCCAGATGCTCCGACCGGCGGCTCACGAAAACGTACGTGGAAGTGTAGTACGGCATCGACGTCGCCATGGTACCGATACCCGCGGCAACTCCCGGCCAGAGGTCGCAGCGGGATTGCGTGAGGGTCTGACGCGCGAAGCCACGGCGCTGCGCCCACCACTCGTACCTGAGGTCCGAATGCAGATCATGGGCGAGCAGGCGGGCCAGCTGATTTTCGAAGCCCGCGCCGTTGCGGTCGGAGAACGGCAGATTGTTGGGATCCGCGCACACCACCAGCGTCGCCGCCTGCGCGCCGAGCGACAGGCTGCCCAGCAGGGCGGTGAGGGCAAGACGTGACAGGTCCACCCTATGGTCCGGTGATCGTGGTCGTGTAGTCGTTCGTGGTCTCGGGTGCCGGTGACCAGCCCGGATCCGCATCCGCCATGCGCGGCACGGGCGCCGGAGTCTGCGAGGGTGTGTTGCCGGTTTCCGCGGCCAGCGTCTGTGGCAATGACATCGAGCGCACGTAGGCCGCCAGTTGCCAGATCTGCTCGTCAGGTATCTTCCCGCCCCAAGCCGGCATGCCATTCGGGCGGCCTTCGACGATCGTCTGATGGATCTGCTCGAGGCGGCCACCATAGATCCAGACGTCATCCATGAGATCCGGGGCCATGCCGCCGCCGCCGTTCGAATGACATCCTGAGCAGTTGTACCGTCCGAACAGCCGCATGCCGTCGTTGACCACGGCAGCGTTGTCGTAATACGGTGCCGCCCGTGGATCGACCGTGAAGATGCTGTGATCCAGCCCGGGATCCAGTGACGAGGTGATCACCGACCCGTCACCCGCCACAGCTGCGACATTGGGTGCGGGGCCCTGGTGCTGTCGATCGCACCCGGCGACGGCGACCATGACTGCCAGACACAGTTCAATGCGGTAGTGCGAAGACATACAGCGTTCCTCCCGCAGTGGTGTATTTCGGCAGATCGGACATGGTGTTCACCATGCCCAGCGCTGCCGAACCGTCGCGCGGATCGACGGGGCCCGAGACCACCGCGCCTGCCCAGCCACCGACGCCGGACAGCACGGCGATGTACTGATGACCATCCGGGCCGCGATAACTGATGGGCTGGCTGATGATTCCGCTGTCGACCTTGTACTTCCACAGTTCCTTGCCGGACTGTGCATCGACCGCCTTGAACCAGCCGTCCATCGTGCCATAGAAGACCAGACTCCCCGCCGTGACGACCGTGCCGGACCAGATCGGGAAATTCTCGGGTACCACCCATGCCGGCCGGCGGTTCACGGGATCCCAGGCGGTGAGTTCACCCCGATGGCCGCCCGGTCCGGGCTTCATATGGACACTGGCGCCGACATACGGTGTGCCGACGATGTAGCTCACTTCCACGTTCGTCCAGTCCATGCACAGGTTCTCGTGCGGGATATACAAAAGGCCGGTGTCGGGGCTGAAGCTGCTCGGATTCCAATCCTTCGCGCCCGAGGCCGTCGGGCAGATGTTGTGAACTTCGCGACCGACCTTGGTCTCCTTGTCGGGGTTCACGATCAGGCGGCCAGTCTGCAGGTCCACGCCCCGCGAGGAATTCACCGGACCGTACGGATCCGCGGAGAGCACCTGGCCATTGGTCCGATCGATCACATAGACATAGCCGTTGCGATCCAGGTGGATGAGAACCTTGCGCATGCTGCCGCCGAAGGGCATGTCCAGCAGCAGCTGTTCGTTGACGCCGTCGTAATCGTGTTCATCGTGAGGATTCATCTGGTAGAACCAGTGGGCCGCGCCGCTCGCCGGATCACGGGCGAATATGCCCGTCGTCCACTTATTGTCGCCCGGCCGTTGATCTGCGTTCCACGGCCCCGGATTGCCACTGCCGTAATACACCGTCTTCAATTCCGGATCGTAGGTGACCCAGCCCCAGACCGTGGCACCACCGATTTTCCAGGCGTCGGCGGGCCAGGTCGTGACCCCGAGATTGCTGCCCTTGTCGGATGCGTAGAAGGGATGGAAGTCCGCACCGATCTTCACATCCACATCAGGTCCGGTGTTGTAGGCGCGCCAGACGAGCTTGCCACTCTGCTCGTCCAGTGCCACGAGCCAGCCGCGCACGCCGAGTTCACCGCCGGAGTCGCCCACGTAGACGCGGCCATCGGCAACCAACGGCGCCATCGTGATGGTTTCACCGATGTTGATATTGCCCAGGCGCGTACGCCAGACGGGTTTACCGGTCTTCACGTCCAATGCGATCGTCTGGCCATCCAGGGTATTGAAGATGTACTTGCCGCCATCGACGGTGCCACCCCGGTTCACGACATCGCAGCAGGCGACACCCTGGCTCGCCGGCAGAGGCTTCGAGGCGAAACTCCACTTCATCGGCGCGCCGGGCCTGGTGAGATCCAGCGCGTAGACGATGTTCGGGTAGGCGGTCACCACGTACATCACGTTGTCCGCGACGATCGGTGCGGCCTCCTGGCCCTTGTTGACCGCCAGCGAGAAGGAGAATTGCGGCACCAGATGGGCGACGTTCCCGGGCGTGATCTCCTTGAGCGTCGAAAAGCGGGTCGAGGCATAGTTCTTCGACGGCATCGTCCACTGCCCGTCGTCCGCGGGTGCGTTCGCGGCGCTCGGCGCGGTACGTCCCGCCCCCGGCGTCGGCGGTGAAAGCGCATGGCCGATCTGTTCGCGTGTGAAGACCTCGCTGGCCGGGACTTCCGCCGGAATCGTCTGCGCCGCCGCCAGGGCCGGCAGCACCAGCACCGCTACCGGCAGGCAGCGCAGAATTTCCCGAGTGATTTGCAATGACATTTAACCCCCGCAACGCGGCAACATGATCAGACCCACGCCCGTCAACAATGTCGCCACGAAAAATCCCCCGCCCAGAGTGACGCCCCACAACGCCGCGAATTCCGGCCGGCTGCCGGCCGCGGTGGCCGAATGCAGCCCGGCTGCCTGCTCGCGCAGTGCGCCTAGCGAAACGGCAAATGCCAACAGCGCGATCAGCATGCACAACACAGCGAGGCCCAGAAGTCCCTCATGGGTCCAGGCCCAGTGTGCGTCCGGGAAGGCAAGGCGGTGATCGGTCGCGAAGCATGGTTCAGTCGCCAGGGCGTAGCCGATGTTCAGCTCGGCGAACCAGGCCAGCGGTCCGGCAAAGATCACTACTGAACCGGGACTTCTCATTTGCCGAATCCAAGGTAGGGAGTCAGGTAGTACGTCGTGAATACGAAGAGCCACACCACATCCACGAAGTGCCAGTAGAGAACGCCGGCCGACACCGACAGGCGACGACGCGGACTGAAGTAGTCGAGTGCGGTCCAGAGGAAAATCGCGGCCAGGATCAGCACTCCGACGATGACGTGCGCCTCGTGCATGCCGGTAGTCAGGAAGTACAGCGAGCCATAACTGGAGGTGCCGATACCGAAGCTCTTGGCCTGCCACTCGTGCAGCTGGATGACGGCGAAGACGGCGCCCATCACGAAGGCACCGCCGAAGCCCCAAAGCGCCTGGGCACGTCGCTGCCGCAGAACGCCGCGTTCGCCCCACCAGGCCACCGCGCTCGAGGCAAGCAGCAGTATCGTGTTCGGCAAAGCGAGCCGCAGATCCGGGGTCGGCTCCAGCAGCCAGTTCGGACCGGCGGTCGCGCCCAGGTAGTAATAGGAGAACAGCAGATACGAGAACAGCGCCGCTTCGCTCGCCACCAGGGTGCCGACGCCCCACCAGCCGACACCGCGGCGCCCGATGGGTCCCACCGGCAGCTGCGCATTTGGAGCCGTCACTGACTCAGCCATGGGCCGGCTCCCGTTCGCGCAGACTGCGCCGCGGCCACAGCCACCACACGAGTGCCACGGCGATGACCAGCACGCTCGCGGCACTGAGCAGCCAGACCTTCATGATGAGCCCGCAGAAGACACCCGCGAGCCCCAGGGTCAGCAGTACCGGCGCCAGGGAGTCCTCCGGCATCTCCAGGATCATGTCCGGCTCCGCATCGAGCGCGGAGGTCCCGATCGTCTCCTTGCCGACATCGAGCAGCATTCCCTGATCGATGATGGAGCGTTCATTGGACGGCAGGCGCCCCTCCCACAGTGGATGACGCGAGGCCACCCGCGGGATGACGCCAAAATTGTAGGGCGGCGGTGGCGAGGGGACCGACCACTCCAGGGTCGGCGCATCCCAGGGATTGGCCGAAGCGGGCTTGCCGCGCGCCCAGCTCTTCACGATATTCACGAACAGCAGCAGCACCCCCAGTGCGAACACGAAGCTGCCGATCGTCGTGATCAGGTTCAGCGTCGTCCAGCCCATGTCCGGGGCATAGGTGTACACGCGCCGCGGCATTCCCATCAGTCCCGTCAGATGCATGGGCAGGAAGGCCAGGTTGAAACCGATGAACATGATCCAGAAGTTCCAGCGACCAAGCTTCTCGTCCAACATCCGGCCGCGCATCTTCGGAAACCAGAAGTAGATCGCACCGACCACCGGAAACACATTGATGCCGATGAGCACGTAGTGCAGATGCGCGACCACGAAGTAGGTATCGGTGAGCTGCCAGTCCACGGGGACGCTCGCCGTCATGAAGCCGGAGACGCCGCCAATGACGAACAGGATGATCATCGAGGAGAAGAACAGGAAAGCCGTGGTGATCACCGGCTTGCCGAAGCGGATCGTGGCGAGCCACGCAAACACGCCGACCGCCGAGGGCACTGTGATCGCAATGGATGCTGCCGAAAAGAACGACATGCCGATGCCGGGCAGCCCAGTGGCGAACATGTGATGAACCCACACGCCGAACCCCAGGATCATGGTCGCGACGGTGCTCACGGCGACCAGCGAGTACCCCACCAGGGGCCTGCGGCAGAACACCGGCAGGCCGTCCGACACCATGCCCATGGCCGGCAACACGATCGCATAGACCCAGGGATGGCCGAAGAGCCAGAACAGATGCTGCCACAGCAGCGGCGCCCCGCCGCCGGCCGTGTTGAAGAACTGCGTGCCGAACTGGCGGTCCATCCACAACATCAGAAAGGCGAGGCTCACGGCAGGCACCACCACCAGATTCGCGACGCTTGCCGTCAGGGTGCCCCAGACCAGGATCGGCAACCGATCGATCGACATGCCGGGCGCCCGGGTGCGGAAGGCGGTGACGATGAAATTTGCGGCGCCCACCGTGGTCGAGATGCCCAGGAACACCATGCCGAGCGAATAAAAGTCCTCGTTCAGGCCCGGGTTGTAGGGCCGCGAGGCATACGGCACATAGTTGAACCAGCCATCATTGGCGCCGTTGCCGGTGAGAAAGCCGACATAGAGAAAGATCCCGCTCGCCAGGTACACCCAGTAGCCGAACGCGTTCAGGCGTGGGAAGGCCATGTCGCGGCTGCCCAGGAGCAGCGGCCACAGGTAGTTCGAGAAGCCCGAAAGCACCGGCGAGGCATACAGGAAGATCATCGTCATGCCGTGCGTCGAGAACAGTTCGTTGTACTGCTCCGGCGTCAGCAGCGCCTTATCGGGGCCCGCCAGCTGCAGACGCATCAGCAGGGCCTCGAGACCACCTAGGACCAGGAAGACGAAGGCGGTGACGATGTAGCGGATGCCGATCTGCTTGTGATCGACGGAACTGAAAAATCCGCTGATACCGCCCTTTCCCTCCCACAGTTCGAACAAACGCGCCTGGTGCGCAACGGAATCCGGACCGGTGATCGGCGCACGCAGATCGGGACTCTTCATTGTTGGAGCTCCAGATACCCGATCACGTCGGTCAGATCCTCACCGGCCAGGTTCTGATTGGGCATCAGGTTGCCGGGCTTGAGTCCGTGCGCGTTTTCGATCCATGCGGCCATCGTGCCGGCGTTGTTCGGCAGCAGGCCCGCAGCGAGGCTGCGCCGGCCTGCAATGTGCGAGAGGTCCGGGCCGTAGTGCGCGCCGGCATTGGTGCCGCGGATCTGATGGCACAGGCCACAGCGGTATTCGACGACCGCAGCACCATGCCGGGTCGCCGCATCCGTCGGCGCCGCCGCCGGCTGCAGCTGGTGTTGCCGCCACTGCTCGAACTCGGCGGGCGATTGCGCCACGACCTGCACCATCATGTGGGCATGCTGCTCGCCGCAGTACTCGGTGCAGGGTCCGCCGTAGACGCCGGGCGCTTCGGCCTCGAGCCAGCTCAGATTGGTCTGGCCGGGGATCGTGTCGGTCTTGCCGGTCAGCTTCGGTACCCAGAAGCTGTGAATGACATCGGCGCCGTGCAGCTTCACCAGTACCCGCTCGCCGACCGGAACGTGAATCTCGTTCGCGGTGGTGAAGATCTCATCGGGCCGGTCGGAAACGTATGTGACCTCCCACCACCACTGATGACCGGTTACCTCGAGAGTCAGGCCGCTGTGTGCCGGCGGCCCCGAAACCGAGGCGAGCGTCGCCATGGTCCACACCAGCGCCACCAATAGCGGCAGCGCGGACATCAGCAGACCATTGCGAATCCAGTGCGCACCGCTCGGACCCTCCTCGACCGGCACGCTGCGGGTCTCCTCGTCCCCCCCGTTCGCCCGGGCCGCGCTCACGGCACGCCACAGCACCCAGGCGATGATCAGGCACACCAGGATCGAGACGCTCAGCATGTACCATGTCAGGGGCACGATGGCATGCGCGCGCAGTCCGGCGGAGGTAAGGTAACTCAGCGGCGCCGACATGTTCACGCCACCTTCGTCGGCTCGGCGAGCGACCGCAATCGCCCGAGCGCATGCAGGGCGGCCCAGAGGAACAGCAGAATGCCGGGTACCCACATGAGCGTGCCACCCAGCTGCTGGTCCTGAAGCGGTGTCAGGCCCCACAACTGGGCGGTCGCAAGATGGGGAAAAAACAGCGGCCGGCTCGCCGTGGTCAGAATGGCCCCCAGGAATCCCATCTGCATGGAGGTGAGAACGCCGGCCAGCAGAATGTCGCCGCTGAATCGAGGCGGCGAACGCAGCAATGCCCGCCACAGCGCGACCGCGCTGCCAAACAGCGTCAGGTGCATCAGCCAATAGATCAGGGTGCTGTCGAAGGTGGCGTCATAGGGCGCCGGCATGTGCCAGAACCACAGCGCGACGAGGAAGCCCAACGCCGACAACCACGCACTGCGTCGGGCCCACTGCGCCGAGAGCGCCGGTGTGGCCAGCGCCAGCAGAGGCGCCGCTCCTAAGATCAGTAGCATGTGCTGGGCCACGCGCGCCGCGAACAGCGACACTGAAAGCGCGCACAGCGGTGAGATCAAGGCGATTGCAGTCACCGCCCAGCCCGCCGCGGCGGTGGCCATGGCTGCGCCCGGCATCGCGGGGTTCCGCCGCGTCACATAGAGCAGATGAAGTGTGGCCAGCGCGAGCAGCGCACCGATCAGGACCGGGTCAAGGTTGAAACGGAATAACAGAGTCTCAGGCGACGGCGGCGTCCCGCAATACGGCAACTGCGCGGCCATGTTCCCCTCTCTGCCGTGGCATTACTTGCCCTTGAAGGCCGCCACAGCTGCTTCGACTACCTTCTGATCCTGGTCCACGGTGCCGCCGCTTGCGCCAACTGCGCCGATGACCGTATCGCCGCGTTTCACCGGCATGCCGCCGGCAAAGATCACGACGCGCTCGTGATTGGTACTGTTGATGCCGAACAAGGGCTTGCCGGACTGGGCCATTTTCGCAAGGTCTTCGGTCGCCATGTCGAAGGCGCGCGAGGTCCAGGCCTTGTGAATTGAGATGTCAATACTTCCCAGCCACGCCCCATCCATGCGGATGTGGGAGATCAGATTCCCGCCGGCATCGACCACCGCGAGGTTGTAAGGAACACCGATCTCGGAGGCCTTGCGTTCACCGGCCGCGATCAGCAGGCGGGCGTCTTCCAGCGTGAGGGACTCAATCGACCGTGACATGGCGGAACCCCGAAAAATTCTTATTAGACGTGTACTGTGCGTTGCGGAATATGTTCCATCTGTAGGAGGTCGGGAGAATCTCCCGTAGTACTACGTCCCTGCGGTGTACACCCGGCTTCGATCACGCTCACGCCAGAGGGTCGGGTGGTTCCGACATAGCTCAGGGCGATTCGCTGCTCCTGCCGGCGGGCATCCTCTTGCAAACTGATCCGTTTCCCCCGGCCGCGATGGAGTGCTGATGAACAGCGTGCTCGAAACAGTCGAAGTTCGTGAATCTCCGACCGTCCTGCCGAACCTCAAGGCCATCGGTTATGCCGCCAGACACTGTTTCAGCCATCTGAAGCCCTTCGAGTTCGAGCGGGCCCGGGCAGGCGAGCGGGAAGTCGAGATCCAGGTCCTCTACTGTGGGGTGTGTCACTCCGACATTCACCAGGTCAAGAACGAGTGGCACAACACCGTCTATCCGTGCATGCCGGGACATGAAGTCATCGGTCGCGTGACCCGGGTCGGCAGCAAGGTCACGCGCCACAAGGTCGGCGACGTGGTCGGCGTGGGCTGCATGATCGACAGCTGCGGACAGTGCGAGCCTTGCCGTGCCGGCGCTGAAAACTATTGCGAATCACCGAACAGCTGGCTCGCGACCTACAACGGCCCGATGATTCCGGCAGAGAAGGCCGCGGGTCACGCAAATATTTACGGGCGAGACAACACCTTCGGCGGCTATTCGAACGTGCTGGTGGTGAAACAGGACTTCGTGCTGAAGATCCCATCGGCGCTCGATCCCGATGCGGCGGCGCCGCTGCTGTGCGCCGGCGTCACGACCTACTCACCGCTCAAACGCTGGGGCGTGAAGCCGGGCAGCCACGTCGGCATCGTCGGCTTCGGAGGCCTCGGGAACATCGGCGCCAAGATCGCCAAGGCGCTGGGCGCTCACGTCACGATCTTCACTCGCACCGCACAAAAGCTCGAGGAAGCGACGCAGATGGGGTTCGCGGCCATTCTCGAG
>Ga0302314_10009752_pt1 | contig 16944 bp, 14 predicted proteins | sample III_Palsa_N2_3_FD_200533 | JGI IMG/M metagenome (GOLD analysis project Ga0302314, IMG submission 200533) | Peat permafrost microbial communities from Stordalen Mire near Abisko, Sweden - III_Palsa_N2_3 | ecosystem: Environmental > Terrestrial > Soil > Palsa > Peat permafrost | place: Sweden...
GCCACCATCAAGGCGGCCATGCCGGTCACCGTCATGAAAGTCAGTTCCACGTTGTTGGAGCAGGTGTCGGCCGAGTGTCAGCTGCGCTTCAACCAGGTGTTCCTGCGCAACATGATCGGGCGCCTGCAAAGCGCGGAGCGCAATGCGGTGATCAGCGGGGTCAATTCGGGAGCGGCGCCGGTTGCCAGCGTGCCTGCGGCGCCGGTTGTCAGTGCGGCTGCCGCGGCCAGCCCGCCGGCGACCGCCGGAGTCGGCGTGGCGTCGAGCGTTAACGTGGGGTCGAGCGCGAGTGCGGCCGGCGGGGAACCTCTCGCCTCTTAAGCAGCGGACTCTTTGTCGTGCTCAATCATGGCGTAGGCCGAGTGATTGTGGATCGACTCGAAATTCTCGGCTTCCACCATGTAGGCGCGCACACGTTTCTCGTTGTTGAGCGCCACCGCCACGTCACGCACCGTGTCCTCCACGAACTTCGGATTGTCGTAGGCCCGCTCGGTGACGTACTTTTCGTCCGGCCGCTTGAGTATCCCGTACACCTCGCAGGAGGCTTCGCGTTCGGCGATATCGATGAGTTCTTCCAGCCACATGTGTTCGTTGAGCCGCGCCGTCAAGGTGATGTGCGAGCGCTGGTTGTGGGCGCCATAGTCGGAGATCTTCTTCGAGCAGGGGCATAGGCTAGTGGTCGGCACCACAACCTTGAGCCACACCTCGGTGACGCCATTGCGGTGTTCGCCGAAAATGGTGGCCTGGTAATTCATGAGGCTTTCGACGCCGGTGACCGGTGCCTTTTTCATGACGAAGTAGGGAAAGGTCATTTCGATATGGCCGGCGGTGGCATCCAATAGCTCGGTCATTTCCTTGAGCATGGTGCCGAAGGAATCCACCGAGATCTCGCGTTCGTGATGCAAGATCTCGACGAAACGCGACATGTGCGTGCCCTTGAAGTTATGGGGCAGGTTCACGTACATGTTGAAATTGGCGACGGTGTGCTGTTCGCCGCGGGCTCGATCCTTCACCTTCACGGGGTGAAAAATGTCTTTGACGCCCACCTTGTTGATCGGGATTTGTCGCGTGTCGGCGCGCCCCTGCACATCTTCAATGGTGGACTGAGCGGGCTTCTTCGGCGGGGCGGCGACGTTCATTCTTTCGGTATCCTGCAAATGCGGTCACGCCCGACATGGTGCCGAAAGCCCGAACTTCAATGATGTGGGAGCATTCGCCGCGGTGGGATATCGGGGGCAGTGAGGCTCGCCGGCCCTTGCCATAAGTCTCTGTAGCCACAGAGAATTTTCGTCGCCTGAGCTGCGGTCAGCCCGGGCCTTCGGCCTCGTCCAGGGCGTCGAAATCCGCGATGGTGGGTTCGCCCGCCCGCTTAAGAAGAATCTCGACTTTCTGTTCGGCTTCCTTCAGGGCGGTCTGGCAGCTGCGGGTGAGCATGACGCCCTGCTCGAAGGCGGCCAGGGACTCTTCGAGGGGTAAATCGCCTTTTTCGAGGCGCTCGACCAGGGCTTCGAGGTCGCGCATGGCCGTTTCAAAGTCGAGTTTGGGGGCTTCTTTGGGGGTGCGTATTGCCATGCTTGCGAACGGTACAGGCGCCGGCCAACGTGCGCAAGGTCACGCCATCGACGCCGGGTCGAAGACGAGATGCTCAAGCCGTGAGCCGTGTCACAGGCCGCGGCTCGCGCTGTGTCGGCGTTTGTATAACATTACGTGGGTAACCTTATGCGAACCGCCACCCAACAAATCCTCGCCTGCGCATGGCTCGCTGCCGCGATAGTGGGCAGTGCCGCCTGCAGCCCGAAGCGCATTCCGTCCTTGACGGTCGCCGACCTCATGGAGGATCGGGTGACCCTGGACGGGGTCATGATGAAGTGCGATCAGAATCCGGCCAGGGCCCGCGACTCGGACTGCCTCAACGCCCGTATCGCCATCGAGCGGCTTGCCAAGGATGTGGATCCGGCCGAGGACGAGAAGCGCAGGGCCGCATTCGAGGCCAGCCGTGACAAGCTGCGTCTGGCGCAGGAAAAGGTGCGTCAGGAACAGGAAGCGAAGACCAAGGTGGATGCCTACAACCTACCCTTGGTACCGGTCGAGCCGGCGTCGGCCGGTGAGGGCGCGAGCGCGCCGGCGCAACCCCATCCCTAGACGGGATCGAAGAAGTTCTCGCTTAGGGGCTTGTGCTCCAAAATTTCCTCGCGAGTCAGACCGCGCAATTCATGCGGAAATACCAACCACTGATCCGTAGCCAGTACGTAATAGTCGGGCACAAGGCTGCTGCGATTGCGAGAGGGTTTGTAGTACACAGTGGCGATCCGTACCTTATCGGGGAAGTTTCTCTTGCAGCGTTTTTTGAGTGTGCCAATGGCGGCCTCGAGGCTGCGGCCGGAGTCGAACACATCGTCGACCAGCAGCAATTCATCTTCGGCGGAGAGACGCGACACCAGATAGTCGACGGCATGCACGCGGACCGTCTTACTCTGATTGTCGATGCCGGTGTACGAGGAGGTGCGAATTGCAATGTGGTCGGCGTGAATCGAGTGGTACTCCAAGACTTCTTGAATCGCAATTCCGATGGGAGCACCGCCCCGCCACAGGGCGACTAGGAAGGTCGGGCGAAAACCGCTGCTGACAATGCGGCGCGCCAGTTCCATCGAGTCGCGCAGCAGGGAATCGGCGGAAATGAAAAGCTTGTCCACGGGTGTGTCCACTGGAGGTCGATCTTCCCGAGATGGGCGAAAAAAAATTCGCGATGATGCATTATGCGCTTATGAATCAAAGACGTGTGCTGGGTATCGCCGTCGCCGTCATGGCCTTGGCAGGGACCTTGGGTGGCGGGATTGCCGCGGCGAGGGGGCACGAGCCGGAGTTCACCGTGAGCTTTCCGGCGGCTCGTAGTAAGGCGCCGCTCGACGGGCGGGTGATACTCCTGCTGAGCCGAGATTTGCAGCGTGAGCCGCTGACTCACGTGGAGCCCAATATGCCTTTGGACTCGCCGTATCTGTTCGGCGTCACCGTGGACGGACTGCGACCCGATACCTCGGCCGCCGTGGATGGGCGGGCCTTTGGCTGGCCCGCCGCGCGACTGTCCGCCCTGCCGGCGGGTGATTATTTGGTGCAGGCGGTGCTGAACCGCTACGAGACCTTTCACTTGGCCGATGGGCGGGTGCTGAAGCTTCCCCCCGATCAGGGCGAGGGGCAAAGATGGCAGAGTAAGCCCGGTAATTTGTATTCGAAGCCCGTACGGGTGCATCTGGACCCGGCCCATCCCGTGAAGACCGCTCTTATCCTCGATCAGGTAATACCGGTCATCGAGCGCAAGACGGACACGGAGTTCGTGCGCCATGTGCGTATTCGCAGCGAGCTGTTATCGACATTTTGGGGCCGGGATGTGTACCTGGGCGCGCATGTGCTGGTGCCCAAGGACTTCGATAAACACCCGGAGGCGCACTTTCCGCTCATGGTATTTCACGGACACTATCCCGACGATATCTCGGAGTTCCGCACCACGCCGCCGGATCCCGATTTGAAACCGGTGTATTCGGAACGTTTTCATCTGGCGGCTTACAACCGCATCGAGCAGCGGGAGGCTTATGCCTTCTATCAGAAGTGGATTTCGGCCAATTTTCCGCGCTTTCTGGTAATCGAAATCGAACATGCCAATCCCTATTTCGACGACAGCTACGCCGTCAACTCGGCCAACGTGGGTCCCTATGGGGATGCAATCAACAGGGAACTCATTCCGGAAATCGAAAAGCGCTTCCGTGGTCTGGGCCAGGGCTGGGCGCGATTCACCTACGGCGGATCCACCGGCGGCTGGGAGGCGTTGGCCACCCAGGTGTTCTATCCCGACATGTACAACGGCGCCTTTGTCGCCTGCCCAGATCCCATTGATTTTCGCGCCTACACGGTCGTGAATTTATACGAGGACAACAATGCATATACCCTGCAGGGCGACGCGTTGTCGGTGGAACGCCCGGGATTCCGCAATTACCTGGGCGAGGTCTTCGCCACTCAGCGCGATATGAATTACGCCGAACTGGTTCAGGGAGATCATTCGCGTTCCGGCGGCCAATACGATATCTGGCAGGCGGTGTTCAGCCCCGCCGGTGCGGACGGGTACCCCAAGCCGATTTTCGACAAGGTCAGCGGCGTCATCGATCCCAGCGTCGCGGCCTATTGGAAGGAGCATTACGATCTGTCCGCGATCATTGCGCGTGACTGGAATACGCTGGCTGCCAAGCTTACGGGAAAGATCCATATCTACGTGGGGTCGGGCGATAACTACTACCTCACCGACTCGGTGTATTTCGCGCAAGAAAGGCTTGAGTCGCTGACTCCGGGTTACGGCGGCGAAGTGCAGTACGGCGACCGGGCCGAACATTGCTGGAACGGCGATCCGTCGCTGCCCAACGCCTATTCCCGGCTGCATTACAACGTGCAGTACTTACCGAAAATTCTCGAGCGCATCGGGGCAACGGCGCCGACGGGCGCTGATCTCAAGAGTTGGCGCTACTAGGGCACGCATGGCCGACGACACCGCGGTGCTGCAAGGGCTTAACGTGGCGCGGCGGTTCGCGGCGGCCGGCAAGGATGAGGAGGCCAAGGCGGCGTACATCGCCGTGCTGCGCTTGGACTCCGCGAATTTTCACGCGCTGAACGAACTCGCGACTCTGGCACTGGCCACGGGTCATCGGTCGGCTGCTCGAACGGCCTATCGACAAGCCGCTCTGTGTCATCCCGGCAATCCGGTGGGCCGCGTGAATCTAGGGAATATTTACTTCGAAGAGAGCGAGTTCGCGGCGGCCCGTGGGGAGTACGAGGCGGCGCTGGCGGCGGACGGCAGTTTTGCCGAAGCGCATCAGGGACTGGCGCGAACCCTGGATGAGCTGGGCGATGCCACGACCGCGGATAGGCACCGTGAGCTTGGTTTCAGAGGCCATGCGTTGGTGGCTCAGCCCTATCGCGGCTCCGGCATTCCCGTGCGCGTGTTGTTGTTGGTGTCGTCGCGCTTCGGCAATGTCTCCACACGCCTGATTCTCGACGACAAGACTTTCGACGTGTGGGCGTTGTACGCCGACTTCCATGATTCGACGCAGTCGTTGCCGCCGCACGCCGTGGTGTTCAATGCCATCGGCGATGCTGACCTTTGCGCGGCGGCGCTCAAGCGAGCCGCAGCCGTGGTGGCGATGAGCGTGTCACCCGTCATTAATGCGCCTCGCGATGTTGCTGCTACCGGTCGGGTCGAGAATGCGCGGCGCCTGGCCTCGGTACCTGGGTTGATTTGTCCCCGGCTGCGCGCGCGGCGGCGTGAGGACTTGGCGGCCGACTCGAGTTTGCAGTTTCCGTTGTTACTGCGTTCGCCAGGTTTCCATATGGGCAGCCACTTTCAGCGTGTGGAGCGGCGGGAAGAGCTCGGTGCGGCGATGGCCGCATTGCCTGGCGACGAATTGCTCGAGATCGAATATTTGGACGCGCGGGGCGCCGACGGCATGGTGCGCAAATACCGCGTCATGATTATCGACGGGGTCATTTACCCTTTACACCTGGCGATTGCGGCCGATTGGAAAGTGCATTATTTCAGCGCGCCGGCCATGAGCACCGAGCCGCGCTATCGCGAGGAGGAACGACACTTTCTCGACGCCATGCCGGAGGTGTTGGGGCCGCGTGCCCTGGTGGCGCTCAAGGGTCTAGGCGAGCGCATGGGTCTCGACTACGCGGGCGTGGACTTTGGCTTGCGCAGGGATGGACGCGTGTTGTTGTTCGAGGCGAATGCCACCATGGTCATTGTTCCACCTCCGCCCGATCCGGTCTGGGATTACCGGCGCGCGGCTATCAATGTCGCGCTCGAGGCGGCTAGGCGGTTGGTGCTGACTCGGGCCGGCTCCGCGCATCGCCATGATGCAGCACCGCCTTGATCAAGGCGTCGACGTCGGTCTCGGCGGTGCGATGATTGAAAATCGCGGCGCGAATGGCGAGGCGGCCGTCGATGCGGGTGGTGGACGGTGCGGCAATCCCGCTTTCCTGGACGTCGGCGACGATGGCCGTATTGAGGGCATCGGAGTCCTCCTGGGGAGTGCCGTCGCCGCGATAGCGAAAGCACACGATGTTGAGTGGCACGGGCGCCAACAATTCGAGGCGCGGCTCGGCGGCAACACGCGCCTCGAGATACCGCGCAATGTGGCACGTGTGGGAAATCATCGCGCCCAACTGCTCGGTGCCGTACACGCGTAAGGTGAACCAGGCTTTCAGTGAGCGAAAGCCGCGCGATAAATCGGGCCCGAAATCGTTGGGCCAGAACTCGCCGCCGGCGAGGCCGCGCACCTCATGGCGCAGGTAGTCCGCCGAGGTGGCGAAGCTCTGGCGATGCAACGCGCCGTCGCGAACCAGGACGAACCCGGCGTCGTAGGGCACCTGCCCCCACTTATGGAAGTCGAGCGCCAGAGAATCGGCGCGCTCGATCCCCCGGAGGCGAGGTGCGATGTCGGCGGCCAGAACCCCCAAAGCGCCAAAGGCGCCGTCCACATGGAACCAGAGCCGTTCATCCGCGGCGATATCGGCGAGGGACGCGAGGTCGTCAATGGCGCCCATGTCGACGGTGCCGGCGTTGCCGATGACCAGGAACGGTCGATGTCCGGCGAGTCGATCGGCGGCAATGGCCCGGCGTAGAGCGTCCAGGTCGATGCGGCGCCCGCCGTCCACGGGAACCAATCGAAGTGTCTCGCTGCCCAAGCCTGCATAGTCCAGGGCGCGGGCAATGCAGGCGTGGGATCCCGTGGACGCGTAGGCGAGGAGCCGTGGACCCGTGGTGGTCAGACCGGCTTGCCGCACCTCCGCACCCAAGGCGTGACGTCGTGCCACCAGCAGGGCAATGAAGTTCGCCATGGACGTGCCGGTGACAAAGAGCCCGGTCGCGCCCGGGGGGAAGCCGAACCAGGCTTTGGCCCACTCGGTGATTTGCCGCTCGACTTCGATGGGCGCATGATCGCGGCCCCCGCAATTGGCATTCAGGCCCGCGGCCAGCATGTCCGCGAGCATGCCCACCGCGGTGCCGCCGCCATGGACCCAGCCCATGAAACCGGGATGCACGTTGCCGGTGGCGTAGGGCAGCACGTCGCGAAGAAAATCCTGGTGGACCCTGGCAAGATCCGTGGGGTGAATGGGCATGTCGCTGCGTAGGCCGGCGCGAGCGGCCGCGTCCATGGGCTGCCATACCGGGCGGGAGCGAATATGTTCGACGTAATCGAACATATCGTCGAGCATGCGGTGCCCTTGCAGGCGCAGCTGCTCCCAGTTCGGTGGATCGAGGTTTGGGGGTGCCACGCCCCATGATCGCATAGTTTTTGGGCCATTCATCGGAGGTCATTTTGGTGTCGAGCGTCAATGTGAGGGTCGCGATTGCGCTGGTGCTGGCGCCGCTTTGGAGCCGGGCAGGCGTCATGTACGATGTGGCCACCCGGCCGGTGGATGAGTCGAATATCTCCCTGGCCGGCAAGGCGCCGATACCCGTGGTGAGCCGGTACTTCGTCGAGGGCGGCAAGGTGCGGGTGGGGGACACCAACTCGAAGCAGATTTTCCTTTTCAAGGACCGCACGATGTACGTGGTGGACCCATCCGCCCGCGTGGTGCACGCGCTCAAGCACGCAACCTTGAGCGATGTCACGACCCATTACACCGATATCGTGAAGCAGCTGGAAACCGCAGCCGCGGCAGCGCCGCCGGACGAGCGCGCGGCGGCCGAGCAAAAGGCCGCGGATATGAAGGTGGCCAGCGACCGAATTCTGCACACCGTTCCCCACGACTTTAGTCTGACCGTGCGCTACGAGTCGGTGGACGGACATGCTTGCCGCATCTGGGAGGAGCATGAGAACGGCGTCAAACGCCTGGAAGTCTGTGTGGCGCCGACGGCGTCACTGACAGGCGGCGCGGAAGTCTTGAACGGCATGAAGACTCTCAGTCAATTTAGGCAGGGCTCCAATTTTGCCTTCGGCGTGGATTTCGGTTTGGCAGAGTGGTGGTCCGATATCGCGGGCCTCGGCGGCGTGCCACTGCTGATTCGCGAATACAAGTATGACAGCGTGGTATCCGAAGTCATGTTGTCGGGTATGCGCATCGGCGTACCGAGCGCCCAGCCCTTCGACTTGCCGGAAGGCTTTCCGGTGCAAGACGGCCCCGAGTATGTTCAGTGGTATGCCCGCTAAGTAGCGATACGCCCGCCGAGAGGAAATCATGGATTTGCACCCGCCCGATCAGCCCATTCGAACGCTCAAGGATTTTGCGCTCCATCTCTGTGTCGTGACCGTCGGCATTCTCATTGCGCTAGGGTTGGAACAGGTGGTGGAGGTGCATCATCGTGCCCAAGTGGCGCGTGAGGCAGTCGAGGGATTTCGCCACGAGCTCGCAGACAATCGAGAACAGGTCAAGGCCGTGTTGGACGCGCTGCCCGAAATGCGCAATAAAATTAACGGGCAGCTCGATTTGTTGAATGCATCGCCGTTGCCGGCGGGAGCGCGCTTCAAAAATCCAGGAGTGCATTACAACCCCCTGTACGCGGCCAGCTGGGATACCGCGATTGCCACTCAGGCCTTAAGCAATTTGCCGTACGCGACAGTGAAAAAGTTTTCCGAGGCGTACAGCGTGCTGCACGTATTCGCGGACGAGGAACGCATCATGCTGAATGCCTGGCATGACCTGCAGTCCTTTGGCGAGGATTTGTCGACTCTGACGCCGGATCAGCGCCGCACTCTCATCGAACAATTACACCGCTACGACAGCTTCATTTTCAGCCTGGACAGCGCGGGGCAGGAAGTGCTGAAAGCTTCGGACGACGCGCTGCGTTAAGTGCTGAGACGCCGCGCGCTCAGCAACACATTGGCAAAGAGGGTTCCCTGGCTCATGGGCAGCACCTCGCTGTCGAAACCAATTTCCTGGAGCAGTGCGCGCCAATCGGCAACGCTGCGGCAGTACACGGTAATCCAGCCGTGACCTCGCAGCAGCATGAAGAGCTTGTCCACCCAGTGAGTAATGCGGTAGCGATATCCGCTGCCGGCATCACCGACGCGCAATAGCAATATGCCGCCCGGGGGCAGCGCGTGACGGATGCGTTGCAACACGTCGCGCTGCGCGGACGGCGGCACATAGTGCAGCACGTCCAAGAGCACGACGGCGTCGGCGGTGCCGAAGTTGGCGTCGCGAATATCGCCGACTTCGATGTCGGCATCCGGTCCGAAGGCCCGCTGGGCGCGCCTGACTTCGCGGGCCTTCAGGTCAATGCCGCGAACGATGGCGGTTTGCGGGGGCGCGGGCCAGGCGGGCGGCCAATCCCCCGACTGGTACAGGCGGGAGGCAGCGTTCAACCACGCGGTCAGCAATCCCTGACCGCAGCCCAAGTCGAGAATGCGGGAGCTACCCTCGAGCAGACCTTGTGCGAGGAGCGCGCGGAAAATCGGATCGTTGCCCAATTTACCGCGCGCGAAGAGATAGGCGAACAGGCCGGGGCCGGCCTTGAGATAGGGCCTGCAGGCGATGTTCAGTAAGTCGGCCGGGTACGAAGCGGCTAACCGAATGTCAGTTCGCTCCTACCAGGGACACCATAGTCAGGGTGCGTGGCCCGACGGTGGCGTTGTCGCTGGGCTGATCGATCACCACGTAAAAGTTTCGCGGTACCTGGCGCGCCGGATTGGCGACCACCGGAATATCTAGAATGGCCGCATTTTGGCCGTTATTGATGGTCTCAACGTGCGCCTGTACTGCGGTGAAGTCACGCCCAGGCAGCGCCGTGCCCGACTCGGTCCACCAGGTAAAGCTGACCTCACCACGGTTCGAGCGGGTCCGCCGCACGACTAGATGGGCCACCGAGTCCGCGGGTGATACCTCCACCGTATCGCTTGCCAACTCGAGATGGGCTTTGGGGCCGGTATAAGGCGTCGCCGACGCGGCTGGTTTGGCTGCGGGCGCAGTGGCAGTCGTCCCAGCGGCCGCGGTGATAGGCGTGGCGGTTGACGCAACCACGATGGGTGCCGGACGAGCGGCGGCGAGAGCGGGCACCGTCGTCGGCGGCGCAGCCGGTGGTGGGATGGTGCGGAGCGTGGCCGTGGCGGCAGGGTGCGGGGGCGTCGGCGCAGCGGGGGCCTCGTGGTGTGCCGGGGCTGACTGGTCCGGCGGCGCGGTGTCGTCGCTGTCGGTGGAGTGGTCGATCACCGGATCGGGCTCGCGGCTCAACGGGCGGCTGCGGTCCCACCACTGGCTCAGGCCGGGAAGGTCGACCCAGGAATTGACTCGCGTTTGGGCACTGCCGGCGCCGCCGACAACCGCGTCGTAATGCTGATTGGTCCACCAGCCGCTGAGGGCGATAACGGCGGTGACGGCTGCATACTTCATCCAGCGGCCGATGTTGTAAGCCCTCGAGGGCCGCAGGCGTGACAATGTCGCCAACGCCGGTAGATGTGGTGCCGCACCGCGTAGGTCGAGTTGGGCCAGCCACGCTTGAGTATCGGTGGGCCGTCGCTCGCGATCGAATTGCAAACCGGCTTTGAGGGCACGCCACTGCCCCGATTGGAGATCCCGTGGCCGCGCCGGCTTCAGCCGCGCGCTGCGGGCTTTGAGTGCGTTGTCATCATGGAAGGGGTGATCGCCGGCGAGCAGCAGATACGCCACGCAAGCCAGAGCATAAATATCGTCGCTTGCCGTGGCGGTGGCACCCTCGAGCACCTGGCAACTGGCATACAGTGGGGTGGCGACTGCCACCTGGTCCGGGCTGTCGAGTTCGGTGACCAAGGGCCCACGGCGCAACTGATGTGATGCGCCGAAATCGAACACTCGTACGTCGCCTGCGTCGGTAATGAAAATGTTGCCGGGGTTGAGGTCGCCATGCACCACCCCGCGCGAATGCGCGTGGGCAATCGCGCCGCCCACGTCTCTGACGATAGCCAGTGCGTACGGGCGGGGCAGGGCTGCTTCTCGTGCGGTGAGCAGTCGACTCAGCATGCAGCCGCTCAAGTATTCCATCGTGAAAAAAGCCAGGTCGCCGTCGTGGTCGAACTCGTGCACGCGGACGATATTCGGATGCGATAGTGACTGTAGGTGTTGGAACTCGCGCCGCAGTTCGGTGAACAGCCGCGGGCGCTTGATGACATCGGTGTGCAGCACCTTGAGGGCCACTCGTTGCTCGCCCTGGGAGCGTTCGATACGATATTGATCGATGGCCGCGAATACCGTGCCCATGCCGCCCCGACCTAGGAGTTCTTGCACGACGTAGCGGCCGCGCAGTACATCACCCACGGCGGGCGGACGCGGCAGCCGACCGGATTCCTCCGTCAGTTGCACAGGCTCGGGCGCGTGCGCGGGCTCTGGCAAAGCTCGCGCCGCGGGGGGCTGCCGTGTTTCCTGAGGTGGGTGCGATTCCACAGGTTGGCGCGATTCCACAGGTTGGCGCGATTCCACAGGTTGGCGTGGCTCTGGGGCTTGGCCCGATTCCTTCTGAACGCGGGCTGAGCGACGTGCTGAGGTGGACTTCGGCACAGCTACCGGCGCGGTGCTCATGGCGGGGCTCAACAAGTCGCGCTGTCCCTTCCCGACCAAGAGCCTTTGGAGATGCGATTTGAGAATGCCGAAGCTTTCCGCGCTGATCTTGCCACGGCGGTAGTACTGGTCCGCCAAGGCAAGCAGATCCCAGCCGGCGTCCGGAGTGCGCTGCAGTAGTTCGGTCGCGCCGTGCAGAAAGGTATCCAAATCGCAGCCGCCGCCGGCTAGAGAGTCCAGCCGATCCTTGGCGCTGCGGTCATCTGCGCCTTGCTGCGGCTGCTGTTTAACGGGTTCGGTAACCGGATGCATACCCAACTGTCGCAGATCCGAGGAGTTAAGCAAGATGCACCTGGCCGGCGATCCAAAACCCGCCGGCCAAGTCGCCGTATCCTGTTGATTTTAAACCCGGGAGCCTAGGGCTAGTGCGGCGCGCGGCTGAACTCGATGAACCAATCCGGGCCCGAATCTATCTTATGCGCCGCAGCGTAGCTCTTCTGGTCGAGCGCGACGGCCATGTTCACCAGGCTGTTGACGTAGGCTAGGGGCTTGCCGATAGGGACTTCGCCGAAGGTGCGTTGGTAGGGCATCACGGCTTCATCCACAAGCTTGTTCTCGTGGTAGATGCGGACTCGCACCTGTTCGCCCAAGCCGATGTGTAGTTCATCGAACAGCGACTTCGGGATGTTCGACCAAACATTCCCGAACTGTATGTCCAGCACCGGGATGATGCCCTTGACCGAGTCACCCTCGTGCGTCGGCCTGCGATAAGGAATGGTAATCAGGGACTTCGCAGGAAGTTCCGGGCCCACTTGTTCGAAGCTAATGACACCGGCGGCCAGACGCGCCCCCGTATAGGCGTACACGTCGCGGCCGTGAAAGGTGTGGGATTCGTCCGAACCGGGGCGCCGATTCACGCTTTCGTCGATTTGTCGCAGCCCCTCGATGCCGTCGCGTTCGGCCACCAGGGAGAGCAAGCCATTATCGGGACCGACAAAGTAATGTCCGTTGCGCGTCTTCAACACCACGGAAAGGCGCGAGGTTCCTACACCCGGGTCGACCACGGCGACGAACACCGTGCCCGTGGGCCAAAATTGTTCCGTTTGATATAGCCGATAGGCGCCGCTGAAAATGCTGGGATTCTCATGACTGAGATCCGACACCAATAAATCCGGTGACACGCCGTAAGCTACACCCTTCATGGCAGACACTGCGCCGTCCTGGGTACCGAAATCGGTGAGCAGCACCAGCGGCGAGCGGGCGAGGCCAAGGGCCGACCAACTCATGAGGCAAATCAGCGCGGCAAGGCGCAACAATCGAGTGTCCATGGCATTATCCCCTAAGCTAAGTAGTTATCCGGCGTGGTAGTGCAGCAGTAGTCCCACTGTCAAGGCAAGGCCCAGCAGCACGATGCAAATACGCATGGCGCGTTCGTTGACGCGAGGCAGGGCGTAGGCTCCCAGTTGGCCGCCCGCGGTGGCTGCAATGGCGACCACGAGCGCTTGTTTCCAGGCGATGTCGTGCAAAAAGATGAATATCAGAACGGCGGAGAAATTCATGACTGCGGCCAGCACGTTCTTGGTGGCGGCCGCCTTCTTGAGCTTCAGCCCCGACAGGGTTAGCACCGCCAGCATCAGAATGCCGATGCCGCCGCCGAAGTAGCCGCCATAAATGGATATGCAGAATTGTAGGGTGCCTGCGGCATATGGCCCCAGCGGCTTGGAATTGTCGTCGACCTTCCGGAAGAAGCTGCCCCATGCGAATACGATGGTGGCGAACAGCACCAGCCATGGAACCATGGCCGTGAAGATGTCTGACGGCGTTTTCAGCAGCAGCATGGCGCCTAGCGCGCCGCCGATCAGGCTAATGACGAATAGGGCGGTAAAGCTCAAGGAGGGCGTGCCGGTGGCCTCGCGGCGGCCCGTGATACCCGTCGACACCTGGGCGGGAAAGAGAGCAATGGTCGAGGTGATGTTGGCGCCCTGTGGATCCAGCCCCGTCATCAACAGCGCGGGGAAGGTCAGGAAAGATCCGCCGCCGGCCAGGGCATTTTGAATACCGGCAGCGAAGGCCGCCGCCGCCAACAGAACTTCGACGAGACTTATGGCATCACCGGCTGGCGGCTTTTACCGCTGATCTTCGAGCGGGTAGGTGCGAGGGCCTTCGGTCGCGGGCGGGTTACCGACGGCCTGGCCCGTTGCCGGCGCGGTGGGCGCCGCGGGGACATCCGCTTGCGGAGCGGGGGACTGCCTGATGGAGGTCCGCGTAGCCTGCGCCAGGCGCTCGAGAAAACGCTGGGCGGTTCCCGGTGCGGCGGGAGCCTGACCGGAAATGATGTCGGTGGCGGACACGCCGGCCTTGCCGTAGAGCGACGCATTGGCGGATTTGTCGATGGCGATGACGCTGCCGTCCAAGGCAATGCCGCCGAACAAACCGCGGGTGCGGGCGTAGGAATAAATTTCGGCGTTAAAGCTCATGTCGGTGGCGGCCGAGCCTTGGCGGCCCACGGGTCCGGTGGCCACGGACGCATCCGCGCCCAGCGTGATTTTCCCGCCGGCAATGCCTTCGATACCGGTTTTCGTAGTGAACACCAAAATGATGTCCGAGGACTGCGCGCCCGCTTGGAATCCCCAGCTACCGCCGGTCAGCGACACGAATACGGGGTTGCTCCAGGGCGAGTTCAAGGTGTCGCGGACCACTAGCACGCCGTTGCCGTGCCGGCCGCCGAAAATGAAGGCTACCTTGGTAACGTCGGGAATCACGGCAATGCCATAGGCGCGTGCCAACAGGGCGTCAGGCAGCCGCTGATCGGGCATGCCCTCGACTTCTTCCAGCACTTCGGTGGCGGTCAACAGGCGACCTTCTTCGCGCGCACCGGCGTGGGCCGTCGCGACGAACGTCCACGTGGATCCTAGGATCGCCAATAGAGACACGGCGGAAATGAATTTTTTACCGCTGAACATGGGCACTCCTCGTGTATCGCATTAGCCCGCTATGATAATTGGACTGACAGCTTGCGGGCTGCTTAGTTGCGCAAGCTTAACCCTTGTGCGGGCTGAGAAGCACCTTCGCGGCCTCGGCATCTCTATGACGGGCCTGCAGATATTCGGCGAGCCTGGCCGTGGCCCATTGCGTGGCGGCATGCTTGGGGCCCACCGTGGCGAGGAGTCTATCGCGGCCAGCGACCAGCATGGGCTCTCCTTCGACCGCCTTGTCGCGCATGATGAGCGCCCATCCCAAGGTGGACTGCGCCAGCGCCGTGCGCCAATTGTCGGCACCGGCCACTTCGGTGTCGATGTCCACCGCCATGCGCAGTTCCGCTTCGGCTGCGGGCAATGAGCCGCGTTGCACGAGAATCTCTCCCAGCAAGCGGCGCGTCGACGACACGTACAGATGATGCGGCGGCAAGGCGACCGCATAGACCGCGAGCGCTTGGCGCGCATACCGCTCGGCTGCGGCGAAGTCTCCCGACTTCAGATACAGCGCCGCGAGGTCGTTGAGATAGTAGCCGGTCAAATAATGACTCGTTCCTAGCTTATCGGTGGCGATCTTGACCGCATCCTGGGTGGCTTGAATGGCGCGCGGCAGATCGCCTTCCCGTTCGTAGAGGATTCCCAAGTTCGTGTCGATCTGGGAAATGCGCTGATTAGTCGGGCCGAAGACGTTGCGCGAGATTTCCAGCGCTTCGTTCAAAACCTGCTCGGCCTCTTTGTATTTTTCGCGCTCCGTCAGAATGTAGCCCAGGGTGGCCAAGGCAACGGCATGGTCGGGATGATTGCGGCTCACCGTGGCTTGAAAAATCGCCATGGATTCTCGCTGGTCGCGTTCGGCCAGTTCGAGGTTGCCCGCCCACACCGCGGCAGACGCGAGGCTGCTCAACGCGGACGCGACCGACAGGTTTTGCTCACCCAGTTCGTTGCGATAGATGGAGAGCGCCTCGCCGAAGTATTTACTCGCGGCTTGAGGATCGCTCTTGGCATCCAATTCGAAATGCCCAAACTGCAGAAGGATGTCGGCGGTCTCGGTCGAGGGCGTGTCTTCGTCGCCCTCGCGCGACATTTGCAAGCCCTGCCGTAAATAGGCCTCGGCGGACACGAGGTGCCCTCCGTCGGTCAAGGTGCGGGCCAGGTTGGCCAGCGCCGCAGATGTGCGATGGCGGTCGAGCGGTTTCCCTGCGCGGCGAATGGCGACCGCTTGCTCGAACAAGGGGATGGCGCGCTCGCTGAATCCCTGCCTGCGGTAGGCGAGTCCGATGCTCTCCAGGAGCTCGGCACGGACTTCGGCTTGCAGCGTGCTATTGCTCAGAATTTTCTCGGCGCCGCGGTCGAGAAGTTCCTTAGCCGTGGGTTCGTGCCCTTGCGCGTTGAAAGGATCTGCCTGCGAAAATACATCCACCAGAAACGCGGACACTTGTTGTGCGCGGTCTCGCTCCTGAGCGGTCGCCTCGCGCGCCAGCTCGATGCGGTGATTTTGCCAGAGGGTGACGCCCGTTATGACGCCGAGGCCCAGGATCAAGGCCGAAACGCCGAACACGGCCAAGAGATGGCGACGGAAAAATTTGCCGGCGTTATAGTGCCAATCGCCTTGCCGCGCGAGCACGGGGCGGCCTGTCAGATGCCGATTCACATCGTCGGCCAACGCCTCCACGGAAGGATAGCGCCGGTCCGGCTCTTTGCGCATGGCCATGGACACGATGGCGTCCAAATCGCCGCTGAGCCGCGCCCGCAAACGCTGCGGCGACAAGCCGCGCCGATCCGAAATACGGCTGCGATCGGCATCGCTTTCGCCGCTCGCTTTGGCCATCACCATTTGACTTGGGCGCGCGGGATCGTCCATGCAAATGGCGCGTTCGAGCTGCAGCTGGCTGTAGCTCAGCAGGCGATAGGGTGAGCGGCCGGTCAACAGCTGATAGAGCAGCACGCCGAGGGAATAGATGTCGGTGGCGGTGGTGATCGGGCGTCCCAGCACCTGTTCCGGGGCGGCATTTTCCGGAGTCAGCATGCGCTCCTGCAGCCGAGTGACCGGCAAGGTATGCGACAAGCTTTCTGGCGAGAGCAGTTTGGCGATGCCGAAGTCCAGCAGTTTCGCGGTTGAGTCGCTGTTGACGAACACATTCGCGGCTTTAATGTCGCGATGGACGATGAGGTTGCGATGCGCGTATTGCACTGCCTGGCAAACCTGCACGAACAACTCGAGGCGCTCGCGCACGAACAAAGTGCGGTTGTCGCAGAAGACATCGATGGGCTCGCCATCGACGTGTTCCATGACGAGATAGGGCGTCCCATCCTCCATATCGCCGCAGTCGATAAGACGTGCGATCGAGGGGTGGTCGAGTGTGGCGAGAATATGGCGTTCGCTATGCAGCCGGCTGCGGAGCCTCGGATGCAAAGAGGCGAGATTCAGGACTTTGATGGCCACGGATTGATGGTA
>Ga0302314_10009753_pt1 | contig 16942 bp, 14 predicted proteins | sample III_Palsa_N2_3_FD_200533 | JGI IMG/M metagenome (GOLD analysis project Ga0302314, IMG submission 200533) | Peat permafrost microbial communities from Stordalen Mire near Abisko, Sweden - III_Palsa_N2_3 | ecosystem: Environmental > Terrestrial > Soil > Palsa > Peat permafrost | place: Sweden...
TCGGTTATGCCACGTCTGGTGTCCGGAAACACCAACGCCCCGACCATCATGATCGCCGAAAAGGCCGCCGACATGATCCTCGGTCGCTTACCGGCCGGCGCCCTGGCCGCCTGATCGAAAGACCCCCCGATGCACCCCTCTCATCATGCCCGGACTTCGCCAGACAAGCCGGCGTACATCATGGCGGCCTCCGGCGAGACGGTCACCTATGGTGAACTCGACGCCCGCTCGAACCAGGTGGCTCACCTGCTCCGCTCGAAAGGCGTGCGGGCGGGCGACGCCATCTCGATCTTCATGGACAACAATCCCAGATATTATGAGATCCTTTGGGGCGCTCAACGTTGTGGCGTGCGGTTTACCTGCATCTCCTCGAAGCTGACCGCGGGCGAGGTCGAATACATCGTCAAGGACAGCGTCTCCAAGATCCTCTTCGCCTCGGCCGCCGTCGCGGATGTCGCCCTCGCGGTGGCGCCGCTGATCCCCGGCGTGGCGTTGTTCATGGCCGGCGGCGCGCAGGGCCCATACCAGGATTTCGAGGCGGCCCGGGCAGGCATGCCCACGACGCCGGTCGCCGACGAGAGCGCCGGTTCCGCCATGCTCTACTCATCCGGCACCACAGGCCGGCCGAAAGGTGTCAAGCGCGCCGCAACCGCCGAACCGCTACCGATCGACACGTCCAGCCCGCTGGCCGAACTGTCCCAGGCGCTGTTCGGCATGGACGCCGACACGGTCTATTTGTCGCCGGCTCCGCTCTATCATGCCGCTCCGCTCGGCTGGTCGATGGCCGTTCACACGCTCGGCGGAACTGTCGTCATGATGGAGCGCTTCGACGCCGAGCAGGCGCTGGCCGATATCGAGAAATACAAGGTGACCTCCGCCCAATGGGTGCCGACCCATTTCGTGCGGATGCTCAAGCTGCCTGCCGAGACACGCGCGCGCTACGACCTTTCTTCTCTCAAGAGCGTCTTCCACGCCGCCGCGCCCTGTCCGGTTCCGATAAAGGAAAAGATGATCGACTGGTGGGGACCGATCATTGGGGAATACTACGCCGGCACCGAAGGCAACGGCTTCTGCTTCATCACCTCGCAGGAGTGGATGCGGAAGAAGGGGTCGGTGGGGCGTGGGCTGACCGCCGCGGTCAAGATCTGCGACGAGGAAGGCGAGGAACTGCCGCTGCGCGCCGAAGGCGTCGTCTACTTTGCGGGCGGCGGCGAGTTCGAATATCACAACGCACCCGAGAAGACCGCCGAAAGCCGGAATAAGCACGGCTGGACGACCCTCGGCGACGTGGGTTGGCTGGACGAGGATGGCTATCTCTTCCTTACCGACCGCAAGAGTTTCATGATCATTTCCGGCGGCGTGAACATCTATCCCCAGGAGATCGAGAACCTGCTGATCGCCCACCCCAAGGTGGCCGACGTCGCCGTGGTCGGCGCGCCGCACGAGGAAATGGGAGAGCAGGTGGTCGCGGTGGTGCAGCCGGCCGAAGGTGTCGAGGCCAACGAGGCTCTGGCGGCCGAATTGTCCGCCTTCGCTCGGGCCAATCTGTCCCACGTCAAGGCGCCACGCCGGATCGAGTTCATGGCCGAACTGCCGCGGCACGCAACCGGCAAGCTTTATAAGCGCCTGATCCGCGACGCCTATTGGGGCAAGCCCAACACCACCATCGTGTGACGCATCTTGCCATTGCCGTCGCTTTGATGTGAGACGGGCCGCGAACAACCGCCACTGGAGACTCTCGGGATGGATCCGATCGCTTTGAAGGACGTCGGCACGCTGGTCGGTCAGGAGGTCGGTGTTTCCGACTGGGTCGAGGTCAGTCAGGAGCGCGTCAATCAATTCGCCGAGGCGACCGGCGACTTCCAGTGGATCCATGTCGACGTCGAGCGCGCCAACCGTGAAATAGGCGGCCCGATCGCGCATGGCTATCTGACCCTCTCCCTCATACCCTATCTCTCCGCCGGCCTCGTGCCCCTGACCGGTGTCACGCGCGGCATCAACTACGGGTCCGACAAGGTCCGTTTCACCAACATGGTTCGGGTTGGCAAGCGCGTGCGGCTGCGCCAGAAGCTGCTGACGGCTGAGGAAAAGTCGGGCGGCGTGCAACTCAAGTACCTCTGCACGATCGAGATCGAAGGCGAGGAGCGGCCCGCCTGCGTGGCCGAGACCATCACCGTTCTCTACGGGGCCTAGCCTCCCACATGGACCTCGGCATCGCCGGCAGGAAGGCGATCTGCGCCGGCGCCAGCGCCGGCATGGGCCTGGCGAGCGCCAGGGCGCTGGCGCGCGAGGGTGTCGAGGTGTTCCTATCGGCGCGAGGCGGAGACCGACTGGTCGCGGCGGCCGCCACCATCCGCGCCGAGACGGGCGGCAGGGTGAGCCCGGTGGTCGCCGATCACTCCACCGAGGCTGGCCGCGCGGCCCTGCTCGCCGCCTGCCCCGAGCCGGACATCATGGTCATCACCTGTTCCCCGCCGAAGACCACCGACGACTTTCGCGACATCTCGGCGGACGATTGGCAGGCCTCGCTGGCGACCACCATGGTCGCGCCGATCGAACTGATGCGAATGAGCCTCGATGGCATGGCGGCGCGCGGGTTCGGCCGGATCGTCAACATCGCCACCGTGGCGGCGAAGTTCCCCACCGTGCCGCGGCTGCTGTCCGGTCCGGCGCGATCGGGCCTGCTGAACTATGCGGTTGCCGTCTCCAAGGCGATGGCCAAGGATAACGTCATCGTCAACACCCTCCTGCCCGGCATGTTCCAGACCGAGACGATGACAGAGCGCTTCCGGGCGGAGGCGGCCGACAGGGGCATGACCTATGAAGCGAGGCGCGACGACTTCGTCGGGCGGTTCCGTATCCCGGCGGGGCGCTTTGGCGATCCCGAGGAGCTGGGCGCCTGGTGCGCCATGTTCTGCAGCCGGTATGCGGCCTATGTGGTCGGCCAGAGTCTGGTCATGGACGGCGGCCTGATCAACGGCCTCTATTGAAAGCGCGATGAGTGCGGACGCCAGACGCCTGGTCCTGATCACCGGCGCCTCGGCTGGCCTGGGCGCCGAATTTGCGCGCGCCTACGCCGCCAGGGGCTACGATCTGGCGCTGGCCGCCCGGCGGGTCGATCGTCTGGACTCGCTGGCGGCGGAATTGATGCAGGTCCATGGGATCGAGGCCTTTTCGATCGGCGTCGACCTCGCGGTCTATGAGGCGGAGCGCCTCGTCCTCGATGCGGTCGCCGCGCGCGGCCGGCACGTCGATGTGCTGGTCAACAATGCCGGCTTCTCCATCCCGCAAAGCTTCGCCGCCGTGTCGTGGGAACGTCAGCGCGATTTCCTGATGACCCTGGTGGTCAGCGCCTGCGGCCTGGCGCATGCGGTCATTCCCGGAATGGTCGAGCGTGGCGACGGCGGCATCATCAATGTCGCCTCGCTGTCCGGCTTCGCCCCGGGCACGGCCGGTCACACGCTCTATCCGGCCGCCAAGAGCTTCGCGATCAAGTTCTCCGAGGCCCTGGCGGAAGAGTATGGCAGCAAGGGCGTCCGCGTCACCGCGCTTTGCCCGGGTTTCACCCACACCGACTTTGCGCGAGCCAACGGGACTCAGGCGGTCATGGACGCCTCGCCGCGGATGGTCTTCCAGACGGCGGGGCCGGTCATCCAGGCCGCCATCCGCGCCAACGCGAAGGGCAGGGTGGTCCTCGTCCCCGGCTGGCACAACAAGCTTGCCGCCGGCCTGCTGCACTATCTTCCCGAACCGCTGGTCAAGGCGGCGCTGCGAGGCGGTTCCAGGCGGTTCCATCTAGATTGAGATGCGGGTTCAGAGACCTTGCGGTTGTTGAAATAGATCGTCGCCGGCCGGACGGGCCCTAGTCGTTGGCGCGCGCCCTGGCGATCTCGACAAGCGCCTGATCGTCAAGCCTCTCGATCATGGCTTCGAAGGTTTTGGCGGGGACCAGGTAGGCAAGAATACGATTGTGATTGAGGATGGCGACCGGCGCGCCGTTCTCCCCGTCTATAAACGCTGTCGGACTCTTTTTCAGGTCCGAAACGGTCACTGCGACTTCGACTACGAAACGTTGCATGAAGGCGCTCTCCAAACGCGGCGCCGAAAACATTGCGAAGTTCACCACCAATAGCGGCTCGTAGGTTCAGAGACAACAGTGAACCAGGTCAGTCGGACGAACGCCCGAAATGAACCACGAACCTCACGAACGGGGCCGCAAGGGCGCTTCTGGAGGCGCGGCCACTCGGAGCGGAAAGGGCGAGTCCGTGAGGCTCGTGGCCAACCTTTCGGCCTTCGGCCACTGCCAGTTCGCCTGAAATCTTTCAACCCGATCACCGTGCAGTCACCGCCGTCCGTCGTTGGACTTCTTTCCCTTCGGTTTGGGCTTGAAGGATTTGGGGGGGCGGGAGCCCTGAGTGGGTTTGCGGTCGTCGGGGCGTTCCTTGCGAACACCGGGGGCGCCGGCGGGTTCGATGCGGATGGGTTCCTCCGGAGCGGCCTTGACGGCGGCGAGGAAGCGGTCGGCGACGGTCTTGGCGATCTCGAACTTTGTTTCGCGGTCGAAGATGCGAATGGCGCCGATGTCTTTTTTTATGACGTGGCCGCGACGGCAGATCAGCGGCACCAGCCATTTGGGATCGGCGTTGCTGTCGCGTCCGACGGCCATTCGGAACCAGATGTTGTCGCCGCCGGCGGGGGCCTCGTCGTCGCGGCGCCGGCGCGGCTCGCGGGGCGAGCGCTCCTGGCGCTCTTCGCGCCCGCCGCTACGTGCCTCGCCGGGATCGTAAAGATCCTCGGGCGCTGGCAGGCGCGAGCGATGCAGGCGGATCAGGGCGGCGGCGATGGCCTCTGGCCCGATCTGGGCCATCAGCAGGCGCGCCAGGGTAAGGTCGTCCTCCGCCGGCGGCTCGGTCAGAACCGGGTCGTGCAGCATGCGTTCCTGATCGCCCGCCCGAATCGCCTCGGCGCTCGGCGGGCCGCTCCAGGTGGCCTCGATATGAGCGGACGCCAGAAGCTGTTCCGCCCGCCGCCGACGGGTGTAGGGAACCAGCAGGACCGAAATGCCCTTGCGCCCGGCCCGCCCGGTGCGTCCGCTTCTGTGCAGCAGCGCCTGGCGATTGACCGGCAGGTCGGCGTGGATCACCAGTCCCAGATCGGGCAGGTCGAGGCCGCGCGCGGCGACGTCGGTGGCCACGCACACCCGCGCCCGGCCGTCGCGCAGAGCCTGCAGGGCGTCGGTCCGCTCGCGCTGGGTCATCTCACCGGAAAGCCCGACCGCGTCGAAGCCGCGCTCCCGCAACGCGCCGTGCAGGTGCCGCACCGCCTCGCGCGTGCCGCAGAACACCAGGGCGCCGCGGGCCTCGAAGAACCGCAGGACATTGACGACCGCGTGTTCCACCTCGTTGGGCGCCACGCGCATGGCGCGATACTCGATGTCGCCATGCGGTTCGCCGCCACCGGCGGTGTCGATGCGCCAGGCCCGCTTCTGGTACTGAGCGGCCAGGGCGGCGATGTCCTTGGCGATGGTCGCCGAGAACAGCAGGGTCCGCCTTTCAGTGGGAGTCGCTTCGAGGATGAACTCGAGGTCTTCTTTGAAGCCGAGGTCGAGCATCTCGTCGGCCTCGTCCAACACGATGACCTCCAGAGCCGACAGGTCGAGGTGGCCGCGCTCGAGGTGATCGCGCAAGCGCCCCGGCGTGCCGACCACCATCTGGGCGCCGGCGGCCAGCTCCCGCTGCTCGCGCCGCGAATCCATCCCGCCGACACAGCTGATCACCCGCGCCCCGGCCTTGGCGTACAGCCAGGCGAGTTCGCCGCGCACCTGCATCGCCAGTTCCCGCGTCGGCGCGATCACCAGCACCACCGGCGCGCCCAGGTCGCCCATGCGCGGGGCGTCGCCGAGGATCGTCGACGCCATCGCCAGGCCATACGCTACCGTCTTGCCCGAGCCGGTCTGGGCCGAGACCAGCAGGTCGCGGTCGGTCGCGCCCTGCTCGAGCACCGCGGCTTGTACGGGCGTGGGCTCGTCGTAGCCCTGTTCGACGAGCGCTTGCGCGATGGCGGGATGGATCGAGGGAAAGGGCATGCGAACTCGCTTGACCGGCGCGCCAGCGCCTCGTGGTGAACGGCGCGTCGGCGCCGCTTGACATGGATCGGTGAAACTTTCGCCCTATAGGTGGAGCATGGATAGCGCAATGTCAGCCCACCCAGGCGAACTGCCTGCTCTCGCCGGTGTCACGCCGTGGATCGGGCAGATTCCGGTGGAGAATATTTCTTCTCTGGCCAAGGGCGCCTTCGGCGATACGGGCATCATTCCGCTATGGTTCGGCGAAGGCGACCTGCGCGCGCCGGCCTTCATCGGCGAGGCGATGGCCAGGGCGGTGGCCGACGGCCACGTCTTCTACACCCATCAGAACGGCATTCCCCAATTGCGGGAGGCCCTTGCCGAGTACCTGACCGAGCTTGGCGCCCGCGCCATTTCCCCCGAGCGTATCACCGCGACCACCAGCGGCATGCACGCGATCCTGATGGCGGTGCGGCTCGTCGCGGAGGCGGGCGACACGGTCGTCGTGATCGACCCGTGCTGGCCGAACGCCGGCGCGATCGCCCAGGTGCTCGGTGTCGGCGTGCGGCCGGTCGCGATGGATTACGGCCCGGCCGGCTGGACCCTGGACCTCGACAAGCTGGGCGCCGTGCTCGATAAAACGGTGCGCGCGGTCTTTTTCGCCTCCCCCGCTAATCCCACCGGCGCCATGATCCCCATCGAGACCCAGGTCGCACTGCTCGACATCTGCCGGGCTCGGGGAATCTGGTTGATCGCCGACGAGGTCTACAACCGGCTGGCGTTCGGTCTGCGGTCGGCGCCGACCATCCTCGATCACGCGGAGGCCGAGGATCGCGTGCTGGTCACCAACAGCTTCTCGAAGTCGTGGGCGATGACCGGCTGGCGCCTCGGCTGGATGGTCCACCCGCCCTCGGTCGGCCCGACCCTGGCCATGCTGACGCAATACACCACCAGCGGTATCGCCACCTTCATCCAGCATGCCGGCGTCGCCGCAGTGCGCGAAGGCGAGCCGTTCGTCGCCTTCATGCGCGAATACTGCGAAGCCGGCATGGCGATCGTCTGCGACGCCCTGGAAAGTTTCGGCCGCGTTCGCCTGGGCCCGCGGCCCGTCGCGGGCATGTACGCCTTCTTCGAAGTCGACGGCATGCCCGATTCCCGGCAGGCCTGCCTCGCCATCCTCGAGCAGACCCGCGTCGGTCTGGCCCCCGGCGCGTTCTTCGGCCCGGGATCGGAAGGGTTCCTGCGCGCCTGCGTATGCCGGTCCCCCGCGGATCTGCGCCAGGCGATGGAGCGGCTGGAGAGGGTGTTGGGGTGAGGGCGCGGCAAGTTCGGTTCCGCCAATCGCCAGCGAGCGGCGTCGCCGCCATGCGCCCTCTACCCCCCTCGGGGACCCCTTCCGGACCCCCTTTTCTGCCTCTTTAGGCCCCTCCAACCCCTTCGGGGGTCGGCTCGCTGGCCTCTCTTGGCTGGGTCCGGCGTCCGCGCCAACTACCAGGCTTGCCCGCCGCCTGTCGTCGCCTACGCGCTGACCGCCCGCCATTGCGTTCAATTGTGCAATCGAGTTGCTCGGCCAGAAAAAGGACCTTGACATAATGCAAATAATATTGCATTATGCAACAGTTTTCTCATCTGAACGCACGAGGCCCCATGCCCGACACCCCTGCAACATCACCTCTCCCAGTCCGCTACGAGAACGGTCGGTTCGGCCCCGGCAATCCGGGGCGTCGACCCGGCGCGCGCGGACGGACCGCACATCGCGTGACCATGGCGATCCTCGAGGATTTCTTGGCGCACAAGGACGAGACGCTCGCAAACGCGCGCAAGTTCTATGTACCGGCCTATCTGAACGCGCTTCTCAAGCTTCTGCCGACGGAAGCCGCCGTCGAGGCGCCGGAAGTCCGCGCCTGGTCCGACGCCGACGTCGACGCCGCACTGACCAGTATTCGCCTGGTGCTCGAAAGCACGGGCGGGGGGCGTAACGCCCTGATCGAACTGGAGGCCGTACTGCTCGGCGAAGGTCCTGCCGAAGCCCTTACGGCCGGTCTCGCCCACCGTATTAACGGCATTTAACGGTGGATTTTGATGGAACGCACGGGGCGCCCCGCTCGACGGCGCCCCCTTAGATGTTCACTAGGCGACCTTCGCCAGGTTGCGCAGCACGTAGTTGAGCACGCCGCCGTTCTTGAAGTAGGTCAGTTCGGTCGGGGTATCGATGCGGCAGCGGACCGGGAAGCGCGCGATCTTGCCGTCGGTCGGGCGGTAGAGTTCGACCATCAGCTGGCGTCGCGGGTGGATGTCCTCGAGGTCGCGGATGGTGACGATCTCATCGCCCGTCAGGCCCAGGCGCTGCCAGCCGTCGGCGATGAACTGCAGGGGGAGCACGCCCATGCCGACCAGGTTCGAGCGGTGGATGCGCTCGAAGCTTTCGGCGATCACCGCGCGCACGCCCAGCAGCTTGGTGCCCTTGGCCGCCCAGTCGCGGGAGGAGCCCGTCCCGTATTCCTTGCCGGCGAACACCACCATCGGCCGTCCCTCGGCCTTGTAGCGCATGGCGGCGTCATAGATCGACATCTCGTCGCCCGAGGGGAAGTGGCGGGTGACGCCGCCTTCGATCTCGGGCGTGATCTTGTTGCGGATGCGGATGTTGGCGAAGGTGCCGCGCATCATCACTTCATGATTGCCGCGCCGCGCGCCGTAGGAATTGAAATCCGCCTGGCTGACCTGGTGTTGCGACAGGTATTCGCCGGCCGGCGAGGTCTTGCGAATATTACCGGCCGGGCTGATGTGGTCGGTGGTGATCGAGTCGCCGAAGATGCCGAGGATGCGGGCCTCGATGATGTCGGTGACCGGCTCGGGCTCCATCTTCAGCCCTTCGAAATAGGGCGGGTTCTGGACATAGGTCGAGCCCATTTCCCAGGCATAGGTCTGGCCGCCGGAGATCTTGATCGCCTGCCAGTTCTTGTCGCCCTTGAACACATCGCCGTAGCGGGCCGCGAACATCTCTTCGTTGACAACCTTGCGCTGGATGTCGGCGATCTGCTTGTTGGTCGGCCAGATGTCCTTCAGGAAGATGTCCTTGCCGCCTTTGCCCTGGCCGAGCGGCTCGGTCGCCAGGTCGATCGACATGTTGCCGGCCAGCGCATAGGCGACCACCAGCGGCGGGGAGGCGAGGTAGTTGGCGCGCACGTCGGGGTTCACCCGGCCTTCGAAGTTGCGGTTGCCCGACAGCACAGAGACGGCCACCAGATCGCCGTCCTGAACGGCCTTGGAGATCGGCTCCGACAGCGGCCCCGAGTTTCCGATGCAGGTCGTGCAGCCGTAGCCGACGAGGTTGAAGCCGAGCGCATCGAGCGGCTTGGTCAGGCCCGCCTTGGTCAGGTAGTCGGTGACCACCTGCGAGCCGGGGGCGAGCGAGGTCTTCACCCACGGCTTGACCTTCAGGCCCTTGGAGATCGCGTTCTTGGCCAGCAGGCCGGCGGCGATCAGCACGCTGGGGTTGGACGTATTGGTGCAGGAGGTGATGGCGGCGATGACGACGTCGCCGTTGCCGACGTCGTGTTCCGCGCCTTCGACGGCGATGCGGGTCGGGGCGGTGGTTTCATCCTTGCCGAATTCGCCGTGCAGGGCCTCGCGAAACGCCGCGGCGGCCTCGGAGAGCAGCACTCGGTCCTGCGGGCGTTTGGGCCCGGCCAGCGAAGGCTGAACGCCGGCCAGATCGAGTTCGAGCGTGTCGCTGAACACGGGCGGCTCCATGCCCGGCTCGACCCACAGACCCTGTTCCTTGGCATAGGCCTCGACCAGGGCGACGCGCTCGGGCGCCCGGCCGGTGGCGGCCAGATAGTCGATGGTCGCGCGCGTGACCGGGAAGAAGCCACAGGTGGCGCCGTATTCGGGGGCCATGTTGGCCAGTGTCGCCTGGTCTTCGACGGTCAGGTTGTCGAGCCCATCGCCGTAGTATTCGACGAACTTGCCGACCACGCCCTTCCTGCGCAGCATCTGGGTGACGGTCAGGACGAGGTCTGTCGCCGTCGCGCCTTCGGGAAGCGCGCCGGTCAGGTGGAAGCCGATGACCTCGGGGATCAGCATCGGGATCGGCTGGCCGAGCATGGCCGCCTCGGCCTCGATGCCGCCGACGCCCCAGCCGAGCACCGAGAGGCCGTTGACCATGGTGGTGTGGCTGTCGGTGCCGACGACGGTGTCGGGGTAGGCCAGCGTCGCGTCTTCCAGCGCCACGGCGTCGGTCCACACCGTCTGGGCGAGGTTCTCCAGATTGACCTGGTGGCAGATGCCGGTGCCGGGCGGGACCACGCGGAAATTGTTGAACGCCGACGAGCCCCAGCGCAGGAAGCGGTAGCGCTCGATGTTGCGATCGTATTCCTTGGCGACGTTGGCGGCGAAGCTCTTATTGGTGCCGAAGAAATCCACCATTACGGAGTGATCGATGACCAGATCCACCGGATTGAGCGGATTGATCTTCTGCGGATCGCCGCCCAGCGCGGCGAGCGCGTCGCGCATCGCCGCCAGATCGACCACAGCCGGGACGCCGGTGAAGTCCTGCATCAGCACGCGCGCCGGCCGGAAGCTGATCTCGTGACGGGCCTGGCCCTTGTTCTCGATCCAGGCCGCGATGGCTTCGAGGTCTTCCTTTCGCGTCGCGACGCCGTCCTCATTGCGCAGCAGGTTTTCCAGCAGCACCTTCATCGACACCGGCAGGCGCGAAACCCCGGCGAGGCCGGCGGCTTCCGCCGCCGGCAGGCTGTAGTAGGCATAGGTCTGGTCGCCGACGACGAGATCGCGGCGGGTGTTGAGGCTGTCGAGAGACGCCATGATGGGGGATTCCTTTTCCTGTTCGAGGCCGTCCGAAAATCGGTTCGGAGGATCGCGCGCTTTTCGGGGCGGACTCACAGCGTTCGGCCCGCGCGGCGCTGTCCCCGTGCGGCCGTGTGTTCCATAGACCCGACCGGACCCGGCGTCTATGCACCTGCTCCCTTCTCCCCTTGCGGGAGAAGGTGGCCCGCAGGGCCGGATGAGGGGTCGTGGGGACAGAGACATTGCGTAGTGATAGCGTGCGGACGGGCCGGCGGGGCCCCTCATCCGTCTGCTTCGAAGCCACCTTCTCGCGCGAGGGGAGAAGGAAGATTTAGTGGGCGATCCCCTTGATCACCGCCCTCACCGTTGAGAGCCTCGCCGTGCAGCGGGGTGAGCGTCTGCTGTTCAAGGGGCTCGATTTGTCGGTCGCCGCTGGTGAGGCGGCGGCGCTCGTCGGCGCCAACGGGGCCGGCAAGACCAGCTTGTTGCGCACCGTCGCCGGCTTGCTCCGGCCCGTGGCAGGCCGGGTATGGTTTTCCGGCGAAGGGGGCGAACTGGAATCCGATGAAGCGCGGCGCTTCGGTTGCCATCTGGTCGGACACCAGGACGGCCTGAAAGGGGCGCGGTCGGCGCGTGAGGAGCTGGTGTTCCAGTCCGGCTGGACCGGTGGCGGAGCGGGCGCCGCGCTGGCGGCGGCGGACCGGCTCGGGCTGACGCGGCTGCTCGACCTGCCGGTCCGCGTGCTTTCGGCGGGGCAGCGGCGGCGCGTGGCCCTTGCGCGGCTGATCGCGGCGCCCCGGGCGCTCTGGCTGCTGGACGAGCCGCTCGCCCCGCTCGACGCGGCGTCCCGGGCCTTGTTCGGCGACGTCATGGCCGAGCACCTCGGCGCCGGCGGCCTGATCCTGGCTGCCGTACACGATCCCCTGCCGATCGCCGCTCGCGCCGTCGAGGTGGGAGCATGAACGCCCTGGCGCGGTTGCTTGGGCGGGAGATCGCCCTCGCCTGGGGACGGGGCGGCGGACCCTTGCTGGCGCTTGGCTTCTATGCCGGCGTGGTCACCCTGCTGCCGTTGGCCGCCGGTCCGGATCCCAGGCGCCTGGCCGTGGTGGCGGGGAGCGTCGCCTGGGTCGGCTTGGCGCTGGCCAGCCTGCTCACGCTCGATCGGCTGTTCGAGCGCGACTTCGAGGACGGCGCGCTCGACCTGCTGGCGCTCGGGCCGCTGTCGCTCGAAGCGGTCTCGGCGGTGAAGTGCCTGGCGCAATGGCTGGTCACCGGCGCGCCCTTGGCCCTCGCCGCGCCCCTGGCCGCAGTTGGTCTGGGCGCAACCCCTCGCGCGGCCGTGCTGGTCGTCGCCGTCGCCGCGCTTGGCGGCCTCGCCTTCGCTTTTGTCGGTGGGACCGGAGCGGCCCTGGCGCTCGCCAGCCGGCGGGGCGGGGTGCTGATCGCGGTGATTGTCCTGCCATTGCTTGCGCCGCCGGTGATCTTCGGCGGCGCGGCCATCCACGCCTTTGAGAATGGTCTCGCCTGGACGACCGGATTCGCTCTCCTGGCCGCCTACGCCCTGATCGTGGCCGCCCTCACGCCCTTCGCGATGGCCGGCGCCTGCCGCAACGCACTTTCGTAGGAGCGCGATCAAATCGGACCAGGCAATTTAACCTAGCCCGATGCAGCTTCTGCCCTTAGTGGCAGGATGCGTACATCCGGTTTGCGATGTTTTCTGTCGGTTGAAGGACACCCATGGCCGTTGAGATCATTCCGGTTGAGACGCAGGCGGAACTCAAGCGCTTCATCCGCGTGCCAATGCGGCTGTCAAAAAAAGATCCAAGTTGGGTCGCGCCCCTGATCATGGAGCGGCTCGACGCACTATCGAAGAAGGTCAATCCTTTCTTCCAGCACGCCGACGCGCAGTTCTGGCTGGCGCGCAAGGACGGCCGCGACGTCGGCCGTATCTCGGCCCAGATCGATCACCTCGCCAAGACCGACCCCGCCGCGCCGGTCGGGAACTTCGGCATGATCGCCGCCGAGGATGACCCGGAGGTGTTCGAGATCCTGTTCAAGACAGCCGAAGACTGGCTTCGCGCCCGCGGCTGCGTCCTGGCCATGGGTCCGTTCAACCTGTCGATCAATGAGGAAGTCGGCCTGCTGATCGATGGCTTCGACACGCCGCCGATGTTCATGATGGGCCACGACCAGCCCTATACGGCCACCCGGATCGAGGCCCTCGGCTACGCCAAGGCCAAGGACGTCTACGCCTACATCTCCGAGGAGTTCGCCTTCAGCCGCCGCATCGAGGAACGGATCAACCGTCCGTTGCCGGCCGGTGTTTCGATGCGGCCGGTGAAGATGAAGGATTTCGACCGCGAGGTGGTGACCATGGTGGACATCCTCAACGACGCCTGGTCGGAGAATTGGGGCGCCACGCCGGTCACTGAAGCGGAAACCAAGCATCTCGCCAATTCGCTGAAGCTGATCCTGATCCCCGACTGGATCTGGTTCATGGACATCGACGGCGAGGCCGCGGCGTTCATCGTCCTCCTGCCCAATTTGAACGATATGATCAGCGACCTCGACGGCAAGCTGCTCCCGTTCGGCTGGGCCAAGCTGATCTGGCGCCTGAAATTCCAGCCGGTGCGTGGCGGCCGGGTGCCGCTGATGGGCGTAAAGAAGAAGTTTACCCGCGACCGTCGCGGGATGATGGCGCCGTTCCTGCTGATCGACGCCATTCGCGGCAAGTCCGTGACACGCGGGCTCAAGCGCGCCGAGTACTCCTGGATTCTTGAGGACAACCGGCCGATGCGGCACATTCTCGAGGGGCTCAGCGCCTACATCTACAAGACCTACCGCATCTATCAGAAACAGATCGCGCCCGCTTCGGGTGACACGCCCACGTCGTGACGAGACGTCGTCGCTCCCGTCCCGGGAGCTTCAAACACTCGATCGCCTGAGTAACGACATGGTCTACGCGCCCTGATCGTCGAAAATGTACGGATCGAGCGTCGATTGCGCCGCGATCCGGTATTTATGCCAGCGTCCGCCGCCGTAGTAGGCGAGGCTGCCGGGTTCGGCCTCGCCGTGGCCGTTGTAGTAGGAGAGGCAGTCACGCAATGGCGCGGTGGCTATGTCCGATACGCGGCAGTGCTCCGCGTAGGCGGCCTCGGCCTCCGGCTGGATGTCGACGACGCGCGCGCCGCGGTCGCGCATGGCCTGAAGCATCCACACCACATAGGCCCCATGCGCGTCGATGGCGTCCGTGAAGTTGAAGCTGCCGCCGCCGCCTTGCGGACCGGTGACGATGAACAGATTGGGGAAACCTTCGCTGTGCAGGCCCAGGAAGGTCCTCGTACCTTCCTCCCGCCATTTCTGGTTCAAGGTCCGGCCGCCTCGACCCTGGATCATGTTGAAGGTCGATGTCGCCATCCATTGGAATCCGGTGGCGTAGATGAGCACATCCAATGGATATTCGACCCCGTCATGCACCACGCCGCGCTCGTTGATCTCGCGGACCCCGAGGGGCGCGGTGTCGACGAGATGCACATGCGGCAGGTTGAACACCGGCAGATAGTCGTCATGGAACGTCGGTCGCTTGCAGCCATAGGGGTAGAAGGGCTTCAGCGCCGCTGCCGTCTTGGGATCCTTGACGATCGCATCCACGCGGGCGCGGATCTGCTCCATGATGCGGAAGTTGGCTTCGAGCTGCTTCTGGACCAATTCTTCCACACTGAGCTCGCGCTCATATTGTTTGCGATCCTTGAAATCGGGGATCTTGCCGGCAAGGTAATCGTCGTTCGCCTGCATGGCCGTCCGGCCACCGGAGATCTTGGCGAAGCGCGCCCGCCTGGCTCTCGCCCAACCGGGCTCCTGGGCCCAGCTCCGCCGCTCTTCCTCTGTCGTCGCCCGCTGGTCGCGCACGTCGATGGTCGAGGGCGTCCGCTGGAAGACGTAGAGTTCCTTGGCGACCTTGGCGAGCTCGGGAATCGCCTGAACCGCGGTCGCTCCGGTGCCGATGATGCCGATCCTTTTGCCCTTCAGATCGACGTGGTAGTTCCACCGCGAGGTATGGAAGGCTTCCCCCTGGAATGTCTCCATGCCCGCGATCCGCGCGAGCTTGGGCGTCGTCAGGATGCCGTTGGCGAGGATGACGAACCGCGCCCGCATCGCATCGCCGCGATCCGTGCGGACCGTCCAGCGCCCTGAGGCCTCGTCCCATGTGGTTTGCTCGACGGTGGTGTGGAACAGGCAGTGTTCGTAGAAGCCGAAGGTCTCGGCCATCTTCTGGCAGTATTCGAGGATCTCGAACCCCGACGCGAACTTCATCGCCGGGACGTAGCCGGTTTCCTCGAGCAACGGCAGGTAGCTGTAGGCCTCGACATCGCAGGCGATACCCGGATAGCGGTTCCAGTACCAGGTGCCGCCGACGTCGCCGCCCTTCTCGCAGAAGCGTACGTCGGTGAAGCCCGCCTCGCGCAGTTTGTGCCAAAGCAGCAGGCCGGCGAATCCGGCCCCGACCACCAGGATTTCGCATTCGTCGGTCAGTGCGTCGCGCGGCGTGGGATCGGCCGAATAGACGTCGGCGAGATACTTCGCGAAGTCTCCCTCCATGGCCATGTAGTCGGCGGCGCCACGGCGGGCCTCCTTGAAGGCTCGGTATCTCGCCTGTTCCTCCGCATTGAAGGTCGCGCCGGGCGGGAGTTCCGGGAGCGTTTTCAACGCCTCGTCCGTCACGATCGAATAGCCCTTGCCGACGATGGCTTCGCTCGCCTTGGCCGCCCGCGTGTCGAAGAGTTTCAGGCCGCTGACCGGATCAGTTCGGATCGCCATCTTGGGTCGCCTCGTCCCTTGGATTTTGCAACCTTCTTAGTTTGTCGCTCGCCGAAGCGTAAACGCAAATCGTACAAGCCTGCCGAACCGACGCCAGGTCGCAGCCCCTGGAGGGTGCGCTTCAGGCATTCGTCCATAAATGGCCGATATTCAGGCCGCATTCATCAAGGATGGGCCAAACCTCGACCATATCCTGGAGTTGTCACATGAAATCCTCTTCGACGCGTCTGGCCATCCTGGCTGGCCTCGCCCTCACACTCTCGATCGGCGGGGCCAGTTTCGCTCAAGGCCAGTACAGCGGCCCGCCGTCGGGGCCCCCTGGTTCCAACGGAGCCCCCTCGCAGCCGCCGATGTCGCAGGCGGCCTATATGAGCCAGGCACTGGGTCTGCGGTCTGATCAGCAGCCGGCGCTGCAGGCCTTCCTCGCCGCCGTGGCCGCTCCTTCCGGCGTGGCGGAGAAAATGCGCGCGCAAGATGCACGGATGGCCACGATGCCAACGCCGCAGCGCCTCGACATGATGCTGGCGAGGATGGACGACTCTCGCAATCTGATGGTGACGCGCATCGCCGCGACGAAGCGCTTCTACGCGCAACTCACCCCGGCCCAGCAACGCGTATTCGACAACCTCGGCAATCAAAGTCGTGGGGGTCAGCAGCGCTGAACCGCCTTGCCTCTCCTCTTGGGAGGCAAAACGCGATAAGCGGCTGAGATGTTCGCCAGCTTGGCCAATCCGCACCGCTTCATGGCGTTTTCACGCCTCGCGGCGCCTTGGCTTGGAATCCTCGCCACGGCCTCGATCGTCGCGGGCCTATGGATGGGTGCGGTCGCACCCCCTGACTACCAGCAGGGCGAGACCGTACGGATCATGTTCGTGCATGTGCCGGCCGCCTGGGCCGCCATGCTGGCTTACGGTTGTCTCGGCGGTGCGAGCTTCTTTTCCCTCGTATTCCGCCATGCGCTCGCCGATGCGGCGGCCAAGGCCGCCGCGCCGCTCGGCGCGGCCTTCACGTTGATGGCCCTGGTCACGGGCTCCTTGTGGGGACGTCCGATGTGGGGAACATGGTGGGTCTGGGACGCCCGTCTGACTTCGGTGCTGGTGCTGTTCCTGCTGTTCATCGGCTATATCGCGCTTCGCGCCAGTATCGACGACGAGGTCAAGGCCGGCCGGGCCGGGGCCATACTGGCGCTGATCGGGCTGATCAATCTTCCCATCATCAAGTTTTCCGTCGACTGGTGGAACACGCTTCACC
>Ga0302314_10009755_pt1 | contig 16941 bp, 15 predicted proteins | sample III_Palsa_N2_3_FD_200533 | JGI IMG/M metagenome (GOLD analysis project Ga0302314, IMG submission 200533) | Peat permafrost microbial communities from Stordalen Mire near Abisko, Sweden - III_Palsa_N2_3 | ecosystem: Environmental > Terrestrial > Soil > Palsa > Peat permafrost | place: Sweden...
GACACAAACGACACCGACAGCGCGAACCGAGGCGACGGTTGAATGCGACAGGCGCGCAGCGGCGATATTGATAACGGCAAGCAGACAACCCAGCCGGCAAAAAAGAGAGAACACTCAGTGAGTGATCGCATCTCGTCGAGTGGTGTAGTCGATCATGAGCGAACCCGTGATCCATACTCGATCGCTGAGGTGACCGGCGAACTCCACCTTGATCGGCTACGCGACGTGGCGGGACACAACCGGGCGCGCACGATCAACGCCGTGGCGGTGCCAACATGGTCGTGTCGCTTGCGGAGGCGAAGCGATTGGCACCGGCGATCGTGCACGGTCACTATTACGCCAAGCAGATCATTGGTGACCTGCTCGCCCTGGCCGACGAGACCTCGGCCGACCTTCGCGGCCTGGCCGTGAGCATTGGACTGCTTCCCGCGCGGTAACTTGCGAACAGCAGCGAAGACCGGGCTCGACATACGCGGCAGCGGACCGCCGCCCCGCCCCAGCCCCGCTCCCGTCAGCGGCAGGAGCGACGGGGGCGGGCGGCGCAGCGGTGGCGGGGGCCGATGGCGGCGGCGCTGCGCAGGGGGCGGTGGCACCACGGGGAGCGGGTGCCGGACCTGAGCCTCCTCGCGGCTATACCACCGGGGCCGCTCGTGCTAGGACAACGCATGGATCCAACCTACCGCCTCGAAGGCCCGATAACGCCAGTGCGTCGGGGTCTGGATTCCGGATGTCAGCGGGGCCGACCAGGGGTCAGCCGGCAGCCGCGCTGAAGCGATCCGGTGACGTGAGGGACGCGGTACCGGAGGACAGGCCGGTGAGGGGAACCGACTGCAGGCCGTGGAAGTTCCAGGCGACCGTGTGGTTCCGATCGGCCGCCGTGCCCAGCGTGTACGCGGGATACAGGCCCAGGTACTCGCCGCTCGAGGTCTGGCTCCACTGCCGCGCGAGCGCGCTGCTGCTCTTGTAGAAGTTGACCATGTAGCCGCCCTCGTACACCTTGAGCAGTGCGAAGCCGCCGGGGTACTCCTTCGTCGCCGCGACCTCGAGGAATTCGACGTTCGTCGCGACCGGCGAGCTGGTGCGCTGGTTGCGGTGGGTGTGGCCGCTGTGGTGGAAGAACACGCCGGGGGTGGCCGCGTAGAGGGCCTCGAGGCGGGCCGCGTCCGCTCTGTCCAGGTCGAAACCGGGGCCCGCGATCGTGGTCAGGGCCGCCTCGTCGGTCACCGGGTGGTGGCCGAAGACGAGCGTGGGCTGCTCCGGGTTCTGGGCGAGGATCTCGGTGAGCTGCTCGAACTGGGCGTCGTCGATGGCGCCGCTCGGCAGGTTCAGCGTTGTCGTGTCGAGGCCGATCAGGCGCATTCCCGCGAACTCGGTCCGGGTCAGGGTGCCCTGCGGCAGGTCGTAGACGGCGGGCAGACAGTCGTAGTACCCCGTGGAGCCGACCGGGGCGCAGCCCTCGTACGCGGTGCCGGTCTTGGGCTGGTCGTGGTTTCCCCGAGCGACGACGTAGTCTCCGGGGCGCAGGCGGCCGTCGAGGGTGAGCCTGCCGAAGCGGTCCAGAAGTTGCTTCGAGTCGGCGAGTTCTGTGGGCAGCGCGGCTGAGCTCAGGTCGCCGGCCACCAGCAGCGTGTGCGCGCCCCTGGCCGCCGCGTCGTCCGTCATCGATTCGAGCATCACGACCGGGTACGGCGGCAGGCCGGGGAGCTGCTCGAAGGCCGGCGGGAAGTTGCCGGTGACCAGGCCGCTGACGGTCTCGCCGACGTGGAGGTCGTTGGCCAGGGCGACGGTGAACAGGTGCCTGCCGCGCGGTGGGACCAGCGTGCTGACCGATCCGGGGGCCATCGAGTTGATGACGCCCGAGGACAGCAGCTCGCTGAGGATCTGCAGCAGTTGCGCGTCGGTCGGGTCGGTCGGGATCACCACGCCGCCCGCGGGGTACGTCAGTTCGGGCACCAGTCGCGGCGTCGCCTGCACGCCGGCCGAGTACGCCTGGTAGTAGTACGTGGTGCCCGGACGCAAGCCGGTGACCTCGACGTAGTGGTACGCCGTCTCCCCGCCGCACTGCGTGGCGACGCGGTCCAGGCGGTTCGGGTCGGTGCCGTAGCGCACGTAGCCGTCGGTGGGTACGGCGGCGGGCTCCTGGCTCGGCTGGTAGGGGATCGCCGGCGCGGGCGCGGCGGCGGTGTACCAGGTCAGGACGAAGCTCTCGTCGGTGACGGTGACGAGCTCCAGGTCTTGGGCGTATACCCCGGCCGCTTGGGTTGCGGCGGCCTGCTCGGGGCTCAGCGCGACACCGGGGATGACGATCCCGGCGGCGGCGCCCACGGCGGCCATGCGGAGTATCTGACGGCGGCTCATGGCGCAGCAGTCAACATGCATGAGTTCCAGCCTCGCACCGGAGCGTGAACTCGGAAAGGTACGAAAGGGAACAGAGTTGGAACTTTCCCGTCGGACGACCGGAGGGTCTCCTTCCAGGGACCCCCGGAGACGCGACGGACCGGGCCGGTCACTCCGCTCCGCCGACCCGGTCCTGCTTGCGGCCCCTCGTGGTGCGACCACCGGTTGCCCGGCTCGCGTCACGCCGTGCGGTACTCGGCGTGGACGAGTTCGAGCAGTTCGGCGACCGAGGTCTCGGCCGATGGACGGTCGAAGGTGATCTCCCCGTGCTGCAGGAGGTTCACCCGGTCGCACACGTCCATGACCTGGCTGTAGTTGTGCGCGATCAGGATGATCGCCAGGTCGCCGCGTTCCCTGAGCCGGTCGATCAGGCGGAGGATCTGCCCGCCTTCTCGCGCGCCCATGGCGGCCAGCGGCTCGTCGAGCAGCAGCACCTTGGCGGCCGTGTTGACCGCACGGGCCACCGCGATCGCCTGCCGCTGTCCGCCCGACAGGGCCCTGACCTCGGCGCCGACCGAGGGGATGTTGATGCCCACCTCGTCCAGCGCCGCCGACGCCCTGCGCTTCATCTCGCCGTGCCGCAGGAACGGACCGAGGGTCAGCTCCTTGTTGAGGAAGAAGTTCAGGTACACCGGCAGTTCGTCCACCAGCGCCAGATCCTGGTACACGGTGTCGATGCCGAGGGAGCGGGCGTGCGCGACCGAGCGCAGCGCCGTCTCCTGGCCGTCGATCAGGATCCTGCCGGAGTCCGGCCGATGGAACCCGGTGATGATCTTTATCAGCGTGGACTTCCCGGCGCCGTTGTCGCCGAGCAGTCCGAGCACCTCGCCCGCGCGCACGTGCAGGTTGATGTCGCGTAACGCGGTGACCGGGCCGAAGCGCTTGGAGATGCCCTCGACCCGCAGCGCCTCCGCGCCGAACCCGGAATCCGCGGCCGTCGGCGTGTCCGCCGCCGTGTCCTCCTCACTCATCGCAGGTACTTCCTTCGCAGGTAGGAGATGTACACGTTGAGCAGCATGGCGGCGACCACGGCCACACCGATCACGACGTCGAACGCGTAGGCGTTGACGCCGCTCAGGGTGAAGCCGTTCTGGATGATCGCCAGCAGCAGCGCGCCGAACATGGCCCCGATCACGGTGCCGGAACCGCCGAGCAGCGCGGTGCCGCCGATGACGGCGGAGGCCACGGCCATGAACATCATCTGCGAGCCGCCGCTCGTCGGGTCGAAGGAACCGACCCGCACCTGGTCGATGATGCCGATCAGCCCGGCGAAGAGGCTGGTCAGCACGAACGACGACACCTTGACGACGTTGACCTTGATGCCCGACTCGGCGGCGCTGAGCGGATTGCCGCCGGCCGCCTGCGCGTACACCCCGTACTTGGTGTACGAGAGCGCGATCTGCATGATCACGATGATCGCGAGCGCCCACACGAGTTCGGACCAGCGCCAGCCGCCGAGGACGTCCGCCAGACCGCCGGTGATCGGCGGGTTCTGCGGCTCCGCGCCGGACTGGATGTAGGTCATGCCCTCCAGGAAGAAGCCCATCCCCAGGGTGGTGATGAACGAGGAGAGGTTGAACACCGTGCGGATCAGGCCATTGACGAGGCCGATGCCCATCGCCACCAGGATCGCCAGCACCAGCGAGAGCGGTACGTCGAGACCCTGGTTGTAGAAGGACGTCAGCACGAACGGGATGAAGGCGTAGGTGAAACCGGCCGAAAGGTCGATCTCACCGCAGATCAGCAGCATCGACTCGCCCGCGGCGATGATCGCCCAGGGCGCGAAGTACTGCATGATGATGTGGTAGTTGTTCGTGGTGTCGAACGACGAGCCGTAGCTTCCCGCTGAGAAGTAGACGGCCGCGGCGATCGTCACCAGGACGATGCTCAGCTCGCGTCGACGCAGCAGGGCGCTGCCGAGTCCCCGCGAGACGGAGGTCCGGCTGCCGCGCTGCTCGTCGCCGCGCACGAGCTGTGGAGTTTCCTGTGCCATGGTTCTCCCAGGCTCTGCCTTGGTTCGAGCTCTGTCCTACGAGCTCAGGTCGCTAGCTCTGGACGCTCGAGGCGGCTGGTAGGCCGATGGAACTCGGCATCGAGATGACCTGGCGGTTGGTGCCGCCCTCGATCCAGCTGTCGGCGCTCGCGTATGGGCCGACGTTCGACGAGGTGACGAACGTCAGACCGGTGTCGGTGGCCGGCGGGAAGACCAACGTCCCGGTCATCCGGTACATGAACATGTAGAGCACCGGCAGGAAGCCCTGCAGGTAGGCGGACTGGTCGATGGTGAAGTCCAGCGCGCCGGACTTGACCCCGGTGATGGTGTCGGCCAGCAGGTCGAAGCCGCCCGCGTGCACCTGGCCGGAGATCCCGTACTTGGTGATCATCTGCGCGATCGAGGCGGTCGAGCCCGCGTCCACGGCGTAGACGCCCTTGGCGGACTTGTCGCCCTGGTACGCCGACTCCATCGCGTTGAGTTCGTCGGCCTGGGCGGCGCCGGTGTTCACGGACTTGACGACGACGCTCGGGGCCAAGGCCTTGAGGGCCGCCGTGAGGCCGTCGAGACGCGGCTGGACGTTGAGCGAGCCCGGCTGCGAGATGCCGACCAGGATCGTGCCCGAGGTGACCTCGGAGGCGATCTTCGTGCCCATCTGGTAGCCGGACTGGTAGAGGTCCTGGCCGACGTAGGTGAGCGGGTAGTTGCCTGAGGCGCTGGCGTTGTAGGCGATCACCGGGATGCCCGCGCTCAGCGCCGCCTTGGTGGGGGCGATGAACGCGTTGGCGTCGGTCAGCGGGATGGCGATGCCGTCGACCCCGGCGCTGATCGCCGTCTCGAAGGCGCTGACCATCTCGGAGACCACGCCGTTCTCCGAGCCGGTCCAGCTCGGCGCGGGCAGGCCGAGCAGGTCCGCCGCGTCCTTCATCCCGCTCTGGGTGGGCGCGAAGAAGGAGTTGGTGGTGACGTGGTTGATGAAGGCGAACTTCCAGGCCGAGGTCTTGGGGAAGTCGCCGATCGCGCCGGTGGAGGTGCTCGAGTTGCGCGAGCTGCCGCACGCGGCCAGCGCGGTGGCGGCGAGCGCCGCCCCGCCGCCGATGCCGAGGGCGCGCAGCACGTTGCGGCGCTCGAAGCCGCCCGTCGCGGTGTCGCTTGCGGGTGTGGTGGGGAAGTCCTGTCCTGCTATCGATCCAGCCATGAGCAGACCTCTTCGTCGCTTGGGATGGTGATGATTGCTCGGAAGGTGGTGATTGACAGTATTCGATTATGTTGAATTGTGGTGTTGTATTTTCCCCAGTGTCAACGTTTGCCGGCACCGAAGTATCGGGCCCTGATGCGGTCGGCGAGGATGGCCACGCCGAGGACGACGCCCTGCGCGACGGTCTGGTAGTACTCGTTGACGTTCAGGGCGAGCAGGCCGTTGGAGATGAGTTCGAGCAGGATGGCGCCGGCCGCGATGCCGACGATCCGCCCCTCTCCGCCGAACAGGGACACGCCGCCGACGACGGCCGCGGCGATGGCGGTCAGCTCGTAGCCGGAGCCGGCCACCGACGGGTCGGCCACGCCGAGCCGTCCGATGATCAGGATGCCGACGAGCCCGGCGAGGGTGGAGCTGACCACGTAGGTGCTGGTGATCCGGCGCTGGGTCGGGATGCCCGCGAGCCTTGCGGCCTCCTTGTTGCCGCCGACCGCGTAGATCTGCCGGCCGATGTACGTGCGCTCCAGGGCGAACCAGGCCGCGACGCAGACGCCGACGAAGATCAGCGCGGGTATCGGGATCGGGCCCGCGTAGTAGAGCGAGAGGTCGCCGAAGATGTTCGACAGGCCGGTGATCGGGGTGCCGGAGGTGATCGACAGGGCCAGGCCCTTGCAGATCGTGAAGGTGACCAGGGTGATCACGAAGGGGGGCACGTTGAGCCGGTTGACCATCGTGCCGTGCCACCAGCCGACGCCGGCGCAGATCAGCAGCGTGAGCACGATCGCCACCGGGCCCGGCATGCCGTGCGTGACGTTGAACCAGCCGGCCAGGATCCCGGCCAGGCCGGCCAGGCCGCCGACCGACAGGTCGATGCCGCCGGTCAGGATGACGAAGGACTCGCCGATCGCCAGGATGCCGAACTGGGCCAGGTCGCGGCCCATCACCTGGAGGTTGTCGGTGGAGTGGTAGGTCGGGGCCGCGATGGAGAACCAGATGAAGGCCACCACGCAGGCGATGACCACGCCGGCTTCCGGGGTCGCGGCGAGCTTGCGCAGGATGGTCGCCGGGGCCGAGCGGCCGGCCGAGGCGTCCGCCGTGTCGGCGGGGGTCAGGGTCGGGGCGCTCACGTCGGGTTTCCGTTCAGCTCGAGGGGGGTTCGGGGTTGCTGTTCCTGTTGCTCGAGGCCGGTCGCCGCGGCGGTCATGATGCCCTCCTTGGTGGCCGCGGAGCGCTCGATCACGGCGGCGACCTTGCCCCGGTGCATCACCGCGATCCGGTGGCAGATCCACAGCAGTTCCTCGAGTTCCGAGGACGCGGCGACCACCGCCATGCCGGAGGCGGCGGCCCGGTCGATCAGCTCGTAGATCTCCGCCTTCGCGCCGACGTCCACGCCGCGGGTCGGCTCGTCGAGCAGCAGCAGCCTCGGGGTGGCCGCGAAGGCCCGGCCGAAGATCGCCCGCTGCTGGTTTCCGCCGGACAGCGAGCCGATCGGCTGGTCCACCGACTGCATGCGGACCTTGACGTTGTCGGTGATGGCGGTGGCCTCGGCGCGCACCTTGCGCGGCCCGAGCACGCCGCGCCGGCTGATGCGTCGCAGGATGCTGACGGTGACGTTGTCCCGGATGGGGGCGAACAGGACCAGCGACTGCTGCTTGCGGTCCTCTGGGATCATCGCGATGCCGGCGGCGGTGCCGTCGCCCGGGTTCTTCGGCGTGTAGGGCTTTCCGGCCAGTCGCATCGTGCCGCCGGTCGCGGGCTGGGCGCCCGCGATGGTGTGGATCAGCCTGCTGCGGCCGGAGCCCATCAGCCCGGCCACGCCGAGGATCTCGCCCTCGCGCACCGTCAGATCGACCGGTCCCAGGCCGTCAGCCGTCAGCCCACTGATTTCCAGCATCGTCGGAGTCTCGGTCGGCGCGGTCTTCGGCTCGCTGTGCGCGATCTCGTTGCCGACCATCTCCCGGATCAGCCGGTCCTCGGTGGCCTCCTCGGGGGTGAGGTCCGCGACGAGCTTTCCGTTGCGCAGCACGATGATCCGGTCCGCGATCCCGCGCACCTCGTCGAGCCGGTGCCCGATGAACAGTACGCTGCCGCCCTGCTCGGCCGCCCGGCGGGCCAGGTCGAGCACGAGCCGGGCCTCGATGGGGCCGAGCGAGGAGGTCGGCTCGTCCAGGATCAGCAGTTTCGGCTCGCGGCCCCAGCCCTTGGCTATCTCGATCAGCTGCCGGGCCGGCACCGGCAGCGCGCGCACCTGGGCGCGCACCGGGATCGACGCGGGGTCGAGCCCGATCCCGGCGAGCATCGCCTCGGCCGCCCTACGCTGGCCGACGCGGTCGACCAGCACCCGGCGCTTGGAGCCCGCGGGCCGCTGGCCGAGGGTCAGGTTCTCGGCCACCGAGAGCTGCCCGACCAGCGGGAACTCCTGGGAGACCAAGGCCACCCCGAGTCGGGCGGACTCCGCGGTGGAGCCCGCGGCCAGCGGCCGGCCCTCGATTTCTATCTCGCCTCCGTCGCGGCGCACAGACCCGGCGAGCGTCCCCATCAGCGTGCTCTTACCGGCGCCGTTCTCGCCCACCACGCCGACCACCTGGCCGGCGTAGAGGTCGAGCTCGGGCAGGTCCAGCACGCGCACCGGGCCGTAGGTCTTGTGAACCCCCCGCAGCCGCGCGATGACCGCGCGGCCGAGGGAGGGCGCCGACTTCTGAAGAGTCGGTTCCACTGTCATGGTCAGCCGATTCCCAGCTGGGTCTCGAGGGCGGTGTACGCCGAGTAGTCCGCCTGGGTGACCACGCCGACCCCGGAGCTGAGCGTCGAGCCGTCGGACTCCAGGAACGGCTTGACCAGCGACATGGTCGCCGCGCTGCCCAGGACCTTCTCCGCGGCCATGATGTACGCGCCGGTGAAGCCCTGGTAGTACGGCATCTGCACGACGGTGGCCGAGATCGCGCCGGATTGGACCGCGGTGAGCGTGGCCGGGTCCGTGTCATCGGAGACGATCTTGACCGAGCCGGTCTTGTGCGCGGTGACCACGGCCTGGGCGAGGGCCGGGCCGTCGTAGGAGTACACCCCGTACAGGCCCTTGACGTCCGGGTTGTTGGCCAGGATCGTCTCGGCGTCGGTCTGCGCTGTGGAGGCCGAGAGGTTGTCGTTCTCGGTGACCGTGACCTTGATGCTGGTGCCGGCCAGCGCCTGCTTGAACCCGGCGATCCGCTCGGTCGCGTTCGCCGCGGTCAGCGAGCCGACCAGGATCGCCACGTCGCCGGTGCCGCCGAGCGCCGCCTTCATCGCCAGGCCCGCCTGGTAGCCGGCCTCCGTGTTCGGGGTGCCCAGGTACAGGCCCTGCGCGTCGGTGCCGGGCAGCGGCGAGTCGATCGCGAGCACGAAGATGCCGTTGGCAACGTCGGTGGCGATGGCGCTCTTGGCCGAGGCCGGGTCGATCGCGGAGATCGAGTAGCCGGTCACGCCCTTGCCGCGCAGCGTCTCGAGGTCGGAGTCCTGCTCGGTCAGCGTGCCGTCCGGCGGCGCGTCGAACGTGCAGTCCGAGGAGCTGATCCCGAGCGCGGCGCAGCCGGCCGCGAAGCCGGTCTTGCCGGCGTTCCAGTAGTCGGCGGCCACGTTGACCACCATCGCGATGTTCACGGCCGAGAGGCTGTGGCCCTTGAGCGCACAGGTGATGGAGTTGTCCAACGCGGTCAGATTCGCATCGTTGAAGGTGACGCTGCCCTGCAGAGCGTTGCCGCTTGAACTGGCCGAGGCCGCCGCCGCCGGCGAGGCGAAGCAGCTCGCCGGGATGGTCGCCGAGACGGCCGTGTTGGTGGTCGTGCTGCCACCGGACTTCGAGCATCCCGCCGCTGTCATGGCGAGTATCAGTGCCGTGGCAGTAGCGGCCGTCCGGTATCGCTTGATCATCATTGATCAGTGCCCTTCGAGTTTTGAGGGTGAGTGGTGCGGTGAGTGGATCCTCTGTTCTCGTGGTGCAAGCGAGCTATTCAGTTGTCGTGCGGGTATTGCAGGGTGTTGCGTTGGTGGTGCGATCCCGCCGCCGGTGCGGCGACGGCGGGACTCTTAAGGAGCGCGGGCGGCGGGGGGTGTGCGGCCCTCGCCCGCCGCCCGCGCTGGTTCAGAGGCCTCTCGCGAGGCGGTGGTACGCCGCGTTCCAGCGGAGTTCCTTCTCGAAGCCGCGGGCGGTGGTGTCGGCCCCGATCACGACCAGCTCGACGCCGAGCTGGTTCGCCAGGTCGTACAGCACCTCGGAGTCGATGGCCGAGGAGAGCACCGTGTGGTGCGGGGCTCCCGCGGTCAGCCAGGACTCGACGGAGGTGCGCCAGTCCGGGCGCGGGCTCCACACGGCGCGGGCCACCGGGAGCGCGGGCAGCGGCTCCGGCGGGTCGACGACGTCGATCTCATTGGCCACGATGCGCAGCCGGTCGCCGAGATCGGCCAGGCCGGCCACGATCGCCGGGCCCGGGGCCGCGTCGAACACCAGCCGGACCGGGTCCTCCCGGCCGCCGATGCCCAGCGGGTGGATCTCGCAGCTCGGCCGGCCGCCGGCGATGGTGGGGCAGACCTCGAGCATGTGCGCGCCGAGGATCAGCTCCTTGCCGGGCTCGAGGTGGTAGGTGTAGTCCTCCATGAACGAGGTGCCGCCGGGACGGCCCTTGCCCGCGGTCTTCAGTGCCCGCAGCAGCAGCGCCGTCTTCCAGTCGCCCTCGCCGCCGAAGCCGTAGCCGTCGGCCATCAGCCGCTGCACGGCCAGGCCGGGCAGCTGCCGCAGGCCGCCGAGGTCCTCGAAGTTCGTGGTGAACGCGCCGTAGCCGCCCTCGGTCAGGAAGCTGCGCAGACCCGCCTCGATCCTGGCCGCGTAGCGCAGGGACTCGTGCCGCTCGCCGCCCTTCCGCAGCGCCGCGTCGACCGTGTAGACGTCCTCGTACTCGGCCACCAGCGCGTCCACGGCGGACTCGTCGGCGCCGTCCACGACCTCGACCAGGTCGTTGACCCCGTAGGTGTTGATCGAGGCGCCGAGCACGATCTGTGCCTCGACCTTGTCGCCCTCGGTCACGGCCACGTCGCGCATGTTGTCGCCGAAGCGGACCAGCTTGAGCGAACGCAGGTCGGCCCTGGCCAGCGCGGCGCGCGCCCAGTCCTCGACCCGGGAGACCACCGCGGGGTCGCCGGCGTGGCCCGCGACTGTCTTGCGGGCCACCCCGACCCGCACGTTGACGTGCGCGTACTCCCGGTCGCCGTGCGCGGCCTGGTTGAGGTTCATGAAGTCCATGTCGATGGTGGACCACGGCAGCGGCGCGTCGGCCTGCGTGTGCAGGTGGAGCAGCGGCTTGTCCAGGGCGCTCAGCCCGGCGATCCACATCTTCGCGGGGGAGAAGGTGTGCATCCAGGTGATCACGCCGACGACCGAGTCGTCCGAGTTCGCGTCGATCATGGCCCGGCGGATCGAGTCCGCGGTGAGCAGCACGGGCCGCCACTCGATCCGCACCGGCAGCCCGGCCCCGGAAAGGGTCTCCGCGACCTTCCGGGACTGCTCGGCGACCTGATGCAGCGTCTCCTCGCCGTAGAGGGACTGGCTCCCTGTCAGGAACCAGACGGTCTGGGTGGGCTCGCTCATTTCGCGCTGTCCTTCTTCTGGCCGTAGACGTTCGTGTAACGGTCGTGCAGGGAGGCGATGTCGGCGTCCTCGAGCCGGGTGACCGGGCCCAGCAGCCGGGCCAGGTGCACGGTGCGCGCCGCGTCCTCGACCATCACCGCGGCCTTGACCGCGGCCCGCGCGGACTTGCCGATGGTGAAAACGCCGTGATTGCGCATCAGCACGGCCGGCGAATTGCTCCCCTTGAGGGTGCTTACGATCCCCTCGCCGATCGCCTCGTCGCCGATCAGCGCGAAGGGCCCGACCGGGATGTCGCCGCCGAACTCGTCCGCGATCGCCGTGAGCACGCACGGGATCGGCTCGGCGCGCGCCGCCCAGGAGGTCGCGTACGCGGAGTGGGTGTGCACCACGCCGTTGACGTCCGGGCGGTGCCGGTAGACGTAGGCGTGCGAGCCGGTGTCGCTGGACGGTGCGTGCGCGCCCTCCACGACGTTGCCGTCGAGATCGCACACGACCATCGACTCGGGGGTCAGGTCCGCGTACTCGACACCGCTGGGCTTGATCACCATCAGCTCGGTGCCGGGGACGCGCGCCGAGACGTTGCCGGAGGTCCAGGCCACCAGCTCGGCCGCCGGCAGATAGGCGTGCAGGGCGCACACATCCGCCTTGACGGCCTCGACCGCGGCTCGGAGGTCGTCGGTTATCACCGTCAACGCGCGCGCATTAGGTACAGAACTCATTTCTGGATGCCAGCCTTGATCTCGTGCAGCCGGTGCAGCACGTCGTTGCCGCCCCGGCCGAAGTAGTCGTGCAGGGTCAGGTACTCGGCGAACAGCAGGTCGTAAGCCGCGGACCGGTCCGGGTCCGGCAGGTAGGCGGCCGGGATCAGGCTGCCCATCGCGTGCGCGGCCTCGGGCACGTCGGCGTACGCACCGGCCGCCACCGCCGCGTGGATCGCCGAGCCGAGGGCGGGGGCCTGCGCCGAGCCGGCCAGGCTGACCGGGCAGCGCAGCACGTCGGCGTACATCTGCATCAGGAAGCTGTTCTTGGTCAGCCCGCCCGCCGCGATGTACTCGGTGACCTCGACCCCGCCCGCCTTGAGCGCCTCGATGATCACCCGGGTGCCGAAGGCGGTGGCCTCGAGCAGCGAGCGGTAGACCTCGTGCGGCTCGGTGGCCAGCGTGAGCCCCAGGATCACGCCCGAGAGGGCGTGGTCGACGAGGACCGAGCGGTTGCCGCTCTGCCAGTCGAGCGCGACCAGGCCGTGCCCGCCGACGGGCTGCTCCTGCGCCTGCTCGGTCAGCAGCTCGTGGATGGAGACGCCGCGCTCGATCGCCTGGGCGTGCAGTTCGGGGCCGACGAAGCGGTTGACGAACCAGCCGAAGATGTCGCCGACGCCGGACTGCCCGGCCTCGTAGCCCCACAGGCCCGCGATGATGCCGCCGTCGACCACTCCGCACATGCCGGCCACGTCGGCGGGCTCGGTGCCGCCCGGGCCGCTGACCACGTGGCAGGTCGAGGTGCCCATGATCGCGACCATCCGGCCGGGCTCGACCGCCTTGACCGCCGGGGCCGTCACGTGCGCGTCCACGTTGCCGACGCACACCGCGGTGCCCTCGAGCAGGCCGGTCCAGCCGGCCGCCTCCTTGGTCAGCCCGCCCGCGCGGGCGCCGAGCGGCGAGATCGGGTGCTCCAGCTTCGCGGTGAAGCCGACGAAGCCGGGGCCCAGCGCGGCGAGGTACCCGTCGTTCGGCCGGGCGCCGTCCTGCAGGATGCCCTTGTAGCCGGCGGTGCACGCGTTGCGCGTCTCGACGCCGGTCAGCTGCCAGGTGATCCAGTCCGCGGCCTCGATCCAGCGCTCGGTGCGCCGGTAGATCTCCGGGTCCTCCTCGAGCAGCTGCAGGCCCTTGGCGTACTCCCACTCGGAGGAGATCTTGCCGCCGTAGCGCCCGATCCACGGCTCGTCGCGCTCGTGGGCCAGCTCGTTGATCCGGTCGGCCTGCGGCTGCGCGGCGTGGTGCTTCCACAGCTTGACGTAGGCGTGCGGCCGGTCGCGGAACTCGGGCAGCTCGCACAGCGGCGTGCCGTCGGTCAGGGTCGGCAGCACGGTGCACGCGGTGAAGTCGACGCCGATCCCGATGACCTGCTCCGGCGCGACGCCGGCCGCCGCGAGGGCCTCGGGCACCGTGCGGCGCAGCACCTCGCGGTAGTCGTCGGGGTCCTGCAGGGCCCAGTCCGGCGGGAGCTTGGCGCCGGAGGCGGGCAGCGTGCGCTCGATCACCGCGTGCTCGTACTCGTGCACCGCGCTGGCCAGCTCGGCGCCGTCGGAGACCCGGACCACCAGGGCCCGGCCGGAGAGCGTGCCGTAGTCGACGCCGATGACATAAGTATCGGTTATGTCAACGTCTGAAGTGTGAGCGTTAACAAAATGGTCGGCGGTGCTCATCGTCGAGTTCCAATCGGCGTCGAAGCCAGAGGTGGTCAGGCGTGCTGCTCTGGGCGGTTGCTCGGGAGGGGTTGATCTTCGTGCTTTGCGGTCGGACTAGGCCCGCGGGCCGCCCGGCGGGGCGGTCGAGGAGCGGACCACCAGGCTCGGGCCGACCGTCACCCGCGGCGCCTGCCGCGGGGCCGGCAAGCCGGCGGCGGCTCCGTTGACCAGGTCGATCACCGTGGCCAGGGCCCGGCGTCCTACCTCGTCGAAGTCCTGCCGGATGGTGGTCAGCGGCGGACCGAAGTACTCCGCCTCCGGGATGTCGTCGAAGCCTATGATGCTGAGCTCCTCCGGCACCTTGATCCCCGCCTGCTGCACGGCGCGCAGCAGGCCGAGGGCGGTGTGGTCGTTGGCGCAGAACACGGCCGTGACCGGGTCGACCTCGTCGCGGATCCGGTTCACGAGCTCGCGCCCGAGTTCGAAGCCGCTGCGCGCGGTCCAGTCCCCGCCGTAGATCGGTTCCGGCACCGGGGCGCCGCGGGCGATCAGCGTGCCCCGCCAGCCGGCCTCGCGCTCCTGGGCGTCCAGCCAGGATCGGGGCCCGGCCACGTGGTGCACCGTGCGGTGGCCGAGGTCCAGCAGGAAGGAGGTGGCCCGTTCGGCCCCCGTCTCGTTGTCCACGGCGACCGAGGACAGCGCCGCGTGCGTGCCGCAGCCGACCGCGACCAGCGGAATGTCCGAGCGTACCTGCGACAACGCGCTGACCGCGCTGTTCTGCGGGGCTATCACGATCATGCCCTCGACGGCCTGGTCGCGCAGCCGCTCCACCGCGTCGAGCACCGAACGGCGGTCCAGCGCGGACAGCGCGGCGACGGCCACGAAGTAGTCGAGGTCCTTCGCCGCCTGCTCGATACCGTAAAGCATCGAGGCGGGGCCGTAGAGTGTCGTGTTGAAACTGATGACGCCGAGGGTGCGGGTGCGCCGGGTCACCAGGGCGCGGGCGGCCACGTTCGGCCGGTAGCCCAGCTCCCTGATGGCGGCGAGCACCCGTTCCCGGGTGGCCGGCTTGACGTTGGGGTGGTCGTTGAGCACCCGGGAGACCGTCTGGTGCGAGACGCCGGCGGCCTGCGCGACGTCGGCCATGACGGGCGCGCGACCGGTCCCATTCGAGTGCATGGGGAAATTGATAGCGCAAACATTTTGGCGGGTCAAGGCCTGAGGGCCCGTCCGGCGCACACTGGCCGTCACGCTTTGGAAACGGCCCGGACACGTTCCGGGACAGCGCGCCCCGGTGGCGAGCGGATACCATTTGCCGTGTTATGACCACTCCTGCGCAGCCGAAGCCGCCGACCCTGGTGCCGGTGCTGACCTGGACGGTCACGCTGACGGCCATCGTGCTCGGCACCGGCGTGACCCTCGGTGCCGACAGTCGTCTCATCGGCCTTTTCACGTTCCTGCCGGCGATCATGGCGGGCTTCGCCACGGTGCGCCAGACGGTGTTCGTCGCGGCCTGGAGCCTCGGCGTCACCGTCGCCGCGGTGCTCTACTATCCGCAGCCGCGGCGCAGCGACGGAGTGTTCACGATCGGCCTGAGCCTGCTGCTCGGGATCGCCGCGGTCCTGATGTGCCACCGGCGGATCGCGCGCAACGAGGCGATGGCCCGGCTGCGCTTCACCGCCACCGCGATGCAGCGCCAGATCCTCGCCCCGCTGCCGCAGCACACCGCGGAGGCGATCGTCGGCGGCGTGTACGAGCCGGTGGACGAGGACAAGCTGGTCGGCGGCGACGTGTACGACGTCGTGGCCAGCCCCTTCGGCACCAGGGTGCTGCTCGGCGACGTGCAGGGAAAAGGTTTGCCGGCGATCGGCGCCGCCTTCAGCATCATCGGCGCCTTCCGCGAGGCGGCGTACCGCGAGCCCGAGCTGACGGACGTGGTCGAGGCCCTCGAGTCCGCCCTCGTGCGGCACAACGCCTACGCGATCCAGGACGGGCGCACCGAGCGCTTCGCCACCGCGCTCGTGCTGCACATCGGGGCGGTCGGGCAGCCGAAAGTCCAGGCCGTGAACTGCGGCCACCTTCCGCCGATCCTGCTCGGGCGCCGCGGCGGACCGGTGCCGATCGAACTCGCCGCCATCGGACTGCCGCTCGGCCTCGGCGACCTGCTCGAAGCCCCGCGCGAGGCGAACGCCTTCGAACTGCTGCCCGGCGAATGCCTGCTGCTCTACACCGACGGGCTGAGCGAGGCGCGCTCGCGCAAGGGCGAGTTCTATCCGCCGGAACGCGCCCTGTGGGCCGCGCGCGGAGTAGCGTGGGACCGGGTGGCCGAGGCGCTGCGCCAGGACGCGCGGGCCTTCTCGCGAGGGCGGCAGCAGGACGACATCGCGATCCTCACGGTCCACCGCCCCGCCGCCTGAGCGAGTCGGCGGCTGCGGGCGCAGGGGATGGAGCTCGAGGTGACGGACGCGGCCAAGCAGAAGCTCGTGGAGCTCGGCCACCAGCCCGAGTTCGGTGCCCGGCCGCTGCGTCGCACGCTGCAGACGGAACTGGACAACCGGCTCGCCACGCTGCTGCTCGACGGGACGCTTGAGGCGGGCGACACGATCGTGGCCGATGTGGGGGAGGACGGCGCGGTGCGAGTGGCGCTGGCGGGCGGGGGTAGGAAGGGCGGGAACGACGACGAGGTCGTGGAGGCCGAAGGTGGCGACAATGCGTTCGGCGCAAGCGTCGGCGAGCCGGAAGGTGATGGTCAGGGATGAGCGAGTTCACGTACGACGAGCCTGAGGAGGACGACGGCGTCCTCGAACCGGCCGACGACCTGACCACGGATGACTACGAGGACGACCCGCTGGACACCGGCATCACCCCGCCGGACCACTACGGCGCGTCGAACTGGTACGGCGTCACCGAGGCCGAGGCGCGTCAGGGCGAGACACTCGACCAGCACCTGGCCGAGGAGGAGCCGGATCCGAACGCGACGTTCGTGGCCGAGGACGAGGACGGATCCGCCGACGCGTCGGCCGATCCGGACGAGACGCCCGGGTCCGGTACGGCCGACGAGTACGAGTACGAGGTCGACGACCGCTGGGTTGACGGGCCGGGCCCGCGCTCGGGGCGTCTGGTGGCCGACGGCAGGCTGATGGCCGCCGACGTCGGGCCGGACGGGGGCGCCGCGGGGGCCGAGGAGGCCGCCGTGCACCTGGTGCAGGAGGACGAGATCAGGTATCACCCGATTCGGGGGGATGGCTGATCTGGCTGGTCTGTTTGGGTCGTCAGGTTGACGGCCGCGGCCTCGGTTCACGCAGTCCGCGTGGACCGAGGCCGCCCGC
>Ga0302314_10009756_pt1 | contig 16941 bp, 20 predicted proteins | sample III_Palsa_N2_3_FD_200533 | JGI IMG/M metagenome (GOLD analysis project Ga0302314, IMG submission 200533) | Peat permafrost microbial communities from Stordalen Mire near Abisko, Sweden - III_Palsa_N2_3 | ecosystem: Environmental > Terrestrial > Soil > Palsa > Peat permafrost | place: Sweden...
TGAGCCATGAGCCGCGCATCCTGTTCCTGGACGAACCCACCGCGGGCGTCGATGTCGAGCTGCGCCGGGACATGTGGGAGATGGTGCGCAAACTGCGCGAGAACGGCGTCACCATCATCCTGACCACACACTATATCGAGGAGGCCGAGGAGATGGCCGACCGGATCGGGGTGATCAACAAGGGCGAGATCATCCTGGTGGAGGACAAGACCGCGCTGATGGAAAAGCTGGGCAAGCGGCAGCTGACCATCCAGTTGCAGTCGCCGCTGACCGCCATTCCGCCGGCCCTGGCCAGCGACCAGCTGGAGCTGTCCGCCGACGGGACCGAACTGATCTATTCCTTCGACGCCCAGCATGAGGGCACCGGCATCGCCGGCCTGATGCGCCAGCTGGCGGCGTCGGGGGTGGATTTCAAGGATTTGCAGACCCGGCAGAGTTCGCTGGAAGACATCTTCGTCAGCCTGGTGAGGTCGCCGTCATGAACATACACGCGATCCGCGCCATCTATATGTTCGAGCTGTCGCGCTGGTTCCGGACTCTGACCCAGAGCATCCTGGCGCCGGTGATTTCGACCTCGCTCTATTTCGTCGTGTTCGGCTCGGCGATCGGCTCGAGGATGCATCCGGTGGGCGGCGTCAGCTACGCGGCCTTCATCGTGCCTGGCCTGATGATGATGTCGGTGCTGACCGAGAGCCTGTCCAACGCCTCGTTCGGCATCTACATGCCGAAATGGTCGGGGACCATCTATGAGCTGCTGTCGGCGCCGGTGTCCTGGATCGAAGCCCTGCTGGGCTATGTCGGCGCGGCGGCCACCAAGTCGGTGCTGCTGGGCCTGTTGATCCTGGTGACGGCGCGATTGTTCGTGCCATTCCAGATCGTCCATCCGGTGGTGATGGCCGCCTTCCTGGCGCTGACGGCGGTGACCTTCAGCCTGTTCGGCTTCATCATCGGCGTCTGGGCGGACGACTTTCAGAAGCTGCAGATCATTCCGGTGCTGATCATCACCCCGCTGACCTTCCTGGGCGGCAGCTTCTATTCCATCTCCATGCTGCCGCCGCTCTGGCAGAAGGTGACCCTGTTCAACCCGGTGGTCTATCTGGTGAGCGGCTTCCGCTGGAGCTTCTACGGCGCCTCGGACGTGGGAGTGGGGGTCAGCCTGGGCATGACCCTGGTCTTCCTGGCCGCCTGTCTCGGCGTGGTCTGGTGGATCTTCAAAAGCGGCTATCGCCTGCGGGCTTAGGCGGGTTGGGATGGGGGAGCCGTTCGTGCGTCCTTCGACACGGCCCTTTGGGCCGGCTCAGGATGACGGAGTTGGGCGGGCTCTAAAATTCTACGTCATGCTGAGCCGCGCCTCTTGGGCGCGTGTCGAAGCACGTACGATGGTCGGGTTACCCCCGTGGCCGCGTCGGTCAACTCAACGCAAAGCCCAGGTACAGCCGGGCCGCCCTGGATGATTAGGTAATCGCCTACTGCCATTCGGGGTTGTGACTCGCCTATTTGGGTGCAACACTCGCCTCTAACGGTAGGCAAAGGGCTGCTCAGATAGAGTTCAGCCTTTGGCTGTGCAGACGTCGGGGGGCGAAATTGGAGCAGGTGAAGGATTGGCCGCGGCGCGTTGCGCTCGTGATTGCCAGCTGCTTTTCGGTGTTGGCCTTGTCGGCCGGTCCGGCTCTGTGCGCTGGAGCGCCGCCGCCGCCGGCCATGTCGGTGACCAGCGTGAGTTCGGAACTGACGGACGGATCGCCCATCAAGGGATCAACGACCAAGACCTCCCTCGTCGAAGGCTCGTCCTCCGAGGGATACCCCTTCACCGTCCAGATCGCCAACCTCGGCGCCAACATCGCCCACGGGTTCAACCCGGACACCCTCGACCTGCGCCTCCAGGGACGGGAGCTCGCCAAGCTCGGCAAGCTGGTTGATGGGCAGGCCAATCAGGTGACCTTCTTCGTCCAGCGCAGGCCTGAAGACCGCGAGGTTTGGCAGGCGCTGCTGGGCTCGCCGTCGCTGGACGGCAAGCGGACGGTGGTGATTGGCGTCGGACCCACGGGGCAGGCCGATTTGACCTATGCGCCGCCGGGACCGCCCACGGCGACGCTCATTCTGTTCAACCCGATCACGGGGTCGCTCACGGTGGGTCTGTTGGAATTGGCGCTCCTGGGGGGCGTTGTCGGAATGGCGTCAAAAACCGGACTGCTCCGCGACGGCAATTCCGCCCTCCCGGACTGGAAGCAGCGCCCCTACAGCCTGGCGCGGTGCCAGATGGCGTTCTGGCTGGTGCTGATCACCGGCGCCTTCCTGTTCGTCTGGGGTTTGACCGGCGAGTATGACGGGATCATCACGCCGCAGAGTCTGATCCTGCTCGGTATTTCCGGGGTCACGGCCCTCAGCGCCACGACCATCGACGCCGCCAAGGCGGCTGGACCGGCGACCCCGGCGACCGCAACCAGTCCCGGGACCCCGGGGCCGCCGGTGGCCTCAGGGGATTTCTTCAAGGACCTGCTTACCGACGACAGTGGCTACACCCTGCAGCGGGTGCAGGCCTTGGCCTGGACGGTCATCCTCGGCGTGGTGGTGGTGACCTCGGTCTACGCCAACCTGTCGCTGCCGCAGCTCGACAATAACCTGCTGACCCTGATGGGGATCAGTTCGGGTCTCTATGTAGGCTTCAAATTCCCTGAGCAGCACACCGGCCCTTAGGGCGGGGAGGCCGGGGCGACGTACGCTGCCGATCCCTAGGCCATCTGCGCCTGCAGGCTGGCCAGGCGTTCCCTGGTGGCGGCCAGGTCCTGGGTCAGCAGGACGTCGCCGGGGTGTTCGGCGGCCAGCTTCTCGGCGATGGGCAGGCTCTCGCGATAGAGGTCCAGGGCGCGGCTGCGGTGGCCACGGGCTTCGCGGGTGTCGGCCAGCTTTTCCAGGCTGAGCGACAGCCCGCGCTGGGCCGCACGATCCTTGGGCGAATGGGCGGCCAGGGCGCGGTGGAAGGTCAGGCTTTCCTCATAGGCGCCGAGGGCGGGCTCAAGGCGGCCCTGGGCGTCGTGCACATCGCCCACATTGGTCAGGGCGGCGGCGAGGTCGGCGTGGGCCTGGACGTCGTTGGGGGCGCCGCGAAGGTTGCCGCGCGCCAGGTCCAGGGCGTTGGAATAGTGCTCCATCGCCTCGTCCATATGACCATCCAGCCGGAGCTTGTCGCCGGTCTCGGTGGCCAGGACAAAGGCGGTCCGGTCGGGGCAGATCGACGCGGGTGTCTGCGCCGCTGGCGGCGGGGCGGCCGGCGCGACGGGTGAGGCTTCGGCCAGGGGGGCGGTCGCCAGGATGGGCATGGCGGCGGGAATCCAGGCTGCGGTGGAGGTCTCTTCCAGGGGCGCCGGTTCGACCCGGGGCGGCGGCGGCTCGTGCATCGTCGGCGCGGCGACGGCGGGCTCGGACGGCAGCACCAGGGAGGCGGGGGCGGTGACCAGGGTGGCGGGCGCAGCGGCCGGGCGCGGGGTCAGGTCCTCGGCCGGGGGCAGGGCGAAGGCTGACACCGGCGCGGAACGGCCCGTGCGGCGTTTGCGTCCCGGACCCACCAGGGCGGCGATCACCAGGGCCGCCCCGACGACGGCCAGGACGATGATGGCGGTGATGCGCAGGTCCTCGAAGTCGCCGAAGCGCACGGGGACGCCATGAGGGATCATCGACGGCTTCCAGATATCCGCCGCGGCCGCAATGACGGCCAGCCCGACGAGAATTCGGATCAGTCGGCCAAACATGTCAAAGCTCCCCCAAGCGACGGCCCAGCAAGCTGGGTATTGCCTCAAGACTGTCGAGCCGTGCGCTGGGTCAAGGTTAACGGTTCGTCCGCCAGCGCGAGATTTTTCGGCGCCGGAGAACTCGCTATGCCTTCAAAAGAACCAGCTACGCGGACGAGGGTAGTCTTCGGCCCTCGCGAGATAAATTATGCCTGCGATGCAGCGGATCACAAACAAAAGCCCCAATAAGGCGAGTATAAACATACCGAGATGTAAAATCGGCAATCCAATCAACACGAAGGATAGCGGAAAGCCGATGGCTACCAAAAGGCCGCCAAGTATCGCCCAGCCGGCGCAGACCCAAACTGTGCGTATTTGAAATGTTAGATGGCTTTCTGCCCTTGGTCCGGCGCCGGCGCGGCTGGCATAGGCGATGATCAGTCCTATCAAGGTCGTCAGGCCGCCGCTGACCCAGCCAAGCAGATAAAGCCCATAGATGATCCCAACCTTGGTCAGGTCCTCGGGCGGCGGCGGGGTTGGAGAGGCGATGTCGGTCATCGAGGGCTCCTTGATCGGATAACCCTACTATCGCGCCTCACCCTGTTATCGCGCCAGAGTGATTTCCACGCCGGCGGCCAGGGCGTGGGGCGCCAGCGCCTCGGGCTTTTCGATCCTGATGCGCACCCGCGCGGCGGCCGGCTCCGCCAGCAGGCTTTCGGCCAGGCGCTGGGCGAAGGTCTCGATAAGGCGGACATGGCCGGCGGCGGCGATGGCCTGGGCGCGCTGGACCACCAGCTCATAGTTCACCGTCTCGCCGATATGTTCGCAGCGTTCGGGAGGGATCAGCGCGATCTCGGCGTCGATGACCAGCGGCTGGCGACGCCCGAACTCGTCGGCGTTGACCCCGATCTCCGCCTCCAGGCGCAGGCCGCGCACGAATACGGTGAGGTTCTCCAGCCGGTGCGGCGGCGGGGGAGGCGGGGGGGCGGTCAAGGCTCGAAGATGTCCGGGGTGCGCCAGCCCAGGTGCTGGCCCGCGTCCACGGCGATCATCTGGCCGGTCACCGCCCCGGCGTCGATCAGATAGCGAAGGGCGTGGGCGATTTCCTCCGGCTTGGCGTGACGCTGCATCAGCACGCCGGCGGCTTCGGCGGCGAAGGTCTCTTCGGTCTGATGGATCGAGGGCAGGGTGGGGCCTGGGCCGATGCCGTTGACCCGGATGTTGGGCGCCAGGGCCTGGGCCAGCATCTGGGTGGCCTGCCACAGGGCGGCCTTGCTGACGGCATAGCTGAAATACTGCGGCGTCGGCTTCCACACCCGCTGGTCGAGGATGTTGACGATCAGGGCCTGGGCGCCGGCCGCAACCTGGGCCGCGAAGGCCTGGGCGGCCAGGATCGGCGCGCGAAGATTGGCGGCGGTGTGGGCGTCGAAACCGGCGGCGGTGAGGCTGTCGATCCGGTCGTCGTGGAAAAGGGAGGCGTTGTTGACCAGCAGGCCCAAGGGGCCGAGCGCTGCCCGGGCCTCGGCCACCAGCCGGGCCGGCGTATCGGACTCCGCGAGGTCGCCGACGACGGCGATGGCGTTTCGGCCCTTGGCGCGGATCTCGGCGATCAGACTGCCCGAGTCGGCGTCCATCTCGCGGGCATGGATGGCGACGTCATATCCCGCGTCGGCCGCCGTCAGCGCCAGGACGCGGCCGATCCGGCGCGGGGCGCCGGTGACGAGAGCTCCGCTCAATCGGCCCGGCCGAACTCGATCACATTGAGCGCGACGATGGCGGCGACGAAGACGAGGATCATGATGATCGCGGACATGACGAAAACCTTTGGCGGCGCGAAAGCGATTGTCCGGCTTTAGCGACGCGCCGCCGCGACCGCAAGCCGTGCGTGGGTTATAAGCCCGGTATGAACCTCCGCCGGATCGAACCCTTTGCGCGCCCGTTGCTGCACGCCTATGCGCGGGTAACCCGCGGCCTGACCCTGGGCGTCCGCGGCCTGGTCACGGATGGCGACGGCAAGGTGCTGCTGGTGCGGCACACCTACATGCCCGGCTGGTACTTCCCGGGGGGCGGGGTGGAGTGGGGCGAGGTGGCCGAACATGCGCTGGCGCGCGAACTGGTCGAGGAGGCCGGCGTGCGCATGACCGCCCGACCGGTGCTGGCCTCGATGCACTCAAATCACAAAGGCCATCGCGGCGATCACGTGCTGATCTATCGGGTTACGGCGTGGGAGCCATGCCCCCCGACCCAGCATGGCGAGATCGAGGCGATCGAATGGTTCGCGCCGGACGGCCTTCCGGACGACCTGTCCCCGGCCACCCGACGCCGGCTGGAGGAGTTGCTTGATGGCGCGGAAGCCTCCCCGCACTGGTGACGAGTCGCCAAATCCCTTGCCCGATACGCCTTCGCCCTTTGCGAAATGAACGCTGATCACTAATATAGGACACTGAACAGGGCGCCTCGGCCAAGCCGGGCGCGGCGACATAACGCCTCAGGAGGATCACATGCGCGACTACATGAAATTCTACATCGACGGCAAATGGGTCGACCCCATCACGCCGAAGAGCCTTGATGTGATCAATCCCGCCACCGAAGCGGTTTGCGGCCACGTCTCCGCCGGCACGGCCGCGGACGTGGATGTGGCGGTCAAGGCCGCGCGCAAGGCGTTCGAAACCTACTCCCAGACCAGCCGAGAAGAGCGCATTGAGCTGCTGCAGCGCGTCCTGGCCGAATATCAAAAGCGTTTCGGCGACATCGCCAACGCCATCACCGAGGAAATGGGCGCCCCCGCCAACCTCGCCCAACGCGCCCAGGCCCCCATCGGCATGGCGCACATCTCTACCGGCATCGAAGTCCTGAAAAGCTTCAAGTTCGAGGAAGATCGCGGCCCGACGCGCCTGGTGAAGGAGCCGATCGGCGTCTGTGGCCTGATCACCCCCTGGAACTGGCCGATCAACCAGATCGCCTGCAAGGTGGTCCCGGCCCTGGCCACCGGCTGCACCATGGTGTTGAAGCCGTCCGAAGAGTCCCCCTTCTCGGCCTATCTCTGGGCCGAGGTGATGGACGCCGCCGGCGTTCCCCCCGGCGTGTTCAACCTGATCAACGGCACGGGCGCCGAAGTGGGCGCGGCTATCTCCAGCCACCCCGGCATCGATATGGTCTCCTTTACCGGCTCGACCCGCGCCGGCATCGAGGTGGCCAAGGCTGCCGCGAGCACCGTCAAGCGCGTCGCGCAGGAACTGGGCGGCAAGAGCCCGAACATCATTCTGGAAGACGCGGACATGAAGTCGGCCGTCACCGGCGGCATCCGCTCTGTGATGAACAACTCCGGCCAATCCTGCAATGCGCCCACCCGCATGCTGGTGCCGTCGAAGAAGATGGGCGAGGCCATCGCCATCGCCAAGGAAGCGGCGGAAGCCACCACCGTCGGCGATCCCAACGGCAACGCCATGCTGGGTCCCGTGGTCAACAAGACCCAGTTCGACAAGATCCAGAAGCTGATCCAGGCCGGCATCGACGAAGGCGCGACGCTTGTCGCCGGCGGCGTTGGCCGCCCTGATGGGCTCGACAAGGGCTATTTCGTCAAGCCCACCGTCTTCGCCAATGTCACCAACGACATGACCATCGCCAAGGAAGAGATCTTTGGCCCGGTGGTCTCCATCCTCGGCTACGAAACCGTCGCCGAGGCGATCAAGGTCGGCAACGACACCGAATACGGCTTGGCCGCCTACATCTCGGGCACGGATATGGCCAAGGTGCGGGAAGTGGCCTCGCAACTGCGCGCCGGCCAGGTCTCGCTCAACGGCGGCGGCGGCGACATGACCGCCCCCTTCGGCGGCTACAAGATGAGCGGCAACGGCCGCGAGTGGGGCGACCACGGCTTCACCGAATACCTCGAAATCAAGGCCGTGCTTGGCTACACCCCCAAGCAGGCGGCTGAATAAGCCGATCTGATTTCGGATGAGACGGGAAGGGGCCGCGAAAGCGGTCCCTTTTTTGTTTGGGGGCTACCGCCCAGCCGCCACCCGATCGACAAACCCGTCGATCGCCTCCATCAGTCCGGGCGCCAGCGGCCTGTCGGGATCGGCATAGGCGGCGATGTTGGCGGCGCGGTCGATGGGCGCCAGCTTCAGCACATGGTTCATGCCCGGAATGATCGCCACGGTCGCGTCCGGCCGGCCGGCGGCAAGCAGGTGGGCGTCGGTGACCGGAACCTGGATATCGGTCTCGCCCTGGATGATAAGCACCGGCGATGGCGCGGCCTTCAGCGTCGTCACGGGATCGATGGTCAGCTGCGAGATCAGATAAGGCTGCACGCTAGGGCGGAACAGCGGGTCGGTCGCGGGCAGGCCGGGGACTTCGCGGCCATGTTCCAGTTCCGTCAAAATCCGATCCGCCCTGGCCAGCTGAGCCGGCGGCAGGCCTGCGGCGGCCAGTTGGGTGCGAACCACGACGCCCAGCGGCCGACCTTCGCCATCGATGGAGATCACGCCGCAGGTCTTCTCCTTTTGCGCGGCCAGGGGCGCGATCAGCGCGCCTTCGGAATGGCCGGCAAGGATCACGCAGGTCACCCCCGGTTGAGCCTTCAGGAACCGCGCCCAGGCGACGGCGTCGTCGACATAGGTGGTGAACCGAAGGTCGCCCTCGGCCGCCACCGCCGCCGCGCTAGCGCCGATGCCACGCTTGTCAAACCGAAGGCTGGTTATCCCGTGGGCGGCGAGCCCCTCGGCGATCAACTTAAGGCTGGCTGGGCGCACGCTCGCCAAACTGGAATTGCCATCCCGATCCGTGGGGCCCGACCCCGCGATTAGCAACACGGCCGGCCCAGGCTTGCCTCCGTCCGGGGTAAGCAGGGTTCCCAAGAGCGGTGCGCGGCCGCCATCGATGGAGACGTCGCGTTCGACGGCCCGGGCGGGCAGGGCGGTCATGGCGAGGCTCGCAGCGAGCGCTACCAGGGTCTGCTTCATGGAATTCGCTCCGGATCGACACGCCATACGCGCCAACTTTCGAAGATGGCCAGCGCGGCGCCGCCGATCACCAGGACGATCAGCCCAGCCAGCACGACCGTCACGCCCTGGCTGAGGTCAACAAAGGGCATGGCCAAAAGCCCGATCAGACCGCCGAAGAAGAAGATGCGTCCGGCGAGCCGGTTGGCCTTGTCCCAGGCAAGGCGGCTGTGGAGGGTCCAATAGACGCGCACGCCAACGAAGGGATTGGGCGCGGTCTTGCCGACAAAGGCGCCGAGGACGATGAAAATCAGCCAGACGAAGCTCAGCGGCAGCCGGAGCAGACTGATCCCCTGCCCATTTGCCAGCGCCAGCGATACCAGCAGGGTGGTGACCAGGGTCGTGGTCGCCAGCACCACCGCCTGGGTCAGGGCCAGGGTGCGCTTTGCCTCAGCAAAGCCCGGCCGACGGCCCGCCCATATCCTCAGCATCAGATTGATCGCCGCTGTCGCGGCCGCCAGCACCTCGAGGCCCACCGCGACCGCATGGCGATCGGCCCACCCGTTCGGATGACCTTGCAGGTCGAAATGGACGGCGATCGGCCCGGCCGGACCACGCAGGTAGATGTAGACGGCCATCGCCGCCTGCACCGCCACCAGCGCCAGCGTGGCCAAGTCGCTCAGGTAAAACGGCGCGCGCTTGCGGTCTTCACTCATGTAGGAGCCTTCCCTTTTTTTGCCGGCGTGGCGGGGACTTCGCCTGTCCCCATCAAATCCATCAAGAACGCCGCAGCCTCCTCGGCCGCCGACATCACCAGCCGGTAGCGGATCGAGGTGCCGGTCCGTTCGGCTTCGACCAGGCCGGCTTCCTTCAGCGCGGTCAAATGGGCGGTGATGCTGGGCCAAGCCATGTCGAACGCCGCGGCGATGTCGCCAGACGATCGCGGCCCGTCCCGCAGGATCACGAGGATCTTGCGACGCACAGGGTGGGACAGGGCCTTGAAAAGGGCATTCATGAGGACAAAGACTAATTAGGAATTATTCTAATTACAAGCCCCGCTTCGGCCAGAGCCTTGATCCCCGGCGCGGGGTCGCCGATGAGATCGGGCGTTTGGAGTGCGACCGATGCCGATCAAGGCGCTGATGGTGGACGTGGACGGGGTGGTTGTCGTGGATCGCGAGCCGAACGGCTGGTCGACGCACCTCGAGCGCGACCTGGGACTGGCCCCGTCGCGGCTACAGGCGGCGTTCTTCGCACCCCACTTCGGCGACATCGTTCACGGTCGCGGGCCCTGCGAGATCGACTGAGGCCGGTTCTGGCGGACATCGCCCCGCACCTGTCGGCCGAAACCCTGATCGCCTACTGGTTCGAGCAGGACGCCCACCTCGACAACAGCCTGTTGGCGCAGATCGACGCCTTGTGGGCAGTGGGCCTGACGGCGCACCTGGCCACGGTGCAGGAGCATGAGCGCGCCGACTATCTGTGGACCCGGCTGGGCCTGAAGGACCATTTCGACGCCATCCACTATGCCGCCGACCTGGGCCACGCCAAGCCGGCCGCCGCCTTCTTCCAGACCGTGCAGGCGCGGTGTGGCTACGCGCCGGACGAACTCTTCTTCATCGACGACAAGGTCGCCAACGTCCAGGCGGCCAGGGTCCTGGGCTGGCATGCCGCCGTCTGGACGGGGGACGAGACGGTCGAGACGTTGATGATCCAGGCTGGGGTCTGGCCGAACCGGTGATAGTCTGACCCCGATGCCAGTCTCCCCAAGCTATCGTCCCGACCCGAAGTTCATGGCCCTGGGGGCCGAGTTCGCCGACCCCGTGCGGCCTGCCGACTTCCCAGAACAGATCCTGCGCTTCCGCAACCAGCCCGCGGCCGCGACCGTGGGACTGGGCGCCCTGACCAACGGCGAATGGCTCGCCGCCTTCGCCCGCTTTGAGGCCTTGCCGGGCAACCAGCCCCAGCCCCTGGCCATGCGCTATCATGGCCACCAGTTCCAGACCTACAACCCCGACCTGGGCGATGGCCGCGGGTTCCTGTTCGCCCAGCTACGCGAGACCGGAACCGGTCGCCTGCTCGATCTCGCCACCAAGGGCTCCGGCCAGACCCCCTGGTCGCGCAGCGCCGACGGCCGGCTGACGCTGAAGGGCGGGATGCGCGAGGTGCTGGCGGCGGCCATGCTGGAGGCCCTGGGCGTGCCCACCTCCCGCGCCTTTTCCCTGGTGGAAACCGGTGAGGCGTTGGAGCGCAACGACGAGCCCAGCCCCACGCGCGGGGCGGTGCTGACCCGCCTGTCGCACAGCCACGTCCGGTTCGGCACTTTCCAGCGCCACGCCTTCGAGGAGCGGCCCGACAACGTCACCCGGCTGGTCGATCATGTGATCGACAACTACTACCCCGACCTGATCGGCGAAAGCGCCGCCGCGCGTCCGGCGGCCCTGCTGGCGGCGGTGACGCGGGCCTCGGCCAGGCTGGTCGCCCGCTGGATGGCTGCCGGCTTCGTGCATGGGGTGCTCAACACCGACAATATGAATATCACCGGCGAGAGTTTCGACTACGGCCCCTACCGCTTCCTGCCGCGCAACGATCCCAACTTCACCGCCGCCTATTTCGACCACAGCGGCCTCTATGCCTTCGGCCGCCAGCCGGAGACCATGTTCTGGAACCTGCGCCAGCTGGCCACCTGCCTGGCCCTGGTCAGCGAGACGGAGCCGCTGGTGGAGGCGCTGAACGGCTTCTCGCCCGCTTACCGCGACGCCCTGATTGAGGCGATGCTGCGCCGCCTGGGGCTGGCGCCCACCATGGCCGAAGCCGATGTGCCGCTGGTCAACGCCGCCTTCAAGGCCCTGTCCACGGGCGGCGACCGGTTGCGCTGGGAGCCCTTCTTCTTCGACTGGTTCGGCGGCCTTGCTTCGGAACAGCGCGCCATGAACGGACCGCGCGCCGATCTCTACGGCTCTGAGGACTTCCTGGCCTTTCGCAATCATCTGGCTGGCCGTGACGCCGACCGTCCGGAGCGCCTGGCCGAGGCCTATTTCCAGGCGCCGGAGCCGGTCGAACTGCTCTACGACGAAATCGAGAGCCTTTGGGCCGCCATCGCCGTTCGCGACGATTGGGCGCCGTTCAACACAAAACTGGCGGCGATCGAGGACGCGCGTCTGGCCATCGGCTGAGGGATGTTTCCGCAAAGCTTCAGCGGATTGCAGTGTGAGACGACTCCGCCTTGGCCGCGCCCCATTGCGGGTTCAAAGGCGTTTCAGCCCATCATGACCAAAACCGCTCTCTCCGGCCTCGCCCTCTGCCTGCTCTTCGCCACGACCGCGAGCGCTCAGTCCATGGGTGGCGGCGGTGGTGGTTTCGGCGGCGGCGGCGGCGGTGGCCATCATGGTCACGGAGGGCAGGGCGTTGCGCCCAGCACTTCCTCCGCGCCGCCAGCGGCTCCGGGCGCCCCCGCTAGGTCGGTCGCGCCGGACAAGGCCGACATCATCGGTGTCATCAAGGCGATCGACCCGGCGACGGATCGTGTCACCATCGAGTACCAGGCGAACGACGCCTTGAACTGGCCCGCCGGAACCACGCCTTTCGTTGTCGCGAAGTCGGCGCTGTTGAAGGACGTCGCCGTAGGGGAGAAGGTTCGCTTCCGCCTGGAAAGCCAGCAGGTCTATGTCCTGCAACCCTATGCCGCCGCAGCCGCTGCCGCACAGCCTGCGCCCGCATCCATAACGCCGATCCACTACGGCCCTAATTGATCACCAACGCCACGGCGACGACTGGCCTCCAGATCATTCTGACCCTGCCCTGGATGGGCCTGATGTTAAACGTGCTGGAGCCAGCCGCCGCGCGCAATGGTCCCGGCTAGCCCTTCTGCGCCGGGTGGGGCGTCTTCGGCGCCGCCGCCTGGGCGTGAGCCGCCGGCGGGCAGGCGCGCAGACCCGCGTCGGGACAAGCCAGGCCCATTGACCAGACGAAGTCCCGCGCCACGAACTGAGCCGGCAGGGAGTATTTCGGACCCACGGTGGTGGCCGTGCTCAGCAGGCTGGCGCCATCCGTCCCGTCGGTCTTGATGGACGAGACCGAGTGGCAGGTGATGCAGGAGGCGGTATTGTGGGTCATGCCGACGTTCTCGCCCTCGATGACCGAGTTGCCGAGATAGGTGGGCTTGCCGCCCGGCCCGGTGAAATTCACCTGCACCCCGTCCAGCCGATAGTTGAAGAACTCGGCGGCCAGTCCGGCCTGCTTCATGAGGGCGTGCACGGCGGAGGTCTGGTGCGTGAAGCCGGTGGGGCCACCGCTGCTCACCGCGGGCGTCGAACCCCAGCGGTCGTGGCAGGGCACGAAGGTGATGCAGCGCAGGGGGTTGGTCAGCATGCTCTGCGGCTCGAACGTCGCCCACACCCAGTTGGTCAGCAGCTTGGACGAAATATGGATGCCCGCCATTGCGTAGCAGACGCCATCGACGCTCTCGACATGGACGCCGGGAGGCGGCTTGGCGCAGGTGAAGGCCGGGGCGAAATCGGTGGCGGGAACCCAGTCGACCTTCACCTCGATGGCGTCCTTGGGAAACTCGATGTCTACGCCCTTCTGGGCGGCGGCGGTCTGGCCCGGCCGCACCTGATACCCGGCCTGGGTGACAAAGGCGGCCGCCTCGGGATTGAGGTGGGCCTCCTCGCAGATGGTCGCGCCCGCGATCACATTCTTGGGCGGCCCGTTCATGGCATTACATTCGGCGGACGGCACGAGCGTCAGCCGGGCATTACGCCCCTTTTTCGCCAAGACCATAGCGAGCGGACTGCCGTGCAGGCGCCTGGGCAGGGTCTCCGAAAGCTGCGCGGTCGCTCCGGAAACCGCCGGATAGAGTTGCGACTGCTCGACCCAGTTTTCCCACACCACCTTGCCGCTGTTGGCCGGACAGTTGGCGGCGACGAACAGCCGCCAGGCGGTTTCCTCGAGCGTGGCCGACGGCGCGGTCGGGAAGGCGCAGGGGTTGGGCGCCGAGGCCGCTTGCGCCGCGCTCGGCAGCACGGCGATGGTCAGCGCCGCCGCAGCGACAAGGGCTCCCAGACGGAGCGCGGCTATTGCTAAAGGTTTCATTTTCCGCCCCTTTTTCCGATGCGTTGCGCGATCGACTGTGCTTGGCCCCCGAATACGGCGACACACAACTAGGAGGCAGGGAGCCTGTATTCACTACTAAGACACGTATTTGAGGAATTAACAATTATAAATGGTCCTTCCTGGCCTGGGCGCGCGGCATCACAATGGTGACTGGCCAGCGACAGGCTGTTGAAGTCGTAGGCAAGCCGGCGTTGACGCTCCGGGCAACCTTTCTCATCATCGGGCTGGGCGAGTCGCGGCGTCGGGACTCGCGGCGTTGGGGTGACGCATCATGGTCCGGAACCGATGAAGACGCTGGTTCGCGTGGCAATATTGGCAAGCTTGCTGGCCGCGGGGACGGCCGCTGCCCAGGCTCCGCCGCCTGGCGGAGGCGCGTCGGTCGCGCCGCCGGCCCTGCTGGCGCCTGACGCGCCGCGGGAAGCCATCGCCGCTTGGCTGGGGCAGAACCTGCCCGCCTCGCGGGGCAAGCAGGTCTATATCAATGGCGGCGAGGCGTTCTGGATCGAGCACGAGGATGTCGATTCCAAGAACAGCATGCTGATCACGGCCACGCTGGAGTCCGAGAACATTTCCGACGCCGACCTGACCTGGCGCTCGGCCTATCAGGTGACCCAGTTCGATTGCGAGAAGCAGCAGCAGTATCGGATCTACCTGACCCGCTACCTCGGCAACGGGCTGACGGGCGGTGTCACCAAGGACAGCCCGCTGATCAAGCGCAGCGACTTCATCGCGCCAACCTCGATGGACTTCGCCCACATCCGCGCGGTCTGCCTGCCGGCCTATGACCGCATTCGCAAGCGCACCTATACGGTGACCGTGCCGTAGCGATAGTTGCGGCGCGCTTGCGTGCTATGACGTGATCCGCAGCGGAACGGATGATTGCCATGGGGCCCGAGAGGCGAGGATTTCTGTGCGGACTGGCGGCCGCCTGCGCGGCCCCGTCGGCCATCGCTCAGGTCAAGTCGGCGGCGCCGCTGCTGAACAGCGACGAGCTGAAGAAGATTCTCGATACGATGGCGGCGTCCGGCGCGGTGCGTCAGATCGGCAACCTGATCACCGGCATGCTCGGCGCGGCGCCGGAAGACGAACCGCTCAGCTGTGTGATGCTGCGTTTTGACGAGGGCAAGGAAACCCACGCCTTCGCCAAGCTGCAGGACAATCGCGGCTATATTCTCAGCTTCCGGGACAAGAGCGGGGCGTCACGCATCTACTTTGCCGACAACGCGCTCAAACTGGTCAGCGCCCTGGACGAAGACGAGCAACATGGCCTCGACCCGCTGATCGCCACCGCCGCCCAATCCAGCTTCAATGCGGAGCTGACCTATTGGGCGAGGAAGGCCGACGCCGACTTCGCGTGAGCCGACTTATGCGTCCGGTCGTTCTCCGGCGTCGGCCCCGCGATAGTTCAGCTCGATATTCACCCCGTTCAGATCTCGGATGAAGATTTGCCTGATGGGCGCGCCCGGAACGTCCACACAACGATACTCCACCTGCGCCGCGTCCAGCTTCGCCACCACCCCGTCATAGTCGTCGATGGCGAAGGCGAAATGGTCCAGCGCCGCGGCGGCCGAGGGGCCTCTTGGCGCGGCAATATCCACCAGATGCACCACGGCCTGATCGCCGGCATAGAGCCAGGCGCCGCCGAACGGAAAGTTCGGCCGCCAGCCCTCGGTCAAGCCCAGCACGTCGCGGAAAAAGGCCCGGGTCTCGTCCAGCCTGTGGGTGCCGATATTGACGTGGTCGAGGCCGCGAATGGCCACGGCTCAGGCGGCTTCGAATACGGCGGCGATGCCCTGGCCGCCGCCGATACACATGGTCTCCAGGCCGTATTTGCCATCCCGCCGCTTCAGTTCGCGCAGCAGGTTGGCCAGGATGCGGCCGCCGGTGGCGCCGATCGGGTGGCCCAGGGAGATGCCGGAGCCATTGACGTTCAGCCGGTCCCGCAGCCCGCCTTGTTCTGGCCAACCCCACCCCTTGAGCACCGCCAGCACCTGGGGCGCGAAGGCCTCGTTGAGTTCCACCAGATCGATGTCGTCCCAGGACAGGTTCAGGCGCTGGAACAGCCGCGCCACCGCCGGCACCGGACCGATGCCCATGCGCGAGGGCTCGCAGCCCGCCGCCGCCCAGCCCACGAACCAGCCCATGGGCTCCAGGCCGAGTTCCGCCAGCTTGTCCTCGGACACCACAAGGCAGGCCGCCGCGGCGTCGTTCTGCTGGCTGGCGTTGCCGGCGGTGACGACGCCGCCCTTCTCGATGGCCTTCAGCGCGCCCAGGCTCTCGGCGGTGGCGTCGGGGCGAACGCCCTCATCTTTGGCGAAGATGATGGGATCGCCGCGCTTCTGCGCCACCGACACCGGCACGACCTCATCATCGAACTTGCCAGCGGCCCAGGCGGCGGCCGCGCGCTTGTGGCTTTCGGCCGCGTATTCGTCACAGGCTTCGCGGCTGATCTGGTAGTCGCGGGCCAGGTTGTCGGCGGTCTCGATCATGCCGGAGATGACGCCGAACCGGCTGACCGGTTGCGACATCACCCGGCCGCGCGCCAGGCGGTCATGCATGGTCACCGAGCCGGCGCGGGCGCCGTTCCGCATGTCGTTGGAATAGTATTCGACGTTGCTCATGCTCTCGACGCCGCCGGCGATGACCACGTCCGCCGCGCCGGTCTGGACCATCATGGCCGCGTCAATCACCGCCTGCAGGCCCGAGCCGCAGCGGCGGTCGAGCTGATAGCCGGGGATGCTGATCGGCAGATCCGCCGCCAGCGCCGACCAGCGGGCGATGCAGGGCGCCTCGCCGGAGCCATAGCCCTGGGCGAAGATGACGTCGTCGATCTTCTCGGGGTCGATCCTGGTGCGCTCCACCAGAGCCCTGATGATCACCGCGCCCAGCTCGCCAGCGGGCAGGCCGGCCAGGCCACCCTGGAATTTGCCGACACCAGTGCGGATGGGGGAGACGATCGCGGCGCGCTTCATGGGAAGGCCCCTTTCTGGGATGAGGGATCAGCGTCAGTGCCGCCGGAACCGCCCGCGGTCAAGCGCCGTGGCGCGTCGCGGGGACCTGCGTGCGGCAAGGCTTGCGCCCTTCGGCCGCATCGGCAATGTCCAGCCGTTGGCTGTATGGTCGCGCGGAGCGCAGAAACCGTCTGAACACCACCT
>Ga0302314_10009757_pt1 | contig 16941 bp, 13 predicted proteins | sample III_Palsa_N2_3_FD_200533 | JGI IMG/M metagenome (GOLD analysis project Ga0302314, IMG submission 200533) | Peat permafrost microbial communities from Stordalen Mire near Abisko, Sweden - III_Palsa_N2_3 | ecosystem: Environmental > Terrestrial > Soil > Palsa > Peat permafrost | place: Sweden...
CACCGTCGACGTGCCGCGGCTGCTGTGCTTCTACGGCGAGGATGCCGCGCTGCCTGACCCGGTGCTCGACGCGTGCCGCGACGCGCTCAACACCCACTACGCGGCCGAGCTGGGCGAGCCGTTCGTAACGGCGGGACTGTGCTTTTACCGCGACGGGCGGGACAGCGTGGCCTGGCACGGCGACCGGACCGGGCGCGGCTCGTCCGAGGACACCATGGTCGCGATCCTCTCCCTTGGCACCGCCCGGCCGTTGCTGCTGCGCCCAGCCAGCGGGAGCGGGGGTAACGGCAACGGCGCCACCCAGCGCTACAGCCTGGGACACGGCGACCTGATCGTGATGGGCGGCAGCTGCCAGCGGACCTGGGAGCACGCGGTGCCCAAGTCGGCCCGGCCGACCGGCCCGCGGATCAGCGTGCAGTTCCGCCCGCGAGACGTGCGCTGATCGGCTCTGGTTGGTACTCCGGATCCGCTGATCCGGCTAGGCTCATAAGCTGTGGCATTGTTTCCGTCGCTGGTGGCGACCGACCTTGACGGGACGATCATCCGTCGAGACGGGACGATCTCGGCGCGGACCGTCGCCGCGTTCGGCCGGGTCGAGGCCGCCGGCGCCCGGTTCGTGCTGGTTACCGGCAGGCCGCCGCGGATGATGTCGTCGGTCGCGGCTGCCTTCGGGCAGCGGGGGACGGCCATCTGCGCCAACGGGGCCCTCACCTACGACATGAAAACCGAGACGGTCGAGGCGCTGCGCCTCATCTCACCGCCGGTGCTCGCCGCCGCCGCAGCCGCGCTGCGCGACGCCGTGCCGGGCATCGGGCTCGCGGTCGAGTATCCGGACGGTCACGCCGCCGACCCGCTCTACCAGGCGGCCAACTGGGACCTGAACCACTCCGTGCCGCGCCTCGACGACACCGCCCTGTTCGCCCGGCCGGCCTCCAAGCTGCTCGGCAGGCACTATGGCTACGGCTGCGATGAGCTGCTCACGCTGGCCCTGCCCGCGCTCGACGGGCTGGTTACGGTGACCCACTCGAATGCCAAGGGGCTGGTCGAGGCGAGTGCGGTGGGCGTCTCCAAGGCCAGCGTGGTGGCCGAGCTCGCGGCCAGATACGGGATTGGCCGGGAGTCAGTGATCGCGTTTGGTGACATGCCGAACGACCTGCCGCTGCTGGCCTGGGCCGGCACCTCCTGTGCGGTGGCCAACGCCCACCCCGAGGTGCTCGCAGCCGCCAGTTTGGTCATCGACTCCAACGACGATGACGGGGTGGCCACCCACCTGGAGAAGCTCTATCCGTGACCGGCGCGGCGCCCCGGCGGTCAGTTCGGGCCGAAGCGCTCCGTCTTGATGTCGCCGGACGCATACCCCGCCGCTACCAGCAGGTTCGAGGCGGCCTCGACGAAGCCGGAGGGGCCGCAGGCGTAGACCGCCGGGCTCAGCCCGGGCGGGAAGGCGGTCTTGGCGAGGACGTCTGCGCTGAGGCGGCCCGCGTACCCGCGGACGGGCGGCAGGTCACTGGCAGCGGCTGGTTCGGCCGGATGAGTGAGATGGCGCGAGAGGAGGCCGCCGTGTTTCTGAGCGCCGGAGACCTCCCGGTCGGGCGTCACCTGGGCCGGGGTCTTCCGCCAGCGGGTCAGCCGGGTGTAGAGGTAGGTGACGACGATGACTGGGGAAAGCCGCGCCCGTTCGGACAGCTCGCGGGCGTAGATCACGTCGTCGGGGGTGCGGGCGCTGTAGATCAGCTGCAGCGGCGCTCTGCTGTTGACCGCCTCATGCGTGCGGATCATCGACATCAGCGGGACGATGCCTGAGCCGCCTGCGAGCAGCAGCAGCGGGCGGGGGTCATCGGGCTGCCAGGCGAACCAGCCGCCGATCGGGCCGCGCACCTCGAACTGGTCGCCGGTGCGCGCTTCCTCGTCCAGGTAGGAGGAGACCTCGCCGTCGGCGACGCGCTGCACGGTGAGCTCGAGACGGTCGGGTTCGGACGCGCTGGCGACCGAGTACGAGCGTTGCGCGGAGTAGCCGTCGGCGGCGGTCAGCCGGGCGGTGACGTGCTGGCCGGCCAGGTGGCCGGGCCAGCCGGGCACGTCAAGCGCCAGGGTGCGGGCGGTCGCGGTCTCTTCTTTGGTCTCCCCGACGGTCGCGACCAGCCAGCTCAGTCGCCCTGGTACCGCTGTTCGCGCCATGGGTCCCCGTAGTCGTGATAGCCGAGCTGTTCCCAGAAGCCGCGCTTGTCCTGCTTCATCAGGTCGAGGCCGTTGACCCACTTGGCGGACTTCCAGAAGTACAGGTGCGGCACCAGCAGCCGGGCGGGCCCGCCGTGCTCCGGTGCCAGCGGCGCCCCGTCGTACTCGTAGGCGATCCATGCCTTGCCGTCACGCAGGTCGGGCAGCGGCAAGTTGGTGGTGTAGCCGCCGTAACTCTTGGCCATGGCGAAGCCGGCGCTGGTGGGGATGCCGTCGAGGAGGGTGTCCAGTGACACGCCGCGCCAGCTGGTGCCGAGCTTGGACCACTGGGTGACGCAGTGGATGTCGGTGCTGATGTCCTCGGCGGGCAGGGCGGTGAACTGCCGCCAGTCCCAGGACGATGCCGCCCCCGTCTCCGTGGTGATGGTGAACTTCCACCGCGCGGTGTTCACCGCGGGCGTCGGCCCCGCCTGGAGCACCGGGAAGCTGTGCTCCAGGTACTGCCCGGGCGGCAGCTTAGGGTCGTCGCGCCTGCGGCCGGTGAAGCCGCGGGTCACCACGTTCACGGGTTCAGCTTGGCGGTCACGAGTTCAGCTTGGCCCGCCAGTCGGACGGGACGCGGCCCGCCGGGCCCGGAGTCGGCTGCTCCCGCGGGTGGTGCTGGGGGTCAGCGAGGGTGGGCCCGGTCTCGTAGTAGCCGTCGTCCGGATACGACCAGAACCAGTTCTCCCCCGGCTCGAAGCTGCGGATCACCGGGTGGCTGGTCTCCCGGTAGTGCCCGGTGGCGTGCTGCGAGGGCGAGTTGTCGCAGCAGCCGATGTGGCCGCACTGGGTACACCGGCGCAGGTGCAGCCACCAGCCGCCAGCCTCTTCGCACTCCACGCAGCCGTGGCCGCTCGGCGGGACAGCGGGGTCGACGCCGGCCATCTGCTCAGTCATGAGTCCTCCGCGTTGTCGGGGCTCTCCTGGCGCTGCTGGCCCGGCTCGGCCGCGTGCTCCGGCGGGGCCGTCTCCGCTGTCAGCGGCAGGCGGACCTGGAAGCGGGTGTCACCGGGAACCGATTTGACGCGCAGGTCACCGTGATGCTTGTTGACAATGATGCGCCATGCGATATCGAGTCCGAGACCGGTCCCCTCGCCGACCGGCTTGGTGGTGAAGAACGGCTCGAAGATGCGCTTCTGGATGTCGGCCGGGATGCCCGGCCCGGTGTCGCCGATCTCGACCAGCAGCCAGTCGCCATCGCGGGCGGTGCGGATGGTCAGCGTCCCGCTGCCGCCCATCGCCTGGGCGGCGTTGTCGATCAGGTTGGTCCAGACCTGGTTGAGCTCGGCCGCGTAGGCGGGGATCTTCGGCAGTGACTTGTCGTACTGCTTGCTGATGGTGATGCCCTTCAGCTTGGTCGAGAGCATCAGCAGCGTGCTCGACAGCAGTTCGTGCACGTCCACCACCTGGAACGCCGCCCGGTCCAGCTGCGAGTACTGCTTGGCCGCGCCGACCAGGGTGGAGACCCGGGTGGTGGCGTCCTCGATCTCGTTCATCAGCAGCTCGGTCTCGACCGTGTAATTCAGCCAGCGCAGCGAAGGCTCGAGCATGTCCGGGCCCACGGTGGCCGCGACCTGGTCCAGCCAGTCGGTGTACATGCCGCCCTGGACGAAGACCGGGGCCAGCTGCCAGGCCTCGTGGCAGCCGTGGTCTTCCAGCCAGTCGGTGACCTCGTCCTCGCGGTCGGATGCCTCAAGCGGGTCGAGCTGCGGCGCCTTGGCGACCATGTCGGCCGCGCGCTGCTGCAGCTCGATGAGCGGCTCCAGGCTTTCCCGGTCGTACTTGCCGCCGGCGATCATCCGCAGCTTGCCGCGCATCCCGGCGACCCGCTCGCGCAGGCTGGAGGTCGCGCGGACGGCCGCGGCGGCCGGGTTGTTCAGCTCGTGGGTCAGCCCCGCGGTCAGCGAACCGAGCGCGAGCAGCCGTTCCCGCTGGCCGACTGCCTCGACGGCCTTCTTGTTGCCGAAGAACAGGCCCTCGAGCAGGTGGACCGGCATCGGGAACCACTCGTTCATGATCTGCGAGAAGCACTCCGCGCCGAGCACGTAGAACCGGGACTCTTCGGTCGCCTTGAGGGAGTTCTGGTAGATCTGCGGTACCCGGTTCCCCAGGTAGGCCATGTAGGCGCCGCCGTACACGCCGCGCTGACTGGTCCGGGCGACCTCGATCTCGTCGGCGCCGACCCGCCGGGTCATCACCACGGACCCCTCGATCAGCACGTACAGGTTCTGCGCGGGGTCGCCTTCCGTGTGCACCGGGCCGGGCTCGATCAACTCGACGCGGCCTTCGCGGCAGAGCCTCTCCAGCTGGTCATCGCTGAGCTTCTCGAACAGGAACAGGGTGCGGAGCTCTTCCGGGCTGCACGCGGAGATGGTGCTCATGTGTCCTCCTGGCTGCGGAATGCGTCCGGCTGGCGCGGGGCGCTGGCGGCCCTGGAACTCGTCATAGCGTCTCCAGGTACCGGTGCACGAACATGACGGCCATCGCGCCCTCTCCTACCGCCGAGGCGACCCGCTTGGCCGACTCCGACCGCACGTCGCCTGCCGCGAACACCCCGGGGACGCTGGTCTCCAGGTGATACGGCGGACGGTCGAGCGACCAGCCGGTGTCTTCCTGGCTGAAGTCCGGCCCGGCGAGCACGAACCCGTGCATGTCCCGTGCCACCACGCCGTCCAGCCAGGATGTTCCCGGTGCTGCCCCGATAAAGATGAACAGCTGGCCGGCATCCACTATTTCGGTGTCCCCCGACGCCAGGTCGCGCAGGGTGAGCCGCTGCAGGTGGCCGTCCCCGTACATCTCCGCCACCTCGGTGCAGGTGCGCACGGTGATGTTCTTGATGCCGTCAATCTGCTGGATCAGGTAGTACGACATGGATGCTTCGAGCGACTGCGCCCGGACCAGCATGCTCACCGACCGGGCGTACTTGGACAGGTAGACCGCGGCCTGGCCGGCCGAGTTGGCGCCGCCGACCACATAGACGTCCTGGTCCTTGCACTCCTCGGCCTCGCTTAGCGCCGCACCGTAGTAAACGCCCGCGCCGGTCATCTCCAGGCAGCCGGGGGCGTCAAGCTGCCGGTAGGCGACGCCGGTGGCCAGGATCACTGCCTTGGCGTCGACCGCGCTGCCGTCGCTGAACCGGATCGTCCGGGCAGGCCCGTTCACCTCCAGCGCGGTCACTTCGCTGGTGGTCAGCAGCTCGGCGCCGAACTTGACCGCCTGCCGCCGCGCCCGGTCGGTGAGCTGGTTGCCGGACACCCCGTCGGGGAACCCCAGGTAGTTCTCGATCCGCGAGGACTGGCCGGCCTGGCCGCCGGTGGCGTACTTCTCCACCAGCACGGTGCGCAGCCCTTCGGAAGCGCCGTAGACGGCCGCGCCCAGCCCGGCCGGGCCGCCGCCGATCACCACCAGGTCGTAGAACTCCCGTCCGGGGATGGTGGCCAGGCCGACCTTTGCCGCCACCTCGGCGTGCGTCGGGGCGATCATCGGCTCGCCGTTGGCGGTGATCAGCACCGGCAGGGTCCGGCCGTCCGTGCCGGCGGCGTCGAGCAGCCGCTCGCCTTCGTCGGTGTCCGAGGAGTACCAGCGGTACGGCACCTGGTTGCGGGCCAGGAAGTCGCGCAGCTCGGCTGACGGGGCCGACCAGCGGTGGCCGACCAGCTTGGCCTCCTTGACCGGCTTGCGCTCCTCGCGCTCCCAGGATCTGATCAGGTCATCAATGACCGGGTAGAGCTTCTCCTCGGGCGGGTCCCACGGCTTGAGCAGGTAGTAGTCAAGGTCTACGACATTGATGGCGTCGATCGCGGCGCTGGTGTCCGCATACGCGGTCAGCAGCACCCGCCGTGCGTACGGGTAGATGTCCATCGCCCGCTCGAGGAACTCAATGCCGCTGAGCCCGGGCATCCGGTAGTCGGCGAGCAGCACCGCCACCTGGTCGCCGCGCAGCTTCATCTGCCTGAGCGCGTCCAGGGCCTGCTCCCCGGACTCGGCGCGGACGATGCGGTTCCGTTCGCCATACCGCTTGCGCAGGTCGCGGGCCACGGCTCGGGACACACTGGGATCGTCGTCCACCGTAACGATTACCGGCCGGAGTTCGGCCTCACCGGGAGGTCGGGTCATGCCCCCATCGTAAGCAGGTGGCACCTTATGGTCATAACGGGTTGGCCAGACGGCTAGCCCGGTAAATCCCGGTTAGGGGATATTAGCCGGTGTCGGGCGGCGGATAGTTTTAGCCGGTGCCCGCGGTCTGGCCGGTCCGCCTTCCGCTGTTAATACCCCTGATCGCCGATGACGTTCAGCAGCGGCTGCCCGGCCGCGAGCCGCTTGAGCTGCTCCGCGACCACCTGGAAGCCGCGATCGCGTGCCTCCCGGACAGAGCCGCCCACGTGCGGCGTGAGCAGCAGGTTGGGGGCGTGCCAGAGCGGGTGGTCGGACGGGAGCGGCTCGGGATCGGTGACGTCGAGCGCGGCCCTGATCCGGCCGCTGGTCAGTTCCTCGAGCAGCGCGCCGGTGTCGACGATCACGCCGCGGGCGGCGTTCACCAGCAGTGCGCCGTCCTTCATGGTGCGCAGGAAATCCTTGTTGACCAGGTGCGTGGTCTCCGCGGTGACCGGCAGCAGGATGATCACCACATCCGCGTCCTTGAGGACCACGGGCAGCTCGCTGATCGGCCGGACGCCGTCCCGGGCGTGCCGGGCGACTCGCTCGAAGGTGACATCCCAGCCCGTCAGGCGGCGCTCAACGGCGGCGCCGATGTCGCCGTAACCGACGATCAGCACGCGTTTACCGCCAACTGAATCGCTCTCCACCGGGTCCCAGTGAGCGTCACGCTGAGCGACCGCGTACCGGGGGAAGTCGCGCAGGCTGGCCACCACCGCGGTGGCCGCCCATTCGGCGGTGGCCGCGGTGTGCGCGCCGCGGGCATTGGCGAGCGTGATGTGGCTCGGGATGTAGGGCAGCACCTGCTCAGCGCCGGCCGACAAGATCTGGATGGTCTTGAGGCGGGGCAGCGTGGCCAGCTTCCGGATGATCGCGGGGTCCTCGTCGAGCGGCAGCACGACGTACTCGACTTGGTCCGCGCTGTCCGGCAGGTCCTCACCGCCGTCCCAGACGTCGGCCTCGATGCCGGGCGGCAGGCCACCGAACGCCTCCGGCCGGTCAGGCAGCCATACCCGTGTCAACGTCGCTCCTCCGTCTGCGTTTCTGTCTGCGTTGGCGGGATGTTTTCGTGACCGGTGTGCTCGCGGCAGTTACCTGGGTGCTTCCGGTCCCGGTGTCACCGGCGAGCGGCGCTCAGCGGATGAACTCACCGCGGGCGGCGGGCGGAATCAGGTCGGTGTATTCCGGGTGCTTCCCGATCCAGGAGTTGATGTACGGGCAGTAAGGCAGCACGGCCAGGCCGCGCTCGCGCGCGTTGTCCAGGCTGAAACGCGCGAGATGGGTGCCCAGGTGATCTCCCTGGAAGGCGGGCTCGACCTCGGTGTGCAGCAGGCTGATCACCTTGTCCTGGCGGTCGAGCTGGTAGGTGACGAAGCCGGCGAGTTCACTGCCGACATGCATCTCGTACCGGGACGCGGCCGGGTTGTCAGTGATGACCGGCGCGTCAGTGGCGGCAGAATCCATGGTCGTCACGATACGCCGGGTTCGCTGTTACGGGTCGGTCAGGCCGCCGGTGCGGGCCGTGCCCCGCCGGATTGGCGAGGGCGGGCTCCGCCACGGCCGGGCGTTGCTCCGCCGCGGGGGCGGGGCGCTGCGCCGCCGCACGGGCGGCGCGGCGCTCCGGGTCTGGCGCTAGACGCCGACCGGGAGCTTGACTCGTGCCCTGCCCGGGCGAGCCCCGTGGCCGCGCGCGGGCATCGGGTCCTGGGCGGCACCGATGACGACGACCGGGCAGGCCGCCCGCCGCAGGCACGCGCGGATCACCGGGCCAGCGGAGCGGATACCGCCCGGCATGTCGCTGGCCGTCCCGAGGATCAGCATGTCCGCGCCGTCGCCCCGCTCGAGCAGGACCCGGGCGGCGAGGCCGTCTACCACCTCGACCCGGACCTCGACGTCCGGAGCCAGGTCAGCCTGGACCGACCGGGCGAGGTCGGCGACCGAGATCTCCTCCTCGGGTTCGGAAGTCGCGGGCACGGCATAGCTGGCGAGGCTGTGGCACAGCTCCTCCCGCACGTGCACCGCGTGCACTTCAGCGCCGCGCAGGGATGCCTCTCGGCAAGCCCAACGGAGCGCGGCCACGGACTCGGCGGAGCCATCAACTCCAACGACGAGCCGTCGCACAGCAGGAACCGACATGCCGGAACCCCCTCATTTGCTTGCTTCGCCGCCTGACCAGCCTGTCCGCCGTCCCCCGGGCGGTTCAGTCAGGGGATTGATTCTTTCCAAGGCTTGATGCTAATCCCGGGCCCCGTATCAGTACGAGACCCCGCGGCGAGTTTTTCCCAGGTATGAGCTGGTCAACCAGGAGATGCTGGTCTGATCACAGTTAGATAACCCTATTTATACTGGCGTTTCTGAACAAATCCACCCGATGATCTTCCGAGATTGCTTGCTATCGAGTGACACCACTGTCTCTGAAAAGTTACGAACGGATCGCAACAGAGTCGGGGAAAGGGTGGCACCAGGTAGGCCCAGGTAGCCAGGTCACTGCTGTGACAGTTTAGGAGTGGTCCCCCGGAAGGACCCGATGACAAGTAAAGAAACGGAAGGGGTGGTGCGGGTGATCCACTGATGCCAGCCGGGCGCGGGCTGGCTGACGTTCCAGCCGGGCGGCTGCTTGACATGGTGACGCTGGCGCGTTGTAGTAAATTCACCAGTGACATGCTGCCCTAGACCCAGGCAGCGGCTGTTTACTCCCACCTTGGGTTGATTACTGCCACCTTGGGGTGAGTTGAGTGAGCAATCCTGGCAACCGCGGCACCATGAACGGCGACGAACCTGCTGTCCGTCTGGCCGACGTCCCCGGACCGCGCCCGCACGATCCTGACCCGTGGCTGCGCATCGGGTCGGTAGACGGCATGACGCTCCCGCTTGCCGGGCAGCCGGGCCACGGCAGGACCGCGTTCGTACGGCGCCAGCCGGCCCGGGTCGTCAACGGCCGTTTCGAAGGCGGCTACACCGGCCTATTCGAGGTAATCTGCCCCGGCTGCGGCGACCATCCGTACCTGGATTACTCCGAGGTGCCGCCGCGGCTTCAATGGCTCCGTGGGCCGCGGACGCTGCAGGGGGCGCTAGCCGTGTATGACAAGCACCTCGGGGCGCCTGGCGCGAATGGGAACGGCGCCGGGAGCTTAGGTCCCGATCCGGGTGGCCCCGGCTAGCTAGTCGGCCACTGTCTCCCGGTAAGTGCCGTTGGCAGGTCCGGGTAAATGCTGATGAGGGTGTCGAAACCGTTGATCTCGAATACCCGCCGCGGGGCGGGATGCTCGATCACCAGCCGCATGTCCGCGCCGGCTGCCACCGCCTGCCGGTAGGCAGTGGCGATAGCGGCCATGCCGCTCGAATCGCAGAAGATAGTCGCGCTTAGGTCGATTTCCTCGGGCAGCGTGATCACGACTTGAGCGTCGTATCGCTCAGCAAACAGGTTTTCTTCAGATGTCACTACCATCACCTGCCTCAGGCGAAGGTCTAGGCCGGACGTTTACAACTGTCCATCACTACCTTGAATTTCCGCTGGGTGTGTGCTCACGGTCAACCGATTGCGCCGCCCGCGCGGTGTCCTCGCCCGTTCCGCGTGCGGTTAGCCGGTGGTGATCTCGATGTGGCTGCCGGTGCGGGACTTGCGGACGTGAATACGGGCTGGAATGCGCTGGCGGAGCTCGGAGACGTGACTGACAATGCCGACAATGCGGCCGCCGGCGCGCAGGCCGTCCAGCACGTTCATCACCTCGTCCAGGGTCTCCTCGTCGAGGGTGCCGAACCCTTCGTCGACGAACAGGGCCTCCATCGGAGTGCCGGCCGACTCGGCGGTCACCACGTCGGCGAGGCCGAGGGCCAGCGCGAGGCTGGCCAGGAAGGTCTCCCCGCCGGACAAGGTGGCCGTGTCGCGGTCGATGCCGGTCCAGGCGTCGCAGGCCAGCAAGGAAAGGCCGGCCTTGGCGTTGCCCCTCCTGGCGTCGGAGTGGACCAGGGAGTAGCGGCCGGCCGTCATCGCCAGCAGCCGCTCGCTCGCGGCGGCGGCGACCTCTTCGAGCCGGGCCGCGAGGACGAAGCTGGACAGGGTCATCTTGTACTGATTGGCGTTGCCGGTGCCGTTGGCCAGGTCGGCCAGGTGCCGGATCCGGGCGGCGCGCTCGCTGAGCGGAGCGACCGCGGCCAGCGCCGCTTCCAGCCGGGGCTGGAGTGAGGCGATCTGCCCGGCGCGGTGCTGGGCGGTGCCGTGGGAGTTGTTGGCTTCGTCGTGGGCTTGCTGACCGGCCTCGACCGCCGCCGCGGTTTCCGCAACTGGCGCGGGCGGGTCGAGCGGCACGTCGAGATCGGGGTCAGCAAGCAGGTCGGCGACCGCGGCCGCCTGGATCAGCGCCTCGGCCAGCCGGGTCGCGGCACCGATCGCGGTCTCGAGGTCCTGGTCGTGGCCGAGCTGAGCGGCCAGCTCGGCGCGGCGGTCCGCGGCCCGGGCGTCGGCGGCGTGCGCGTCGGCAAGTGCCGCGGAGCGCTGCTCGGTCAGCTCGGCGAGCCTGGTCCGCTGGCGGGCGATAGCCTCATCCAAGTCGTCCAGTTCGCGTTGCCAGGCTGCCAGCTCAGCGGCTGTGTCGCGCAGCCGGGCGGCCTCGGTCTCCAGTTGGTCCGCGGCGAGCTGGGCCGCGGCGGCGCTGTCGGTCAGGGTAGCCGCGTCACCGGTTTCCGCTGTCCCGCTGCCGTCCGCCAGGGCAACCGGAAGCGCGAAGCCGGCGCCAGCGAGGCGCTGCGCGAGGTCACCGAGCAAGGCGTCGATGGCGGCTACCTCCGCACCGGCCTGCTCCGCCGCGAGCGCCGCGTCGCTTGCGAGTGCGAACGCGGCATCCTCCTCGTCCCGGCTGACTGGCGGGAAGGACTCGGCGTCAACGGGGTCCGGATGGTCGATCGACCCGCAGACCGGACAAGGGCTGCCATCGGTCATCTGGGCGGCCAGCTCGGCGCGCATGCCGTCAATACGCGCGGTGCGGACGCGCAGTGCCTCGGTCTGGGCCGCGAGCGACTTCTCGCGCACGGTCAGGTGCGCCTCGTACAGCCTGCCGCGCTTCGCGTGCTCTCTCAGCAGTGCGGCGCAGTCACCAGCGACCCGGTGAGCGGTGTCCGCATCGGCCTGGGCGGCGGGCAGGGCCGCGGCGGCCTGGCTGGCCAGGCCGCGGGCCCGCTCCACCTTGGGCCGCTCTTCCCGGCGCCGCTGGGCTTCCGATTCGCCGCGGTCAAGCTCAGCCGACAGCGCGTCGGCGCGGATGCGGGCGCTCGCGGCTGTTTCGTCCTCGGCGGCTGCCTGCCGGACGACGGCGCGCAGCGCCTCGAGTAGCCCCGCCCGTGACTGCTGCTGCCGGCCAGCGGCGCTCAGCGCGGCGGCAGCCGGGCCCAGCCGCCCGACCTCCGGTTCGGCCGCCTGGAGTTCTGCCTGCCTTGTCAGGGCATCACGACGGCGGCGCTGGCGGTCAGCCAGCTGCCCTGCCGCAGTCCTGCTGGCGAGCGCCCGGTCGAGGTCATCCCGGCGGAGCACGACAAGGCGGGCCGCCGTGTCGCGCTCGGCCAGGGCACAGGCGGCGAGGGCGGCCGTCCACGTCGCCGGGTCGGAGGCTGCCGTTGGGTCGAGTGCCGCCGCTGGATCGTGAGCCTGCCCGGGAGCGGGTGCCTGGCCGGGGACGGGGACGCCGGCCGCCTGGGCGACCTGCGCCACGAGCTGGGCGATCGTGCCTTCCGCGGCCGCCACCTCCTTGTCGGTGGCGCGGCGGCGGTCGGCCAGCCAGTCCTCCGCCCGGCTGAAGCGGTCGGTGCCGAAAAGCTTCTGCAGCAGCGCTTCCTTGTCCTTCGCGTCGGCCCGCAGGAACCGGGCGAACTCGCCCTGGGGCAGCAGGACCACCTGGAAGAACTGGGCGGCGGACATGCCCATCAGGTTCTCGATCTCGGCGTCGACCTCACCGGTCCTGGTCGACTTCGATTCCCAGGTGCCGGAGATGGACAGCTCGGCCAGCCGAACGGATGCGGGCTCCGCGGTGACGCCTACGCCAGACTTCTTCGGCCGCAGCTGTTCCGGCTTGCGGGTGACACGCAGCCGCCGGCCGCCGATCGTCGCCTCGAGCTCCACCTCGGTCGAGGTGCCCGGCGACGCGTGATCGGAGCGCAGCCGCCGGGCGGTGCCGCGCGCGCCGGGGACCCGGCCGTACAGGGCGAACGCGATCGCGTCGAGCAGCGTCGTCTTGCCGGCCCCGGTCTCGCCGTGCAGCAGGAACAGGCCGTCCAGGTCGTCAAAGGTGACCTGCTCGGATCCGGCGAACGCGCCGAACGCGGTCACCCGGAGCCGGTGCGGGCGCATCAGCGCTCGCCCGGCTGCCCGGCCGGCTGGTCGGCGGACTGCCCGGCGGCGGCGAACGCCGCCGCCAGCAGGTCGCGCTCGGTCCCGGTGGCATCGGTGCTGCGCACGTGGCGGACGAACTCGGCCGCCACGGTGAGATCGTCCCGGCCGCGAACTTTCTGCCGGTAGCTGCGCGGGTCGGCCGTAACGCCGGCCGGCCGGAACTCGAGGGTGAGGATGTGCGGGAACCGGGCGCGGAGCCGGTCCATCGCCCCTTCCGGGCGTGCGGTGTCGGTGAGGGTGACCGCGAGGAAGTCGTCCTCGCGGGCGTCATGCTCCCGGGAGGCGAGCAGGTCGTCGATGCGGCCGGACAGGGCGGCGAGCCGCCGGTAGACCGGGGCGGGCACCCAGTCCGCACTGGCGGTGCCGTCGGCGGCGACGTCGACGAGCCAGCTGCCCTTTTGCTGATCCTTCTCGGAGAACGAGTAAGGCAGCGGTGAACCCGAGTAGCGCAAGTGCGGGGCGAGGGTCCGCCGACCGTGCAGGTGCCCAAGCGCGGCGTAGCTGAACCCGTCGAAGAGGCTCGCCGGGACGTAGCCGATGCCGCCGACCGAGATGTCCCGCTCGGACGCGCTCCGGTGCCGCTCCGCGTCCTGCTGCCGCTCGGAGTCCGAGGCACCCCCGGCCACCCAGGCGTGTGCGAGCACGATCGAGCGCGGGACCCGCCGCGCCGCCGCGTCGGCGCGGACGCGGGTCAGCGCGTCCCGCAGGACCGTCTGGTGCGTGCGCTTGTCGCCGTTGGCCTCATTCAGCGCGCTCTCGGCGGCGGCCGTGGTCTCGGCGCCCCTGACGGTCTCGATGTCCCCCGTAGTCTCGGCGGCTGCCTTGTTCCCGCCCCGCTGACCGAGGTCAGCCGGGCCGAGGCCGAGGGCCGGCTCCAGGTAGGGGACGCCGTAGACGGCGATCTCGCCGTGGGCATCGGCCAGCAGGACCGGGTCCGCGAGTCCGGCAGGCCTGGTGCGCAGGTGCACCCCGGAGGCATCGACCAGCGTGGCGTTGACGCCGAGCCTGCGGGCGGAGTCATGGTTGCCGCTGATCAGGATCACCCGGGCGCCGGCCGCCCGCAGCCGGGCGAGCGCGTCCTCGTACAGCGCCACGGAATCCACCGGCGGGATCGCCCGGTCATAGATGTCGCCGGCGACGAGTACCGCGTCGACCCGCGCTGACCGCACCGTCTCGACGAGGTGGTCGAGGAAGCTGGACTGTGCCTCCCGCAGGTCGGCCCGGTGCAGCGACCGTCCGAGATGCCAGTCCGAGGTGTGCAGGAAGCGCATGGCAAGGACCGTAGCGAACCCCGCTGACATTCGGACCTGCTTCACTGCGACCGCGATGGCGGGCAGACTGGCAAAGGGGCGACGGGCAGACCGGCGAGAGGGCGGCGGGCGGACCGGCAAACGGGCGGCGGGCAGACCGGGCAGCGGGCGGCGGACGGATTGGCGAGAGGCCGGGCGGTGTCAGGAAAATCGTTAGCTCGGGAAATGAAATATGTTTCTGCGGTGTTACTGGACTTTGGCTCGCAGTGTGACCGGCCGGCGTGGGTCACACGCAAAAACGTAACGAGTGCGATGCGGAGTGGCATTGAGGAACAGAGCTAGCGGCACGCGTCCGTCCAACGAGGCGCGCTGGCTGCGCAGGCTTGCCGGGTACTGCTGGCGGTTCAAGCGCGATGTGAGCATCGCGCTCTTCGGTGCTGGGCTCTACACGGCGGCGACGCTCTGCATCCCACTGCTGCAGCGCGACGTCATCGACAACGTCATCGTCGTGGACAAGGTGTCGGTCTGGCCGCTGGCCATCGGGCTGCTGATCGCCGCCGCGGCCAACTTCGTTGGCATCTACCTGCGGCGCTACCGGGGCGGCAAGATGGCCCTGGACGTGCAGCACGCCATGCGTACCGAGGTGTTCGAGTCGCTGTCCAAGCTGGACGGGGCGCGGCAGGACGAGATCCACACCGGGCAGCTGGTCGGCCGGTCCATCTCCGACATCAACATGGTGCAGGGACTGCTGCAGTGGGTGCCGCTGATTCTCGGCTCGCTGCTGCTGTTCGTCTTCTCCCTCGTCATCATGGTGATCCTCTCTCCGCTGCTGTCGCTCGTCGCGTTCGCGGTGGCGCCCGCGCTGTGGCTGATCGCCACCGCCTCGCGCAAGAAGCTGTTCCCCGCGTCCTGGCACGCACAGCAGGTCGTGGGCGACGTCGCCGGGATCGTCGATGAGACCGTGGGCGGCGTCCGCGTGGTCAAGGGGTTCGGCCAGGAAGAGCAGGAAATGGGGCGGATGGAGGCCACCAGCGAGGAGCTCTTCGGCTCCCGGCTGCGGATGATCCGGCTGACCGCACGGTACAACCCCGCGCTCACCGGCATCCCCTCGCTGGGCCTCGTCGGCGTGCTGCTGCTCGGCGGCTGGCTGGCCATCCAAGGCAGCATCAGCCTGGGCACGTTCCTCGCCTTCTCCGCCTACCTGGCCCAGCTCACCGGGCCGGTGCGGATCCTCACCAGCCTGGTCACCATCGGCCAAGAGTCCCGCGCCAGCGTCATCCGGGTCTTCGAGGTCATCGACTCCAAGCCGGTCATCACCGACAAGCCGGACGCGGTCAAGCTGCCCGCGGACGCCAACGGGATCCAGTTCGAGGACGTGCAGTTCGGCTACGTGCCGTCCCAGCCGGTGCTGCGGGGGCTCTCCCTGGAGGTACGGCCGGGGGAGACCGTCGCCGTCATCGGGCCGTCCGGCTCGGGTAAGTCCACCCTCAGCCTGCTGCTGCCCCGCTTCTACGACGTGCGCGGCGGCGCGGTGAAGGTCGGCGGCTACGACGTGCGCGACGTCACCGAGCAGTCGCTGCGCTCCACCATCGGCATGGTGATGGAGGACTCCTTCCTGTTCTCCGACTCGGTGAAGGCCAACATCGCCTACGGCCGCCCGGACGCCACCGACGAGCAGGTCATCGCGGCGGCCAAGGCCGCCGAGGCGGACGAGTTCATCCGCGAGCTGCCTAACGCCTACGAGACGGTGGTCGGGGAGCAGGGCCTCACCCTGTCCGGCGGGCAGCGGCAGCGGGTGGCCCTCGCCCGGGCGCTCATCACCAACCCCCGGCTGCTGCTGCTCGACGACGCCACCTCGGCGGTCGACCCGCGGATCGAGGCGGAGATTCACGCTACGCTGCACCGGGTCATGGCCGGGCGGACCACGCTGCTCATCGCGCACCGCAAGTCCACGCTCAACCTGGCCGACCGGATCGCGGTGATGTCCGCCGACGGGCGGCTGGCCGACATCGGCACCGACGCGGAGCTGACCGAGCGCTGCGAGCTGTACCGGATCCTGATCACCGGACCCGGCGGATCCGCCGCGGACAGCGACGAGCTGTTCGAGGACGTCCCGCTGGCCGGGGCCCAGGGGCCGGTCAACGAGCAGAGCCTGGCCGACGAACGGCCCATCAACGAGAAGGGGCTGCCCAGCGGGCAGCCCGGGCCGACCAGGGCAAGCCGGACTCGTTCGGCAGCACTGGTTTCCGATGTAGCGGCCAAGCGGGCGCTGAGCGCTCCCTCGGCCATCGGGCGCGGCAACACTGCCAACCGGACATCGGGCGGGCGGGCCGGGCGGGCCGGGGCCAGCCACATGGACGGCATGATCGGCTCCGTGCCGCCCAGCCCCGAGCTGCTGGCCAAGGTGGACGCGCTGCCGCCGCTCAAGGACAAGCCAAAGGTGGACATCGCGCGGGCGCGGGCCGCGGACACCAACTTCACGCTGCGCAAACTGCTGAAGCCGATCGCGATCGCCCTCATCGCCGGCCTGGTGCTGGACGGGCTCGACGCCGCGGCCAACCTGGCGCTGCCCGCGCTGGTGCGCGGTGGGATCGACTCGGGCGTGCAGGCGAAGGCGTTCCACGTGATCGTGCTGCTGGCGCTGGCCGGGCTGGCCATCGTCTTCGGCGACTGGCTGGTCAACATCGCCGAGACGATGATCGTCGGGCGCAACGGCGAGCGGCTGCTGTTCACGCTGCGGGTGAAGATCTTCTCGCAGCTGCAGCGGCTCGGCCTCGACTTCTACGAGCGGGAGATGTCCGGGCGCATCATGACCCGAATGACCTCCGACGTGGACGCGCTTTCCTCGTTCCTGCAGACCGGGCTGGTCACCATGGTGTCCTCGGGGCTTACCTTCGTCGGGGTGCTCGTGGTCATGCTGGTGATAAACGTCCA
>Ga0302314_10009759_pt1 | contig 16936 bp, 17 predicted proteins | sample III_Palsa_N2_3_FD_200533 | JGI IMG/M metagenome (GOLD analysis project Ga0302314, IMG submission 200533) | Peat permafrost microbial communities from Stordalen Mire near Abisko, Sweden - III_Palsa_N2_3 | ecosystem: Environmental > Terrestrial > Soil > Palsa > Peat permafrost | place: Sweden...
GCCCTAAACGCTCGTCTGGCTGCGGCAGACATTCAGATGCGTCGAATGAGTGCGAGCGTTCTGCTCGTCAAGGCGCTTGGCGGCGGCTGGGGGGATGGGCCACTGCCACGGTGAGCAACGCCAGCCCTATGGGAGCGACTAGGGCATAAAGCCCCCAGAGCACTTCTCCCGCCGCTCCCACTGCGGATCCGATGGTAAACCCCAAGATCGCCGGAAGCAGTTCTATCATGCGGGTGCGCGCGACCCTAGTTCTCTCACCACCCGAAACCCAATCTGCCAGAGCCAGCGTGAAATGAGCGATGTTTGTCGTCATAACCGCGGTCGAGGGGGCACCGGTCAACGAGATCTGGACGAGCGCCGTTTGCACTGCCATAGCAGCAACACCCAGCATGCCCGCAGTAACCCCCTGCAACGCGTTTGCTGCGGGTGGCGCTGCGTTGCCGAGCGCCAGAAACCCAACCAGTAGCAACATTTGCAATGCCAACAGAGGACGCAAGGTCGGCTTGTTATTCCGCGCGAGCCTGAGTGCGATCAAGCGCGTCAGGAACATTATGACGATGTAAACTGGCACGGACAGCATGCTCGCGAGAATGTCGACGTCACCGGCGATGAGGTGTGCTGCCAGCATGACCAGATTCCCGGTGATGTGAGCCGTAAATAATCCGTTTAGCCCAAGGAATCCGATGACGTCGGTCGACCCGGCGATCACGCTCAGTATCAACACCAAGGTCGTGACCGTAACAGCGTGTGCATTTTGGGCCCCCTCGGCCCCGCCAGCGGGTAGCATCGTGTTGTGGCTGGCGGGGCGTGGGCGGTGATCAGCTTCCGCCGACACCGCGGCCGACCATTTTTTCCGGGGCTACAATCGCATCGAAGTGCTCGCCGTCAATTGCGCCAGACGCGATGGCCGCCTGTCGCAGCGTGAGGTCGTGGTCGTTCGCTGCGTGCGCGATTGCCGACGCTTTGTCGTATCCAATGACTGGGCTCAAGGCCGTCACCAGCATCAGCGAGCGCCCAACCATCTCATCGATGTGCTTTCTATTGAGGCGTGTGCCTTCGACTGAGAATTGCCGCAGCTTGTTGCAGGCGTCGCCCAAGATGGTCGCCGAATGCAGGAAATTATTTATGACGATGGGGCGCATCGCATTGAGCTCGAAGTTTCCCTGGCTGCCTGCGAAAGCCACCGCGCTGTCCTCAGCGATAACTTGAATGCAGACCATTACCATGGCCTCCTGTTGGGTTGGATTCACCTTTCCCGGCATGATCGAGGATCCAGGTTCGTTTTCCGGCAAAAGGAGTTCTCCGAGCCCACAGCGCGGTCCTGACGCCAGCCAGCGCATGTCATTGGCGATTTTCATCAAAGCCACCGCCAATCCCCGGACCGCCGCCATTGAAGCCACCATCGCATCGAGCGACCCCTGGGCGGCGAATTTGTTGGGTGCGGTGACGAACGGGTAGCCCGTGAATGCTGCAATGGTCGCGGCAATCTCGCGGCCGAAATTCGGCGGTGCATTGAGACCGGTGCCGACGGCCGTGCCGCCGGCCGCTAGCTCGAAGAGTCCCGCCTCGGAAGCGCGGATACGCCCCATTGAGTCCCTGATCTGGCGTGCCCATCCCGACCATTCCTGGCCGACAGTCAACGGGACGGCATCCATAAGATGCGTCCGTCCAGTCTTCACCACGTTCGTCCATTCGTCGGCCTTGCGTTCAATAGCCTGCGCAAGAGCTTCGGCGCGCGGCAAAAGATGCCGATCCAGTGCGATGACCCCGGCAATGTGCATGGCAGTCGGGAACGTGTCGTTGGACGATTGGCCCATGTTCACGTCATCATTCGGGTGCACAGGGATCTTGCTCCCTATCGCCCCTCCCAGCAGTTGGTTGACGCGATTAGAGAGCACTTCGTTCACGTTCATGTTCGACTGCGTGCCGGAGCCGGTCTGCCACACATAGAGGGGAAAACTGTCGTCGAGTTTCCCGTCAATCACCTCGTCGGCGGCCCGCGCAATGGCGTCGGCCTTCCAGTTCTCCAGCCTCCCGGCCGCCGCATTCACTGCCGCGGCGGCTTTCTTCACATACCCATACGCGTGGTAAACCTGCTTTGGCATTCGATCGTCACCGATCGAGAAATGGATCAAACTGCGTTGCGTCTGCGCGCCCCAATAACGATCGGCCGGGACTTCAATCTCGCCCATAGAGTCGCTTTCGTGCCGGGTTCCGCTTGCATGGATCCCGATAGGGACATCTTGAATGGCGTGTATTTGCGATAGCATTTGAGTCTGGTTCATGGCGTGACCTCAGTTTGACCGGTATTGTGGTTTGTACAGCTGACCTTCGATCCATGCTCGGATGTCGCGGGGTCGCTCCACCTGCGCGAGACCTTTGTCAAACATGAACTCAGCTACCCGCGTCGCGGTGGTCAACTCGGTTTCAAGGATGTTGGCTTGGCTCGGGAAGAGCATGCCTTTCTCCCGTAGGTCAGTACCAACCTGGTCCGCGCTCGCTTGTGCGGCTACAATAAAACACTCATCAGTAATCCGCCGCGGACGAGTCACGTAGGTTGCGAGACCCACCGCGGGGAATATGTAGAAGTTGTTGGCTTGACCCGGATGGAAGGTCTGGCCGTTCAGCGTCACGTCAGGAAACTGAACGCCGGCCGCAAACAGTGCTTTGCCATTCGACCAGCGATACGCTTGTTCGGCCGTGCACTCGGCTTTATTGGTTGGATTTGAGAGAGCGAAAATGATAGGACGTTCGTTGAGGCGACTCATGGCCTCGATGACCCCTTGGGTGAAGGCGCCGCCCTTGGTGCTTACACCGATGAGCACGGTTGGCTTGATGGTCTGGATTGCGTGGATCAGGTCTTTGGTGGGGATCGTGTCGTGCGCGTAGATCTTCTGATCCGGCGACAGATCGGCGCGGGTGGACTCAAGTAGTCCATCGATGTCGAACATCGAAATTCGGTCGCGCGCCGCGTCGAGCGACAGGCCTTTTTGCTGCATGGCACTGGCGATTAAGGTCGCAATGCCGATGCCAGCGGATCCCGCGCCAAGGAAGAGAACTTTTTGCTCAATTAGCGGTTTGTCGATAATTTGAAGCGCCGTCGTCAGCCCAGCGAGCGATACGCTTGCGGTGCCCTGGATGTCGTCGTTATAACAAAGCACCTTATCGTGATATTGCTTCAGCAGGCGAATGGCGTCGGTGCCTTTCCAATCCTCGAAGTGGATGCAACAGTCAGGAAAGACCTCTTGAACCGCCTGGATGAATTCCTCCGTAAGGGCATCCAGATCCTCTGTTGAAGGCGGTGCTTCGCGCAATCCGAGATACAAGGGGTCGGCACGTAGCGACGCATTGGTCGTACCGATGTCGAGCAGAACGGGCAGCATGCACTCCGGCGGCACCGCGGCGCAGGCGGTGTAAAGCTGGAGTTTGCCGATCGGAATGCCCATTCCGTTGGCTCCAATGTCGCCCAGCCCGAGGATGCGTCCTCCGGTAGACACGCAAATGAACCTGACATCACGCGTCGGCCAATTGCGGAGCACATCAGCAATGCGGCCCGTCATCTCGCGGTTGATATACATTCCACGAGCGCGGCGGTAAATATGACCGAAATTAAGGCAGGCATCTGCGACCGTAGGATCGTAGACAATCGGCATGAATCTTGCGGGATCTGCCATAAGCGTGCGAAAAAACAACGTCTCGTTGCGATCGGCGAGGCCAACCAGGTAGATATATCGCTCGAGATCAGTAGGCTTTGCCTCGAGGTGCTGCATTACGCGCTCTACCTGCCGATCCAGGCCTTCGACAGAGGAGGGTAGCAATCCCTCAAGTCCGTGCCGGTGTCGTTCCGCGGCACTAAAGGCGGTACCCTTATTGAGAACGGGGTCGTCGAGCAACGATTGGCCGCGAAGTTCCTGCGAGGGAGGAATTGCGGTCGTTCGCGTGTGTTTTCGTTTGGTCTGGGTCATTGGCAGATCTCCTAAGTTGTTTCACTGACAATGGTTACGCGCGGCGGTCGGCGATGGATTGAACATCTCTTCATGCGTTGCACATTGCCGCTTTACGTTAGGGAGTGGGATAAAAGCGCCGTGCGCGGCCAAAGCCCTGCTTGCCAACAAGACTCGCGGTCGCCTTCTGCGCGCGCATCGCAAGCAACCACGGTGTCTCTCGAACTTCGCACCAAAGTGGGCTGGCTGGAGGTCCGAGTATTTGGCCTTGTGGTGTCGCCGGAAGAGGCCCTCTAGAAAGATAGGGAATACCTTTGAATGTTGGCATGTGTCGCTCCGCTGATCGAGTTTCTGCGCAGCTTCCTCCTCATCGCGCGCGAGTTCTTGGATCTAAGCGGCGTCACTGTGTTTTGCTGCCTCCTCGTGGGTCGGCAAATGCCACCTAAACGGGGTATCTAACGGAAACCTGTGATGGGAGTCGGCCGTGACTAGCACTACCCTTCGATTGCTTTTTAAACTATCGAGGACCTCAACATGCCGACTCCAGAAAAAATATTGTTTACCGCCATGGTCCACACGACGGGGGGGCGCGAAGGCGCATCTCGCAGCTCGGATGGAAGACTGAATATCAAGCTGTCTTCTCCCGGATCGACGGGAGCTGGTACCAATCCGGAGCAGCTGTTCGCGGCCGGCTGGTCGGCGTGTTTCGAAGGAGCGATGGGAATCGCGGCAAGGAAATTGAAGATCTCACTCCCTGCAGATCTTGCCATAGATGCTGAGGTTGACCTCTGTCTCAACGACGGCGCCTACTTTCTTCAAGCCCGTCTCAACGTGAGCCTGCCTGGCGTTAACCGCGACGTCGCTCAGTCGTTGATCGATGCGGCGCACCAGACGTGTCCCTATTCCAAGGCGATTCGCGGCAACGTCGACGTCGTCATTACCCTGGTTTGAACCTGCATCCCTGTCTATTGCGGGCCTCGTAATGGGGTCCGCAATTCCATTTATGTATGTTTTCAGCTTCCACGAGGTGTCGGGCTTCACGGTGCATATCTAACGGAAACACGTGATTGGCGAACATCACATCGGTGGGTAAGGTTGCTCGCAGCGGCAAACTCACATCAATCCAGCGACCGAACCCGGCGAGAGACGAGCAATGACACCTAATCCTGCAGGAGATCCAGCCCGGAATCCCGTGGTCACCACAGGCGGCATCAACCTGCCGATCGTCAAGTGGTGGACGCGCCGAAGACGGGTACTTCGGTTCTTGCTCGGCGCGTTCGTCGTCGGCGGAGCCGCTGCTATCACCCCCGGGGCAGGTGACAAGATGGCCGCGTATTCTGCGGAAGCGCCTGCGCTTTCCCCGCCGCTTCGTTCGCTCCTCGGAGCGCGGCAGTGGCTGAATGGGGAACCGCTGCGGCCCAAGGACGTTCAGGGCAAGGTGGTGCTGGTTAATTTTTGGACATTTTCCTGCATTAACTGCTTGCGAGTGCTGCCCTACGTTCGCGCCTGGGCCGATAGATACAAAGATCGAGGTCTGGTGGTGGTCGGCGTACAAACACCAGAGTTTGCATTCGAGAAAGACGGCCAAAACATCGCAAAGGCGGCAGCGGATCTAGGTGTTCACTACCCCATTGCGATCGACAACGATTTCGCGGTCTGGCGCGCATTCGAGAACGAAACGTGGCCCGCGCTTTACTTCATCGGGGCCGACGGCCGAATCCGCCGGCGGGTCCTGGGTGAAGGGCACTATGACGAATCCGAGCGATTAATCCAACAGCTCTTGACCGAAGCCGATGGAACGAAGGTTGCCGGTGGAGCAACGTCGGTCGACGGTCCCGGGCCCGAGGCGCCACCTGATATACGGGACCTATACTCTCCGGAGACCTATGTCGGCTATGCGGAATTTAAGAACTTCGCGTTGCCCGGCTATGTCAGCGAGAACTCGCCGCGACTCTATCGATCTGTAATCTCGCTCCCAGTCAATCATTGGGCATTGGCAGGCGTGTGGACAATCGCAAGTGAGTTCGCCGCGCTCAACGAGACACCCGGCAGCATCACCTACCGGTTTCACGCGCGTGATCTGCACCTCGTGTTGGCCAGTGCTGTCCAAGGGCATGCCATTCGCTTTCGGGTCAAGATCGATGGTGCCCCGCCTGGAGAAAACCACGGTTCCGACGTGGATTCGGCGGGATGGGGCAGCGTCAACGAAGATCGCCTCTACCAGCTGATCCGGCAGACCGGCCCTATCGTCGACCGCACCTTTGAGATCGAGTTCCTCGAGCCGGGTGTGCGCGCCTACGTATTCACGTTCGGATAGAGATGAGTCGTTTGCAAATCGCACCAACAGTTCCACTTCAAATCAGGAGAATTACCGATGAGTATCAACGATGAATGCAGCCGCCCGCGCCGTTCCTTTCTGGGCAATGCCGCCTTGACGATGGCGGCGGCCCAGCTCGGAATGATTGGCACCGCAGACGCACAATCGGGCAGGGGAAAGAGGGGCAACGCGCCGGCTATAAAGCCGGGTACGAACTCAACTTTCAGGGCACTCAAGCAGATCAACGCCGGCCTGCTGAATGTTGGGTACGCCGAAGACGGTCCTGCCGACGGTCCGGCTGTCGTCCTGTTGCACGGTTGGCCATACGACATACACAGCTTTGTTGACGTTGCGCCCATATTAGCGTCCAAAGGCTACCGGGTCATCGTTCCATATCTTCGGGGCTACGGCACCACGAGTTTTCTCTCTAGCGCATCCATGCGCAACGCCCAGCAATCGGCAGTCGCCCTCGACATGATCGCTCTCATGGACGCGCTCAAGATCCAGAAAGCCATCTTCGCCGGCTTTGACTGGGGCGCGCGCACAGCCGACATCATGGCCGTGCTCTGGCCGGAACGCTGCAAGGCAATTGTCTCCGTCGGCGGCTATTTTGTCGGGAGCCCCGCAGCCAATGCGGTACCGTACCCGCCCGCGCCGACGCTCGCGTTTTGGTATCAGTACTACTTTGCGACGGAAATCGGAGAGGCCGGCTACCGGAAATATCTGCACGACTTTACGAAGCTCATCTGGCAGAACTCATCGCCGAAATGGAACTTCGATGACGCGACATTCGGGCGCTCAGCAGCGTCGTTCAACAATCCGGACCACGTCGCCATCACGATCCATAACTACCGCTGGCGAATCGGCCTAGCTGACGGCGAGCGGAAATATGACGATCTAGAAAAGCGCCTGGCCGCGCTTCCGGTCATCTCGGTGCCTGCAATCACCATGGAAGGCGACGCCAACGGTGCAATTCACGCGCCCAGCGCGGCGTATCGCGATAAGTTCTCGGGAAAGTATGAGTACCGCCTCATCACCGGAGGCATCGGTCACAATTTGCCCCAGGAAGCTCCGCAGGCGTTTGCCCAAGCGGTCATTGATGTCGACGGCTAGGGATTAATTTGGAAAGAAAGCAGCTCTGCGGGTTGGTGGGCCCGCAGGGCTCCTGTTGTTTTGAGATGTGAACCATGTCCCGGGGAAGTTGGTCTGCTAGGTTTTGCGTTCGCCGCGGCAACCTGCATTCTTGCATCGACTTCCTCACTGCGGCCGGCGCCTTCGCCGAAACTTCTGTCGGCTTTGGCGTTAAGAATCCCGCTACCGCCGGTTGAGAATTCATCGCTCTAACGCTCCCAGCAGCATTGGAAGAGCTGCGAGACGTTTTCGGCAATTTTACGGCAATCAATGTCTATCGAGTTAGGACTCCGCTGTTCCCCTACGGTCCGCTTGCGGGCGGGGAAGAGTGGAAGGACATCCCAATGCCGAAGCGGCCGCGCGCTGTCTCTCTGACGGCCGCGGATACCTCGCTTCCGCTCACGAAGGATTTAAGGCAATACGCCACAACCGGCGATCGGGTGACGGACGCTTCATCGGCGGGAAGCTCGCCGACGAGGCAGAGCGAAGAAGGCCTCCCCTGTCAACCAAGCGTACGAGGAGACTAGCACTCGTCTTCACGCGCTCCGTGCCTGAACGCGTCAGGCCTAACGCGGGCCACGCGTCCGCTGTAGGGGGAACCGTTACCGCTGCACGCAGACATCGTTCCGGCGATACGCCCCGGGCGGAACTCCTACCAATTCCTGGAAGCGGCGTGAAAAATGGCTCTGATCCGAGAAGCCGATGGTCAGCGCGATTTCCGTCAGAGGTAGGTCGGTCGCAGCGAGCAGCTCGCGTGCTCTAGTCACGCGGCATTGAACCACATAGCGGTGGGGTGTCAAACCGACGGTTTTATGAAATGAGCGGGTGAAGTGCGACGAGGACATTCGGACTAATGCGGCGAGTTCGTCGATATCGAGCGCCGAACCGAGGTTTGCGTGGATATAGTCATTGATTCGCTTCAAGGCCCATCGCGATATGCCTCCGTGCTCTTCGCCTTCGGGCGCCAAGAGCAATAGTCGACTCAAGCTGTTCAAGCGCGGCCTCGCATGGAGCATCGCGCAGCCATCATGATCGGGCCCCACGACGCTAACCAGCGGCGGCGTAACGAGGGCCATCCACGTGTCACCGCTGACCGGTTCGCGAAGAATGAGTGAGGCATCCCCATATCCCCGCCGTCGAAGCAGTGGGGAGTTGGAAATAAAATACGTGGAAAATGGGACGTGTGCTTCGGGCGTCCGACCCTTGTGTTTCAGGAATTGTCTCGTCTTGTGGTCAAAACACAGGACACGTTGATCTCTATCGACGGCAAAGATCATGTAGGCGTGAGGAGTATCGCGGCGCAGCACCGCGACCACCCATTGTCGGCGATAGGCCAGGCGAAGCCATCGTTCTGCAATGGCGTGTGAGGCGGACTCAATCAGCGCACGAAGCAGCGTCTCGGCCGATTCGGACCGGTGCGCGCGGTCATACGTGACTTCCAGAGACGCTAAAAGACTGCCGTCGACATCAAAAATGGGGGCGGAGAGGGAATGCGTGGATCGCTGCACAAAACCGCCGGTACCGTCACTTGCCGCGTCGAGTGGCAGTACGACTCCATCGACTCCGTGCATGGTAGCCACGCACCGCTGCGCGCGTAAGATATCAGTGAGACGTGTAATGTCCTCGTGAGCGCTCAAGAATAATTGCTCGGTCGCCGAACCGGCGTCGCCGATTCTTGCTTCTTTTGCAGGCGCCGAGTAGTCCGCCGTTTTACAAATGGCGAAGCCGCCGCGGAGGTGATCTGGGGCGCGGCCGCTGTGAGACGCGGACCTGCCGGCGGCATCGCGCAGGGATTGTATGGGTGGTACCTGAGCAGTGGTTTGGCGAGATGAATCCCGGAACGTGGAAATTGTTAGGTTGCAGTCTAGGGATTCATCGAGTACAGAGTTTCCTTGGTCGATTGTCATGAGTACAGGCCCTTTGGTGAATGAATCATGACCACGACCATAGGCCTTCTCGGCGTGCCGGTAACTCAAGGATTTATATTAGATTCGACGACCTAAGCTTCGATAGAGATAACTCGATAATTTCCTGCCGCGCGCGCCTAACGTAAAAGCACTATGGAATTCACCGCGCGCAGCCTATCGCGGAGTAGATAACTGCCGAGTTGCAACAATTGGTGATGGCGGCAGGTTCGGTATCGCTATGCTCAGCATTCTGCGGGAATGCCGATGTTGGGAGCATGCGTTTCGAAAAGATCAATGGGCCGACGAAAGCCTTGTGCCGCGACGCCGGAGTGCTGCGCGTCGGAGATGTTCCGATGCGCCGCACCCATGCCAGCCCGGTGGCTTTGGCCCGCTATCGCCACAAGTTTGATTTGGCCAGGTCGATAACCTCGTCGGCTTGACCGTTGAGCACGGCGCGCAGCATGTACAACGAGAAGCCTTTGGCCATCTCGACAGTGACTGCCGGTGGCATGGCGAGTTCGGAGCGGTTCACGACCGCGTCGACCAGTACAGGACCGTCATGCTCCAGGGCCGCGACTATCCCGTCCTTGATTTGGCTCGGATGCTCGATCCGAATTCCCCGCATCCCGATCGTTTCGGCCATTGCGGCAAAATTCGGGTTCTTGAGATCCGTCCCGCTGGGCAGGAACCCAGACGCCTTTTGTTCGAGTTCGATGAAGCCAAGCGCACCATTGTTGAACACGACCACCTTTATCGGCAGGCCGACCTGGACGAGGGTCAACAAATCGCCCATCAGCATGGTGAATCCTCCGTCTCCAGACAGAGATATCACCTGCCGTTTGGGAAATGCCTTCTGCGCCCCGATGGAATGGGCCATGGCATTGGCCATCGATCCGTGCCAGAACGAGCCTACTAGGCGCCGCTTGCCATTCATTGCCAAGTAGCGGGCGGCCCAGACCGTCGGTGATCCGACGTCGCAGGTGAAGATCGCATCTTCGTCCGCGCAATCGCTGAGCGCCTTGGCGATTTGCTGCGGATGAATCCGTTTCGAGGTCGATTTGACCTCGGCGAGGTCATCCAGAGATTTACGCGACTTGACGTAATGTGCACGGGCCTGAGCGAGGTGCGAATCATCGGTCTTTTGCTGAAGTAGTGGCATCAACGCGCGAATGGTTGTGCGCACGTCGCCAACCACGCCTAGGTCCACGTGGGCGCGCCGGCCGATGTTCTGCGCGCGAACGTCCACCTGAGCGATGCGCACGCCCGCGCCGTGGGGATAAAACTGTCGGTAAGGAAAGTCCGTACCCAACATGAGGAGCACTTCACAGTCAAGCATCGCGTAGTAGCCAGAGGAGAAGCCGATCAGTCCGGTCATGCCGACGTCGTACGGATTCGACCACTCGACGTGTTCTTTTCCGCGCAATGCGTGAACCATGGGCGCCTTTAATTTCTCGCACAAGGCGAGCAATTGATCATGGGCATCCTCACATCCGCCGCCGCAAAACACGGTGACACGCGACCCGCTGTTCAAGAGCTCAGCCAGTTGGCGCAATTCGCGCTCCGCTGGCCCGACCTGAGGGGCCGCCGGCAGCAGGCTTTGGGCGCTGGTCACCGGAGCGTCGTCGGCCGGCATCAATGCCACGTCTCCGGGAATGGCAACCACTGACACGCCGCGATTTCCGACTGCTTCGCGGATGGCAATCTCGAGCGTGCGCGGCATTTGGTTGGGGCTGGAGATCAGTTCGCAATAGTGGCTGCACTCTTTGAACAGTGTCTGTGGATGGGTTTCTTGAAAATAGCCGCCGCCGATTTCCGCCGACGGAATCTGAGCTGCGATTCCCAGAACCGGCACGCGGGACCGGTGGGCATCGAATAGACCGTTGATCAAATGCAGGTTGCCGGGGCCGCAGCTTCCCGCGCACACGGCGAGACGGCCGGTGACATGCGCCTCCGCCGCGGCCGCGAATGCCGCCGTTTCTTCATGTCTCACATGTACCCACTCGATGTCGCCGCGGCGGCGAATGACGTCCGTGAGCCCATTGAGGCTGTCACCAACGACACCATATATGCGTTTTACGCCGGCTTTGACCAGCGTTTCGATGAATTGATCTGCGACCGTTTTCGCCATATTCGCTACTCCTTGAGGTTGCAACTGCGCCGCGCAGCTGCTTAGGTGGAATCCTGCTCGGTGGAGTGCGCGAACGCTTGCATCCATTGGCTCTATTGGATTTTTCGGTACGGCCTCGAATGACAGGGCGAGCGCAGAGATGTCCAATTTTGAAGCGGCGGTGCAATTGGACGTAGTTACGAATCCTGTAATCTGCTGCAGGCCGGAGGATCGATCGATAAACGGCAGATGATCCTCAGCTCCCGTACCCCGAACAGCCTTGCGTCCCCATCCCTTAAGAGGCTGTTCATTTGCTCCGGCTGGCCGGATTCGGCTGGTCGGAGTCTTTTTTTTCGCGTCATGCTTCTCGCGAAGTGAAAGGTTCGAACTTTCATTGTGCGTAACGAGCCGTATTCTTTTTTGACGCGGCGGTTTCGGAGCGCGATATTATTTTACCTGACGGGCTTCTCTTCATGCCTGTCCGTATGGCCGCTATTGACTCAGTGCGCGGGGCCGAATCCAGAGTCGGGCGCGGCCTATCTATCAGGTTATTCCTCGCCGAAAGCAAACTTGTCCAATCTCTCCGGTCCGCTTCAATCGGTGCAAATAACTCGCCGCTACAGTAGGAGTCGAGTCACTGAACTCCTGAGAAGCAGATTTTCATGTCGGATATGGAGATTAAAATGATCGAACGAGCGTTGTTGATTCCTTCTATTTCAATGTTCTTTTTGTTGGTTGCCGGCTGTACCACAATGGGCACGGGTTACGGCACGACGGCAGCGGGCACCAATCCTGTTCATTTTCACTGGACGAGTTCCGACGGTGTGAGCGGGACGATGTACGCGACGCTGGCCGATGGCAGCGTCTATGCCGGCACTTACTTCCAGATCACCGACAATACCACTGTCGATACGCTCGGCCCGCTCTGGGACGGCTGGGGTCCGGGGTGGGGTTTTGGAGGCTGGGACGATTGGGACACCGGATCGGACTTTGTGACTCACTATTCAGGCCGCGTCGTCGCCAATCTCGCGGATCATGAGGGCAAGCACATCCGATGCAAGTTTCAACTCGTGCACCCCTCGAATGGTATGGCCGGTGGTGGTCAGGGCGATTGTCAGTTGCCCGATGGGAAGACAATCGACACGTCGTTTCTCGGCGCTTCTTGATTCGGTGTGCCGGAGGATCGCGCGGGAGCATTAGAATGCCCCTTCTCGACATCGTGGCACCGCTCGTGGGTCTTATTTTATTCGCCGTTCTGGCCGTTGTGGACGTCTGGCGAGAGCTGTTTAGAGACCCCTTTCGGTCGACGCCAGTTGATAACGAGGATCTCGATGCCTGATGGTGTTTCCAGTGCGAGTTTCCATGTTGAGAATCGACGGTTTTTACCAATCCAAAGGACGTGTTGAGACCGGAGCGGGGGATGGGCTAAGCAAGCCCGCTCCAGCCGTCCACTTCGGCGTCTGTGGCGTTATTGGGTTTCGGATCGGTCGAGTCTGCGTCGCTCCGGAAAAATAGCGAAATAGCGAGACCTCATCCTCCGTACTGATCTCATTTATCTGGGGGCGCTGACGGGCTCGATATTCGCCGCCACATTGTTTTTAGGCGAGTTCACCGCCGCGGTGACTTCGTGGGCGACCATCAATCCGGCATCGTATTGGTTGAGAACCGCGCGAGCTTGATCGGGTGTTCCATTGAACCACGCGGCGTGATCTTCCTTGCGCAATATTGCGGGCATGCGAAATGGGTTAGTTCCCGCGTTATGCACGTGCCGCATGAGGTCGTTGCCCGGCATGGTGATGTGAACTGCACTCTCAACTGCGGTGCCGTCGGCCTTCGCCGATCGGTCCCACAAGCCGGCGAAGGCGAACAGCGATTGATCGTTTAAGTGGATGTAGTAGGGCGCCTTGCGGCCCGTGCCATCGGTGTGCCACCCATAAAAACCTAGTGCGACTTGCAGGCAACGTTGGCCGCGTTTCCAAGGACCACGGTAGGACGCGGCGGTCTCGACGGTTTCGATTCTGGCGTTGATGGTCGAATATTTCGGCGGCTCGCCTTTGGCGAAGAAGGGGATCAGGCCCCAGCGCATCGACACGCCTTGCAGGGTGCCGTCGACGGATCGAATTATCGGGACCGTTTGCGTCGGGGCGACGTTGTAGTTCGGCGGGAATGTCCATTCCTGCCGGACGATGTTGAATTCGCGCTCGATGGCCGCGCTGTCGGGGCTGACGTATCTACCGCACATTCCCGTTCCTTAGAGGCCTTGGATCGGATGATTGTAGCCCGGCTCATCCAGAGCTGTGCAATGACGTTATCGATGGGTCGGTGGGACCTGGTCATGGCGCCATGGTGCCGTCCGCGACACAAGCTGGCGATGCGGATATCTGCTGTGTTCAAGCAGATTTGAGAGCTACGGGATCTCGCGTCTCCGCCGGGGCGCCCGGCGTTGATCGCACCAGTCGAGGCCCGCCTTCGTAATTTTCCTTGCGTTCATGCATGAGAGGCAGGTTCCCCCGCTCATGAGGGCGCAATAGCAGTCGCCCCACACCAACAAGTTTCGATAGAACGCCGGCAGCACAGCGGGATCAGGAATTGATCGGTTCATGGCATCGTCCTCCAGAGTGTCCATACAACGTGAAGACGAAATACATCATGCATTGGGTATCACTCCGCTGGAGAGCAACATTTACTTGCCCCCCCCGCAAGCTGAGCTTGCTCCTGATATCCATACAGTGTTCAGCGTGCACAAATACTGTATGAAACGCCCCGCTCAGGATGGGTAGGGTCAATCGAAGATGGCGGCGAAGTACTCAGTGGCTCTTGTATCCGCGGGGCGGCAGCAGGGCGTAAGTCCGCGCCGTACATTTGCGTGCTCCGCACTTGGAGCAGCGCAGCCTTTTGATGACGGCGGCGAGATCGCAATCCCATCCCGCAAAGGCGGCGAAGGATTTGGGGTAGCACCTGCGCGTATGGCCGCATTGACAGGTAAGCAATATCTCGTATTGCCCGAAATGATCGTTTAGTTTCTCAACTTTGAGATCGCGCACCGAGATACTGTACATCCATAAGGGGTATCCACTTAGCTCCACTAAGCGGCTTCGCCCGATTCCAGGGCTGGGTAGACGACGTCCTGATAGGTCACCGGATCGGTCACCACTGCTTGCTGAAGTAGACGGTAGAACAGCATGCCGTGGGACGCCGACGCACGGCGATTAAAGCGAAAAACGAACTCGTCGAGATAGGCGTCCAAGTGCGCTGGCTGAATCGATCCGTGATGTGTACCGAGGATCCAACGCTTGAGCAGGGAGGCAACCCGATGAACGCCGGCCATCGAGAGGTGGGCGGGAATGTCGGAGCCGTACATGACATGCCGTTCGTGGGGGTAGGCGATTTCATGGAGCTTGGCGTAGCTTCCTGAGCCATCCGTTCGCACGACAGCGCCCGGTTCGACACTGTCTTGGATGAACTGCCGCACATGCTCCTTAGAGTCGCTCGGCAGTTGGCGCAGGCGAATGCGGCCAAAGCCCTTCGGCTGCAATATCTCCACCGCCACGCCGATCATAATCTTGTCGGTGCGGCTCTTGCGCCGCTGCCGCGGCAACGGGTTTTCTCGATCGGTGATGGCGATATAGGCTTCATCCACCTCCACCACACCGCGCAAACGTTCGCGCCCCGCACGCACCATGGCGCAGCGGAATCGGTGCAACATCATCCACGCGGTTTGATAACTGCCCAAGCCTAGTACACGCTGTAATCCCAGCGCGCTGACGCCTTGTTTTTGGTTCGTCAGATACCACGCCCCCGCCAGCCATACACGCAGTGGCGTGCGCGTCTTCTCAAAGATCGTGCCCGCGGTCACCGTGCTCTGATGCCGACAGTCTTTGCACATCAACCGCAGACGGCTGGCGCGATACGGCGCCGCCATGCTGCCGCAACTCGAGCATGCAAACCCGCTCGGCCAGCGCAATCGCTCCAGATACGCCGCGCACGCCTCCTCGCTCGCGAACTGATCGAGAAATTGCCCCCAGGTACGTGGATATTCGGGCTTTGCATCGGGCATCATAAGCTGTATATATTATCAGCTTAATTGGGGCTTGTGGAGCTAAGTGGATACCCCTTACATACATACAGCCGCGCGCTAAACTTGTAGATTCCCGGGATCAATGCAACACGTGCCAATTGTCTGATATGGCGGCAAAAGGGTCAGGTAGATCGCATCCGTGAGATTCTTGGCGTGACCCGAGACTCTGGAGGTATGATCCGCGAGGCGACGTAGTCGAGCTCGCGAGCGCGCTCTGGGATGGCAAATCAGTTCAGGGATGAACATCAATGGCCGAAAAGCGAATCTTGCTCATGCGCCACGCAGAGAAGCCGGAGCAATCTGACAACCCCCATTTGTCCGCTATTGGGCAAGCGCGAGCTCAAGCGCTCCCCAAACGAATCGCCGGTATCCTGAAGAGCCCCCTAGATTTCATATTCGCTGCGAAACCCTCGGCTCATAGCGTTCGACCTCTCCTGACCGTAACGCCATTGGCACACAGCGCACAATTGAAAGTTGATGACAATTTCGTTGACACGGATTATGGCGAACTCGCCAATCAATTGTCGTCCGACTCCATCTACACCGACAAGAACATCGTAGTGTGCTGGCATCACGACATGATCCCCGACTTCGCCAAAGCGCTGGGCGCCCCCGTCCCAAGTATGTTTGTAAGCAAGTGGCCGCCTACGGAATTCGATCGAATCTATAGTTTTGAATACGGAGACTTCCCGTCCCCGCGGACCACAGCCATCAATTAACGAGTTGCATCGAACAGGGAGGACTTTCTTAGATGCGTATTCCAATCAAGACGAGCGGACCGTTATCTGTCAGGGCGATTGCTGGCACGAAGGTTGTTTTAATGGCCTTTGATGTGGCCGAGGCTCAACGAACGGGGCTACATGGCTTTGCCGTCAAACGAGGCAAGAAGGGCCAGCCGGCGCAATGGCTTAAGGGCCTTAAGTACTTTCAAGCCCTCGTGCCCAATCCGAAGCGGGGGGATTTGTATTCGACTGACCAACATCCGATTCAAGGATTTGTCTGGTCTGACTACATCGCGGACCCCGGAACGACCTACAGCTTCAGCGTCGTCGCCATGTATGGCGATATACATCACTTGGAGCCGCGCTACTCCCTTGATTTCGAGGTCACGACGGAGCTTGAGATCGATAAAGGGCATGGCGTGTGGTTTAACCGCGGCGCCATCGCCAGTCACGCGCTGGCCACGCTATTTCAGAACAAGCCCGTTAACAAGGAAATGTTCAATGCAGTCTCGGACACGGGACAAATCACCGATCCTGAAGTGGCATGGCTGTCGCGAGGATTGGGCGAAGCGCTTTTTAAATTCATCAATGACTTCAAAGCGGGCGAGGCACTCAGAGTAAGCGCCTACGAATTTACCTATGAGCCGATCCTCTCCGCACTAAAGCGAGCGTTGCTACGAGGCGTCGACGTCCAGATTGTTTATCACCTGACGCCCAGCAATACCAAGGC
>Ga0302314_10009761_pt1 | contig 16935 bp, 15 predicted proteins | sample III_Palsa_N2_3_FD_200533 | JGI IMG/M metagenome (GOLD analysis project Ga0302314, IMG submission 200533) | Peat permafrost microbial communities from Stordalen Mire near Abisko, Sweden - III_Palsa_N2_3 | ecosystem: Environmental > Terrestrial > Soil > Palsa > Peat permafrost | place: Sweden...
TGCCTGATCCCCGCGTTTCGCGCCGACGATCACGCCATCACCACCATCGAAGGCCTCGCGCCCGCCGGCGATACCCACCCGATGCAGCAGGCCTTTCTCGATGCGCAGGCGTTTCAGTGCGGCTTCTGCACCGCGGGCATGATTCTGACCTGCACGTCGCTCAACCAGGCGCAGCGGCAGGATCTCGGTCATTCGCTGAAGGGCAATATCTGCCGCTGCACCGGCTACCGCGCGATCGAGGACGCGCTTCAAGGCAAGACCAACATCGAGCAGGCCGAAGCCGGCACGGCCTTCGGCCGCAGCCTACCCGCTCCCGCCGGCCCGCAAGTGGTGCGCGGCGCGGCGCGTTACACCTTCGACGTCGCGATGGACGGCATGCTGCACATCAAGATGCTGCGCTCGCCGCATCCGCACGCGAGAATCATCTCGATCGACAAGCGTGCTGCGCTCGCGGTTCCCGGCGTGCACGCGGTGCTGACCCATGAAGATGCACCCGACCGGTTGTTCTCGACCGCGCGGCATGAAAAAGCCTGGATGGACCCGGACGACACCCGCATGCTTGATGATGTCGTGCGCTTCGTCGGGCAAAGGATCGCCGCCGTGATCGCAGAGACCGAGGCCGCGGCCGAAGAAGGCTGTCGCCGCCTCAAGGTCGAATATGAATTCCTGCCGGCGGTTTTCGATCCGGCGCAGGCGATTGCGCCGGGCGCGCCCGTCATTCACGGCGACAAGACGGTCGAGCATCGCGTCAGCAACGCGCCGCGCAATATCGTAGCGGAGACCCATGGCGAGTTCGGCGATGTGGCTAGCGCACTGGCCTCGGCTGCGGTTATCTACGAAGGAACGTTCACTACCCAGCGGGTCCAGCATGCGGCGCTGGAAACCCATGGCGGCCTCGCCTGGGTCGATGCAACGGGTATTTTGAACATTCGATCGAGCACGCAAGTGCCGTTCATTACCCGGCGCGACCTTGCGCTGATTTTCGATCTTGCGCCTGACAAGATCAGGGTGTTTTGCGAGCGCGTCGGCGGCGGCTTTGGCGGCAAGCAGGAAATGTTCGTCGAGGACATTCTGGCGCTCGCCGCGCTCAAGACCGGCCGTCCGGTGAAGCTCGAATTGACTCGCGAGGAACAGTTCATCGCGACCTCGACCCGACATCCGATGCGCGTCACCGTCAAGGCTGGCGCCGACAAGGACGGCAGGCTGACGGCGCTGCAGCTCGACGTGCTGTCCAACACCGGCGCCTACGGCAATCATGCTGGCCCGGTGCTGTTCCATTCCTGCGCTGAGCCGCTCAGCGTCTATAATTGCCCAAACAAGAAGGTCGATGCAGTCGCCGCCTATACCAACACCGTGCCGGCGGGCGCATTCCGGGGCTACGGCTTGCCGCAAACATTGTTCGCGGTCGAAGCCGCGATCGACGAACTCGCAAAGCAGCTCGGCATCAGCCCCTACGACATGCGTCGGCGCAACGTCGTCAAGCCCGGCGATCCCATGCTGTCGCCGCCGCCCTCCGAATATCACGACGTGTTCTATGGCTCCTACGGCCTCGATCAGTGCCTCGATCTGGTCGAACGCGCGATGAAGGCCTCCGCACCGAAGGTCGAACTATCGCCGGACTGGCTCACCGGCGACGGCATCGCGCTGACCATGATCGACACCGTCCCTCCGGCCGGCCACCTCGCCGATTGCAGGATTGCGCTGCGTGACGATGGCGGGTTCGAACTCACCGTCGGCACCGCGGAATTCGGCAACGGCACCGCTACCGTGCATCGCCAGATCGCCGCGAGCACGCTGGCGACCACGGTCGATCGAATCAATCTGCGGCAATCCGATACGGCAAATGGCGGTCACGATACCGGCGCCTATGGCAGCGCCGGCACCTTCGTCGCCGGGCGCGCGACGATGTTGGCCGCGGAAAATCTGGCGCGCGAGCTCATCGCCGTCGGCGCGCAGATCGCGGGGATCGATCCGGCTTCCTGCGTCCTTGAGCAGGAGGCTGTCGTCGGCGGCAGGCAACGTCTGTCGTTTGCCGAGCTGGCCAAATCCGCGCGCGGCAATGGCCAAACCCTGAGCGCCAGCGGCACGTCGGAAGGCTCGCCGCGTTCGGTCGCCTTCAATGTGCAGGGCTTTCGGGTCGCGGTGAACAAGGCCACCGGCGAAATCAGGATATTGAAAAGCGTGCACGCCGCCGACGCCGGCAAGGTCGCCAATCCGATGCAGTGCCGCGGCCAGGTCGAGGGCGGCGTCGCGCAGTCGCTCGGCGCTGCGCTCTACGAGGAAATGGTGATCGACGACGGCGGCCGCGTGATTAATCCGAAATTCCGCGACTATCATTTGCCGTCGTTTGCCGACGTCCCCCGCACCGATGTGTTTTTTGCCGATACCATCGACAGCATCGGACCGATGGGGGCGAAATCGATGAGCGAGAGCCCCTATAATCCGGTCGCAGCGGCGCTCGGCAACGCCATTGCCGATGCCACCGGGATCCGCTTCACGGCCGTGCCGTTCAAGCCGGACCGGCTGTGGCCGCTGCTGCACGAGAAATTCGGAGATTAGAAAAGACTTGTCATGCGCGGGCTTGACCCGCGCATCCGTCCAGGTTGCAGGGTAGGCAAAGCGAAGCGGTGAAGGCCTACCCTCTTCCCACCGTGCATTCGATCTGGCCGTGCGGCTCGTCGGTCGGCAGAAACACGTCGTTGTTGTTGTCCAGCCCGAACGCCGAGAGGTTCATCGGAATGAAGTGAATGTTCGGGCAGGCCATGCTGATCTCGGAAATTTCCGGCACCGCCGCCAGCGCCGCCTCACCCATCCGGTACAGGCTGTCCTGCACGCTGGCGCTATAGGTCGTGCTGAACACTTCCAGCGCGGTGGTGAGGATCTTGGCATTGGTCGCCGCATAGTTCTGCGGCTTTGCCGACCACTTCCATGACGCGACCATGCTGGTGGCGCACATCCGGTCGTTGGTTTCCTTGATCGTGGTGTAGGGATCCTTGACGTAATTTTCCCAGCCCGACTGGGTCGACTTCATGAAGGTGAAACCGTCAATGCCGGAAGCCAGCGTCGATGATCCCTGGCGCGTCGCGGTCAGTTCGACGAACGGCTTGCCGTTGCTGTCGAGAACAAAACTGTGCGGATGCGGCTTGCCGCCAATGCTCAAGCGGCTCCATTTGGTCTCATGCGCCGTGATCGCAACCGAGCTCACCTGCGGATAGCTGTCGAAATATTTCTTCGCCAGCACCTGACAGAACTCTTCGGTGCCGAGGCCAGTATTCTCGCGCGCCACGACATTGACGACGTTCTTGATGGTGTCGGTCGAGACGGAGGTGGAGTTGTCGGCGTGGGTATAGGCACGGGCGAAATCGCCCTCGATCATCGCCTTGACGTTGAGCTGGCTGACCTCGTGCCTGTCGCCATCCCGATGAATCCGCATGACGCGGACCCGGCCCTTGCCATATTTGTTCTTGATAAGTGGCACGCGCGCGACCTCCCTTGCGACCGGCGGCCTTCTTTCCGCGCGCCGGTCCGGGAAGATAATGAGCAACGTTCATGCCAGCGGGCAAGCGGATATTGCGCCGCTTCGGCCTTCAGGTCCGGGCCGGACTGCCGGTTTCTTCGGCAGCGTTGCTCACGCGTCGCGCAAAGCTAGCTTCCCCGATAGGTCGCGTAGCTCCAGGGCGTGACCAAAAGCGGCACGTGGAGATGACCTTCGGGGTCGCTCACCGAAAACCGCAAGGGAATTTGATCGAGGAACGGCGGATCCGACATCGCAACGCCCCGCTCGGCGAAATATTTGCCGACCTTGAACGTCAGCTCATAACGGCCGATCGGTACCGGCCGACCGCCGATCAATGGCTGATCGGTGCGGCCATCCGCGTTGGTGACGGTACGCGTCACCACGCGGCTAACCCCCAGTTCGGACAGCTCGATGAGTTCGACCGCAATGCCCGCGGCCGGGCGGCCGCCATGGGTATCGAGCACATGGGTCGATAGCCGCCCCTGCACCTTGAGCCGGTCCTCCGAGGCGACCAGCAGATCGACGCGAAGCGCCGCGATGCGGCAGATCTCCTCGATCGATTTCTGCGTTTCGGTCGCAGGATCATTCGGCAGGCGGCGCGCGAAATCCCGCAACACCGAATCCTTGGTGTGGCGGCGAACGCTGACGATGTAGGGAAAGCCGAACTTGGCGCGGTAGGCATTGTTGACGCGCTCGAACGCCTCATATTCGGCGTCCGACAACCGGTCCAGTCCGAGGCTGTTCTGCTCGGCGCTGGATTCCTCGGTGAGGCCGGCGGCGCGCTGGGTCTTGTCGGCGAGATCGGGATGCGCCTTGATCAGCGCCAGGCGAAGCTCGGGCGCGGCGCGCTCGACGGCCGCTTTCATGGCATCGAACAACTGCGTCACGCCGGCGAAGGGCCGCCCCGCCGCGGCCTGTTCGGCGATCCATGGCGAATATTCAAAGATATTGGCAAGTGCCGCGACGAAGTCGTCCTTGCTGCACGCGTTCAGATCGGAAAGCTTCTTTTGCGACATGCGACGCTGTCCTATCCGGCGCTGGGTGCATTGGCGGCGAGATGCGCCAGATTGGCGTGCCAGTGCTGCGCGATCTGCAGCCGCGTCGGCACCCACACTCGCTCATGCCCGGCGATGTAATCGAGAAACCGCATCAGCGCCGCCGCGCGGCCGGGCCGTCCGACGATCCGGCAATGCAGGCCGACCGACATCATCTTCGGCGAGGTCTCGCCTTCGGCGTAAAGCACATCAAAACTGTCCTTGAGATAGGTGAAGAACTGGTCGCCGCCGCCAAAGCCCTGCGCGTTGACGAAACGCATGTCGTTGGCATCGAGGCTGTAGGGAATAATCAGATGCGGTCCGGCCGGCCCGGCGACCCAATACGGCAGATCGTCGGCATAGGAGTCGCAGGAATACAGGAAGCCGCCGGCTTCCAGCACCAGCCGCATGGTGTTGATCGAGGTTCGCCCGGTGTACCAGCCGAGCGGGCGCTGGCCGGTGACCTCGGTGTGGACCCGGATCGCATCGGCAATCTCGGCGCGCTCCTCCGCTTCCGACATGTCCTTGTGCTCGACCCATTTCAGGCTGTGGCTGGCGATATCCCAGCCCGCCTCTTTCATCGCGGCGACCACTTCCGGGTTTCGCTTCAGCGCGGTCGCAACGCCGAACACGGTGGTCGGCAGCTTGCGCTCGGTGAAAATCCGCCACAGCCGCCAGAACCCGGCGCGCGACCCATATTCGAACATCGATTCGATATTGGCGTGGCGTTGCCCCGGCCAGGGCTGCGCGCCCAGCACATCGGAGAGGAATGCTTCCGACGCACGGTCGCCGTGCAGAATATTATTCTCGCCGCCCTCCTCGAAATTCACCACGAACTGCACCGCGACGCGGGCGTTTCCCGGCCAATGCGGATTCGGCGGGGTGCGGCCGTAGCCGTGGAGGTCGCGAGGGTATTCGGCGTCAGCCACCTAGAGTTCCTCGAACCGGATTTTTTGCGCGCCCTTCCACAGCACCGTCTTGCCGAAGGCGGCGAGATCCTCAAGGCCCGAGGTCAGCGTGATGAAATGATTGCCCGCGAGCTGGCCCATCTTGCTCGCGAAGTGCACGCCGCCATAGGCCAGCAGGATTTCGGTTTCGCTGATGCCGCCGGGATAAAGAATGATCTGGCCAGGCGCGGGATAGCTGGTGTGGTTCTCGTAGGAGACGCCGAAATCGAGATCGCCGAGCGGCATCCAGACCCCCTCGCCGCTCCAGCGCACGTGGATCGCCTGGCTCTCAAACGGCATCGCCTTGCGGAACGCCGCAACGGTCTTCGGAGCCAATTTTTCTTCGAAACGGGCCTGAAACGTCAAGTCACCGGCGTGGACTATGAGTTGGCTCATTCATCTTTCTCTTGATCAAGGGAATCTGGTCGTATCGATCGCAGTCGAGGATCGTGGAAGCAAGCACCATTCCAGCCCGCGGCCGGCTTCGGGGAAGCTTTGCGAAAACCAGCGCCTACTGGTCCGGCGGCTTTCTTGTATAGGACAGCCCCAAAATCCCGGTGCGCTGCACTTCCGGCTCCGGCGGCGGCGCCGGAGCCGCTTCCGCCTGCGGCGGGGGTGGCGGCGCCGGCATGTTGTCGCACTTCATCGAATAGACCAGGGTGCCGTTCGCGGTGCGGCCGATTGGCGCACAATTGTCGACGACATGCGCGGTCGCGTTCTTCGGCGTCAGCTTGGTCTGCGCCAAGGCTGTCTGCGCCAAGGCCGGCGACGCCATCAAGACAATTGCAACTATCAGTCTCTTCATCGGTTTCGCTCGCAATTTACGCCCCTTCCTGATTGAACGGGGGCGACCGCGATGAGTCTATCAGGCCGAAGCCCGCATGGCTGCTGAATTTTTAGCCGAAATTTTTTTTGACCATTAAATTTGCTCGCCGCTTCGTGATGGCCGGCCCTGTAATAATTTATACGATCCATTGCTATCTCGTTGCGATGCGCAGATTCGCGAGACGCCCATGTCTCGCGACAAAGTGCGTAATAGCTGGGAGACCTACAATGAAAAAGACCATGCTTACTCTTTTGGGTACGGCCTTGATCGCAGCCACCGCCGTGCAGACCGCCTCGGCCGCCGAACGTCATCGGGTTCACCGGGCGGCCCCCGCACAGATCAGCGAGCCGATTCGCAACGCCAACGACTCCTTGCAACCGCTGCAGGCGGGGTCCGACTGGTCGCGATATCAAAACGGCGCGTACTCGGCCCCCGCCGGGCGCTGAAGCTTCGGGATTGCCAAGTTGCACTGAGCCGGTCGCCCGTTGCGACCGGCTCTTTGCGTGAAGGGCCCGGTTCACCGCTGATCGTTCCAGCCGAAAGCCCGCGGCCAGCGATGGAGAAAAAGCCTGCTCTCGAATTCGCGCGCAAAGGACAGCAATGAATGGTCGCGATCTTGTGCCGCGACGATTTGAACGCCCACCGGCATGCCATCCTCTTCGATGCGGCATGGCAGCGAGATCGCGGGCAGGCCGAGCGCATTGGCGAACGGCGTAAACACCGCATGGCCGCGTGGACCGACCGCGTGGCCATCAATGTCAGACGGATATGATTGTTGTGCCGGCCATGGCATCGCGGCCGTCGTCGGCGTGATCAGGAAATCATATCGCGCGAAAAACCCGCCGAACGTGCGCTCCATCGCGGCGATGGTATCGAGCGCACCAAGATAATCCCGAGCCGTGTGGCGATCGCCGGCTGCAGCCATCTCGGCGATCGCGGGCGAAACTTTCTCTTTCCAGTCCGGCATGCTCGCCAATAGCCACGCGACCCCGGTCTGACTGATGATAGGCCATACCTGGCTGAGCGGATCGGCGAGGTCGAACGGCAAAACCAGTTCAACATTGAGGCCGAGAGACCGCGCCTCAGCGACGGTCCGATCAACCCGATCGCGGATCAAAGGATCGACCGGCGCCCCGCTGAATGTCGGAGCATAGGCGATGCGCGGGCGCCGAACCGCTGGCTCGCTCGCACCGCGTGACCAGTTTGCGCCCGCGATGATGTCCATGGCCGCGATGACATCATCAACGCCACGCGCGATCGGCCCGGCGACCTCGAAATTATGCAGGATCGCCGGAAAGCCTTGGTCGCGCGGCACCATCGCACGCGACGGCTTGAATCCGACAAGGCCGGTATGGCCAGCCGGCCGCCGGATCGAACCGCCGCCGTCGGTCCCGAGCGCAAGGGCACCCATGCCCGACGCTACCGCCGCCACCGCGCCACCACTTGATCCGCCGGGTGTGAGCGCGGGATTCCAGGGATTTCCGGTGACGCCGAACAGCTCATTGTCGGTAAAGCCGTGAACGGTGAATTCCGGTACGTTAGTCTTGCCGAGGATCGCGGCACCCGCCTCGCGTAATCTGGCGACCGGCGTCTCATCGGTGTCGGGTACGAAGTCACGATAGAGCCGGCTGCCCCAGGTCGCGCGCAGTCCCCCGGCCAGGATGTTGTCCTTGATTGTCACCGGCACACCGTCGAGCGGACCGATCGATCGGCCGGCCTTCCATCGCCACGCACTGGCCTCGGCCGACGCGATCGCGCCGGCTTCGTCCAGCGTCACGATCGCATTGAGCTGCGGATTGACCTCCTCAATGCGGGCGAGCGTCGCCGTCATCACGTCGATCGGCGACAGCCCGCCGGCATAGGCCAGAGAAAGCTCGCGCGCCGACGACGACCACAGCGGGCGATCCGGGTGGCCCATCGCGTCAGGCCAGTTTCGGGTACGTCGCCTTGGAGAAGAAGCTCGAGCCCGCGACATATTTGCGCCCGGCCGACATGTCCGGCTTCTCCTCGCCCTCGATGCCGCACTCAAAGGTGAGTTCGAGCTGAACGCCGCTCGGGTCATAGACGAACAACTGCCAGAGCGAGGTGCCGGGCACGATGAACTCGCGCCAGTCGAGCCCTGCGGCCTTGAAGCGCGAGACATAGGAGCGATAGCCCGAGCAGGACAGCGAGAGATGATCGATCGCCGCGGTCCCCGCTGGCGCCTTGCCTTCCGGACCAAGCGCCGGACCGCCGGCATAGACGTGAACGATGGCAAGCCCGCCCGGTTGCGGGCAGCCGAGCCATGCGCCGGGATAGCCGAAATCGGGCCGTGGAAATTCGCTGAGCCCGATGATGTCGGTCCAGAATTTCCGGGTCGCCGCCAGATCCTCGGTCTTGATCGCGACATGGTAGAGCCCGTGCACCGTCGCGATCGGCAGCTTTGCCTGTGTGGATGCGGTCATGGTGTCAATCTCCTTGGGGTGCGTTTCGCTGCAATGGTAATCCGGCGTCGCGATAGAGCGCCTTCAATTTATTCTGAAACGGCGGTTCGTTCTTGTGCCTTGTTCCCGCGACCGGGTCGGCGCCCGCCAGCATCGTATCGGTGGCATCAAGCGAAAACTCCATGACAAAGCGCATGCGGTCTTGCCGCGACATCTCGATCGCCGAGAGCCAGCCATCGACGTCGCGCTTTCCATCCCGATAATGTTGCGTGATCAGCGCCACAGCGTTGGCCGCGTCTTCGATCGCCTGCGTCGCGCCCTGCCCCAGGGTCGGCACCATGCCGTGGGCGGCATCGCCGAGATAGAGCACATGGCAGTCGGCCGCGCGATAGAGCATGTCGTGCTCTTGCATCCGCGCCCAATGCGTATCGCCGGCATTTTCGCAGACGGCATCGATCAGCCAGCGTGCCTGGGCGCTGGGCGGCGCGCCGCGCGGCGTGAAAGCCTCGCGCAGCATCTCGGGCGTTTTCAAGTCATCCGCGATCGGCTTGTCCGGCGCAATCGGAAATGCGCCGGCGACATAGATGTGATTGGCCGGCACCCGAAACGACAACAGGCGGTTGGGGCCGTTGAACCATTGTTCGTAATCGTCGATCAACCCGTTTGAAGTGTCCGGCACCAGCAGCCGGAAGATCGCAACGCCGACCTTCCGCACCGACGCCTCGCCCGAGATGGTCCGGCGCACTTTGGAATAACGCCCGTCGGCAGCGATCAGCAAATCGATCTGGTCCAGCCGATGCGCGTTGCCGTGCTGGGTCCACTCGATCGATGTCTTGGCCGGGTCGGCAGCATCGCGGCCGATGCGAAAGATATCGCAGCCATACAGCACGCTGGTGTCGGCGGCCTCGCGCAGCACGTGATACAGCTCCGACCAGCGGATGCGCCAGCCCGGCCCATCAGCCACATTTGCCAGCGGCAGGTCGAACAGCACGGTACCGTCGGTCAGCGACACCCGCCAGTGACGCCAGGGGAAACTCGCCTGGGTAATGAGGTCGGCCAATTCGGGATCGACCGCGGTGAGCGCCTTGACGGCGTTGGGCCCGACATTGAGCCCGGTGCCGGCTTCGGAATGGTCGTCGCGCTGTACCCGCTCCAGACACGTCACCTCGACGCCTTCCAGACGTGAAAGCTTGCGCGCCATCACGCATCCGGCCACGCCTGCGCCGACGATGACGATACGCATCAGGCGCCGCCTTTGTCTTGCGAGGCCAAGTCTTGCGAGGTCAAGTGTTGCGAGGTCGAGTCCCTTGAGGCAATGACCGCAATCAGGCCGCCGCCGTCGGGACCCTGATGCTCGGCGCCGCCGGAGACAAAAATCCTGCTATCGCCGATCACGCCTGCGACGAGGCCCGCCACCGCGCCGCGAATATGGCGTTGCGCGTTGACGTCGGTGTCATCCAGCATGGTATGTCGTTGGCCGCGGATCGTGCCACGCCGGTCGGGCTCGCATTTGACCAGCACGGTGGCGATATCCGCGGCGTCGGCGGCTGCGACTTGCGGTTTGGCGGCGATGCCGAGATCGGAAAGCACCTCGACAATGGCGCCGATATCCAGCGCATCCGCCATCGGGCGATGCGCGATGCGCAAGCTGCCGGCCCAATGCGGACTGTTGCCGAGCACGATGACCTCGTTGCTCTCGACTTCGACGCCCGAGGAAATGCTGGCACGCGGCGACTGAATGAAGAAATCCGACAACAGCGAGGTGTCGTCGAAATCATCCGGCTTGATTTCCCCAAGCCCCAGCGCGACCCCGAAGGCTCCCGCCGCGCGCGCATAGGCCATCGACTTGCCGGGATCGCTGGTCAGCGGCGTCTTGCCGGCGGCGATCGCCGCCGAGGCGCGGGCGACCGTGACGCACGGACATTTGACCTGAACGAAATGCACGTCCTCCAGGCGTTCGATCCCGGCATTGGCGATCGCCTGGCGCACGGCTTCTGCCACGCTATCGACATGCGCGCGCCGCCCGACGATCTCAGCCGCGACCGGCGCGCTGAAGGCGGTGCCGATGGCGAGCGCCGGACCGCGCGCCGGCGTTGCCGCACCGTCGCGAACGCAGAACACGCTGTAATGCGGGCTCATGACGCCTTCGGTGCCACCGGACATCACGCAGGGAATTTCGTGCAGCAATTGCGCGGCGGGCTTGTTCAGATGTCGCGACAGCAGCGCCATCAGCGTCTGGGTGAAATAGCCGCGGGTGAAATCATTGACGCCGCCATTGCCCTCGGTCTTGCCGATGACAGCAGCGACTTCACCGGCCGCGATGGTCCCCTCCGCGATCAGCCGCTCGAGCTCAGTGAGGTCACCGGGGTGCGCCATCGATAATCTGAAAATGCGCGCCGTCCTCATGTCACGGCTCCCTTTGCAAACTCGAATAACTGGCTTGGGCTCAGCGGAATCTCAAGCAATTCGACCTTCTTCTGCTTGAGCCGCAGCGCATCCTCGATCGCCTGCGCGAACAACGGACCGACCGGGATGGCGCCGGCCTCGCCTGCGCCCTTGATCCCCAACGGATTGAGCGGCGACGGCGTCGTGGTATGCGAAAGCTCCATGCGCGGGACTTCCAGCGCGGTCGGCAGCAAATAATCCGCCAGCGACGCGTTGAGAAGCTGACCCTGATCGTCGAACGACAGTTTTTCGTAGAACGCGTTGCCGATGCCTTGCGCGACGCCGCCATGAATCTGGCCGGCGAGGATCATCGGATTGATCACCGTGCCGCAATCATGCACGACGACATATTTGAGGATCTTCAGCTCGAAGGTTTCCGGATCGATCTCGACAATCATGGCGTGAACGCCATTGGCGGTGGCGCCGCTCGGCGGTCCGAAATATTGCGTCGATTCCAGGCCGGGCTCGGTGCCGGGCTTGACCGCGCCGCGCATCGGGTTGGCGCGCTGCGCGAGTTCGCCGAGCCGGATGAATTTTTCGGGAATGCCGACGATCGATACCTTGCCGTCCGATATCACCAGATCGTCTTCCGAGCATTCGAAGGCGTCGCTGGCCAGTTTCAGGGCTTTCTGCCGCACCACCTTGGAGGCTTCGTTGACGGCATTGCCGGCGACGACCGCGCCGCGGCTCGCAAAGGTGCCGGCACCCCAGTAAAATCGTTCGGTATCGCCGGTGACAACGTCGACGTCGCGGACGTCGACCCCGAGCTGATCGGCGGCGATCTGGGCGAAGCTGGTGAAATGCCCCTGGCCCTGGGTGCCGATGCCGGTCGCAACGCTGACCTTGCCGTTGGCCAGCACCTGGACCTTGGCGCCTTCGTATGGCCCGATGCCGGTGCCTTCGACGTAGCATGCGATGCCAATCCCGACGCAGCGGCCGGCGGCGCGAAGCTTGGCCTGCTCGCCGCCGGCAAACGCGGCATATCCGATCGCCTCCAGCGCCATGTCGAGCACCGGCTCATAATTGCCGCTGTCATATTCGAGCGGGGCAAAGTCCTGGTAGATGATTTCGTTGTTGTAGGGGAACGCATCCGGCGGAATCAGATTGCGGCGCCGGATTTCGGCGGGATCGATCTTGAGTTCGTGCGCGGCCAGATCGAGCAGCCGCTCCATCACGAACACGCCATGCTGCCGCCCCGCGCCACGATACGGCGTCACGATCGGCAGGTTGGTGAAGACCGCCGTGAAGGTGCTGTCATAGGCCGGGACCACATAGGGGCCGAGCAAGGTGCACTGGCTGTTGATCGGAACCGTCAGGCCATAAGGATCATAGGCGCCGGTGTCGTGCAGGAAGACATCCTTGATGCCGAGGATGCGACCGTCTCTGTCGACGGCGATCTCGGCGTCGTGAACCTGGCCGCGCTCATGCGTGGTCGCGAAGAAATGCTCGAGCCGGTCCTCGATCCATTTCACCGGCCGATTGAGTTGCATCGCGATCCATGGCAACGCCACTTCTTCGGGATAGAACATCATCATCTTCGGCCCGAAGCCGCCGCCGACGAACGGCGCGATGACGCGAACCTGATGCTCGCTCAAACCGAGCATCGCGGCGAGCCCGTTGCGAATGAACACCGGCGCCTGCGTGGTGTCCCAGATCGTCATCTGGTTGGCGCGGCCGTCCCACTGCGCCACCACGCCGCGGGTCTCGATCGGCGACGAAATGCCGTGCTCGTAGCGGAAGCGGCGCTTCACAATCCGATGGGCGCGCGCCGCGGCGGCGCGATAGTCGCCCTTGCTCTGGTGAACATGCGCCGAGATGTTCGACCCGAGGTCGTCATGGACATGGACCGAGGACGGCTCGAGCGCGCGCTCGATATCGACCACTGCCGGCAATGTTTCAAGATCGACGTTGATTTCATCGAGCGCGTCTTCGGCAAGGTAGCGGCTTTCCGCGACCACGATGGCCAGCGGCTCGCCGACATGGCGAATCCAGTGCTTCGCCAGCGGCACCTGGGCGCGCAGGTTGAAGATGATTCCGGCAATCGGCGGCGGCGGAACCAGCAACGGGCCGGGCTTCCAGTAGGCGCCGAGATCGGCGGCGGTATAGACCGCCACTACGCCCTCGCATGCCCGCGCGCCCGACACATCGATGCTCTTGATCCGGGCGTGCGCGACCTGGCTGCGCAGAAACGCCACATGCAGCAGGCCGGGCAGTTCGACGTCATCGACGAACAGCGCCTGCCCGGTCAACAGCCGGTGGTCCTCATTGCGTTTGACCGGGGCGCCGAAATACCGCGTGCTCATGGCGGGGTGGTCCGCATCGCTTCGGCCGCTGCCATCATCGCATCGACGATATTCTGGTAACCCGTGCAGCGGCAGATGTTGCCGGAGAGCGCTTCCCGCACGTCGTCTTCCGAAGGCGAGGGGGTTTCCTTGAGGAAAGCCGTCATCGTCATCAGGATGCCCGGCGTGCAATAGCCGCATTGCAGGCCGTGATGCTCGTGCATGGCCTGCTGGATCGGGTTCAGCGCACCGGTTTTGGTCGCAAGGCCCTCGATGGTCGAGAGCTCATGGCCATTGGCCTGTACCGCCAGCATCAGACAGGAGCGAACTGCCACACCGTCGAGCAGGATCGTGCAAGCGCCGCACACGCCGTGCTCGCACCCGACATGGGTGCCGGCGAGCGGCAATTCGTGACGCAGGAAATCGCTCAGCAAGGTGCGCGAGTCGGTTGAGCGGCGGTATGCGGTGCCGTTGACGGAAACCTCGATGTCGTGCCGGTCAGACGCCATGGCCGGCCCGCTGCAGTGCTGTGTGGAGGGTTCGCCGGGTCAACACGCCGGCGATGTGGCGCTGATAATCCGCCGTGGCGTGGACATTGCCTGACGGCTCGATGATGCCCTGCACCTCGGCTGCCACGGCGTCGATCGCTTGATCGGTGCAGCTTTTCCCGACCAGACCGGCGAGCGCGTCGCTGGCATCAACCGGCGTCTCGCCGACGCCGCAGAGCGCGAGGCGCACATCGCTGCATCGCCGCTCTTGGTCCAGCGTCACCATCGCCGCGACGCCTGCCAGGGCAAAATCACCGCGCCGGCGCGCCACCTCCTGGAAACAGGTGCCGGTGCGCGGCCTCGGCGCCGGATAGGTAATCTCGACCAGCATCTCGTCGGCCGCGATGTCGGTCGTCAGCAGCCCCATGAAAAACTCCGACGCCGGCACGTCGCGTTCCCGCGTGGATGATTTGATCCGCATCCGCGCTTGCATTGCGACCGCGAGCGCCGGGAGTTCCGACGCCGGATCGGCGTGCGACAGGTTACCACCGATCGTTCCGCGATTGCGGATCTGCGGATGCGCGATGTGAGGGAGCGCGTCGGCGAACAGCGGGCAGGATTTCAGGAAATCGCTGTTGCGTTCGAGGTCGCGGTAGCGCGTCAGCGCGCCGACGCGGACGCCCCGCTCGTCCGATCGGTCGACGCCGGCCAGATCCGCCAGGCCATTGATGTCGATCAACACGGAGGGCCTCGCCAGGCGGAAGTTCATCGTCGGAATCAGGCTTTGACCCCCGGCCAGAAACCTCGCCTCGTCACCATGTTCGGCTTTCAGGGAGAGCGCGTGTTCGAGCGACGAGGCGGCAACGTATTTGAATGGCGCGGGCTTCATAAATGCTCGGCTCGAGGACAGATCTGGGTCGGCTTTTACGAAGGCGACGGCAAAAGTATCTGTCTTCAAACCAAGCAAGTCAAAAGCAGGCTGGCATACAGGGCCCAAGAAATGCTTCTAAATGCAGCTAAACCCTGCTTATTATTATGTCGGCGTGCGCAAACATTGGGCGCGCCACCGCTGGCGGCTTTTGCCACACTCTCGTCATGGCATCGCCAGAGCTAAGCATGTCAGTCCTCAGCGAACCGGCAACCAAGCCCCGTCCGGAAGATCAAGTGTCACCTCTTATGTCGGTCAAATTGGCTCACTCGTCCTTACCATCGCAATCGCCCCCATCGATCGACCCAGTGCCGAAGCGGCTTGTGGTCGATGCGCAGGATATTTCGCTGACCTTCGAGACCGCCGACGGCCGGGTCGACGCACTCTCCCATGTCAGCCTTCAAGTCGCCGAAGGCGAATTCGTCTCTTTCATCGGCCCGTCCGGCTGCGGCAAAACCACGATGTTGCGGGTGATCGCCGACCTCCAGCAGCCCTCGTCGGGATCGCTATCGGTCAACGGCATGAGCGCGGAAAACGCCCGGCTGGGGCGAAGCTATGGCTATGTGTTCCAGGCCCCGGCGCTATTCCCGTGGCGCACCATCGAGAAGAACCTGAAGCTGCCGCTGGAGATCATGGGATTTTCGGAAGCCGAGCAGCAGCAGCGGGTCGAGCATTATCTGTCGCTGGTCAATCTGACCGGTTTCGAGCGCAAATTCCCCTGGCAATTGTCGGGCGGCATGCAGCAACGGGTGTCGATCGCGCGCGCGCTGTCGTTCGATCCGGCGATGCTGCTGATGGACGAACCGTTCGGCGCGCTCGATGAGATCGTGCGCGACCATCTCAACGAACAGCTTCTGCAATTGTGGAAGTCGACCGAAAAGACGGTGCTGTTCGTCACCCACTCGATCCCGGAAGCGGTGTTTCTGTCGACCAAGATCGTCGTGATGTCGCCGCGGCCCGGCCGCATCATCGATATTATCGATTGCAATTTTCCAAAAGACCGCTCGCTGGAGATCCGGGAAACGCCGGAGTTCCTCAAGATCGCCCAGCGTGTCCGCACCGGACTGCGCGCGGGACATTCCTATGACGAGTAGCTCGCTCGCACTGCCGTTGCGAGCGCCGCGTTCCCTCGCCCGCCATCCGCTGGTCGAGCGCTACGCCCCCGTCGTGACCATGGTGCTGGCGCTGATGGTGATCTGGTACATCGCCGCGGTGGCGATGAACTGGAATCTGGTGCGCGACGGGTTCGAGCGCGAGGAGACGCCCTATACGGTCTCGGACGTACTGTCGGGGACCATGAGCGCCGAGCGTCCGCTGCTGCCGGCGCCGCACCAGATCGTGTCGACCTTCGTCGATTCCGTCTTTGGCTATCCGCCACTCGCGCCGCGCAGCCTGGTCTATCATTCGCTGGTAACGCTATCGGCGACCCTGATCGGATTCGCGCTTGGTGCCGTGTTCGGAACGCTGCTGGCGCTGATGATCGTGCACAGCCGCGTGCTGGAGCGCAGCCTGCTGCCGTGGATCATCTGCTCGCAGATGGTGCCGATCGTGGCGCTGGCGCCGATCTTCATCGTGGTGCTCGGCGCGATCGGGCTGACCGGGCTGCTGCCGAAGTCGCTGATCTCGGCCTATCTGTGCTTTTTCCCGATCACCATCGGCATGGTGAAGGGCTTTACCTCGCCCGACCCGTTGCAGCTCGAACTGATGCAGACCTGGTCGGCGACACCCCGCCAGGTGCTCTGGAAACTGCGCTGGCCCTCGGCGGTGCCTTATCTGTTTGCCAGCCTCAAGGTCGCCATCACGATCTCGCTGATCGGCGCCATCGTTGCTGAATTGCCGACCGGCGCGGAAGCCGGCATCGGCGCGCGGCTCTTGGCCGGCTCCTATTACGGCCAGACCATTCAATTATGGGCGGCGCTGGTCGCGGCCGCCGTGCTCTCTTCCGGGCTGATCGGAATCGTCAGCCTGATCGAGCGCGGCGTTAACAGCCGCATGGGGGCCCATTGATGGACCCGCGCAAACTTCGCCTCGGCCTTCTCTTCGCC
>Ga0302314_10009765_pt1 | contig 16933 bp, 12 predicted proteins | sample III_Palsa_N2_3_FD_200533 | JGI IMG/M metagenome (GOLD analysis project Ga0302314, IMG submission 200533) | Peat permafrost microbial communities from Stordalen Mire near Abisko, Sweden - III_Palsa_N2_3 | ecosystem: Environmental > Terrestrial > Soil > Palsa > Peat permafrost | place: Sweden...
GGCTCGAGGCGCTGATCACCGAAGGCGAGCGGCGCCATGTCGAGATGGTGGCGGACAATCAGTTCTTCTTCGACGCGCGGGCCAATCAGATGGTCGGCACCGCCTGGCCGGAAGGACAGACCTCGTGGCCCCTCACCTTCGACGATTTCCTGGCCGGCTCGAACGCCTTCGACAATTTCAATCTCGGCATGCTCAAGCCCGTCCTGCGCACCGATTTCATGCGCAATGTCGGGCTCGGCTACGAAGCCACGGCGCGCCAGGGCGAGGATTTCTTCCATCTGCTGCAATTCTACCTGTCGGGCGGCGAGGCGGTCGTCTGCGACACGCCCTATTACTATTACACGCAGCCCTATGGGTCGGTGTCGCACGAATGGTCGCATGACGAGCGCGTGCGCTACGACTTCCAGAACGCCTACGAGATCAACCGGCGCTATCTGCTCGAGGCCGAACATGTGCTGACCGCCCGCCAGCGCCGGCGGCTGCTAGCCCGCAATCACGGCCTCAAGGTACTGGAGAGCTATTTCACCGCCAAGGATGCCGCCGCCGAGCGCCGCTGGCTGTCGGTACCGCTGGTGCTGGCCCGCCATCCGGGCACGCTGCTCCATCTGGCCCGCCGGTTGCGCAACAAACTCTTCGTCGACTCCGAACCCACCACCATCCCGCGGATCGCCGCTCGGGCACGCCGGCGGGACCGCTCAACCGTGGAGAACCCCGATGCGCACTACTGAGGACAACAATTTCACGGTCTTGCGCCTCGGCCTGGCGCTGCTGGTGGTCCTCGGCCATTTCAAGGCGCTCGTCGGCGTGTTCAATCCCGATTGGCCGTACTCCTATGCGGCTACGGCGGTAGAGTGCTTCTTCGTGGTGTCGGGCTTCCTGGTCACCCACAGCTTCGACCGCGATCCCGATCTCAAGCGCTTCTTCATCCGCCGGATCTTACGCATCTATCCGCTCTATTTCGTCGTGATCGTGGCCCAGACCCTGGTCCTGGCCGGCCTGGCGCCGGGCGGCATTCCCGCCCATCTCGGCGACATGGCCCGCTATATGGCCGCCAACGCGGTGTTCGCCAATTTCGCCGATCACGATATCGGCGGCGTGATGACCGGGCTTGTCAATCCCAGCCTGAATGCGAGCCTGTGGACCCTGAAGATCGAATTCGCCTTCTATCTGGTCCTGCCCTTCCTGTGGAAAGGCATCCAGCGCTATGGGCTGGGGCTGGCGGCGCTGCTGTTCGTCGCGTCCGTCGCCTACCAGCAGGGCATGCTGGCGCTGGATCATCCGCTCTACGCCAAGCAGCTGCCCGGCCAGCTGCAGTACTTCCTGCTCGGCATGTTGGGCTACAAATATCAGCACCTGTTCAAATTCGACCACCGCTTCGGCCTGGTCGCGGCGGTAGCGGCGGGTATCGCGATGACCTTCCTGATGCATCCGCACACTCCGGTGATCTATCCTCTGGTGGTGGCCGCCTTCGTGCTGACGGTGGCCTTCTCGGCCCCGCGCCTCCCCATGACTCTCGACATTTCCTACGGCGTCTATCTGCTGCATGCGCCCACCATCCAGCTGGCCCTGCTGTTCGGCCTCTACCGGCCGGGCTGGGACGGCCTGGCGATGATCGTCACCGCGGTCGTGCTGACGGCGATCCTGGCCGAACGCTTCATCGAAGCGCCCGGCATCGCCTTCGGCCGCCGCCTGGCCAAGCGAGTCGGCGGCGGCACCCCAGGCTCCCGCGGCCCGGATGGCGGGCGGGCAGGCCCCAGCCCCTCGCCGGATGGCACCTTGACGCCCGCGCCGGAGGGCGCTTTGACTGTCGTGGTGCTCAACGATTTCTGCCACGTGCAGGGTGGCGCCAGCAAAGTCGCCATCGATGAAGCGATCGGGCTGGCCAATCAGGGCATCAACGTGATCTTCGTCGGCGCCGTCGGCCCCATCTGCGACGAGCTGGCCCGCGCGCCGCTGCATGTCGAATGCCTCGGCCAGGCCCAACTTCTCGATGTCGGCAAGAATCCCGCCGTCGTGCTGCAGGGATTATGGAATACCAAGGCCTCGGCCCGTGTCCGCGGCATCCTGGCCGGCCTGCATCCGGCGCGGACCGTGGTGCATCTGCACGGCTATACCAAGGCGCTGACCACCAGTCCGGTGCGCGCCGCGCAGAATTTGGGATTCAAGGTGGTCTGCACCCTGCACGATTTCTTCGCCGCCTGCCCCAACGGCGCCTTCTTCGATTACGGCCGGGCCACGCCCTGCCCGCGCCGCGCCCTGTCGCTGGGCTGCGTCACCGCCCATTGCGACAAGCGGGCCTATGTCCATAAGCTTTTCCGGGTGGCGCGCGGCTATCTTCAGCGGTTATTGGGCCATTTCCCGGCCTCGGTCGGCGACTACATTTCGTTGTCGGAACGCTCGGCGTCGATCCTGGCGCCCTATCTGCCCAAGCGTGCCCGCATGCATAAGCTGGCCAATGTGATCGGCGTCAAGGAGCGCCCGCCGGTGGCGGTCGAGGACAATGACCGCATCCTCTATGTCGGCCGCCTCGACGAGGAAAAGGGCGTCCAGCTGCTGGCCCGCGCCGCCGCCAGCCTCGGCTTGCCGGTGACCTTCGTCGGCGACGGCCCCCTGCGCGCCGAAATTGAATCGATGCCCGGCGCCACCGTCACCGGCTGGCTCACGCCCGAGCAGGTGCAAACCCAGCTCGACTCCGCCCGCTGCCTGGTCTTCCCCAGCCTGTGGTACGAGACCTATGGCCTGACGGTCGCCGAGGCCGCGGCGCGCGGCATTCCCGCCATCGTCAGCGACGTCTCCGCCGCCGCCGAGCGCATCGAGGACGGCGTGACCGGCTGGCGTTTCAAGAGCGGCGACGCCGACGACCTGGCCCGCTGCCTGGCCGTCACCGCCGACAACAGTGCGGTCGGCCTGGCCGGCTCGGCGGCCTATCGCCGCTATTGGAGCGACGCTCAGACCCTGGACAGCCACGCCACCGGGCTGCTCTCGATCTACCGCTCGGCGCTGGCCTGACACACTCAATGGAAAGAAGGGCGCGACCGGTTTCAGGGTTCAGCGTCGATCAGTGCCGTGCCCTACAATCAGGCCGCTCCGGTCCCGCCTTTTTTGTTCTAGACGGTCGTGTGATCGCTCAAACCGACATTGACAGCTCCACCGATTGTGGGCGCGCAAGCGCGCAACCCTCCGTGAGCCCACGAGGAGACCTGAAGGAGGTCCCCTCATGTGCCCACTACGGGTCCTGAGAAAAAAAAGTGAAAGCGTCGATCCGTGCCGAGGCGGCATTCCAGGTCGCTTTGGATCGTGTCGAAACCTCTTGGTTTCGACACGATCCAAAGCGAAACACTCACGCTGAGGATCCGGTTAGTCCCCACCGACACTCCCGACCCACAGGATATGAAACGGCGATGTGTTTGGGAATAGACCGCCCGACAGCGGCCTGGCCGGGCTCGCGCCCGGCCTTTGTTTCGTTCTAGACTTCGGCGCGAGTGCCCCGGCCGGTCAGATCAGACCTCAGGTGCCTTTCGCCCTGTCGATCGCCTCGCCGATCAATCGCCGAGCCTCCGCCGCATCCCCCCACCCTGCGATCTTGACCCATTTTCCCTCCTCGAGATCCTTGTAATGCTCGAAGAAATGCTTGATCTGCTCGAGAGTGATCTCCGGCAGATCGGTATAGTTCGCGACCTTCACATACCGTTTCGTCAGGGCGGGAGACGGAACCGCGATGATCTTCTCGTCGCCGCCGCCATCGTCCTCCATCCTCAACACGCCCACGGGTTTTACATTGATGACCGCGCCGGGCAGAATCGGTCGTGTATTGGCGATCAATACGTCGATCGGATCGCCATCTAATGACAAGGTGTGCGGGACGAAGCCATAGTTCCCCGGATAGCGCATCGGCGTATAGAGGAACCGGTCGACGAACAATGTTCCCGCCGCTTTATTCATTTCGTATTTTATCGGCTCGCCGCCAATCGCCACTTCAATGACGACATTGATATCTTCCGGAGGATTGTCGCCGATGGGAATGGCGTCGAGGTTCATGCATCGTCTCCTGTAGGTCTAATCATTTCAGAAGGCTGAATTCCAAAGAATGCTATTAGCCGCTCGGCTATCCAGCAAGCTCAGGCGTATGTCAGCGCTTTTTTGATGGCTGGTTGCGGGGGCCCGCAACCAATTAGCCTTCGTCATTCGTCTGGAAATAGCGCCCTGATATAGTCCTGCGCGCTATGAGCCACATGGAGGATCTGCACAGCCTCTCCTTCAATCCGGAAGAAAATCAGATACCGGCCATATACCCGCCGCCTGATGGCCTTATGCTCCAATAGCGGCACAAATGGAAAAGCGCGAGGCATGTCAGCCACGGCGTCTCCAGCATCGACAATTTCGTTAATGAACGACACGGCACGCTGCGGGTTTTCCGCCGCGATATAATCACTGATCTCCGCCAAGTCGGCTTGGGCAGCCTCCGTCCAGGCGATTCTCATGGTTTCGGCTTAAGGCCTTTGCCGATTCGCTCCAGCAGATCTTTCTTCACTTGTTCGGAATCAGCCACCCGGCCTGCATCGGCGTCGTCAATGCCGCGGTCAATCGCGACATTGAGGGCGACAAGGTGACGTTCGCGCTCCAGCCATCCACGCATAGCTTCACGGATGACTTCGCTATTGGAACTGTACCCTCCCTCCGCCACTTTGGCGCGGATTACGCGAACCATTTCGGCGGGAAGAGTAATCGAAAGTTTTTCGGCGGCCTGCACGGCTCCATCTCCTGGCGGATAAAGTAGCATTTTATACTACTACGCATGCCAGCTCGAATCGAGCTAAAGCCGCATTTCCCGCCCCAGCTGGGCGCACCAAAAAAATCGGCCGGGACAATCCCGGCCGTTGAAGTGAGCCCGTTCTTTTCTCTTTTTATCGGACAGCGCTGACGAACTGGCTGGCGGTTTCGCTGACGGCGAACTGGCTTTTCCATTCCTCGATCCCGGCGGTCGGCAAATTGATCGCCGTCGGGCGCGGATCGAGGATCCAGCGTTCGATGGCGTCGATGTCGGTGCGCGAGGCGACCGGCAGGTCGGTCGAGACGCTGATCTCGGCGGCGCGGTTGTCGACCGGGATGATCAGGGCGCGCCGGCGATACTGCAGGGCGCGGATGCCACCATGCAGACGCGCGCCGATGAAATCGATGTCCACCTGTTCGAGCAGGCGGTCATATTCATGGATGTCCGGCGGAATCGGCACGAAACCCGTGACACCGATGTCATGAAGATACTCGGTGTCCTGGTGCTGTTGCGGCCAGAAATAAACGGTCTCGTAATGACGCTGGAGCAGGTTGAAGACCTGGCGGTCATGCTCCGGCGACGGCCGGTAATAGGTGACGGCGAAGACTGCATGCCGCGCCTTGCGCACAGGGATCTGCCGGCAGCGCTGGCGGTCCAGCATCCACATGGTCGGACAAGCCGTGTAGACGACGTTGGGGATCACTTCCTTGAGATGCTCGTAGGTGTGCAGGTCGCGCACCGAATGCAGGAGGGTCGGCGACAGAATCGACCGAAAGAAAAGGCGGGTCGCGAGATCCGCGGGCCCACCATATTGTTGCCAACCGACGCCGAGCAGCACGACGTTTCGCCAGGCGAGATAGTCGAGCGGCGTTATCTTCCAATTAGACCGCACCAGCATGTGCGACTTCAGGATGTTGGTGCCGCCGACGATCGACAGGGCGGCCCGACGGTTGGCGGCCATCTCGGCCAGGCTGGCCCGGCGATGGGTCGGCGTCAGCACATAATCGGCTTCGGGAAACAGCGGGCGAACCGCCTCCCACACCGCGTCCATGATGAAATGGTCGCCCAGATTGTCACTGTCGATGCCGGTGTCGAACATGTTGATCCGCATCAGCTTCCTGCTCCCATATTCACCCTGGTCACGATTTCTTCGCCGCGCGCGCCCGGCAGCAGGGTGATCCCCCGCGGCTGAAGCCTGGCTACCATCGCGCGGCGTTCTTCTTCCTTGCCGAACCAGTAGACCGTGTGGGAGCGCAGGATCAGCGGCAGGTCCTCGGCATGATCGGTGAAAAAGACGATGGGCCGGTCGCCCCACCCCTGCTTGTCGAGGAAATTCAGCACGGCGTCGCGCTTGCGGACCCCCACGGTGCTGGGCGATCCCTCCTCGCGCTGGCGCGGTGTGGCCAGCACATGCCGGAAGCCCAGGCCCCGCCCCAGCCCCTCGGCATAGTCGGCGGCGGCGGCGGTGGCCAGAACCGCCTCGATCCGTCCGTCGGCGACCGCGGACAGCACGCCGGTCAGTTCGGGCCGCACGAAGTCGGCCAGATGACGGGCGAAATCGCGCTCCGCCGCGCCGGAATCGCCGCGCACGGCATCCTGCCACAAACGCTGCAGGCGCCATTTCAGGGTCTCGTGGCTGATCATCCCAGCCTTGCGCGACACCAGCGCCCGCGCCGTCTGCAGCGATACCGACACCCGCCGCCACAGAGGCAGCCGCGGGAAGCGGCCGCGCAGCATCCGCATCACCCACAGCGGGAAGCTGTTCACCGCCAGCACGGTGCCATCGAGGTCGAAGACGACGATCCCGTTCGGAGGCATGCCGACCTTACGCATCGAAGGACCACGGGAAGCGGCAGAGCTGCCGGCGATAGAGCGTGTAGCGCGGCGTGGCCCAGGGCTTGGCGGTGGTCACGGTGATCACCGCCGACCGGACCTGGGCACCGGGCGCGCGATGGCTGACCGCATCGAGCACCAGCGACAGGGTGGCGCCGGTATCGACCGCGTCGTCGGCCACCACGATCGAGGGGTTGGGCCCCGCCTCGCGCAGCCAGTCGTCGAGGATGGCCAGCTCGCCCTGGTCGAAGCTGTAAGTGTCGTGGCGGGCGCGAGGAGGCTGCTTCCGGGTCAGGAACGCGTGCTCGATGACGCGCAGCTTGTCCGTCACCGGACGCGGCAGACTGGCCACGATCTTCTTGAACGCGCTGGAATTCGACTTGGCCTTGGTCGAGGTACGGCGGCAGGTCAGCGACATCACCGGCAGCGAGAAGCCGACCGACTTGGCCATCGATTCGGCGACATAGAGCCCGCCGGTACGGATGCCGATGATGGCGTCCGGCCAACCATCCTGCGCCACCAGCTGCATCAGGGCGCCGCAAGCCTCGTCGAACCCGTCGCGGTCGAAGGTGACAACGTCCTGCGGCTTGAGATTCAGACTGTTCTGCATGAGGCCTCCGACGGGATGACGCTGTTTCGGGTTTCGCGCCACAGCACACCGACTGCCGCGCCAAGGAAAAGGGATAAGGCCTGGTCTTCGACCACGGACAGCACGATGCCGTATCCGAAGGCGAAGGCCAGGATGCCGAGCGCCGGGGTCACGCGCTGGATCGAGCCGGTGACGGGGCGCAAGGCCAGGACGCTGACGATGCCGACATAGAGAATCGCGAAGATGCCGAAATAGCCGTAGAGCAGCACCGCGATATTGTCCGACGGGTTGAAGGCGTCGGGCGCGTAGAGGCGCTGCGGTCCGCCGATGCCGCCCAGGCCCACGCCGAACCACAGCATTTGATGGTGGGTGATCCACTTCCAGGCGTCCGGCCAGGTATAGGCGACGCGCAGATAAAGGCTCTCGGTGGAGAACACGCCGGCGCCGTGCTTCATATGCACGCCCAGCGTCCACAGCGGCAGGGCGATGGAGAGAACCAGGAAGAACAGGAAGGCGAGTCTCAGCCGGGCCGGCTGGCGCGTCGGCTGGACGCACAGGATGGCCGCGATCGGGATCAAGGCGATGATCGAGCCCTTCTGCGTGGTCATGAAGACCGACCCGATCGCCGCCAGGGCGACCAGGCCCTTGAAGATCAGATGCTTGGCGGTCTCGCTCTTCATCTTGCAGAGCAGAACGATGGTGAGGCACGGCAGGATGGCCGCCACCGCGATCGAGCTGCGGGTGAAGCCGGCGACGCGCTTGGCCAGCGGATCGGTGATTTCCCAATCCTTGGAGACGTCGACGGAAAGATCGCCGATCACCGTCTTGATGCCGGTCCAGGGAAAGGTCATGCCGCCTTTCTCGAGACAGACGCCGAGCACGATCAGGAACCACAGAAAGGCCATCCAGCGCGTCATGCGGGGCCCTGGCGAAATCAAGAGGCCGGCGGCGAAGAAGCCGAACAGCAGATTGACCAGCACCTTGGCTCCGTAGACGGCGCCCTCCGGACTGCCCACCGTGCCGATCAGCACCATGGCATGGAAAGCCATGATCACCGCCCAAACGACGAAACCGGCATGGAGCTGGAGGCGCAGGGATTGCGACGCCGCCAGGAAGAATAGCGGCGCTAGGATCAGCGAATCGCGGATCAGGATCAGGCTGTCCTTGCCGGCCAGGAAGAGGCCGTATCGGATCGGCGCCTCCAGGGCGTAAATGGACAGATAGACCGCCATGCAGAAAGTGAAAAAGGTCGCGAACGCCGCGCTGTCGATATTGCTGCCGGCGATCGTTTCCGATCGGATGAAGCGCCTGCCGAAGGCAGCGCCGGAGAGGGTGCCGCTGTATGCCATGAGGCTAAAGGAAACACGATCCCCCAGGGCCTTGTTGTGACCTTTAGAGGATCGCATTGCAGCAAGACAGCGATGTCAATTCAGTCACAGATTTGCCATAGAAAATCTAAAGACAGTCGTGGTGAGAAAAACTAAGGCGTTCCTTAACCCGATGCCAAGGAAATGCCGCCAATTATCCGCTCACCCCCACAGAGCCCAGGACTATTACAGTGACCTACACCTCAACGACCGCCGTTCAGGCCGAAAATTTCATTGATTCCATTGGTGTTAACACTCACCTGGACTTCACAAACTCCTCCTACAGCAATTTGACCGCCGTCGAGAATGCGATCAATTATCTGGGCGTCAAAAATCTGCGCGATTCGGCCAACAGCTCGGCCGATCTCGGCGCCAACGGCCTCTGGCAGCAGGTCGCCAACGCCACCGGCGCCAAGTTCGACGCCTATCTCGGCGAAGGTTCCGTCAGCACCATGGAGAGCGGCCTCGCCAATGCGGTGACCCTGGCCAAGCAGGGCATCGTCAATTTCATCGAAGGCGGCAACGAGGAAGACCAGTCCTACGCCATCAGCCTCGGCAATTCCCTGTCCAAGACCGCGGCTTATCAGGTGACGGTCTATGAGACCGCCCACGCGCTGGGCATTCCGGTGATCAATATGAGCTTCGGCACCGGCTGGAGCAAAGCGACCGGCGATTACGGCACGGTCGGCAATCTCGCCGCCGACGCGGACTACGCCAACGACCATGTCTATTTCGGCACCGGCAACAGCCCGCTTGCGAGCATCCAGGCGCTGAATTCCGACGCCCAACTGGCCGCCAACGGCGAAACGGTGATCAATAGCGAGATGGGCTGGTACACCACCGGCAGCACCACCGATTCGTCGAACGTGTCGGTCACCGTCCAAGCCAAATACATGCTGGACGGCCTGCTCGACGCCTATCAGGCCGGCGACGCCAAGACCTTTCTCTACGAGCTGATGGACGAGCAATCCAACAGCAGCAACAGCGAGGCCAATTTCGGCCTGTTCTATGCCGACGGCTCGCCCAAGCCGGCCGCCACGGCGCTGCACAATATGATCACCCTCTTGTCGGATAGCGGCACCACCGCCACCAGCTTCACGCCGGACGCGCTCTCCTATTCCCTGAGCGGCACCCTCAGCACCGACCATACGATGCTGATGGAGAAGTCGGACGGCACCTATTGGCTGGCGATCTGGAACGAGGCCCGCCTGTCCGGCCCGACCTCACCGACCGACATCAGCGTGCCGAATCACATCGTGACGCTGAGCCTGGCCTCGGCGGCCGGCGAAGTGACGGTCTATGATCCGATGAGCGGCACCAGCTCGGTACAGATGGCCAGCGACACGTCTAGTGTCTCGATCTCGGTGCCCGACCACCCGATCCTGGTGGAAATCAGCGACATTTCCGGCACGGCGGCCACCACGGCGACGGCGACAGCCGCGACCGCGGTCGCGACTGTCGCGCCGGATGCGACGCAGCTCAACGATATCGCTTTGTTGTATGAGGGTGCGCTAGGCCGGTCCGGCAGCAGCGCGGAATTGAATTATTGGGGCGGCATCATGGCCAACGACGTCTCGGCCGGTGACCAGGCCCAGGGGGTACTTCACTCGCTGGGCCAGGTGTCAGGGGGCTTCAACGGCTCCATGACCATAGCTGACGGCTTTCTGAACTCCGCCGAGTTCCAGTCCAAATACGGGACTCTCGACAATGCCGACTTCATCACTCAGATCTACGAGAACGCCCTGCACCGCGCCCCCGAGGCAGCCGGGGCCCAGTTCTACGAGCATCTCCTCGATACCGGCACCTCGCGGGCGGTGGTTCTGGTGGCTATCGCCGAGAGCCCGGAGGCCCATCAGGTCCATGCCAGCCTGATGACCGCGTCGTAACGCGTCAGTTAGGCGTCGCAGAGCAGAAATAGCCATAGACCGTGTTCGGGGAATCGCCGCGGAATCGCTCCCGGCCATTCACCGTCACATAGAAGCAGTTGTCGTACCGCGAATACGCCAACTCCTTGACCGCCCCGCAGCTGGTCTTGCGGGACATGAGCGCCACGGCATCATAAAGATCGCCGTGGCGTTTCACATGATGCACCAACTGTTCGTCCAGCATGACTTGACCCTGTGATTTAATTCTTGCTTGGTTTGATACGCATAGATGCGTTTCCTATGCCGGCAAGGTAAGAAAAACCTCGTTCATATTCCCGCAACAAGGTTGTGAGATTTCTGTTATTGCGGGACCGTCAGGAAGCGGCCCCCGGGGAGGAGAAAAGCCGATGCCGCTCACGCTCAATGTCCGGTCCAAGATGCTGCTCGCCGTCCTGATCCCAATCGCCGGCATGGTGGCGTTCGCCCTGGTCGGCGCGTTCAACCACCGCGACGGGCTGATGGAGGGGCGCCGCGACCATGTGCGCCAGATGGTCGAGGCCGCGACCTCGGTCCTCGAGCATTACCGCCAATTGGCCGATGCCGGCAAAATGAGCGTGGACGAGGCCCGCGACCGGGCCAAGGCCGACATCCGCGACATCCATTTCGGCAAGGGCGACTACGTCTTCGTCTATGACAGCAGGGGCGTCCTGCTGGTGCTGGGCCCCAAACCCTCGCTGGAGGGCAATGACCGCACCAAGGAAAAGGACACCGACGGCAAGCTCTACGTCCAGGAATTCCTCGACGTCGCAAAGGCCGGAGGCGGCTTCGTCGCCTATAATTATCCGCGGCCGGGCCAGACCGAGGCGGTTCCCAAGGTCGCCTATGTCGGCCGCTTCGCGCCCTGGGACATGGTCCTGGGCTGCGGCGTCTATCTCGACGACATCAGCGAGTCCTTCCAGCGCCAGATAACGCGCTACGCCTTCATCCTCGGGCTGGTGAGCCTGGCCATCCTCGGCATCTCGATACAGATCGTGCGGACCATCACCGGCCCGCTGGGCGGCCTGACCCGCTCGATGGTGCGCCTGTCGCAGGGCGATCACGACATCACGGTCGAGCACGCCCGCCGTGGCGACGAGATCGGCAAGCTGGCTCAGACGCTGGAAGTGTTCCGCACCAACGCGATCCAGCTCGCTCGCCAGGAGCAGGAGCAGCGGCAGGCCGAGGCGAAATCGCGCGAAGCGATGATCGCCGAGCGCGCCGCCATCGCCGGGCAGTTCGAGGAAAAAGTGATGTCGCTGATCCGCCACAGCGTGGGCGCCAGCGGCGAATTGCACGCCACCGCGCGCGACATGACGGCGCTGGCCGGCAAGTCGATGCAGCAGGCCAACCAGGCCGCCGCCGCGGCGCATGAGGCGACCGGCAATGTGCAGACCGTCTCGGCCGCCGCTGAGGAGCTCTACGCCTCGATCTCGGAAATCAGCCGTCAGGTCGCCGACGCCGCCCGCATTGCGACCGAGGCGTCGCAGGAAACCACGCGCATCAACGGCATGATGCAGACCCTCTCGACCACCGCGAGCCGGATCGGCGAGGTGATCAGCCTGGTTAACGACATTGCCAGCCAGACCAATCTGCTGGCCCTCAACGCCACCATCGAAGCCGCCCGTGCGGGCGAAGCCGGCAAGGGGTTCGCCGTCGTGGCCGGCGAGGTCAAGAATCTGGCCAGCCAGACCGGCCGCGCCACCGAGGAGATCTCCACCCAGGTCGCCGCCGTGCAGGAGGAAACCAGGCGCGCGGTCGACGCCATCCGCGGCGTGTCCTCGGTCATCGAGCAGGTGCGCGAGATTTCCTCGGGCATAGCTTCCGCAGTCGAGGAACAGGGCGCGGCGACGCAGGAGATCGCCCGCAACGTCGCCCAGGCCGCCGAAGGCACCGGCGAAGTGTCTCGCAACATCGCCGGACTGACCCAGGCCGCCGACACCACCGGCTCGGTCGCCGACAAAGTGCTGACCTCGTCGGGCGATTTGTCACAGACAGCCGAAAGGGTGCGGGCGGAGATCGAGCAGTTTCTCTCCGGCATCCGCGCCGGCTGAGAGCGCGCCACATGAGATGATCAAATCGACTCGGCGCGCTCGGAGGAGCGAAGCGCACGACCCCGCATGCTTTGCATGCAGACCTGTATGTTTCTCGGCAGAGCCGAGGGGGACCGGAGGGAGGCTCCCCCGCGTCACTTGATTGACTGAGGCTCGAAGAGTCGTTAAAAGACCGCCCAATCGGATTAGCTGCGCCCATCCCGAACGGGAAAATTATTTTTCTCGTAATTCCTGTGTTTTTTTTCGCGGCACGATGGCATTTTGCGCCCGCGCCTATGCGACGGTCGAGATGCGGCCTGATATCGTAACTATTGCAACGGAAGTCTGACATGCCCCGCACAACGCCTCTTTCCGATATCCGCAACATCGGCATCATCGCCCATGTTGACGCCGGCAAGACGACCACCACGGAACGCATTCTCTATTACACCGGTCGTAAGCACACCATCATCGACGTGCACGAGACCAAGGATCTGAAGACGTCGACCACCACCGACTATCTCGAGCAGGAACAGAAGCGCGGCATCACCATTCAGTCCGCCGCTGTGTCCGCTTTCTGGCGCGACAAGAAGATCAACGTCATCGACACCCCCGGCCACGTCGATTTCACCATCGAAGTGAACCGTAGCTTGCGCGTCCTTGACGGCGCGGTCGTCGTGTTCGACGGCGTGGCTGGTGTGGAGCCGCAGTCCGAGACCAACTGGCGCCTGGCCGATAATTACAACGTGCCGCGCATCTGCTACGTCAACAAGATGGACCGCTCGGGCGCCAACTTCACCCGCTGCGTCGAGATGATCAAGACGCGCCTCGGCGCCCGTCCGCTGCCGATCCAGATTCCGATCGGCTCCGAGGACAACTTCAAGGGCATGGTCGATCTGATCAACATGAAGGCCCTGGTGTGGGATTCGGACGACAAGGACGCCCAGTGGCAGCTGCTCGAGGTCAATGACGGCCTGGCCGACAAGCTCGGCATCACCGTCAAGGAAGACCGCGACATCCTGTCCAAGTGGAAGCAGTATCGCCAAGACCTGGTCGATACCGCCCTCGAAATGGACGATGCGGCGATGGAAATCTATCTCGACAGCGGCGAAGAGCCGACCGCCGAGACTCTGCTGAGCTGCCTGCGCAAGGGCACCAACGCCTCCTCCTTCACCCCGGTTCTGTGCGGTTCGTCCTATAAGAACAAGGGCGTGCAGCAGGTTCTCGACGCCGTCGTCGACATTCTGCCGTCCCCGATCGAAGTCGAGAGCATCAAGACCGTGGACGAGGACGGCGTGCCGATCGGCGAGCGCATCTCGTCGGATGACGAGCCCTTCTCGGCCCTGGCCTTCAAGGTGATCAACGACGCCTATGGCGCGCTGACCTTCATCCGCGTCTATTCGGGCGTGCTGCAGAAGGGCGCCTCGGTGATGAACTCGACCCGCGGCAAGAAGGAAAAGATCGGCCGCATGGTCGAGATGTTCGCCAAGGAAGCCAATCCGGTCGAAGAAGCCCGCGCCGGCGACATCGTCGCTCTGGTTTCGCTGGCCGAAACCGAGACCGGTGACACCCTGTGCGACAGCGCCCATCCGGTGGTTCTCGAGCGCATGCGCTTCCCCGACCCGGTGATCAGCGTCTCGGTCGAGGCCAAGACCAAGGCCGACCAGGAGAAGTTCTCCACCGCTCTCGGCAAGATGGTCCGCGCCGACCCCTCGCTCCGCCTGGAAACCGACCGTGAAACCGGTCAGACCATCCTGCGCGGCATGGGCGAACTGCATCTGGAAGTGACGCTCGACCGTATGCGTACGGAATTCGGCGTCGAAGGCAACATGGGCAAGCCGCAGGTGGCTTACCGCGAGGCCTTCACCCAGGAAGTCACCCATACCTACACTCACAAGAAGCAGACCGGTGGTTCGGGCCAGTTCGCCGAAGTGAAGATCGTTTTCTCCCCGCTGGAGCGTGGCGAAGGCTACGTCTTCGAGGACAAGACCGTCGGCGGTTCGGTGCCGAAGGAATATGTCCCGTCGGTCGATAAGGGTCTGAAGCTGCAGAAGGAAGACGGCGTCCTGGCCGGCTATCCGACGGTCGACTTCAAGGCGACGCTGGTGGACGGCAAGTTCCACGACGTCGACTCGAACGCTCTGACCTTCGAAATCGCCGCCAAGGCCTGCTTCCGTGAAGGCATCCGCAAGGCCTCGCCGATCCTGCTCGAGCCGATGATGAAGGTTGAAGTCGTCACCCCCGAGGACTACCTCGGCGACGTCATCGGCGACATCAATCGTCGCCGCGGCTCGATCCAGGGCCAGCTGGAGCGTGGCACCAACATCGCCGTCGAGGCCTTCGTGCCCCTGTCGGAAATGTTCGGCTATATCGGCCAGCTGCGCGGCATGACCTCGGGTCGCGCTTCGTACTCGATGGAATTCTCGCACTACGACCCCGTCCCGCGTCAGGTCGCCGACGAGATCGTCGCTCAGGTCAGCAAGGCTTCGTAAGAAGCTTTCGACCCGTCGAAAAAGAACCCCGCCGGACAGCCGTCCGGCGGGGTTTTTCTTTTTACGCCGATGCCATCTCGAGACTGGTTCTGTGGACAGTCATCGGGACGGCGGGAATATCGGTGTCCGCGGGCAAGGCCCAAATCGTGGCCCCCTCCTCCTCGCTTACCAGACTGAAACCCAGTTTCTGATAATGGTCGTGAACCATGGCGTTGCGATCGGTTGGACGATAGAGGCCGAGGATGCGCTTGATGCCCGCCTCGCGGGCCTGCAGCAGAATTTCCCGCAGAACCATCGTTTCAACCTTGCGGCCAAGCACGCGGCAGCTCATCAACCAGGTATCGATCTCCCAGGTTTCCGAGGCGGCCTCGCGGCAAATGACGACACTGATCATGCCGTTATCGCCGAAATTATCGCGCAGACGGACCTGCAGGGTAAAGACCGCGGGGCCTGTTTCGGCGGCGGCGACGTCCGCTTCGGTGTAGCGTCGCGTCGTCAGGTTGAACTGGTTGGACTTGTTGATCAATTGGCTGATCCGCGCCCGTCCGGTGCGATCGAACGGAGCGAAGGAGATCTCCATGTCCAGGGATTCGAGATAGGCGTCGAGATTGCCCGCCTCCTGTTGCAGGGCGACCCGGCGGGCATTGGACTGATACATCTCAGCCCTTTGACGGTCCTCCTCCGAGAAGGCGACACTGTCGAAATATCCCGCCGCCGCCAGCGTACGGGCGTACCAGGCCGGATCGTCGGGAAGTTCGGGGACGGCGACCTGGGGGAGCATCTGGCGCACCAGGTCCCGCTCCACCGGATTGTCATCCAGGAAAACCATGGCATCGAGACCGAGCGACAAGGTTTCCGCGATCACTTTGATATTTGTCGCTTTATCCTGCCAATTAGCCTGGAAAACCGCGAGATGCTCTTCCTTCAGCAGCATTTCCGGATGCTCGCGAAAGGGTCGGCGGGCGATTTCGTCGGTGTTCTTGGACGATACCGCCAGCACGATGCCGCGCCGCCGCAGGGCCAGCGCCATCCGCTGCACCGCCAAATGAGCCTCGCCGGTGGCGTCGCCTTCCGCGATCTTGATTCCTTCCAGGCCGTCATCGCCGATAACGCCGCCCCAAACCGTATTGTCCAAATCCAGGATGAGGCATTTCCGGCTCCGGCCCCGCAAGGCGGCCAGAAGGCGCGCGACATGATCGGCATAGATCGGCAGGCAATGATCGGCGAAAGCGAGTTTCGCCAAATTCCATTGCGCCGGCGAATGCCACGCCGCCAGACCAACGGTTTCGGACAAGCTCGCCACATCCAGCAGCAGATCCTGAGTGCCGGGAATAGAGTCGGCAATTCTGCGGTTCAATTCCTCGATCACCCGGCGCGGGGTTCCCGGGACGATCCGCTCCAGGCTGCCGAAAAACGTCTCGGGCGGAGGCGCCAGCGTCTGCACGATGGGAATCGCCCCGGAATGGGTACGGATGCCGTCGCGGATCGCAGTCAGATGGGCCATGGCATTGTCGATGTCCGCCGCGTGGCCGGCCTCGGAGCCCACCTCGAATCTGAGCGGCAGTCCGCGATAATCGATCGCCACCAGAACCGCATCCGGGCGAGCCTTGTTGATACGGCTGTGCGCATCCAGCGCTTCCTGCGTCGACATGCCGTAATCCGCCTGGATACACGTCAGGGCCAAGCCGTGCCGCGCCGCGCTGGCCACCAGGACAGGGACCAGAAGATCGAGGGTTCCGTTGCCGATGAGTCCCAAGCGGAACGGTATCAGGGGCGCGAGCGGGCGGTCGCATCGCAGGATGGCGCGACCCAGCCGGGCGGCTTGCGTCTCGTCCAGCGCATGGTTGGCCAGCGACCGGGCCAGGGGCCCCGGCTCGTCGGCGGCGGCCAGCGACTTGCAGAGGGCGGCGAAATTCTTCGGCTCCGCGGGCAACCAGGCAAGACCGG
>Ga0302314_10009766_pt1 | contig 16931 bp, 17 predicted proteins | sample III_Palsa_N2_3_FD_200533 | JGI IMG/M metagenome (GOLD analysis project Ga0302314, IMG submission 200533) | Peat permafrost microbial communities from Stordalen Mire near Abisko, Sweden - III_Palsa_N2_3 | ecosystem: Environmental > Terrestrial > Soil > Palsa > Peat permafrost | place: Sweden...
TGGCGCGGCGTGGCCGGGGGCGCGCTGTTCGGCGCCGCGGGTCTCGGCGCGGTCGAGGCGGTCGCGCGGGCCCGGCAGAAGCCCGGCCAGATCCCGGCGCGGTGGGCGCGGATCGCCGCGAGCACCGCCATGGCGGCGCCGGCCGGCTGGGTCGGCGGGAAGCTCGCCGGGGCCGGTCCGGTGGCGGTCGGCACGGTCAGCGGCACGGTCGCCGGCGGGTTGGGACTGCGTCCGCAGAAGGTCGCGCTCGGCCCGGTGGTCGGCGCGTCGCTCGGAGCCGGGTTCGCCGCGTTCGATCGCAAGGCCAATCCGGCGCTGGTCGCGGCCACGACGGTCGCCGCGTTCCGGGTCATGTCGGCCGTCGTGTTCCCGGACGAGCAGATCAGCATGCTGGCCGAGCGCGTCTCCCCCGAGCAGCTCCCGTTTGTCCTACCGCTGGCCGCCCATTCGCGTTACATCGGTATGGGCTACGTCGAGCAGTTGGCGGAGCGCCTGGGCCGCGAGTACGTGCGCGACACGCAGGACGTCGGCATCATCAGCTCCCTGAACGAACTCGACGGCCCTCAGTTCGATTCGGCGCTCGTGCATCCGCTGGTGCGGGAGTTCTACGAGCACACGACGCGCTTCAAACTCGACATCGTGCCCGAGTGGCGCACCTGGGTCCGGCCCGGCTACCTCGTGTACCGGACGATGCTGGCGCGTCCGCTCGGGCAGGCCAGCCTGCCGATGAACCAGCGTGAGGCGCTGCGCGGCGTGCACAGTCGCATCGACACGATCGCGCCAGGCCGGGAGGGCGAGCCGCTGCTGCGCGGCTGGCTGCGGTCGTTCGCGGACGACGATGAGCCGATCTACGTGGGCGTGTACACGACATATCGGCACGAGGGCCGCGGGTATGTGCGCGTCGGCTTCCCGCTGCCGGAGATGAACTTCACCGCGACGCTGATCCCGCTGCACCGCAACGACGGCGGGCTCACGCTCACCAGCCGCAGCGACCTGTCCGACCAGCCAGGGCACTACCTGACGTATGTCGACCCGGACGGCGGGGAGCTGACCTCGGCCGTCGTACACGGTTTCGCCGAGCAGTTGGACGTGTACGTGCGCGACGGCGAAGTGATCGCCGAGCACGCGTTCCGGGTTTTCGGACTGCCGTTCCTGGTGCTGCACTACCGGATCGAGCGGAAGCCGGTCGACTGACCTGCAGTGATGACCGTACGACGGGGAATGTGGGACACGACATATCGTGTTTCCTGGGAAACGGGGCTACACTCCGTTTCATGCCCGCAGAACTGCCCGCGCAGAGCGCGGAGGACCTCGAGCAGCGCGCCGCCGACCGCGACCGGGACGAGGTCGCCGTAATCCTGGGGGAAGCGCTCGCCACCGGCCGACTCACCAGCGAGGAGCACGCCGAGCGCCTGGAGGCCGTGTACGCGGCCCGCACCTACGGCGATCTCGTGCCGATCACGAGGGATTTGCCGCACGACCGCACCGGCGGGGTCGTGCTGCCGGAGTCGACGGTGCGTCAGGAGGTCACCGCGACCCTCAGCAAGGTGCACCGCGGCGGTCGCTGGGTGCCCGGCCGGCACACCGAACTGCGGGCGAGCTTCGGCGCGCTGATCGTGGACATGTCCGAGGCCGTACTGCCCGGCCGGGAGATCACCATCGCGGCGAACTCGCTGTTCGGCAAGCTGGTCGTGCGGGTCCCGGCGAACGCGCGGATCGTGGACGAGGGCGGGGCCGTGTGCGGCAAGTGGGCGGTGCACGGCCGCAGCCTGTCGCGGGAGGACGGGCAGCAGGGGCCGGGCGCGGAGGACGGCCCGTTGATCCGGATCACCGGGCGCGCGCGCTTCGGCAAGGTCACGATCGTGCGCGCCGGGGCCGATGCCCATCTGCTCGGCCAGATCTTCGAGGGACTTTGGGGGACGCAGAACCGATGACGGCGAGGGCGGTTGAAGGGACCCAGCAGTCGTACGCGGCGATCGCCGGGAAGTACGCGGATCGCTGGGATCAGGCCGAGAACCGCTGGGTCGAGCAGTCGCTGATCCGGTTGGCGGAGGATCTGCCGGCCGGGGCGCTCGTCGCCGACGTGGGCTGCGGGCCGGGGAAGGACACGCTCCGGCTGCGCGGCCTGGGCTTTCGCGCGCACGGCTTCGATCTTTCGCACGCGATGCTCACCGCCCGCGACGTGCCTGGTCAGGTGCGTGCCGACCTGCGCGAACTGCCGCTGCGGGACGGCGTGCTCGACGGCCTGTGGTGCATCGCGGTGCTGCTGCACCTCCCGCGCGAGACCGTGCCCGGCGCACTCGCCGAGTTCCGCAGGGTGCTGCGTCCGGGCGGACACGCGGTGATCTCGGTGGCCGAGGGCGACGGCGAGGGGTGGGAGCGCTACCCGTTCCTGGACGGCGTGCCGGACCGGTACTTCGTGTACCACCCGCGCGAGGCGTTCGCCGAATCGCTGGCCGCGGCGGGCTTCGAGACGCTGTGGACTACCTGTGCAAGCACCCATCGCGACTGGCTGACCCTACACGTACGCCGGGACACGGGAGTACATTGAGGTAGAAGGCGGGCGCAACGCGCGCACTGCTCGTCCCAGGAGGAATGGACATGGCCCAGTCCAGGTTCCGGACGGACCGTCAGCTATCGGCCCGCATGATCACCGTGATGGGGACGCTCGTCCTCGCCTACGCCGCGGCCGTGGCGATCCTTACTTTCGTGCTCGGCCGGTGGTGGCCGCTCGGTATCGCGGCGATCGTCGGATTCTTCGTCTTCCAGATGCTGGCCAGCGGCAAGGTCGCGCTGCTAGCGGCCGGCGCGCACGAGGTCACGTCCGAGCAGGAGCCAGAGCTGCACGCGCTCGTCGACCGGCTCTGCGTACTCGCCGACATGCCGAAACCGACGCTGGCCGTGGCCGAAACCTCGGTGCCCAACGCCTTCGCCGCAGGTCGCAGGCGCAAGGGCGTGGTCCTGTGCGTGACGCGCGGGATGCTGGCGAAACTCGACGAGCAGGAGCTCGAGGGCGTCATGGCGCACGAGCTCTCGCACGTCGCGCACGGGGACGCGGTCGTGATGACGGTGGCCTCGTTCGTCGGGGTGCTCGCCGGACTCACCGCCCAGGTCGGGGCCCGGTTGATGCTGATCGCGGGCCGGATGCGCGGCCTCTGGCAGTTCCTGGTCGTCGCGCTGGCGGTGACGGTGCTGGCCACGGCCACCTGGATCGTCTCGGTGCTGCTGATCCGCGCGCTCTCCCGGTACCGCGAGTTCGCCGCGGACCAGGCCGCCGCCCAGCTCACCGGCAACCCGGCGGCCCTGTCCTCGGCACTGGTCAAGGTCTCGGACCGCCGCTCGCTGATCCCGAGCCACGACCTGCGCCGGGCCACCACGATCAACGCCTTCGCCTTCTGCCCGGTCGCCGGCGCCAAGAACAAGACCGGCTCGCGACTGCTGTCCACCCACCCGACCGTCGAGGCGCGGATCGAGCGTCTTGAGCGGATCTCCCGGCAGCTGGGCTGAGATCCTTCGAGCTGAGATCCTGAGAAACGTAGGCCGTTGACGGCGCGCCGACCGAGAATGTGCTGAGATGCCGCTGAGAATCCGCAGGACAGCACGCAGTAGAAGAGATGGCCCGAGTTAGCCTTAAGCATGGACGAGAACAAGGCGTTGAGAGTGGTTGACGCGCTGCGCGAGCAGGGCGTCAACGCCCACCTCGCTCGGGAGGGCGTGTACAAGATCGGGGTGCGGATCGTGCTCGGGGACGGCCGCGAGGCGGTCTGGGACACCGACGACACCCCCGGGCTCGAGGCCCAGGTCATGCGCGACGGCATGCTGGTCGGCTACGTGCCGCAGATACCCGGCTCGGAGGACTACGACTTCGGCCAGGTCGTCGCCGCGATCGCCGGCACCGACTACGACCAGCCCGTAGCCACCCGCGCCAGCACCCCGCCCAAGCCCGCCGCGCCGCTGGCCCCGGAAGGCGGCGTCTTCCGGCGATTCCTCGGCGGATTCCGGGAACGCTAGAACGCAGGAGCCAACAGCAGCACGAGCCCCGCGCGCGAGGACGCGCGGCCGGAGAAGGTCGGAGGGTGCCCCATGGTTGTGGCCGTCTCGTCCAGCGCCGATTCCGCGCGGCTGATCGCCGCCGCCCTGATCACCGGATGGGGGCTGCTGGCGCTCGGCATGGGCTCGATCATCTGGACGAACTTCTGCGGAGTGGCCGACTTCAGCGCCCGGATGGCCCGGATGGCGCGCGGCGTCGAGGAGACCCACCGGCGCAACTCGGTGCGCGCGTACCGCAGGCACGGCGGCTACTGGATGGCGCTCGGCGCGTGCGCCGTCGTGTTCGGGCTGCTGGCGTTCCTCTGGGCGGTCAGCTAGCGACCGGCGACGTAGTCGGGCGAGGGGAATTGGCGGGCGACTGCGAAGCGTCCTGGCTACGATGACCGAATGCGGGAACTGATCATCCTCGGTACGGCCTCGCAGGTGCCGACGCGCACCCGGAACCACAACGGCTACTTCCTGCGCTGGGACCAGGACTGCTTCCTGTTCGACCCGGGCGAGGGCACGCAGCGCCAGATGACGCTGGCCGGACTCGCCGCGACGGACCTGACCCGGCTGTGCGTCACCCACTTCCACGGCGACCACTGCTTCGGCCTGCCCGGCGTGTTCTCCCGCCTCGCCCTGGACCAGGTGGCGCGTCCGGTGCACTGCCACTTCCCCGGCTCCGGCTCCGCTCTGTTCGACCGCCTGTGCTGGACCTGGCCCGAATTCCGCGGGCAGGTGCTGCGCGAGGAACCGGCGTTCGGCGAGCGAACGGTGCTGGCCACCGGTCCGACGAGCGGTTTCGGCCGCCTCGAGGCGATCCGCCTCTCGCACGGCGTCGACTCCTACGGCTATCGGCTCACCGAGCCCGACGGACGCCGCATGCTCCCGGAGAGGCTCGCCGCGGCGGGCGTGCGCGGCCCGCAGATCAGCGAGCTGCAACGCGAGGGTCGGATCGAGGTCGGCGGACGCGTCGTCACCCTGGAGGAGGTCAGCGCCCCGAGGCCGGGCCAGGTCTTCGCGTTCGTCATGGACACGCGCCTGTGCCAGGGCGTGTACGACCTCGCCGCGAACGCCGACATGCTCGTCATCGAGTCCACCTTCCTCAGCTCCGAGGCCGCCCTCGCCGCCGAACACGGCCACCTGACGGCCCGCCAGGCAGCGACCGTCGCCGAGGAATGCGGCGTCCGCACGCTCGTGCTCACCCACTTCTCCCAGCGGTACACCGACCCGACCCAGTTCGAGCGCGAGGCCCGCGAGGTCTACGGCGGGCAGCTCCACGTCGCCGAGGACCTGATGCGGATCCCGTTCCCGAAGCGCGCGACGGACTAGCCGCCCCGACCGTCTCAGACCAGGCGGGTGAGGAAGAGCCACGCGTTCATCACGCCGCCGATCAGCGCGATGACGACCGACGGGACGAGCCAGTACAGGCCGCCGCCGTGCCCGACCAGCACCGTGACGCCGCTCACCAGCAAGAACACAACGGTGAGCAGGTTGGGCGAGGAGCGGTCCAGCATGCGCAGGGCCCGAGCCGTGGCGGAGTTGCTCTCAGTGGCGGACGCGCCGAAGGTCTTGTTCCGTCCGACGATGACGATGGTCAGGCCCGCGAGCACCGCCAGCACGGTCAGCTCCGTGCCGACCACCCATCGCGGCTGGCCCGGCACCATCAGCAGGATCGAGGACATCAGCGGGACGACGAACAGCACGAGGGTCTGGCCGGCCGAGGCCCGCAGCCCCAGGTGCGCGCCGATCCGCTGGGCGTTGAGCGACACCGCGACGAACAGCAGCCCGGTGAGCGCGGCGCTCGCCCCGCCGACGACGACCGCGAAGTTCGCCCAACTCCCGACTGCCAGATCCATGCGTCGTCCTCCTCGGGGCTCCGACGGCCCAGAGTCATTATCGGGTAAGCCTGGGGAACCGCGCGGGATCATCAGGTCAGCAGGATCGGGTTCGTGAGCGCAGCCATGGCTCCGTGGGGATGGCGCACCTCGACTCGGACGAAGCTCGACTCATCCGCCTGGGTACGCCACTTCACGACCCCCGAGCCGACGTCAGGCAGAACTGCGCGATGCACCTCGCCCGCGTCGGTGTGAAACCCGACCATGCCGTGCGGAACCCCGCTCCGCGCGGTCAGCACCACGTCTACGACCTCGCCAGCGGTGTCCAGTCGCTCCCCGATTCCGGCGCTGCGGTCTCCGGACGAGGCCGTGAAGGACAGGTCGATGCCCGGCGACTCGGCGATCCAGCTTCGCCCGGCGCGCAGGCCGGTCAGGATCGCCCGCGTGCTCAACTCTTCGGCCATGACGACCGTGTGCGGCGTACCGAGCAACTGATCCGCCATGTGGATGTCGCTGTTGCCGATGGCCGGACGCCAGTGCCCGCGCGCCACCGCGTCGGCGAGGCTATCCGCCCAGTCGGCCAGCGCCGCCTCGTTGTCGGCGTTCCAGGGCCGGGATGAGCTCCACAACCCGTTCCACACCTCGACCAGGTCGAATTCGTCGAGCGAATACAAGAGCGTGCCGAAGTCATAGGGCGCGTGCGGATGCGCTGCCACGCACAGACCATCGGCCCCATGCACCTCACGCAGGCAGGAGTCGACGGCGCCCTCGTCGTTCGCGTCATAGTCCCAGCCGACCACTTGCCCGGGATCGAGCCCCAGGGCCAGCCAGTGACCGCCCCTCGTGACGACCTCCTGGCCGAGGATCACCAGCAGGTCGTCACCCGCGTACCGGCCCCAGAGCCCGTGCGTTTCGGTCTGGTTGTGCTCGGTGGTCGCGATGAAGTCCAGCCCTAGCTTGCGGGCGGCGGCGGCAAGCTGTTCCGGGGTCAGTTCGCCGCCGGACGAGGCCGTCGAATGCACGTGGCAGTCGCCTCGATACCAGCGAGCGCTCACTACCGGGGCTCGTGGCCGACGGCGGCGTAGAGGCTGTAGCGGGCGACGTCGCCGCCCAGCGGGTCGGGGATCTCCTCGTCGAGGGTCGGGCGCCAGTGGATGGCGTCGACGAGGCCGGGCGGCACCAGTTCGTAGCCGCGCATGAGCTGCTCGATCTGGGTTCGGGAGCGGAAGACGCCGGGCTGGGTCGTGTTCTCGTAGATGCCCTCGACCTTGCCGACCGTCTCGGGCTGGTAGTCGTTGGTGCCGTGGCTGATCGCCAGGTGGGAGCCGGGCGCGCTCGCCTCGCGGTACGCGGCGATGATCGCGGCCGGGTCGTCCTCGTCGGGGATGAACGGCAGCACCGAGACGAGCAGGACCGCGAGCGGGCGGGCGAGGTCGATGCCGACCGCGACGGCCTGCTTGAGCACCTCGCCCGGGTCGCGCAGGTCGGCGTGCAGGACGTCCACCTGCGTCACGTTGGCGAGCAGTGCCCCGGCGTGGGCGACGGCCACGGGGTCCGCGTCGACGTAGACCGTGTGGGCCTCGGGGTTGGCCGCGAGGACGATCTCGTGCACGTTGCCCGCGGTGGGGATGCCCGAGCCGAGGTCGAGGAACTGGTTGATGCCGGCGGCGCACAGGTGCTGGACGGCGCGGTAGAGGAAGGCGCGGTTCGCGCGCACCACGTACGGCGCGTCGGGGAAGACGCACAGGGCCTGCTCGGCCAGCTGCCGGTCGGCGGCGAAGTTGTGCGAGCCCCCGAGGAAGTAGTCGTACATGCGCGCGACGGAGGGCCGCTCGATGTCGACCGAGTCGGGAGCCCAGGCGGGCCGCTGCGGCACGATGACCTCGTTTCCCGCCCTGCGGCTCGTCATACGGCGTCCGGGCGAACGATCGGGCAGGATCTCGCGGCCCGCCTACCCGCCGGGCCGCCTCACAACTCGCGAGCATAACGCTGATGGCGCCGAGAGGGCGGCGCGGAACCGTGTCAGCCGCGCGACGACGGCCGCCCGCGCACTGGGCGGGGGCGGCCGTCTCCTTCCCCTTCCGAGGAATCAGCGAGGATTCAGCTCACCTGGTGACCTTTCGGAAGGTCAGCGAGACGAGCACGGTGCACGCGGCGATGATCGCGGAACCGACGAGGGCGGCCTGGGTGCTGCTGATGATGGCGGTGGCCGGGTGGCTGCGGGCGGCGGAGCCGGCGACCGTCACCAGGACGGCGATGCCGAGGCTGACGCCGGTCTGCTGCACGGTCTGCATGGTGCCGCCGGCGGCGCCCGCGTCCTGGGGCTTGACCGAGGACATGATCACGACCATCAGGGGGCTGAAGGCGAGGCCCATGCCGAGGCCCATCACGATCATCGGCCACAGCAGGGTGCCGACGTAGCTGCTGTGCTCGCCGATGCGGGTGAAGCCGATCAGGCCCGCGGTCAGCAGCACCGTGCCGGTGATCGTCATCGGCTTGGGGCCGAAGCGCGGCAGCAGCCGCGGGATCAGCCGCGACATCGTGAAGATCAGCACGGACATCGGCAGGAACGCGAGTCCGGTGCGCACCGGGCTGTAGTGCAGCACGTCCTGCAGGTACTGGGTCAGGAAGAAGAAGCTGGAGAAGCCGGCGGCCGGGCCCAGCAGGTAGTTGGCGTACGCGGCGGCCCGGTTGCGGTCCTTGAACAGGTGCAGCGGGAGCAGCGGGTGCTGGGCGGAGGCCTGCAGCATGATGAACGTGCCGATCAGCGCGAGGCCGATGACGATCGGGGCGATCGTCAGGGGGGTGCCCCAGCCGCTGGACGCGGCGTGGATCAGGCCGTAGACGAGCGAACCGACGCCGAGGGTGGCGGAGACGGCGCCGCCGACGTCGAGCTTGGTCTCGTGCCGCGGCGGCTGCTTCAGGAAGCGCGGGGCGAGCACGGAGGCGACCAGGCCGAAGGGCACGTTGATGAACAGCACCCAGCGCCAGGACGCGGCCTCGGTGAGCACGCCGCCGAGGATCAAGCCGATGGCGAAGCCCGCGGAGGACATGCCGGCGAACAGCGACAGCGCCTTCACCCGCGCCTTCGGGTCGGTGAAGGTGCTGTTGAGCAGCGCTATCGCGCTCGGTCCGGCCGCCGCCGCGCCGACGCCCTGAATGACGCGGGCGATCAGCAGTTCCGAGCTCGTGGTGGACAGGCCGCCGGCCAGCGAGGCGAGCGTGAACAGCACGATCCCGCCGGTGAACAGCCTGCGCCGGCCGAACAGGTCGCCGAGCCGGCCGCCGAGCAGCAGCAGGCCGCCGAAGGTCAGGGTGTAGGCGTCGAGCACCCAGGCCAGCGAGGATTGCGAGAAGTGCAGGCCGGTCTCGATGCGCGGCAGGGCCACGTTCATCACGGTGGCGTCGACCATCAGCATCAGCTGGCAGGTCAGGATGATGGCCAGGGATAGCCCCGGCCTCGACCTCGGTTCGGGGCGTGATCTCGCGTCGATGCGGGTGCGGGCGTCGGCGGGGGCTCCGTCGGCGGCGGAGAGGGTGGGGTGCTGCAGGGTGCCTTCGGACACGACAGGCTCCAGAGGTAGCGAAGGAAGGGGAAGTGGAGGTACTCTCCACTTAGCGATGCTTCGACTATACGGAGACGGTCTCCGGTTGGTCAAGCGAAAACGGAGACAATCTCCGGCTGCTGTGAGGAGTACACGATGCGTGCCGATGCCCGAAGGAACTACGAGGCGCTGCTGACGGCTGCCCGGGAGCTGTTCCTCGATCAGGGCCCGGACGCGCCGCTGGACGAGGTGGCCAAGCGGGCCGGGGTCGGCGCGGGCACGCTCTACCGGCACTTCCCCACGCGCAACGACCTGGTCGCGGCCGTGTACGTCACCGACATCGAGGCGCTGTGCGACGCGGCGGAGAAGCTCGCCACCGACGAGCGGCCCGGCGCGGCGCTGGCCACGTACATGGACCTGCACCTGGCCTTCAGCATGCGCAACAACGGCATCAAGAAGGCCATCAAGGAGATGCTCGCCACCGAGGGCCCGCATCCCGAGGGCCTGACGCTGTGCAAGTCGCGGATGACGGACATCGCCGGGGAGGTGCTGGCGCACGCCCAGGACGCGGGGGCCGCGCGCCGGGGCATGGACGTCGCGACCTTCCTGCGGATGCTGCACGGCATCACGCTCACCTGCGACGAAAACCCGGAGATGGCGCCGGCGATGCTCCAGGTGATGAAGGACGGGCTGCTGATCGGGCAGTAGCGGCCCGGGCCCCGGAGCGCGTCCACCGTTCGCCGCTCCCGGGGTGCGGTCCGACGCGGCGTCAGTAGGCTTAGAGGGTGACGCCGGCGGCCACGGGGAGCGACGGCGGCGACGCCGAGGTCACGCGGTTCCCGTCGACCGAGGCGGTCGGCGCCCGGGTGGATCGGTTCGGCGTGGCCAGGGACCTGCTCGGACCGCTTTTCGACCAGCTGTCGGTGGGATTGCTCGCGGTGCGCCCGGACGGCTCGGTGATCATCGCCAACCAGTGGATGCTCGAGTTCTTCGAGCCCTTCACCATCGACCCCGACTCCAAGCTGATGAGCGTCGACTGGCGGCGGATCTCACTGCCGGACGGACGTCCGGTGCCGCCCGGAACAATGCCGCTGGAGCGCTGCCTGACCGAGGGGCGGCAGGTCGAGCCGACCGAGTACCTCTACCACGCCGCCGCGGGCGACCGGACGATCGCGGTGGCCGCCGTGCCCGTGCGCGACGACGAAGGCGTGATCATCGCGTACGCCACGACGGTGGTGGACGAGACGAAGAACCGCCGCTTCGTCGACCAGCTCGGCGAGATCCAGCAGGAACTCGACACGCACGTGCGCGAGCTCAGCCGCGTCCACCGGCTGATCGAGCGCCTCTCCAGCCGCTCGGAGCTGCGAGAACTGCTGGCCGAGACCGCCGAGGTGGTCGCCGAGCTCGACGGCGCGGACGCGATCGCGATCTTCCTGGGCGCGGACGGCGAGGAGCTGGGGCTGGCCGCGAGCTACGGCATGAACGCCGAGCAGGTGCGGATGGTCGCCGCGCTCGACGCCAAGAACCTCTACACCTCGCGGCGCTCGATGCTCGGCCTGCCGACCACGCTCGTGGACGTGCTCAACGAACCCGGCCTGCCCGCCGAGTACCGCGAAGTGCTGGAGGCGCTGGACGCGGTGTCCGTCTACAGCATCCCGCTGCCCTCGGCCGACGGGACGATCCTCGGCTCGGTCGCCTCCATCTTCCGCACGGTGCGCATGCCGAGCCCGCATCAACGGCAGCTCGTCGAGACGTGCGGACGCATCGTCGCGCAGCTGATCGTCAACGCGCAGGTCCGCGCGCGCGACCGGGACGTGGCCGTCGCACTGCAGCGCAGCATGATGCAGGCGCGGCTGCCGCAGGTCGAATGGGGCGAGCTGGCCACGTTCTACCGCGCGGGCTCGACCGGCATGTACGTCGGCGGCGACTGGTTCCACGCCGCGCTGCTGACGGACAGCCGGCTGAGCCTGGTGATCGGCGACGTCGTCGGCCACGGCATCGACGCCGTCGGGACCATGGGCCGGATGCGCTCGGCCGTACGCGCCTACACGCTGCCCGCCGAAGGCACCGCTCCCCCGGGACCGCTCCAACTGGCCACGCTGCTCAACCACTGGTGCGTCGCCACCGACCTCGGCTGGGCGTCGACGGCCTGCTTCGCGGACATCGATCCGGCCACCCGCCGCTGCGCCCTAGCCAGCGCCGGACACCTACCGCCGCTGCTGATCGGGCCGACCGGCTCGGCACCGCGTTTCGCGCACGACGAGGCCCTCGGCGCTCCGCTCGGGCTGCTGTCCGCCGGAGGTCAGGCCACTGAGATCTCGGTCGAGCTCGAACCGGGGACGACGCTGCTGCTCTACACGGACGGCCTGGTCGAGCGGCGTAGCGAGGATCTGGCCGAGGGCCTCGCGCGGCTGGCCGAGGTCGCCACCCGCGAGCTGGACGGCGTGGCCGACGAGCAGCTCGGCGCGGCCTGCGCGCGGATCGCCCGCAGCTGCGCGCCGGAGTCCGCGACGGCGGACGACGTGGCGATTCTGGCGTTCAGGATTCGTCGCTGAGCTCGTCGAGCCAGTCCCCGCAGATGGCCGCACCGTGGGTGCGCAGCAGCTCGCGGGCCGTTTCCAGCAGGACCGGGCGGGCGAACAGAAAGCCCTGGCCGTACTTGCAACCGGCGTCGGCCAGCAGCTCGCGCTGCCGCTCCGATTCGAGTCCCTCGGCCACGACGTAGAGCCCGAGCGAGTCCGCGATGCCGATGATCCCGCGCACCAGGTCCATCCGCCGCGCGGAGCCGGTGATCTCGTCCACGAAGGACTTGTCGATCTTCAGCGCGTCGAACGGCAGGTCGTGCAGGTAGCTCAGCGAGGAGTAGCCGGTGCCGAAGTCGTCGATCGCCAGGCCCACGCCGAGGTCCTTGAGCGCGTGCAGGTCCGCGGGACCGTCCTGTTCGGCGTGCCGCATCAGGGCGCTCTCGGTCAGCTCGACGATCAACGCGTCGGGGCCGATCCCGGCCTGGGCGAGCCCGGCGGCGATGTCGGCGGTCAGGCCAGGGACGGAGAACTGGCGGGCCGAGACGTTCACCGCCACCCGCACGTCCCCGGCCCCCGGCTCGGCGCGCAGCAGGGCGGCGGCGCGCGCGGCGCTGTCGATGATCCAGCGGCCGAGCGGGACGATCAGGCCGGTCTCCTCGGCCAGCGGGATGAAGCGGTCCGGGGCGAGCACGCCGCGCCGCGGGTGCGGCCAGCGGACCAACGCCTCGAAGACGGCGATCCGGCCGGTGGCCAGCTCCACGACCGGCTGGTAGCGCAGCTCAAGCGCGCCCTTCGCGATCGCCTCCTGCAGGTCGTTGTGCAGTTCGGCGTGTTCGAGCCGGGCCTGGAGCATCTCCGGGTCGTAGCAGCGCCGCGCGTCGCGGCCCGCGCCCTTCGCGGCCTCCAGGGCGAGCCGGGCGTTGCGGATCACGTCCTCGGGATGGCTCTCGCCGAACGCCGAGGCCACCCCGGCGCAGCAGGTGAGCCGGACCTGGCCGGCCGGCAGCGAGAAGGGTTCGGCCACGACCCGCGCGACGCGTTCGGCCGCCTCCAGGCAGGCCTCCGGCGAGCCGTCGCGGACCTCGAACAGCGCGGCGTAGCTGTCGGAGTCGAAGCGCGAGGCCTCGAGGACGCCCGGGACCTGCGTCAGCCGGTTGCCGATGGTGATCAGGATCAGGTCGCCGAACTCGCGGCCGTGCACCTCGTTGAGTTCACGGAAGCCGTCGAGGTCGAGCTGCACGACGGTCGGGACCGGACCGTGGGCGCGCGCGACGGCCATCGCGAGCTCGACGCGGCGGGTGAACTTGAGCCGGTTGCCCATGCCGGTCAGCCGGTCGTGGTACGCGTGGTGGCGCAGGTCGCGTTCGAGTCTGCGCTGCGCGGTCACGTCGCGCAGGGTCAGCACGAGGGCCCGCACGGCCGGGTCGGGACGCAGGTCGGAGCAGGCGACCTCGAGTTCGAGGCGGCCGGCGCCGGGTCGGTCGAGGTTCCAGGCCATCCGCGTCTCCGAGCCGCCGTCGCCGGGCGGCCGGGCGAGGGCGTCGGCGACCCACGCGGCGCTCTCCGGGCCGAAGAGCGCGGCGAGGCCGAGTTCGGCGGGCTCGGGCGCGCGGAACAGCGCGGCGGTGGACGGGCTGGCGTAGCGGACGCGGCCGGACTGCTCGACGAGCACGATCGCGTCGCCGGCGTCGTCCACGAGCGCGCGGAAGTAGGCCTCTCCGTCGCGGCGGCTGATCTCCCGGGTGAGACCGAGCCGGCTGAGCGCGAGCGAGGCCTGCGACGCGAGGATGCGCAGCGGGCCGACCCGCTCGCCGAGCCCGCCGCGCCGCTCGGTCACGCCGAGCGCGAACCCCCCGGGGATCGCGCCGTTCTCGGTGGCGCCGAGGCTGACATGCGGCCGGGCGCCGAGGCGCCGGTCGATCCAGTCCGCGGCGCTGGGGGCCTGGACGTGCTCCGCTTCGCCGCCGGGTGAATCGCTGGCCAGAGCCAGCAGGGCGTCGCCGTCGGCCGCGGCCACGGCGATGGTCGGCTCGCCCGGGCCGGCCAGTTCGTTCGCCGATTCGAGGACGGTGCCGAGGATCTCGCGCGCCTCGCTGGCGGCGGCGAGGCGGCCGGCGGCGGACGCGAGGGTCTGCTCGGCCCGCAGCCGGGCCTCGGCCTGGGCGAGCGCGAGCGTCAGGCGCGCGACCAGCAGCAGTGCGATGACCGTGCCGAACACGGCGATGGCCTGGCCTTCGCTGGGCTGGTGCAGCAGCGCGCCGAGCACGAGCGCGACCAGCGGCGCGAGGGCCGCGCCGGCGAGCAGGAACGCGCGGCTCGGCGGCGGGGTGGCCCGCGGCACGGTCACGATCGGCTGCACGATCGCGCTCGCGGACGGGCTCAGCGCGCAGGCGCCCCAGCAGACCAGGCCGGCGAGCCAGATCGTCGTCTGCCCGACGCCGAGCGCGGAGTCGTGCGCGAAACGCACGGCGCGCAGCTCGACCAGGCTGAACTGGACGTCCGCCGCGAGCATGCCGACGGTGCCGACCAGCAGCAGCCAGACGGCGGCGGGCGCGCGGAAGGGCTCGGGATAGAGCAGGCGGCCGAGGATGACGAGGATGAACGCGTCGCCCAGCGCGTAGGCGACGGCGTAGGCGCGCACCACCGTCGAGGGCACGTCGGACCCGGCCAGCGGCACGACCAGCAGCGTCCAGGTGAACAGGCTCAGACCGGCGAGCAGGATGAGCGTGTCCGTCAGCCGTGCCCAGAGCGCGAGCGGGCTGCCGCGCATCGCGATGACCAGCACGGCGATCGCGGCCAGCGGGTACGCGCCGCAGGCCGCGAAGTCGACCGAGGACGGGACGGTGACGTCGCCGTGCAGGTCGTCGTCGAGCACGACGTAGTTGCTGGCGAGCAGGAGCAGCCCGGCCAAAGCGAGCAGCCGCCAGGCGGGCAGCCGGTCGAGGCGCCCGAGCACCGGGCCGACGCATAGCGCGCCGACCGCCACGACCCCGGCGCCCAGCCACACGCTCGCCCGCCCGGCCGGCGGGAGCATCGGGGCCAGCGCGAGCAGGCAGAACTCGAAGGCGAGGTACCACCAGAGTGCGGGCCGTGGCCGGACATGCGAAGACGCCGACGCGCCCGCGCGGATACCCGGCTCCATGGGTCAGCCGCCGTAACGGCCCGCGCGCGCTCCGCTCGTCGACCTCGCGTGCGGACGGCTCGTCATGAAATCAGCCTGCACCTGCGCCGTCCGGGGGACGAGCGCTGAGGACCGTTCGAGCGACACGGTTGCGCCCGACGAGAGCGGGCCGTCTACTACAGTCATCTCAATAGATCGTCATCAGGAGGGCCCATGCCGTACATCGTCGACTTCGTGAACGTCTCCACCGTCGGCTTGGAATCGTCCCCGGTCGCGGAGGCTCTCGCTGGGCTACGCGCCAACGAGGCGCGCTATTACAAGAATAAGTACGATCACGTCTTCACCGTCAGCCCGGCGAGCGAGGAGCCCGAGACTCTCGACCGGGTAACCCGCATCCTCGCCCAGGAACGCGAGATCGTCATCGCCGCCCGCCCCCTCGAGGTGACTTCCTTCGAGGTGGAAGGCCTTCGGATGGCGTATGTGTTCTACGAGTCCGGGCTGTCGATCAACGTGATGTACGGCATTGAGGCGGGGGCGAAGCGCGCCGTCGGGTTCAAGCTCTCCGAGGGCATGGAGGTTCCCGAGGAATTGGCTTCGCGCTTCAAGTTCGCGCGTCAGAAGTCAAAGCTGGCCGGCGTGATCCGCGGCTCATTTTTCGTGATCAAGGGCGAATACTGAGCGGGAGCCGGAATCACGTGGCCGGTCAGATGTGTCGCGCTAAGCAGCCTCAAGGACGAAGAACAGCATGCCCAAGAAGGCTGTCCTTGAAGGGTCTTTGAAGACCTCGGCGAGTTCCTCGGGGAAGCGCTCGCGGGCGCCGGGTGCGGGGGGCGGTTCGCTGATGACGGCTATCCGGAAGCCTGCGTCGGTGAAGGCGGCGGTCATCGCGTGCATCTGCCGTGCTAGTTCCAGTCGCCGAGTTCCGTCGCGGAACCTCGCAGGGGCGTTGGGCCTGTTATTTTGGGACTGCGCTTCCGGCCCACGCGGCTCTGGTAATTAGCTCTGCTTTGGACTTACTCTGAGCTTATGACGGCCCCTCCGCTCCCCGAGCCCGGCCCCAAGGGCCTGGCCGAGGAACTCTCCGAGTGCCTGTCCGGACTGCACCGCACGGTCCGGCGGCACGTGCGCTCCCAACTCGCCCTCGAACCCCTCGCGGGCGCCCAGGGCGAACTGCTGCGGCTGGTCGTGACCCGGCCCGGCATCAGCGTCTCGGCCGCGGCCAAGGAGCTGCGGCTGGCCGGGAACTCCGTCTCCACGCAGGTCCAGCAGCTCGCCCGGCTCGGCTACCTGAGCCGGGAGACCTCCCCCGTGGACCGGCGCGGGGCGGTGCTGCTGGCCACGCCGGCCGGCCGGGAGCGGCTGGCCCGCTGGGCCGACGAGCGCGCGGAACTGTTCGAGCGTCAGCTGCACCGGCTCAGCGAGAAGGACGTCGAAGCACTCACCGCGGCCCTGCCCGCCCTGCGCGCGCTGACCGAGTCGATCAGCACGGACGGTACGGATCGTGACGCGCCGACACCCGGTGAACGAATCGAAACGCACCAGGACAAGACGACCGAGAATCTGAACGCACCATGACCCTTGATCAAGCCGAGATACTCACCCCGGCACCGCCGCCCGCCGGGACCGTACCCGCGCTCGAGGTCACCGGCTCGCTGATGGGCATCGGCTAAGTGATCACCATTCGGCCCGAGCGAGTGACTTACTCAGGCCTGGAAAGCACCCTCTTGACGCCTCGTCGGCGCCGGGTCGACGCTGGACGGTGAACTCGCCGCGCCGAGTGGTCACCTGTATCCGGTGGGATCGCGGTAGCCTACGGGGACGCCGATCGCCACGCCGTTCTCCCCGGCCGAGATCGTCGCGCCGCCGACCA
>Ga0302314_10009767_pt1 | contig 16930 bp, 17 predicted proteins | sample III_Palsa_N2_3_FD_200533 | JGI IMG/M metagenome (GOLD analysis project Ga0302314, IMG submission 200533) | Peat permafrost microbial communities from Stordalen Mire near Abisko, Sweden - III_Palsa_N2_3 | ecosystem: Environmental > Terrestrial > Soil > Palsa > Peat permafrost | place: Sweden...
ATGGTAAGGGTTCGGGGCGACCGGTGTATGCGCGTTCGGCCTATGGATGGTGTCCACGATGGCCATCCGCCAGAATGCAGCGATGCCCGACCGGGGTACTGATCCAAATGTCCGAGACGGCGCGCAGAAGTCGGGGGCTCCGTCGCCGATGCCGCGCGACGAGGGCGGCTGGCAGGTAGCGCCCGCGCCCGACGGCCGGGGGATGCCTGAGCATCACAAGCCGCGTCCGCCGCATCGGCTGCGCGGGTTCTGGTGGTTCGTGGTCGCGCTGCTGGCTGTGAACTGGCTGTCGGTGCTCCTGTTCCAGCCGCCCGGGCAACCGCGGGTGACGGTGCCTTTCAGCCCGTTCTTCCTGAACGAGGTGGCGGTCGACCAGGTGAAGTCGATCACCACGAAGGGCGACACCGTCCAGGGGACGTTCACGACCAAGCTCCGGTATCCGCCGAGCGACAAGAAGGCGACTGCGACCACGCTGTTCTCCACGCAGGTGCCGGCGTTCTGGAATACCACGGAGCTGCAGAAGACGCTGCGCTCAGAAGGCGTCCAGGTGAACGCGCAGTCGACAACGACGGGCACGTCGTTGCTGTCAGACATCCTGCTCGGGTTCGGCCCAACGCTGCTGCTGGTCGGACTGTTCGTCCTGTTCGCCCGGCGGGCGCAGGCCGGCGGCGGGATGGGCGCGCTCGGGAACTTCGGCCGCTCGCAGGCGCGGCGGGTCGACCCCGAGAAGATTCGCGTGACGTTCGAGGACGTCGCCGGGATCGACGAGGCGAAGGCAGAGCTGACCGAGATCGTCGACTTCCTGCGTGCCCCGGAGCGCTACGTCCGGCTCGGCGGACGGATGCCCCACGGTGTGCTTCTGTCGGGCCCGCCTGGGACCGGCAAGACGCTGCTCGCGCGCGCGGTCGCCGGAGAGGCGCATGCGGCGTTCTTCTCGATCGCCGCATCGGAGTTCATCGAGGCGATCGTCGGTGTCGGCGCGTCGCGCGTCCGTGACCTGTTCGCGAAGGCGAAGGAGGCGGCGCCGGCGATCATCTTCATCGACGAGCTCGACGCGATCGGCCGCTCCCGGCAGGGCTCGGCGTCAGTGACCGGCGCGAACGATGAGCGCGAGCAGACACTCGATCAGATCCTGACCGAGATGGACGGGTTCGAGTCAGAGGAAGCGGTCATCGTGCTCGGAGCGACCAACCGTCCGGAGATCCTCGACCCCGCGTTGCTCCGCGCCGGGCGTTTTGACCGCCGCGTCGCGGTGCAGCCGCCGGACCGCACCGGGCGCGAGAAGATCCTTCAGGTCCACAGCCGCTCGATCCCGCTCGCAGACGACGTCGACCTCGGCGCGCTCGCGGCCTCGACGCCGGGGATGGTCGGCGCCGACCTCGCCAACCTCTGCAACGAGGCCGCACTGCTGGGCGCGCGACGCAACCACGACAAGGTGGAGATGGCGGACTTCACCGATTCGCTCGAGAAGCTCATGCTCGGCGCGCCGCGAGGGACGGTGCTGAGCCCCGAGGATCGTGAGCGGACCGCGTACCACGAGTCGGGGCACGCACTCGTGGGGATGCTCTCCTCCGACGCGGATCCCGTACGGAAGATCTCGATCATCCCGCGCGGGATGGCACTCGGGGTGACGCTCTCGACGCCCGATGCAGACGTCGTCTCCTACTCGCTCGAGGACCTCGAAACCAAGATCAGGGTCGCGCTCGGCGGTCGCGTGGCCGAAGAGGTCGTTTACGGCAAGATCACCACCGGCGCCGAGTCGGACATCCAGCAGCTGACCCAGATCGCCCGCCAGATGGTCGGCCGCTGGGGAATGAGCGAGAAGATCGGACCGATCGCCGTCCTGCCCAGCGACGGGTACGGACCGTTCCTGCCAGGCGCCAGCGAGACATCCCCCGACACACAGCGGCTGATCGACGACGAGGTCCGCCGCCTGGTCGACGAGGCACACGTCGAGGTCACACAGCTACTCACCGACCATCGTGACCAACTCAACAGCCTCGCCCAGGCGCTGATCAAGGCCGAGACCCTCGACGCCATCGATGCATACGCCGCCGCCGGCGTACCGATGCGCGCCGCCGAACTGCAGCCCAAGGTAGCCGCAGGCGACCCGGCCTAGCGTGTTCGTAGGAGATGCTGCCCCTGTGAGCTCCAGCCCATTCGCATCGCTCACAGCCGAGCTCGAACGTCTCGTTCCCGAGCGCGGCGTCCTCGACGCGCACACCCACCTCGGCGCCGACGAAGATGGCCGCTCGCTCGACGCCGGCACGCTCTTGGCAGCGCTTGACGAGCTCAGCTCGACCGCGCGCGCGGTTGTGTTCCCGTTCCACGATCCCGAGCGAAGTCCCGCCTACCGCGTACCCAACGATCGGGTGCTCGAATGGAGTCAGGACAGCGACGGTCGGCTGATCCCATACTGCCGGCTTGACCCTGACGAGGATCCCGTCGCGGAGGCCGAGCGCTGCCTGGCCAAGGGTGCCCGCGGGATCAAGCTGCACCCCCGCGCGCAGGAGTTCGAGTTCGCACACCCGGCCGCCTCGGCGATCTTCGCGGTGGCGCGCGACGCTCACGTCCCAATCCTGATCCACGCCGGTCGCGGGATGCGGTCGATGGCGTCCCTGGTCGACCTCGCGCAGCAGTTCCCCGAAGTGCCACTCGTCCTGGCTCACGCGGGAATCGCCGATCAGGCCGTGTTCGCGACGGGGTTGGCGGGCCATCCGTGCGTCCTCTACGACACGAGCTGCTTCGGGCCCCAGGACGTCGTCGAGCTGTTCGCGCGTGTGCCCGCTGAGCGGATCGTCTTCGCCTCCGACATTCCCTACGGCCGTCCGACGGGGGCGATGTTCCTGGCGATGCGGGTCGCCGCGTACGCCGGGCTCGACGCCGATGATCGTGCGCTGGTCGCGGGTGGCACGATGGCGGCAGTCCTGGACGGCGGCGGACCCCCACCTCAGCAGCCGCCGCGGCTGGCGCGCGTGCGCCCGGCGAGCGGTTCGCTGTCGCGTGCCGCGGCGTATCTGCTGATGGGCTTCGGCGCTGTCATCTCATCCCCGCCGCCAACGCCGTCCCGGGCGCTTCCGTGGATCGCGCTCGCCCGTGCCGTCTGCCGCGACCCCGACCCAGGCGTCGTCGGTCCTGCGCTCGAGCGGATCGATGGCTTGCTCGCAGCCGCTGAGCGGCTGATCGCCGCGCAGGACGCGGATTACCGGCTCGCGATCGGGCTGATCCACGGTTCAGCGACGATCGCCGTCACCGAACCGCTCGAGGGATAGAGGCGTCGGCGTCGGCGTCGGCGTCGCCCTCGTCGGCGTCGCCCTCAGCCTCGGCGAGGCGGCGGTGAAGCCGTTCGCGTAGCTCGTCGGGGTCGTACTCCCGGTGCGTGCGGCGCTTCTGAGCCACGACGGCGCCGGTGGCCGCGACACCCGCTAGGCCGGCGAGACCGATGATCTTCCATGCTGGTCGCATCGTTTGGGTAGCTTAGGGTTTACGACAGATTCCGTCGTGAACCCTAAGCCCCGGTGAACAACCCGCCGCTCACGCTCGACGAGGCCGTCGCAATCGCCTCGACGGGCGACATCTGGCTGTTTCGCGGCAGGTCGGCCGCGGACTTCGCGATCCGCGCCGTTACCAACAGTCCCGTCAACCACGTCGGAATGGTGGTCGCGATCGACGACCTTCCCCCGCTTCTGTGGCACGCGGAGCTTGGCCGCTCACTCCCGGACGTATGGACCGGGCAGCGTCAACGCGGGGTGCAGCTCCACCATCTCTCCGAGGCCGTCACGACCTGGAACGAGCGCTACAGCCAGCGGGCCTGGGTCCGTCAGCTCGAGGGCACGATCGAGCGTGAGCACGAGGACCGCCTGATGGAGACCATCGACCGGTTCGACGGCCGGGCATTCCCCACAACCCCGGGACTGATCAGGCATTGGGCCAGGGGCCGCCTACGCCGCACCTCGTCGCTGGAGACGATCTACTGCGCCGAGCTCGTCGCCACGACCTACCAGCACATGGGCCTGCTCCCCAGCAAGCGGCCGGCGAGCTGGTATGACCCCGGGCGCTTCTGGAGCGGCGATCGCCTGGAGCTGGTCCCCCCTTTCGCGCTGACCGGAGAGGTCGCGGTGGGGTGAACGAAGGGGGCGATCCGGCGGTTGGCACCGAGCATCTCGGACGCATCAGCGGTAGCGTGCCGACATGTCCTCCTCCGAATGGCCGGCGCTTCCCTACACGGAGTGGAGCGCGACATGCGACACCCTGCACGCACACACCCAGGTGCTCGGGAAGCTGGCCGCCGTGCTGGCGCCGCCGGAACCGCAGCTCCAGCACGCTGCGCTGCGGCTGTCCGCGCGCGGGTGGGAGACAGCTCCATTGCCTGCGCCCGATGGCTCGGGCGCGCTCGTCGTCGCGCTTGATCTGCGAGTCCACGAGGCGATCGTCGAGCACAGCGGCGGGCCGGTCCGTCGCGTCTCGCTCGTCGGCGACCGGCCGGTCGGCGAGATCACGCGTGAGGTCCTGGAGGCGGTACGTGCTCTCGGAGGCGCCGTCGAGATCAACCCCACGCCCCAGGAGGTTTCCTGGACCATGCCACTCGACGAGGACGATGAGCACACCCGCTATGACCCGGATCAGGTCGCTTCGTACTTCGCCGCCGCGACGCGGGCCGCGTTGGTGCTGGCGGCGTTCCGCGCGCCGTATCGAGGACGGTCCACGCCGGTCAACGCCTGGTGGGGTTCGTTCGATCTCGCTGTCAATCTCTTCTCGGGACTGCCCGCGGACCCGCCCGCCCGTGACTTCATCATGCGTAACGCGATGGATGCGCAGGAGGTCGCGGTCGGATGGTGGCCCGGCGACGGGCGATATCAGCGTGCCGCGTTCTACGCCTACGCGCACCCGGCGCCGGACGGGTTCGAGCAGGCGACGCTCTCGCCGGCCGCTGCACGCTGGGAGCCGGAGCTCGGCGAGTACATCCTGGATTGGGACGACGTCCGGTCAGACCCCGACCCTCATCGGCTGGCACTCGAGTTCGCCGGCTCGGCGTTCCGCCACGCCTGCGCGCTGTGCCAGTGGAACCCCGATCTCGCCGCCAGCGTGGAAGGCAAGCCACCGCCTGTCGCATGAGCTGACGGGCGGGTGCGGGCGGGCGAGCGGGCGGGCGGGCGGGAAGGCGGGAATTGGCTTAGCTGTCAACCACCGAGTGCGCGCTCCATGTCGTCGGCGAGCTCTGGATGCTGGTAGGGACCGGGCGCGCGCAACGCCGCGATCACCCGGTGCTGGTTCTCGAGGCTCTTGTCGTGGCTCAGCTTCACCTTGCAGACGAAACGCGTGATCGGGATGCGTAGCCCTACCGTTCCCTTGGCAAGTTGGGCGCCCCACTCCGGGTCCAAGAACTGTGGCCGCTCGACGTGCCGCTCGAAGTGCTCGACGAGCCGGGTCAGCACGCGCAGGTTCTCCTCTGCGCTGAGGATCTCTGGGACCCCGTAGCAGTGCGCGACGCTGAAGTTCCACGTCGGGGCAGGCGTCGTCCCGGGTACGTACCAGCTCGGGCTGATGTAGCCGTGGCGGCCCTGCACGATCAGCATGATCTCCTGCTCGCCGAATCCGTGAACGCGATCATCGGGGCGCCCGACGTGGGTCAGTGCGACCAACTCGTCGACGTCTTCGTCCAGGAGCACCGGATAGTGGGAGGCGACAAGCTCACCGGCGTTGTTGCTGACCAGGATGCACCACGGGTTCTCGCGGAACAGCTGCCGTACAACTTCGGGGTCGTCGCTGGCGTGGGTCGGATTTGGTCGCATCCAAGGAGTCTCGCGCATTTACATAGCGCGGGCACCTCACGGGAGTGCGAGCGGGTGAGCCTCGTAGCGGCTCGCCAGTAGATAGAAGAATCCGCCGTCGGTCTGGTCGCTCGTGGTCCCAGCCGCCCCGCCGCCGAAGAGGAAGCCGATCACCCCCGCGTCGCGGGTCGCCCGGAGGTGTTCGCCGGAGGGATCGTCGAACCACCACTGCAAGCGGTTGTCCTGGTAGTGGCCCCAGGTGTTGTTGAGCATCGTGTTACCCAACGGCAGTTGCCAGAGCACCACCGGAGTGCGGGTGCGACGGGTGAAGCCGGCGATGTACACGTTGAGCCGTCGGAAGTCGGCTGGTCCCCACCACGTGTCCGGATTGCCCTCGACGTATTGGTAGAAACCGGCATCCCGGTCGGTGACGTCGTTGAACACCAGATTGAAGCGGACACCGAGCGCGCTGTAGAACGCGGCCGACTTCGCCGCCAGCGCATCCATCTCGGGAAGTGAAGGCTTCGCATCGGTCGGGTCCACCCCCGTGCCCCAGACGCTCAGATGCCAGGCGAGCAGCACATGCGGCGCGATCCTGTTGCGCAGAGCGATCAGCTTCCGAGCGAACGAGCGGGCCAGGGCCGTCGCGTGCGCCTGCTCGAGGTACCCCCACAGGTCTGGCTCGATGTGAATGATCGCCAAGTGACGTCCCGCCGCGCTCCCGACCCTGCGCAGCAGCAGCTGGTAGTCGTTCCAATAGGCGCTCATCGTCGCCGGGTTGCGGAGGTTCGAAAGATCCTTCTGCTGCTCGGTGGACCCGACGGCCGGCTCTGACTGCAGGAGCTGGTAGTACGTCAGCACCGGAATCATGTGCTCCGCGATCGACTCGCGCACATACATCGACGCAAACGTTCCGTCCGGGTTCCAGGTCGCCCAACCCTGCCCGGTGTTGACGCCGCCCGAGAGGTACTGGTAGCGAGCATCGACTCGGGCGTGCTGAGCCAGCTGCTGCGCGTCGCCAGGCGAGTCGGCAACGCCGAGAACGACATGATGCGGCCAGCCCACGGGAAGCACCGCCAGCGACAACAGGACGGAGAGCACGAGACGGCGCAGGTGGGCATTCTTTCCGATCAGCGTCACGCGCGCAAGACGGCGCAACCCTCGAGAAAGGCCAGCTTGTGACCGACCAGCGCCAACCCGGCGAAGACATGTACGACGACATCAGACGCGAGCTCCAGCGCCTGTTTCCGGCGGACCGGATGCAGCGCATCGCCGACCGGCTGGATCTCGCCGGAACCGACGAGGACTTCGAGTACCTCGGCGACCTGATCAGCGCGGTCTTCACCCGTGGCATCGAGTTCGGAGCGATCGAGGTCGCCGCTCAGCAGGTCGAGCTGAGGCCCGAGGTTCAGCCGCAGATCGAGATCGCCCACGTCGACCTGCCTTGATCGCCTCCGCGTGTGGACGCTACGCTCCTACATCCCATGGGGCCGGGCTTCGCGTTCAAGATGGCAATCTCTACCGTGGCGCTCGCGCTCGGCTCACTGGCACTGGTCTCGACCGCAGCGGCCAAGTCAGGCAGCGACCGCCCGCTGGTGCTCGACGCCTACTCGCCGGTGCACACGCCCAGGTTCTTTTTTACTCCGCCGGTCTCGAGCCGCTCACAGCTGGCCCGCAAGCACCTCTACGTCGCTACGGTACGGGGCTCCGTCAGCTTTTACGAGGCGGTCGATTACGTCGCGCTCCAGGCTCCTTGGCAGCTCATGTGCGGAGCGCCGGAGCGCGCACCGATGTTCAGCTCCGCCGGCGGATCGGGCCAGGTCGGCAACGACGCCGAGTTCATCTTCGCGCTGCCCGTGGTCGGCCACTCGTGTGCCAACGTGAGGCTCCCGCGGCGCTACACGAACTTCCAAGCGAACGTCGGGCGGGGCTGGGCGCATCCGAACATCCTGAGCCGCCAGACGCCGGCAAAGCCGAACCGGTCCCATACGTATGGGTTCGCCCTCACCGGGGCCGGCAAGCCGGTCTCGTTTCGCCTGATCGACCCAGACACTCGCGACAACTACGGCAGCTTCCGCATCTACCTCCGCAGCGCCGTGACCGCGGACTGCGCCGGCCGTGGTCATACGGCGTTCGGGCTCAGCCTCACGGCTTGTCTGACAGCGACCGCCAACGCCCCCCCGGCGCCACGTCTGCCGACCGTCGCGAAGGACGTGACTCTCGATCAGACGCCCGTGGCCAGGGTGCTCCGCAGCTCCGACGTACCCGGCGTCAACCAAGAGGCTCCCTCCGGAGCGCTTACGGCATCCCAGTTTGCAAGTCTTGACAACTCGAGCCGCCCGGGGGCCGACGCGGAGACGAAGCTGCTGCGGACCGACGGGTTCCGGTCGGCTGCGATCAGCGAGTTCGCTGCGCCGGGACAGCCCAACCTCAGGTCCACAGCCGTCGAGCTGCGCTCCCCTCAGCAGGCGCTGACTGCGCTTCAAGGAGAGCTCACCCTGGCCGCCCGCGCCCAGGCACCAGCGGGCACGACCGTCGCTGCCAGCCTCGACACAGACCTGGCGCAAGGGTACGTCGTCACCTTTACACCCACCACCGCCGGTGGCGTCGGAGGACTCGAGCTTCTGGCCGGCTCCGCGAACTTCCTCTACACGCTGAGGGCGGTGGCGACGCCCGACACGATCTCGCGTCAGGCCGAGGAACAGCTCCTAGACGTCGTCCTCGCGCGGGCTGCCATCAGCGGTCGCGACGCGGGCGGCGGTGGCGGCCTGCAGGCTCGGTTGGTGAGGAGACACGGGCGGCCGTGAAGAGCTCGGCGAGTTCGGGGTCCATGTAGTAGTCGGTGCCGCCGTCGGGACGTCCCTCGGTAGCGATCGGGAGGGTGCGATCGAGATGGCGGCTGTAGCGGCCGGGCCATGCGAGGATGCCCGCGACTCCGTGGGCGCCCTTCTCGAGCTTCAGCCGTTTGGCGATGTCCTCGCCGCCGAACCGCGCACCGGGGGTACCGGCCAGCAGGTCGAACAGCTCGCGGGCCTGCGGGGCGAGCTTGCGATAAAGCCAGGCAGCCTGGTCGGCGTCCTGCGCCGACCAGGCCTCAGCCTCGCTCTGGTGTCGGTGACCGCGCGAGCCGCGGCGCCCGCCTCCCGCGAACGGGGGCGGAGCTCCTGGCTCGGCAGCCAGGAAGGACGCAAACCAGGCATAGAACTCGGGTACGCGTTCTTCTGGGACTGCCACGGTGACTTGCTTGTCGGCCATCAGACCTCAGTCGGCGCCGGTGCCGGCTCGCTTCGCTCTGAGGTTTCGCCGCGCCCGGCGCAGCGACGCCCATGCTCATGTCCGTGCCCGTGCTCATGTCCGTGCCGGCCGCCGTGCGGCCTGCCATGGCGTCCGCCCCGACCGCGGCCCCGAGAGCGCGGACTCCGTCCGGCCAGGAATCGGGCAAAGAAGGCATGGAATTCGGCTAGGCGGTCCTCCGGGACATCAACTGTGACCGGCTTGTACTGCGTAGTGGAAGAGGTTTCCCTATCCATATTTACTCCTATCGTTTGCTTACGGCAGCAAGCATATCAGAAGTAAATACTTAAGTAAAGGAGCGGTCGCCCGATCGGCCTCACGGGGTCACGGCGCCGTGGTGGCCGCTCCCGAGATGGTCGCTTGATGGCCGGTCCGATCCGGGGCTCCACGCGGAATGCTGCTGAGCGGAGCTGCAGGGCCGAAGTGGTAGCCCTGTCCGTAGTCGACGCCCAGTCGCGTGAGTACGCGGACGGTCTGTTCGTCGCCAACGTACTCTGCGACGGTTCGCTTGCCCATGCCGGTGGCGATGTCGACGGCCGCCTTGATCAGCAGGCGGTCGGTCCCGCTGTAGCGGCATCCCTTGACGAACTCACCATCGATCTTCAGCAGATCGAACGGCAGATGCTTGAGGTAATAGAACGAGCCGTAGCCGGCACCGAAGTCGTCGAGCGCGAAGCGACACCCAAGGCGCGTGAGGTCGCGGGCGAATTGGGCGGCTCGGGGCATGTTGATGACGGCGGCGGTTTCGGTGATCTCAAAGATCAGGTTGTGAGGCGGAAAGCTTGTGCTCTCGAGCTCGCGGCTGATCAGCGCAAGGAGCTCGGGATCGCCGATCGAGAGGCCGGAGAGGTTCACCTCGAGCGTGAGCTCCTCGCCGCGGCTGTGGCGATCAGCGAGAAGCGTGATCGCCTGCTGGGTGACCCACCGGTCGATCTCTTTGACCATCCCGAGTCGCTCGGCGGTATACAGGAACGTGCCGGGCGGGATCAGGTCGCCGTGCTCATCGCGCATCCGGAGCAGCAGCTCGTATTGGCTCACGCGTCCGGTGGTGAGGTCGACGATCGGCTGGGCGAGGAGCGTGAACCCGTCGTGTTGGAGCGCTCCGCCGATCCGCTGCGCCCAGGTGATGCGGCCCTTCATTCGCGACGATCCTTGCCCGCTGCCCGAGTAGAGCTCGGCATGGTCACGACCCGCGTCCTTGGCGTCGTACATGGCGAGGTCGGCGTTCATCATCACGTCTCCGCCGCTCAGTTCGGGTTCGGATCCGAACAGTGCAATCCCGGCGCTCGCAGTGAGCGCCCGCGCGTGGGGGCCGAGCTCGACCGTCTCCGCACGCAACGCGTCGAGCAGCTCCCTGACCACGACCAGCGCCTTTGGCGCGTCGGCTTCTGGGAGCAGCATCGCAAACTCGTCCCCGCCAAGGCGGGCAAGCACGTCGGTTTCGCGTAGCCGCGAGCGCAGCACGATCGCAGCCCTCGTAATCGCCTCGTCGCCCGCGCTGTGACCGAGCGTGTCGTTGATGAACTTGAAGTGATCGAGGTCAAGCACGATCGCAGCCCCGCCACCGCCATAACGCGCGACCCGAGCGTTGTGTCCCTCGATCTCGCGCTCGAAGCTGCGACGGTTGAGCAGTCCCGTGAGTGCGTCGTGATCGGCGAGGTGACGGAGGCGCTCCTCGTGGCGTCGTTGATCGGTGATGTCCTGGATCTGGGCGAGGAACCTGAGTGGCCGGTCTTCGGCGTCGCGTAGCAGCGTCGCTTGCATGGCGACCCACATGGAGTGCTTTCCGGCGTTGACCAACCGCGTTTGCGACCGGTAGCCGGTGCCGTCGCCGGCGAGTGTGTGGGCGAGCTCCCGCTCCTGCTTGTCGAGGTCGTCCGGGTGGGTGATCGCGTTCAAGCTCGTCGCCTCCAGCTGCTCTCGCGTGTACCCCGTGATCGCGCACAGGGCATCGTTGACGCCGACGAAGCGACCGCTCGGGTCGAGCATCGCCATCCCGATCAGCGCCTCGTCGAACGCGCGACGGAAGCGCTCCTCGGACTCGCGCAACGCAGTCTCGACGCGCTCACGCTCGGTGACGTCACGGATCGCCGCGGACACCAGCGTCCCGCCCCGCGTCTGCATTGGATTGAGCCTGACCTCGGCGGGGAACTCCGTGCCGTCCTTGCGAACCGCATAGAGCTTGAGCTCCGCACCCATCGGACGTGCCTCGGGTGCCGCGAAGTACCCCTTCCGGTGGCCGGGATGCGGGCGGCGGAAGCGCTCGGCCATCAGCACCTCCACGAGCCGACCCGTCAGCTCCTCGCGCTCGTACCCGAATAGCTCCTCGGTCTGGCGATTGATGCGGAGGATCCGGCCATCGCTCGAAACGATCACGACCGCGTCTTGTGCAGACTCGAGCACTGCCCGTAAGCGGAACTCCTCGTCCTCGCGCTTGCGCTCGGTCACGTCACGGGCGATCGTCGAGGCACCGACGGCCCGCCCTGACGCGTCGACCACCGGGGACACGGTCAGCGAAACGTCAATCACGCTCCCGTCCTTGCGCTGCCTTACCGTCTCGAAATGATCGACGCGACCGGACTCGACCAAGCGACCGATGATCGCCGGGATCTCGTCCTCGCGGCCCGGCGGGCAAAGGAACGAGATGTGACTCCCGATGGCTTCCTCGGCCGTGTAGCCGTACATCCGTTCAGCGCCACCGTTCCAGCTCAGGATCCTGCCCTCGAGCGTCTTGGCGAGCACCGCATCGTCCGAGGACTCGACTATCGCGGCCAGCTGCTCCTTGATCGCCTCCGCCCGCTTGCGCTCGGTGATGTCGACCGCAAACGAGACCCCGCCGATAATGGCGCCACCCCTGCCCCGCAGAGGAGCCACATCCACGAGGTACCAACTATGCCTATCCGCAGGCGACAAGACCTCAAGCGAGTGCATCTGGCCCCGCAACGCAGCCCGATACAGCGGCTCGAAGATCGCCCAGCGCTCCGGACCGAGCGCGTCGGCTGCGAGTTGACCCTCAAAGGTCGCCTCGGGGAAACCGTGGCGAGCGAGAGCCGATCCCCGGGCGACGACATAGCGCAGCTCGTTGTCGAACACCATCGTGTTCGCCTCTGGCCGGGCGTCGAGAACCGCCAGCGCGAGCGCCCCGATCTTCGAGGAGGGCGACTCAGCCAGCTGGATCGTCGGGTTGCTCGGCATAGCTTTGACCGTCCCGAGCGTGAATGACCCGTCGCGGCGTCCTGTCCGTGAAAGAGTGGCCTGTGTCGCTGGCGACAGCATTTTCCGTCAGTGGAAAGCCAGCGGTGCCCTGCACGAGTCTCCTCACATGAGTGAGAAGTGACCTCGTGCCAGCACTCTACTCTTACCCCCCGTCGAGCTCGTAGATGGCGGCAAGGTCCTGGTCAGCAAGGTCTGCGTTTGCGGTCTCGAAGCGCTCGAGAACCACGTCCAGCACAGGCATCCTGGCGCCGGAGCCCATCAGGACCTCGCGAACGAGCTGTAGGTCCTTCAGGGCCAGCCGGACCGGGAAGCCGGCGGGATAGTCGTGCCGGCGCATCTCGTCCAGTTTCTGCAGGGCATAGGCCGAGCCCAGCGGCCCACCGTCAAGGAGCGCGATGAACTGCTCCTGATCCAGCCCCATCTCGCGGCAGAGGTGCATCGACTCGGCCAGGGCGGCGACCATGGTGATCATCCAGTGGTTGGCGGCCAGTTTCAGACGGGAGCCCATGCCGGCCTCCCCGACCCAGAGCACCCGCGATGCCAGCGCGCTGAAGATCGGTTCGACCGCGGTCCGCGCGGAGTCGGGTCCAGAGGCGAGGACGGTGAGTTGCCCTTCCTCGGCCGGATGGGTGCTGCCCGAGACGGGTGCGTCGACGATCGTTACCCCGTGTGCCTCGGCCACCTGTGTGAGCTCGTCTGCCTCGGCCGCCCCGACGCTGCTCATCTGCAGCCAGACGGTGCCCGCCGGCCAATCGTCGAGCAGCGGGTCGACAAGATCGTGGATGATGTCGGCGGTTGGGAGCATGGTGATCACAACCCCGGCGCTCCTGACGACCTCGCTCGGTGTTTCCGCCTGCGCGGCGCCACGAGCTTCGAGCGGGCGAACGTGGTCGGCGTTGCGGTCCCACGCGATGACCGCAATGCCCTGGGCGAGAAGACGACCCGCCATCGCCGAACCCATCAGGCCGACGCCCAACAGCCCGACCCGGACCTTCTGATCACCGGCCTGAGCGGCTGATCCTGTGGTAGGAAGTGGTGCGTTGCTCATTGTGCGCTCCCTTCGATTTCGATGAGATCCTCGTCGGTGAGCTCAAGGCCGGCGGCGGGGAGGATGGGGTCGACCTGGTCGGGGCGGCGGAAGCCGACGATGAGACCCCGCCCAGGTTGGGTCTCGTGCCTAGGTAGGCTCGCCCCACTGGCCGTCACCATGATCCCGCGACCGCTCGTCCGGGGTCACAGCCGATCCTTCTGGCGCGAAACCTGCCTGCTTGAGCATGCGCCGCAGGTCAACCAAGATCTGCACGTCGACGTCCTTGCCATGAGGCGCGGGAAGGACCTCGGTCTCGGGCCCGAGCGCAACCTTGAGCTTGCCGTTGTGCTCGTGCGTCACGGTTCCGAGCGTTTCCAGCAGCGAGAGGACTTCACGCCACTCGATGTTTCGGCTCGGCGGATGGCTGAAGATCTTCTCGACCGTATCGCGGTGACGGCTGCTGATATGCGATTCCACCAGGATCCCTTCGTCGGCGTGACTCTTCAGTGTTTCTCGCTAGATCATGCTGACAGATCCAGCCGTCTTGGCGTCTTTGCGGTGGTCGGCCCTCGGCCCGTTAGCTCGACGCGGGCGGTGGGTGTCCAGGGGAGGACCAGGGATTGGCGGTCGTGGAGGCTAGAGCAGGCGCCTCCAGTCGTCGGAAACGCAAGGTAGGGCGATCCCTACCGCCGGCGCCAGCCTTTCGGCCTATGATCCTGGAGCCGCTCGCCTGCCGCGACCCGCCACCGTCCATGCCCAAGCTCCTCACCGTCATCGCCAGCACTCGTCCGGGTCGTGTCGGCCTGCCCGTCGCCGATTGGTTCGTGGAACGCGCCACCGCGCACGGCGCCTTCGAGCTGGAGGTCGCCGACCTCGCCGAACTCGACCTGCCGCTTCTCGACGAGCCCAACCACCCCCGGCTTCGTCAATACACGAAGGATCACACCCACGCCTGGAGCGCCATCGTAGACGGCGCTGATGCCGTCGTGATGGTTACTTCCGAATACAACTATGGCTATCCCGCAGCGCTCAAGAACGCGATCGACTACCTGCACAACGAGTGGCTATACAAGCCGGTCGGCTTCGTCTCCTACGGAGGGGTCGCCGCCGGCACGCGGGCGGTCCAGCAGCTGAAGCAGGTCGTCACCGCGTTGTCGATGATGCCCGTCGCGCCATCGGTCAACATTCCGTTCGTGCAGCAGTTCCTGGATGACAACCATGCGATCCAGGGCAACGAGGTGATGCTGCAGGCAGCCTCGGACTTGCTCGACGAGCTGCTCCGGGTCCAGGCAGCGCTCGCGCCCCTGCGAACCAAGACCGCCGCGTAGCCAAACCGACACAGCCGTCTCTGCTCCGCATATGCGCTCCTTCCACCAAGATCCCTTCGTCGGCGTGACTGTTCAGTCTAGAGCGTCGCGTAACAGGTCGCTGGGCCGACCTTCACGGTGACCTGGTCGCCGACAGCCGTCTCGCCCGCGTAGAAGTACACGTCGGCGTAGCCAGAGCTGTTCGTGTAGTAGTTAGCCGTCTTCCCGTCGCCGGTAACAGTCGCATCGGTGTCCGGCTGGTTGGAACTGACGTAGACGTCCCAGTTGTCGTACGTCCTGTTCCACTGGGCAGACGCACTGCAGTACGCCGACGTCGACCCTGGCGGCGTAGTCGCTTTGGGCTTGGTGATCTCTCGGTAAAGCTTGACCCAGTTCGTGACGATCAGACGCTGCGCTCGCGACAGGGTCATTTTGCCGTCACACACCTCGCGGTTGAGGTAGTCCTCGACCTTGTCCTTGGGGTTCGGTGACGCGCCCGGCTCGGGCCACAGGTTGCCGGGATCGTTCGTTGCGCCGCCCAACTCCAGCGGCACGAAATGGTCGTACTCGTAGCCCGACGCCGACCCTGTGTCGCCGTACGCCGCGAGGCTCGCGTATTTCTCAGGCTCCGTGATCGACTCCGGCGGCCTCACGTTCTCAGTCCATCCTGACCGGCAGATGGTCTGCCGGATCGTCGCCTGCGTCACATCGGGGTTGAGCGCTCCCGGAGTACATCGCGGATCCGGGAACGAGTACAGCCCGTGACCTCTAGCGCGACAACGGTGGGCTGCCGGCTGGGGCTGGATCACATGGTTGCTTGCCGTCGAATACGCCAAGCCATTCGGCGCAACACCGCTCGGTGCAGCCGATGACTGCGCAACGAACGCAAACATGGCGACCGCAGTGCCGGCAGCCGCCAGCGACCTCAGCAAACTCCATGACACGATCTCCAGGTCCATCGGGCGAACCGCTACGCCGTCGCGACAGCGTCGGCGACAAATGAGGCGATCGCCTCGGTGAACTCGCGCCGGCTTTCCTCCCAGGTGTAGAACATGTGCCCGCCGCGGAAATGGCGGACGGTCAGCCGACTTGCCATCTCCGAGTCGAGCCGCATGAGGTTCCGCAGCCGGTCGCTCGCGTAGTAAGGCGTTACGAGGTCGTAGCGTCCGTGTGTGATGAACGCCTTCATGTGCGGGTTGAGCGACATGCCGTAGCGGAAGTCGTCAGTGGCGCCATCTGGCGGCGTGAAGAAGTGCTGCGGCGCGTCGTTACGCCACAGCTCGTTTACCTCGTAGCTCAGCACGACGTACTCGCGATCGGTGTCGACGCCGATCTCCGATCGGAGCTGCCGGTTGATCGCCGTCGTGTACGCGGGACCGATGCCGGCGAGGGTCGGATCGGGACCGGCGAACGCCTCCCGATCGGGGAACGGATCGACGGCTGTGATCGTCGCGTCGTACCGCCCGAGCACCTTCCGCTCGTCGCGGAGCAATTCGCGCGTGAACATCCCGACGGTGATGCGGCCCTCAGCGCGCGCGACTTTCTCGACGGGGAGGCCGACGAGGTCGGCGAGACGGTTGAGAATCCGGTCGCGTTCGGTCGCCGGCATCGACGCGCCACGCGTGAGGAGGGTGCCGTAGTCGCCGGTGGCGAACCGCTCCGCCTCTTCGAGCACGTCCTCGGGCGGCGTGCTCGCCGCGAACGCCCGCGAGCGCCCGTGGTGCACGGCGGCGATCGCCATCGTCGGCACGAGGTCGACCCATCCGAGTACGTCGTAATCGGTCGGCGAGAGCGATGCGAGCTCAAGCGCCGGGGAGATGAGCACCGCGCCGCTGAGCCCGATACCCGCCGACTCCTGCAACATGCGCACAAGCCGGCCGACACGGTATCCGCCATAGCTCTCGCCCGCGATGAACACCGGAGAGCCCCACCGGCCGTGGCCGGAGAGCCACCGGCCCATGAATTCGCACAGCGACTCGAGATCGCGCTTGTAGCCGAAGTATTCCCGCGCGTCGCCCTCGCCGCCACTCTCCGGCTTCTTCCTCTCCTCGCTGTCGTGGCTGTCGTCCTCGATCACGCGGCTGAAGCCGGTGCCCACCGGATCGACGAAAACGAGATCGGTGAAGGCGAGCCACGAGTCCTCGTTCGAGACGAGCCGAGGCGGCAACCGCGGCAGCGTTCCATCGGGCGGAAACGCCACCCGCACCGGTCCGACCGCGCCGATGTGAAGGTAGGCCGACGACGCGCCCGGGCCGCCGTTGAAGACGAACGTCACAGGACGATCGCCATCGCGGTCCGCGACGTAGGAGACG
>Ga0302314_10009768_pt1 | contig 16929 bp, 17 predicted proteins | sample III_Palsa_N2_3_FD_200533 | JGI IMG/M metagenome (GOLD analysis project Ga0302314, IMG submission 200533) | Peat permafrost microbial communities from Stordalen Mire near Abisko, Sweden - III_Palsa_N2_3 | ecosystem: Environmental > Terrestrial > Soil > Palsa > Peat permafrost | place: Sweden...
CTGGCCCTCCTGGAGCTCACGGAAGCCCTGGGCGTTGATGTTGGAGTAGTGGGCGAAGACGTCGGCGCCGCCGCCGTCCTGCTCGATGAAACCGAAGCCCTTTTCGGCGTTGAACCACTTCACGGTACCGCTGGCCATGCTGATCTCCTTGATGCGCACAGTCGCACCGGAGTCCGCATTGTGCGGACACCGTGTCACCGGTCCGGCCGCACGGGGAGGCGATCCCGGGCACGCAAAACGCCCGTGATCGCGATCACGGGCGAGCGGAACTCGGGAACCACGACTGCTACTGCACTGAACGCTACCCGTCGCGGATAGTTACCGCCAGAGGACACGGACGAACGGGCCAATCCGGGGGGTGGCCGACTACGAAGTCTGTACGTGAGCGGATACCGGGACACAGCGGAGCACAAGGGGCGTGTGGGGCGCGCCCGGCGGATTGTGCGGGCGCTGCTTGCCGCAGGGGCCGGGCTGCTCGCGGCCTTCGCGGCGCTGGCGTTCGCGGAACTGGCCTCGGTGGCAGTGCGCCCGCAGGCGGCGCCGGTCACGGCAGTCGGAGAGGCCGCCATCGACCGGACGCCGGCCGCCGTGAAGGACTTCGCGGTGCAGCACTTCGGCACCGACGACAAGCTCGTGCTCCAACTGGGCATCCTGGCGCTGCTGGCCGCGTTCGCGCTGGTGCTGGGCGTGGTCGCGCTGCGGTGGCGGGCGGTGGGCGTGGCAGGAGTGCTCGCCTTCGGCGTCCTCGGTGCGGTGGCGGCGGCGTCCCGCCCGGACGCGGGGACGTTCGACGCGGTGCCCTCGCTGGTCGGCACGGCGGTCGGGGCCGTCCTGCTGTATGTGCTGGCGGGCAGGCTGGCCTGGCGGAGCGAGCCGGTGGCAGCCGAAGCCGGGCCGGAGGCCGTCGGGACCTTTGACCGGCGCGGGTTCGTGCTGCTGGCGCTCGCGGCCTCCGCCGCCTCGGCGGGCGTGGGGGTGCTCGGTCGGGCGCTCAATGACGGCAAGGGAGCCTCGGCGATCGCCTCGCGCGGCGCGCTGACGCTGCCGAGGCCCCACTCCCCGGCCGGACCACTCCCCAGGGGCGTGGATCTGGGGATTCCCGGGCTGAGCCCGTTCACCACCCCCGACGCCGACTTCTACCGCGTCGACACCGCCCTGGTCGTCCCCGAGATCGACGCCACCACCTGGCAGCTGCGCATCCACGGGACCGGCGTCGCGAAGGAGTTGACCCTCGGCTTCGAGGACCTGCTGGCGCGCGCGCTGATCGAACGCGACATCACCCTGACCTGCGTCTCCAACGAGGTCGGCGGCCCCTATGTCGGCAACGCCCGCTGGATCGGCGTCCCGCTGGCCGACCTGCTGCGCGAGGCCGGCGTCCGCGCCCCCTCGCAGGGCGGACCGGCCGACCAGCTCGTGGCGAGGTCCGTCGACGGCATGGCCATCGGCAGTCCGGTGGAGACCGTGCTGGACGGGCGCGACGCGATGCTCGCCGTGGGCATGAACGGCCAACCGCTGCCGTTCGACCATGGCTTCCCGGTGCGGATGCTGGTCCCCGGCCTCTACGGATATGTCTCGGCGTGCAAATGGCTCCGGGAACTGGAGCTGACCACCTTCGCGGACTTCGACGCCTACTGGGTCAGACGGGGCTGGTCCGACCAGGCCCCCATCAAGACCGAGTCCCGTATCGACACCCCCAAGCCCTTCGCCCGGCTGGCCCCGGGACAGACGGCCGTGGCGGGCGTGGCCTGGGCGCAGCACACCGGCATCGAGCGGGTCGAGGTGCGCGTGGACGGCGGGCCCTGGCAGCTCGCCGACCTCGCCGCACAGGACACCACGGACACCTGGCGGCAGTGGGTGTGGCACTGGCAGGCGACCGCCCCCGGTCTGCACACCCTCGAAGTCCGCGCCACCGACCGCAACGGCTACACGCAGACCGGTCAGCGCGTCGGGACGATCCCGAACGGCGCCACCGGCTGGCACTCGGTCGTCGTCTCCGTCACCTGACGGGCAGACGCATTGCAATCAAGCAGGAACACACCCGAGGAGACTCTTATGCGCACGACCCGGATCACCCGAATCGCCCTGGTCACCGCCACCGCGGCCACCCTCACCCTCACCGCGGCGGCATGCTCCGCCGGCAGCACCACGAGCGCGGTGGGCGCCCCGGCCGCCGCCACCACGTCGAGTAGCGCGATGGCGGGCGCCCCCTTCGGCCCGGCCTGCAGTGCCGTCCCGGCCACCGGTGCCGGCAGCTTCGACGGGATGGCGACGGCTCCCGTCGCCACCGCCGCGTCCAGCAACCCGGTGCTGTCGACGCTGGTCACCGCCGTGAAGGCAGCGGGTCTGGTGGACACCCTGAACAGCGCGCAGAACATCACCGTCTTCGCGCCGGACAATGCGGCCTTCGCCAAGCTGCCCAAGGCCACGCTCGCCAAGGTCCTGGCGGACAAGGCGCTGCTCACCAAGATCCTCACGTACCACGTGGTCGGGCAGCGGCTCACCCCGCAGCAGCTGGCGAGCGGGACCTGGAAGACCCTGGAGGGCCAGTCCCTCACCACCTCCGGGAGCGGGTCCTCGTACAAGGTCAACGGCACCGCAGACGTGGTCTGCGGCAATGTGCAGACCTCCAACGCGAATGTCGAGATCATCGACACGGTGCTGATGCCGCCGTCGAGCTGAGGCATCGGACCAATCCGTCCAGGCGGCGGTGACGAACTCATCGCGACAGAGTGGTGGGAGCGCCACGCTTCGCATCGGAGGTGACCATGCACGCGGCAGCCCAGGGCGACCGGCCCGCGACCCCGGCCCCCGGCCCAGGTGCGCTGGAGACCCTGCTCGACCGCGTCTCCCGGGGCGATCAGCAGGCCTTCGACACCGTCTACACGGCGGTCGCGGGGCCTGTCCTCGGACTGGTCCGCCGGCTCCTGCGGGATCCGGCCCAGTCGGAGGAGGTCGCCCAGGAGGTACTGATCGACGTATGGCGCTGTGCGGCCCGCTTCGACCCCGACCAGGGCAGCGCCATGGCCTGGATCATGACGCTCGCCCACCGCCGGGCGGTGGACCGGGTGCGGTCCGCGCAGGCCTCGACCGACCGTGAGCAGAAGGTCGCGGCCCGCGAGCACACTCCCGCTTACGACGAGGTCAGCGAGCAGGTGGAGCGCCGACTGGAGCGGGAGCAGGTGCGGCGGTGCCTCGGAGCGCTGACCGAGCTGCAGCGGGAGTCCGTGCTCATCGCCTACTACCGCGGCTGCACCTACCAGGAGACCGCCGACCTGCTCGGGATCGCCCTGGGAACAGTGAAGACCCGCCTGCGGGACGGACTGATCCGGCTCCGCGACTGCCTGGGGGTGACCTCGTGACCACGGCCGACCTGCACACGCTCACCGGAGCCTATGCACTGCACGCGCTGACCGACCGCGAGTCCGAGGAGTTCGCGCGGCATCTGGCGGACTGCCCGGCCTGCACCGAGGAGGTCCGCGAACTGCGGGCGACCGCTGCCCGGTTGGCGCTGGCGGCGGCGGTGACCCCGTCCCCCGAGTTCCGGGCGCGGCTGATGGCAGCCCTGCCCGAGGTGCGGCAACTGCCGCCGCTGGTACCGGAGCAGCCCCGCGCGAAGGGCTTCTCGCATTGGCGGCTGTGGCGTCGCCGGGCGCCGCAACTCGCGCTCGCTGCCTGCCTGGTGGCGGTGCTGCTGGCAGTCGGGGTCGCGGTGGACGCGCAGCACGAGAGCGGGCAGCAGCAGGCCCGCGCGGCAGCGGCCCAGCAGCAGGCGGCGAGCCTGAGCGCGCTGCTCGCGGCACCCGACGCGAGGTTCCACCGCGGACAGTTGGCGAACGGCGCCACCAGTACCGTCGTGTCCTCGCAGCAGTTGGGGCAGGCGGCGTTCATCTACCGCGGGCTGCCGTCGCTGCCGGACTCGAAGGTGTACGAGCTCTGGTACAGCAAGGGCGGGGTGATGGTGCCTGCGGGCCTGGTCGCTTCGGCGCAGTCGGACGGCGCGACGATCCTCACCGGCTCGCCCAGGGGCGCGGCCGGGGTGGGTGTGACGGTGGAGCCCGCCGGGGGCTCACCGCGGCCGACCACGCCCCCGATCCTGCTGACCGCGCTGGCGCCCTCCTGATTGCCGCAGCCTGAATCATCCTTGCGACTGTACATACCAGTAGGTACAGTCGCGGTATGAGCACCTCAGACCGCCTCGTCGAGAGCACCCAGGAGCTCCTCTGGGAGCGTGGCTACACCGGCACCAGCCCCAAGGCCATCCAGCAACGGGCCGGAGCCGGCCAGGGCAGCATGTACCACCACTTCACCGGAAAGCCCGACCTCGCGCTCGCGGCCATCCGCCGGAGCTCGGAGCAGCGGATCGCCCTCGCGGAGGAGCAGTTCTCCGCTCCGGGGACGGCCGTCGACCGTGTCACCGGCTATCTGCGCCGTGAGCGCGACGTCCTGCGCGGCTGCCCGATCGGCCGGCTCGCCCAGGATCCGGACGTCGTCGCCGCCGACGCGCTGCGGCTGCCGGTGGCCGAGACCTTCGAGTACCTGATCGGGCGTCTGACCGGGGTCCTGGCCGAGGGCCAGGAGCGGGGGGAGCTCGACCCGGAGCTCGACCCCGCCGCCACGGCGGCCACGGTCGTCGCCGTGCTCCAGGGCGGATACGTCCTGGCCCGTGCCGCCGGCTCGGTGCTGCCCTTCGAGCAGGCCGCCGACGGCGCCATCGCGCTGCTCGCGGCCCGGAGGGTGGCCGGGCCGTGAACGTCAGCCAGTACACCCTCGCGCTCCCCGCCGACTACGACATGCGGATCATCCGCGAACGGGTGCGGACCAGGGGCCACCTCATGGACGGCTTCGCCGGGCTCGGCTTCAAGGCGTTCCTGATGCGTGAGCGCGGCGTCGACGGCTCGCCGGTCAACTCCTACGGGTCCTTCTATGTGTGGGACGACACCGAGGGCATGAACCGCTTCCTCTGGGGCGGCGGGGGCTTCGGGGGCATCGTCGCGGACTTCGGCCGCCCGCCCGTCCACCACTGGATCGGGGTGGCCCGGGCCGAGGGGCCGTCGCGCCGGGAGACGCCGGTCGCCGCGACCAGCAGGGTCGAGCACCTCCCCGGGGGCGCGGACCCGGCCGTGGCCGTGGCGGCGGCCCGCGACGCGCTGACGCTCCGGACACGGACACCGGGCACCCACAGCACGCTCGTCGCCCTGGACCCGCACCGCTGGTCGCTGGTCCACTTCACGCTCTGGTCGGGTGCGGTGCCCCAGGGCGAGCCCGGTGACCGCCATCAGGTCCTGCATCTCTCCGAAGGGAACAGCACATGCTGAAGGACGCACTCGCCGAGGCGCCGCTGGACCGGGCCGCCGGCTATGAGCTGATGGCCCGGCTCCAGGACGAGCAGACGCAGTCGGAGACGCTCGCCACCCTGGACCGGCTCGCCCCCGGGTTCCCCGACTGGATCGTCACCAGCCTCTTCGGCGGCACCTACCAGCGCGAAGGACTGTCGCTGCGCGACCGCCAGATCGCCAACCTGGCCGCGCTCACCGCGCTCGGCGGGGTCGAACCGCAGCTGGCCCAGCATGTGCGGGCGAGTCTGCGGGTGGGGATGGCACCGCAGGAGGTCGTCGAGGTGCTGGTCCACCTCGCGCCGTATGTCGGGGTGCCGAAGGCGCTGGCAGGCCTGAGGGTCGCGGCCCAGGTGCTGGCGGAGGCGGACGCATGAGCGGCGCCGCCGCTGTCCGGACCGTCCTCGGCGACATCCCCGCCGGTGAGCTGGGCGTGACCGACTCGCACGACCACCTGTTCTTCCGCAGCGCCCGGTTCCCTCCCGGGCAGGAGCTGGACGACAGGGACGCGGCGGCGGCGGAGCTGCGCGCCTTCGGCGGGCTCGGCGGCGGCGCGCTCGTCCAGTGGACGCCCTTCGGCCTGGGGCGGGGTTCGGCGGAGCTGGCCGAGGTCTCCCTGGCCACCGGTGTGCACCTGGTCGCGGCCACCGGCCTGCACCAGGCCGCGCACTATCCGCCGGGGGCGGTGGAGCGGGTCCTGCGGGACGGGCTCGCGGCGCTCTTCGTCCGGGAACTGACCGAGGGGCTGCTGACGGGGTGCGGGGACACCCCGCTGCCCGCCCGGGCCGGCCTGATCAAGGTCGCCGGTTCCTTCCACGGCCTGGACCCGCACGCCCGCACGGTGATGGCCGCGGCGGCCGAGGCCCACCACGCCACCGGTGCCCCGATCGGCGTCCACCTCGAACAGGGGACGGCGGGCACGGACGTCCTGGAGCTGCTGTGCGACGGTCTTGAGGTGCCCCCGCACCGGGTGATCCTCGGCCACCTCAACCGCTTCCCCGAGCCGAGCCAGCAGCGCGAGGTGGCCGAGCGGGGCTCCTACCTCGCCTTCGACGGTCCGTCACAGGCGAACCACGCCACGGACTGGCGGCTGCTGGACTCGCTGACCGCGCTCGTGGCGGCGGGGTACGGCGGGCAGCTGCTGCTGGGCGGCGACACCACCACGGCCCGGGCCCGCGCCGCGACCGGTGCCGGTACCGGCGTGCCCAATGTGCTGGCCGGGTTGCGCCCACGGGTCGAGCGCGCGCTGGGGAAGGAGGCGACGGAGCAGCTGTTCGTCGGCAATCCGGCGAGGGCCTTCGCGGTGGAGTGGCACCGCTAGGGTGTGCGGGCATGGACACTGCGACGGCGGTATGGACATTCGCGCTGGTGGTAGGGCTGTTGACGCTCACCCCCGGCCTGGACACGGCATTGATCCTGCGGACGGCCGCGCTGGGCAGGCGCCGTGAGGCATGGGGCGTGGTGCTCGGGATACAGGCCGGGACCCTGTTGTGGGGGACGGCGAGCTCGCTCGGCGTGAGCGAGCTGCTGAAGACCTCGCAGACGGCCTACACCGTCCTGCGGATCGCGGGGGCGGCGTATCTGGTCTGGATGGGGGCGCGGATGCTCCGGGGGAGTCTGAAACGGAACGCGGGCGGGGGCGCGGACAGCGTCGATGGTGCGCCGGGGGCCGCGGCGGTGCTGGGCGGGGCGGGTGACCGCGGGGTGCCGGCGGGTCTGCGGCGCGGGGTGACGACCAATCTGCTCAATCCCAAAATCGGGGTGTTCTATGTCGCGGTGCTGCCGCAGTTCATCCCGGCGCACGCGCCGCACCTGGCCATGGGTCTGCTGCTGACCGGCGTGCATGTGCTGGAGGGCCTGGTCTGGTCGACGGTGCTCGTGGCCTTCGCCGGGGTGCTCAGGGGCTGGCTGCAGCGCCCGGTGGCCCGGCGGGTGCTGGACCGGGTGACCGGGGCGGTCATCGTCGCCTTCGGACTGCGGCTGGCCATCGGCGACTGAGCGGACTCAGGGAGGTTCAGGGAGGCTCAGGGGGCGGAGTCCGGGACATTGGGGCTCGCGGCATACGCCTGGACCGGGGTCATGCTGACCCCGTTGATCTGCACCGTGAGCTGGTCGCTGACCGGTGCGCACATGCCGATCTGGTTGCCGGTCTGGTCGTGGGAGCCGTTCAGCGCCGCCGCGGTGTCGGCCGGGGCGGGGGAGTCCGTGCCGCCGAGCCGGCGGGCCTCGACGGCCTGGTCGACCGGGGTGGAGGGCAGGGCCCCCGCCGCGGGGGAGGCGGCCGGGGGCGTGGGGGACGGCGTAGCGGAGGGGCTCGGGGAAGCCTGGGCGGGGGTGTTGCCGTTCTCGTCGGTCAGTGACTGGTCGTTGATGATCGCGGCGAACAGCTCCTGTGCGCCGGGGCCGATCACCACGCGGTTGGCGTCGTTGGGGTCCGTGGTGTTCTGCATGGTGGTGAAGGTGATCCGGTCGGCCGGGACCTTGCTGAGGTCCTCGGCCAGCCCGACCAGCTTGGTGATGCTGTCCAGGCCGGTGTCCACGGTCAGTGCCTTGGTCGCGGCGTTGGCCAGGTCCAGCACCTTGAAGGGGTCGGTGAGGGTGCCCGCGCTCTTCAGCTTGTCGACCATCTGGGTGATGAAGATGTGCTGGGCGTAGGTCCGGCCGAGGTCGCTGCCGTCGCCGAAGCCGTGGCGGGTGCGCAGGAACTCCAGTGCCGCGAGGCCCTGCAGGGAGTGCGTGCCCTTGGCCAGCTTGAGGTGCGAGTACGGGTCGTAGACGTCGTTGTCGACGCAGACGTCGACACCGCCGATGGCGTCCGACATGTTCACCACGCCGCTGAAGTCGAGCATGGCGAAGTGGTCGATGGGGATGCCGGTCAGCTGCTGCACGGCGGCGACGCTGCAGCCGGGACCGTAGGCCAGCGCGCTGTTGATCATGTCGTAGCCGCCGGCGAAGCTGGTCTGGTCCTCCGCGTCCGTGCAGGCGGGCAGGTTGGTGACCAGGTCGCGGGGGATGCTCATGACGGTGGCGTTGCTGCGGTCGGCGGCCAGGTGGACCACCATCTCGACATCGGCGTTGGCCCCGCTGCCGTCCGAGCAGTCGCCGCCGATCGCGCAGTCGGCGGCGGTGGCGCGGCTGTCCGAGCCGATGACCAGGATGTTGAGCGGGGTGCGGCCGAATGCGTCGGGCTTCTCGGCCAGGTCCGACTTCTCGGTTCCGCTGTACAGCCGTTCGGCGGTGATATTGCCGTTGAAGTGGCGGTACACGAGATAGCCGCCGACGAACGCGACGGCCAGCGCGCCCGCGAACGCCAGCGAGAGGACCTTGAGGGTCTTCCGGCGCCGGAGTCTGCGGACCCGGCGCGCCTCGGCCGCGTCGTCATCGTGCGGCCTGGCGTCTGACCTGCTGTCACTCACGCACGGACTCCCAGGAGCTGACCGACCGATATGTCCCCGACTGCGCAATATAGCAATTGATCCCGATTAGTACATAAATGTCATGGAACAACGCGCAGGGAGTTGCCGCGGTGTTCGAACGTTTGCGCGTTGACGGGGCTGCCCGGCGTCTCCGAAAATAGGGGTCCGCTACTTCTTGTTATGCCCGAAGGGTTCTGCAGGGCTTTGATACTGATCGATGCTGTGACGAAGCGATATCCCGACGGCACCACAGCGGTGGATCGGTTGACGCTCGAAATTCCGGACGGGTCCATCACCGTCCTGGTCGGCCCCTCGGGCTGCGGCAAGACCACGACCCTCCGCATGATCAACCGCATGATCGACCCCACCGAGGGCAGCATCCTGCTGAACGGCGCGGACATCCGCGAGCAGCCGGTGAACACCCTGCGCCGCTCGATGGGCTACGTCATCCAGCACGCCGGCCTCTTCCCGCACCGGACCATCGTCGAGAACATCGCCACGGTGCCCCGGCTGCTCGGCTGGGACCGGGGGAAGGCCCGCGCCCGGGCGATGCAGCTGATGGAGCGGGTGGGCCTGGATCCCGCGCTGGCCAAGCGCTACCCCTACCAGCTCTCCGGCGGCCAGCAGCAGCGCGTGGGAGTCGCCCGCGCCCTCGCCGCCGATCCGCCGGTGATGCTGATGGACGAGCCGTTCTCCGCCGTCGACCCCATCGTGCGCAAGGGGCTGCAGGAGGAACTGCTGCGCATCCAGGCGGAACTGGGCAAGACCATCGTCTTCGTCACCCATGACATCGACGAGGCCATCAAGATCGGGGACATGGTCGCGGTGCTGCGCGAGGGCGGCAGGCTCGCCCAGTACGCGCCCCCCGCCGAGCTGCTCTCCGCCCCGGCCGACGACTTCGTCGAGGACTTCCTCGGCCTGGACCGCGGCATCCGCCGACTGTCCTTCTTCTCCGCGGCGGGGCTGGAGATCACCCCGCTCCCCATCATCGCCGTCGACAGCAGCGCCGAGCAGATCGCCGCACGCACGCTGCCGGAGACGCCCTACCTGCTGGTCACCGACACCGAGGGGCTGCCCCTGGGCTGGGCCGACGGCAGGGCCCGGGCCGCCGGCAGCGACGAGCTCATCCCCTTCGGGCACAGCTTCAACGCCCGGAGCGGCTCGCTGCGCTCGGCCCTGGACTCGGCCGTGCTGTCGCCCACGGGCTGGGCCGTCGCCGTGGACGACGACGGACGCGCTGTCGGGGTCGTCTCCCAGGAGAAGATCGCCGCCGCCATCCGCGCCGCCCACGCCGCGCAGACCGTCGCCCTCGAGAAGCCCACCGGCGCCGCCTCGGATGTGTCCGTCTGATGGGAGGCTTCTTCCAGGTCCCCAGCGACCTGCAGCACAGCTATGCGGGCCTGGTCGGCCTGCACCTCCAACTGGCGCTGGTCCCGGTGCTGGTCGGCCTGCTGGTCGCGCTGCCGATCGGCCAGCTCTGCGCCCGCTTCCGCTGGCTCTACCCTCCGCTGCTCGGCCTCGCCACCGCCCTCTACGCCGTGCCCTCGGTCGCCTTCTTCATCGTCCTGATCGACTGGACCGGTGAGAGCGAGACCACGGTGATGATCCCGCTGACCATCTACAGCCTGGTCATCCTGATCCCGGCGATCACCGACGGCGTGCGCTCCGTGCCCGCCGAGACCCATGCGGCCGCGGCCGCCATGGGCTTCGGGCCGCTGCGCCGCTACCTCCAGGTGGAGCTTCCGATGGCAGTCCCCGCCATCTTCGCCGGGCTGAGGGTCGCCACCGTGTCCAGCATCAGCCTGGTCAGCGTCGGCGAGCTGATCGGCGACGAGGGCGGCCTGGGCAACCTGCTGGGGGATGCCCAGGAGTACCACCGGACGCTGCTCGCCTGGAGCTCCGTGATCGGCATCGCCGTCCTGGCGATCGTCATTGACGGTCTGCTGGTGCTGCTGCGCCGGCTCCTCACCCCTTGGATGCCGCGATGAGCCTGTTCCACTTCATCGGCCAGTTCTTCGGCGACAGCGCCAACTGGAGCGGGGCCGACGGCATACCGCAGCGGATCTGGGAGCACGTCCTCTACACCCTGATGGCCATGGGCATCGCCACGGCGATCGGGCTGCCGCTGGGCCTGGTCACCGGCCACACCGGACGCGGCGGCAACGCCCTCGCCTTCCTCGCCACCGCGGCACGGGCGCTGCCCACGCTGGGCCTGCTGGTGCTGCTGACCCTGCTGTGGGGGATCGGCCTGCTCCCGGTCATGGTGCCGCTGGTGGCGCTGGCGGTACCGCCGATCCTGGTCACCTCCTACGAGGCGATCCGCACGGTGGACCGTTCGCTGGTGGACGCGGCGCAGGGGATGGGGATGGGCGCGCCGAGGGTGCTCTTCCAGGTGGAGATCCCGGTGGCGCTGCCGCTGATCCTCAGCGGGCTGCGCTCGGCGGCCGTTCAGACCGTGGCGACGACGACCATCGCCGCCGCCGTCAGCTTCGGCGGGCTCGGCCGCTACATCTACGACGGCCTGAGCGAGGAGAACTACTCCCAGGCGGTGGGCGGTTCGGCGCTGGTGGTGATCCTGGCCCTGGCGACGGTGGGTCTGTTCTGGGTCGTCGGACGGGTCCTGGTGTCACCCGGGGTCAGGCGCAGCGGCGCGAACTGAGCCCCGGGCTCGGCTCCCGGGCCGCGCTCAGCGTTCGGCGCGGGCGAGGGCCAGCTCCAGGACGACCAGGAGGGCGTCCCGGACCGAGCCCCGCTCGCGCGCGTCGAACAGCACCAGCGGCACGCTCTCGTTGACGTCCAGGGCCCAGCGCACCTCGTCCAGGTCGTGGGTGAGGCTGCCGTCGAAGACGTTGACCCCGATCGCGAACGGCAGGTTGCGGTTCTCGAAGAAGTCCACGGCGGCGAAGCAGTCGTCCAGGCGGCGGGTGTCCACGATGACCAGGCCGCCGAGGGCGCCCTCGACCAGGTCGTCCCACATGAAGCCGAAGCGGTCCTGCCCGGGGGTGCCGAAGAGGTAGAGCTTCAGCGTCGGGTCCAGGGTGATGCAGCCGAAGTCCATGGCCACGGTGGTCGTGGTCTTGTGCGGGGTGTGGGTGAGGTCGTCCACACCGGCCGCGACCTCGGTGATGCTGGCCTCGGTGGTCAGCGGTTCGATCTCCGAGATGGACGCCACGGTCGTGGTCTTGCCGACGCCGAAGCCCCCGGCGATGACCATCTTGACGGGCAGCGGCGGGCGCAGCTGGGGGGCGGCGTGCCTCCCTGCCGACGCGGGCCTGCTGGCAATGGCGGCGCTAGGCGGGGCGGTTGCCACGCGGGAGCCCTCGGGAGTCGGGGACGGCGCGGAGACCATCGATAACCCTTCGCAGTACGGAAACATCCTGGGCGGTGCTGGCCTGCGGTGCGTAGACGGCCAGTTGTTGTGCGGTGTGCAGGTCTCCGGCGATGACGCGCACCACGTTGAGGTGCAGCTGCAGCCGGGCGGCGAGCTCGGCCAGCGACTGCGGCACGCGGCAGGCGGCGACGATGGCCTCGCGCTCGAAGGTCAGCCCCTCCAGGGCGGCGAGCCCTTCGGCGGTGGCGACCACCTGGGTCTCCAGCGGCAGCGGCGGACCGCTGCTGCCCGTTCCGCCGCCGGCGACGCGGCCCGCGGTGAGCAGGAAGGGACGCAGGGCGAGGCTGCTGCGCCCGGAGGGTTCCTCCGCTGCCGGTGCGGCCGGTGGAGGAGTGCGGGCCGGGGCCGGCTCGGGGACCGGGGCGGGTGCGGGCGGAGGAGGGGGCGCGGGCTCGTACGCGGGCTCGTCCGCCATGACATAGGGGCGCAGAGGGCGTATCGCCCCCGACTGCGGGGCGCTCTGCACTCCCTCGGCGGGTGCTGCGCTGGCCACGATGCTCGTCCTCTCATTGCTCGCCCCGCCGTGGTCGGTGGAGCGGGTCAGTTGGCGACCGGGGCGCCGACGCCGTTCTTCAATTCGATGATCAACTGCGGGCTGAGCGCGGCCCCGGCGCGGTTGGCGAAGAGCGTCATCTCGTAGGCGATGTTGCCGAGCTTCGCCTCCTTGGAGGTGACCACGCCGAGCACCGAGCCGTGACCGATCGAGGAGACCAGCAGGTGCCCGCCCTCCAGGTCGATGATGACCTTGTTCAGCGCGCCCAGGCCGTAGTTGCCGGAGGCGCCTGCGGCCAGGCTGGTGATGCCGGAGACGATCGCCGCGAGGCGCTCGGAGTCGGCGGGGTCGCGCAGTCGGGAGACGGCGATCAGCAGGCCGTCCGAGGAGACGGCGATGGCGTCGACGACACCGGCCGTCTCCGTGGCGAAACGGTTCAGCAGCCAGGTGAAGTCGGCTGCCGCGCTGCGCAGGTCGGCGGGCTCGGCGGCCGCACCCCGGTCGGTTGAGTTCTGCTCGGCGGGGCCTTCGTACATGGGCGTGGTCATGAGCCCGTTCCTTCCGGACGTTCTGGTGTGCGTAGATCGGTACGGGTGCTGTCGAGTTCGGCGCGCCGGACGGCGGCCTCGAACTCCTCCATGGAGTCCCTCACGGCGTCGGGGTCCAGCTCCTTGGGCGGGAGCGGGGGTGCCTGCGGCGCGCTCGGCAGCGGTGAAGCATCAGGACGTCCTTCGAGGGTGGCTCCTCTGACCCGGCGCCGCAGGGCGGGGCCCGCGCCGACGGACGGCTCTGCGGGGGGCCGGGCCGTGTCCGCGGCGGGAGCCTCGGCCCCCGCCTGGCTGTGCTCGGGCTCGTCGTCGTGCGGGCGGCGCAGCGGGCGGCGCGGCAGCGCGCCGTCCGCGGGCGGCGCGACCGCCGGGGTGTGCGCGGGACCGGTGGTGAGCGCGTACTGCTGGGGAGCGGCAGCGATCGCCGGAGCCGGAGCGGGCTGGGGTTCGATCATCAGCGTCGGTGCGGCGATCGGAGCGGGCGCGGGCACCGGCGGTGCCGATGTCAGCAGAGCGGCCGGCACGGTCACCACCGCCGTCACACCCCCGCCAGGCGTCCGGAACAGGGTGACGGCGATGCCCCAGCGGCGGGCCAGCGTGCCCACCACGAACAGGCCGAGCACCTTGGTCGGCACCAGGTCGAGGCGTTCGCGCCGCACCAGCCGGGAGTTCTCCTCCTCCAGCCGCTCGGAGCCCATCCCCAGACCGTGGTCCACGATCTCGACCGTGGCCTGCCCGCCGGGCGCGCTGCGCACCGTCACCTCGACGTTGCTGTGCGCGGGGGAGAAGGAGACCGCGTTCTCCAGCAGTTCCGCGAGCATCAGCACCAGGTCGCCGAGGACGTCCGGCGACACCGCCGGGTCGGCCTCCGCGTACAGGGCCACCCGCTGGTAGCCCTCGATCTGGCCCAGGGAGCTGCGGACCGCGTGGGTCAGCGGGGCGGGCCGCCCGTCCAGCTCGGTCTCGCGGATACCGGCCAGCAGCATCAGGCTGTCGGCGTTGCGCTGCATGCGGACGGCGATGTGGTCGATCCGGTAGAGCCGCTCCAGCAGCTCGGGGTCGGTCTCGCTGCGCTCCGCGGCATCGATCAGGGTCAGCTGGCGGGTGGTGAGGTTGCTGACCCGGCGGCCGACGTTGCCGAACATCTCGGCGATGTTGCGGCGGCTGGTGATCTGACGCTCCAGCAGGCCCGCCGCGGTGATCTGGACCCGGTTGAAGGCCACGGCGAGCTCGCCCAGCTCGTCCTTGGCGAGCACGGGGACGGCCTCCAGCCGCGGCGGGCTCTCGTCCTGGGCGTCGTCGTCGGCGACCCGGGCCAGCTCCCGTCCGGACACCTCGGCCACATTGCGGGCGGCTGCGGTGAGCTGCTGCACCGGGCGGACGACCGAGTGCCGGATCAGCACCGACAGGGTCACCCAGGTGAGGAAGACCAGCGCCGCCAGCGCCAGCAGGAAGATGGTCTGCCAGCCGGCGGACGAGGCGTCGCCGTCGGCCGTCTGCGCGATCTGCAGCACCAGCGCCTCGACGGTGCGCTGGCGGATGTCGGCCTCCATCGACACCGACAGGTACATGCTGTTGTCCTGCGCCGAACTCGCCTGCTGCAGTATGCCGGTGGCCGCACCCGAGTTGTCCTCCAGCGCGGAGTACTCGGTGTTCAGCTGGACCTGCGAGGAGTTGAAGTCGACCGCCGAGAAGGCCGTGCTCTGCGCCGAGCTGGCCAGCTCGCCGAAGCGCTGCTCCTGCTCCTGGTACTGGCCGTAGTCCTGGACCGCGGAGTTGAACTCGATCAGCGCGTCCTCGTCGCCGGTCTGCGCGGACAGCAGGCTGGTCTCGTAGGCGGCGTGGTCGCTGTCGGCGCGCAGCAGGGCGTCCAGGGTCTGCGACAGGACCACGTAGCCGGTGGTGTCGCCGGTGAGGCCGAGACCGTCCAGGATCTGCGCGGAGGCGCTGCCGTAGGCGCTGTCGATGTTGTCCGCGGCCAGGGCGCCCCTGGTGACCTCGGCGCGGATGTCGCCGAGGGACGCGAGCTGCTGGAGCGCCATCGCCTCGCCGGCCGGGATCGACGACCCGAAGGCCGCGCTCACCTTCCGCGCCTGGGCGTCCGTCGCCTGCTCGGCCTCGCCGTAGGCGAAGTCGTCGGGCAGGCCCATCTTGGAGGTGGCGGGCTCGGCCCGCTGCGCGTCGTAGCGCACCCACAGCAGGATCGCCTGCTGCTGCTCGGCGCGCAGATCGTCGTTCAGCAGGGCGACCTGGGCGCTGTCGCGGATCAACTGGGCCTGGGTGCCCGTCCCTTCGGCCACCCCGACCTCGCCGGTGATGATGATGCCGAAGAGCACGGAGATCACCACGACAGGTACCGCGACCAGGGTGTTGAGCTTGCGTCGGAAGGGTATCCGGTCGAGTCCGGCTCCGAACCGGGCGCGGAACCCGGTAGACGTCGGGACGCCGGATGTCTCCGGGTGCGCGTCCTGGGGGGACATGCGGGGCTCCTCGGTCGGCTCCATGCCTGTGCAGAGCTGTCGGTGACGTGATGACTCGTCAGGGCGCGTCGGGGATCGCGCGGGTGGACGCCCGGCGAACGCATGACCGTGCGGAGACTACCGGGTGACTGCCACTCTTGTCAGAGAAGCCCCTGTGAACATTGTGATACGAAGTCATCAAGATGCTTCCGGAAGCGCACCGAATCACTCCACTATCGCCGGAGTACGTTCGTTGCACGTAAGTTGACAGGCTTAGGCTCATCCTCCCGAAGACCTCCGGAATGGAACAGTGACTACTACCGGTACCCGCGGCCGCTCCACACGATTCGCCGCGCTCATCATCGCCTCTGCAGCTGCTGTCGCCCTCACCGCCTGCGGTTCCACGGCCAAGTCGGCTGCCCCGAGCAACCCGCTGGCACCCAGCACCACCGCGGCCAAGGGCTCGATCACCATCGGGTCCAACAACTTCGCCGAGAGCAACATCCTCGCGGACATCTACGGCGCGGCGCTGACGGCCCAGGGCTTCAAGGTCAGTTACAAGTACAACATCGGCAGCCGGGAGGTGAGTTACGGCCTGCTCAGGAGCGGCGAGGTCCAGCTCATGCCCGAGTACAACGGCGCCCTGCTGTCGTACCTGAAGCCCAACCCGCCGGCGGCGCCGACGAGCACCGCGGACACCGACACGCAGCTCACCGCGGCCCTGGCCTCCGGCCTGGAGGTCCTCGACCCGTCCCCGGCCCAGGACAAGGACTCGCTGACGGTCAATGCGGCCACGGCGGCCAAGTACCACCTGACCAGCAGCTCCTCCATCGCCGACCTCAAGCCCATCGCCAAGGACCTGACGATCGGCGCGGCACCCGAGTTCCAGACCCGCGAGCAGGGCCTGCTCGGCCTGAAGACCGTCTACGGGCTGACCTTCGCCGGCTTCAAGGCCCTGGACCCGGGCGGCCCGCTCACCGAGGGCGCGCTGAAGAACAACAACATCCAGGTCGGCGACATCTTCACGACCGACAGCTCGATCACCACGAACCACTGGGTGACCCTGGACGACCCGCAGAACCTCTTCGGCTTCCAGAACGTCGTCCCGGTCGGCCAGACGTCCGCGCTGACCCCGGCCGCGGTGTCCGCCCTCAACGCGGTCTCGGCGAAGCTGACCACGTCCGCGCTGCTGCAGCTGGACACCGAGGTGAGCGTCGACGGCAAGGACCCGGAGACGGTCGCCACCGCCTGGCTGCAGTCGGCCGGCCCTCGTTCACGGCGCGGCTCGA
>Ga0302314_10009769_pt1 | contig 16927 bp, 19 predicted proteins | sample III_Palsa_N2_3_FD_200533 | JGI IMG/M metagenome (GOLD analysis project Ga0302314, IMG submission 200533) | Peat permafrost microbial communities from Stordalen Mire near Abisko, Sweden - III_Palsa_N2_3 | ecosystem: Environmental > Terrestrial > Soil > Palsa > Peat permafrost | place: Sweden...
CGTCGCCCGCGGGCCTCAGCCCTGCGCCCCCGATGCTGCTACGCGGCCGGGGCCGCCTCGGGCTCGGGCTCCGGCTCGGGGGCCGGGGCGGCTGCGGCGGCGGCATGTGCACCGACGGCGCCGAGCGCGCCGAGCAGCAGCGCCAGCAGGGCCCATTTTGAGCCGCTCTTCTCGATCCCGAGCGCCGCGTCGACCGACGGGCTGCCGGGGCCGGTCTCGGCCAGCGCCAGGGCCGCGGCGATCAGCACGAGGTTGTACTCGTACCCCTGATCCGCGACCCACGGGCCGTTCGGGAGGTGCACACGATGGATCGCGGTGATCATCGTCGCGATCAGGACCGAGCTGGCGAGCGGGGTGGCTGCGCCGAGCAGCAGCGCTGCGCCGCCGCCGGCTTCGGCGAGCCCGGCCGCGGTAGCGTGGCGTTTGCCGGGCCGTAGGCCGAGCGATTCGAACATGCCGGCGGTCGCGTCAAGGCCATGGCCGTTGAACCAGCCGAACAGCTTCTGGGTGCCGTGGCCGAAGAAGTAGCCGCCGACGATCAGGCGGAGAAAGAGGCGTCCAATTTTCATAGGGCCGCCAACATAGCAAAGAGGTTGCGGACGCAAGCGACCTCTTGGGCGGGCGGTTGACCAAACCAGAAAATCGGAAAACAACGGGCCGTGCCTAGGCACATACTTGCTTCCTACGGCTTCGTCGCAGCCTCCGCGTAAGCACCCCCTGCGCCCCTGTTCTGCTGCTGATCCGACCTTTCTGGACGTGTATTGTGCGCCTCGCCGGGAGTCCTGGAATCTGGAGGAAGAGGGATGAGCGCGACCGTCAACGTGCGCCTGAACGTCAATGGCGTCGACCACGAGCTGGAGGTCGAACCGCGGCTGCTACTGGTGCAAGCGCTGCGCGACAACCTGAACCTGACCGGCACCCACGTCGGCTGTGACACGTCGAACTGCGGGGCGTGCACGATCCACCTCGGCGGCGCGTCGGTGAAGTCGTGCACCGTCCTGGCGGTCCAGGCCGACGGCGCCGAGATCACGACGATCGAAGGGATCGGGACCGAGGACAACCTGCACCCGATGCAGGAGGCGTTCTGGAATAACCACGGCCTGCAGTGCGGCTACTGCACCCCCGGGATGATCATGGCGGCGGCGGCGCTGATCGCCGAGAATCCGGATCCGACCGAGGACGAGGTCCGGCATGGGCTGGAGGGCAACCTCTGTCGTTGCACCGGCTACCACAACATCGTCAAGGCGGTGCTCGACGCCGCCTCCAAGGCGCGTGAGGTGACGGCATGAGCAACCGGATGACGCACGCCGAGCACCGTCGTAGCAGTCCGGATGGCGAGGTGGCGCGATGAGCGTGCGCGACGCGCCCGCTCCGTCCGGCAATGTCGGTCGTTCGATGCGCCGCAAGGAGGATCCGGCGCTGATCACGGGCCGGGGCCCGGTATGTCGACGACATCGCACTGCCGGCGATGCTGTGGGCGTCGTTCGCGTGCTCGCCCGAGGCGCACGCCAAGATCGTCTCGATCGACACCTCGGCGGCCGCGGAGCGGCCCGGGATCAGGGCCGTGTTCACCGGTGAGGACATGGCCGATATCGCGGCCCGCTGCCGATGGCTTGGGCCCCGCCGGGCGTCGAGGTCAATAGCCCGCCGCACTGGCCACTGGCGCGCGGGGAGGTCAACCATGTCGGTGACCTGGTCGCCGTGGTGATCGGCGATGACCGCTACGCGGTGGCCGACGCGGTTGACGATGTGATGGTCGAGTACGAGCCGCTGGCGGCGGTCGTCGACGCAGAGGCTGCGATCGTGGGCGCGCCGTTCGTGCACGAGGAGCTGGGTACCAACTTCGGCGCGCACGCGTGCGTTGTCGACGTCGACCCGGAGACGGGCAAGACGACGATCGTCCGCTATGTCGCCGTCGACGACTGTGGCAACCCGATCAACCCGATCAACCCGATCAACCCGATGCTGATCGATGGCCAGATCCACGGCGGCGTCGTGTTCGGGATCGGCCAGGCGCTGTACGAGCAGGTCGCCTACGACGACGACGGCCAACTGGTCACCGGCACGTTCGTCAACTACGCGCTGCCGACGGCCGCGGAGGTCCCGAGCTTCGAGACCGACCGGACGGTGACGCCGTCACCGGTCAACTCGATGGGCGTCAAGGGCGTCGGCGAGGCCGGCACGATCGCCGCCTCGGCGGTCGTCACCAACGCGGTGATCGACGCGATCCGCCCGCTCGGGGTCGACTACATGAACATGCCGCTCAGCCCGATCCGGGTGTGGGAGGCCATACAGGACGCGTCAGGCTCGCGTGCGGAGGCCAACCGATGATCCCGGCAGCGTTCGACTACGTCGCACCCGAGTCGCTGGACGACGTGATCACCGCGCTCGTCGACGGCGGCGAGGACGCCAAGCTCCTGGCCGGCGGCCACTCGCTGATCCCGCTGATGAAGCTGCGGGTGGCCGCACCGTCACTGCTCGTCGACCTGCGCAAGCTGCCCGGCCTGCACGGGGTGCAGCGCCAGGACGGCCACTGGCGGATCGGGGCGCTGACGACCCATGCGGTGCTCGAGCATGCGCCCGAGCTCGGAGTCGTGTCGGATGTGGCGGCGACGATCGCCGATCCGCAGGTCCGGCACCGCGGGACGATTGGCGGCTCGCTGGCGCACGGCGATTCGGCCTCGGACCTGCCGGCGGCGATGCTGATCTGCGAGGCCGAGGTGACGCTCCAGGGTCAATCCGGGCAGCGGACGGTGGCGTGCGCCGATCTGTTTCAGGATTACCTGACGACCGCGCTCGCCGAAGATGAGGTGCTGACCGAGATCCGTGTGCCGGTGCTCGACGGATACGGCCACGCCTACCAGAAGTTCACCCGGCGGGCCGAGGACTGGGCGATGGCGGGCGTCTGTGCGGTCGTCAAGCTCTCCGACGGCGTCGTGGCCGACGCGCGCGTCGGGCTGACAAACCTGGGCTCGGTGCCGCTTCGGGCGACGGCCGTGGAGCAGGCGCTGCAGGGACTACCCGCGACCGCCGAGTCGTTGGCGGCCGCCGCCGAGCATGCGGCCGAAGGCATCAACCCGCCGGCCGATCTGAACGCGAGCACCGAGTACAAGCAGCACCTGGCGCGGGTGCTGACCCGGCGGGCGTTGGCCGACGCGGTCGCGAACGCCGGATAGGCGCCGCCACAAGTACGATCGAGGGCGATGGCGCTCGCGGAGCTACAGACGGTCGGCGCCGCGAGCGACGCCCTCGCGTCGCAGGGATATCTGGCCGACCGGTCGCTCGCGCTGTCGGTCTATCTGGCAGCGACGCTCGAGCAACCGCTGCTGTTGGAGGGCGAGGCCGGCGTCGGCAAGACCGAGGTTGCACGGGCGCTGGCGTCGGCCGTCGGCGCGCGGCTGATTCGACTGCAGTGCCACGAGGGGATCGATGTACACCACGCGGTCTACGACTGGGACTATTCCCGCCAGCTGCTGGCGCTACGGGCGGCCGAGGGCGGCGTCGACGAGGGCGAGCTGTTCGGCCGCCGCTTCCTGCTGCGCCGGCCGCTGTTGGAGGCGCTCGAATCCGATCCCGACCGGCCGGTCGTGCTGCTGATCGACGAGATCGACCGCGCCGACGACGAGTTCGAGGCGTTCCTGTTGGAGTTCCTGTCGGACTTCGCCGTCACGATCCCCGAGCTCGGGACGATCGCCGCCGCGCGGCGGCCGATCGTGGTGCTGACCTCCAACCGCACCCGCGAGCTGCACGACGCGCTCAAGCGCCGTTGCCTGTACCACTGGATCGACTACCCGTCGCCCGAACGCGAACGCGCGATCGTCAAGTCCCGGCTGCCGCAGGTGCCCGAGCGGATCGCCGCGCGGGTCGTCGGCGCCGTGGCGCGTCTGCGTGAGCAGGGCGATCTGTACAAGCAGCCGGGCGTCGGCGAGACGATCGTCTGGGCTCGGGCGCTGCTGGCGCTCGGTGACGAGGTCGGCCTCGAGGAGACGCTCGGGGCCGCGCTGAAGGTGCACGAAGACGTCCAGCGGGTGCTGCAGCGTCAGGTCCTGGAGGGCGTTTGACGGCCGGCGCCGCCCCTGGACCGCCCGCCTCGACGCAGGTCGCGGCCGACGGCCTCGTCACGCGGCTGTCGGACCTCGCCGCGGCGTTGCGGGAGCGCGGCGCACGGCTTGGGCTGCGGGAGCTGCTGGCCGCGGTCCGCTGCGTCGACGCGGTCGACTGCATGTCGCGCGAGGACGTACGGCTGGCGCTGCGGGCTGTGCTGTGCTCACGGCGATCGGATCTGGAGCGCTTCGACGAGGCGTTCGCGGAGGTGTTCGGCGCCGGCTGGGTGCCCCGGCCCGGCGACATGTCCCTGCCGGAGCTGGGCTCGATCGAGACGGCCGCGCTGCCACGTGCGGCGTTCGGGGATCCACAGACAGCGAGACCTCCGGATCAGGCCCACCCACCCACCGAGCCGGTCCCGGCGGCGTGGTCGGCGGCCGAACTGCTGTTCGAGAAGGACTTCGCGCGCTACACCGAGGCTGAGATGGCGCTGGCGCAGGAGCTGATGGCGCGGCTTGCGCGCCGGCACCCGATGCGACTGTCGCGCAGAACGCGGCAGTCGCGACGCCGGGGCCGGGTCCCGGACCTGCGCGGCACCGTGCAGGCGTCGCTGCGGACCGCCGGCGAGCCGGTCCAGCGCCGCTGGCGGGCGCCGACGCAACGGCCGCGACAGCTCGTGCTCGTCTGTGACGTGTCGGGCTCGATGGCCCCCTACTCGCGGATGCTGCTGCAGTACATGCAGGCGTCGGTGGCAGCGCGGCGGCGGGTCGAGGCGTTCGCGTTCGGAACGCGGCTGACCCGGATCACGTACGAGCTCAACGGCCGTGACCCCGATCTGGCGCTCGGGCGGGCGACGACCGCGGTCTCGGACATGTCAGGCGGGACCCGGATCGGCGAGGCGCTGTCAACGTTGAACCGCGTCCACGGCCGCCGGCTCGGGCGCGGATCGGTCATCGTGATCCTGTCCGACGGCTGGGACCGCGGCGACCCGGAGCAGCTGCGGGCCGAGATGGCGCGGCTGCGGCGGGCGGCGTTCAAGCTCGTGTGGCTCAATCCGCTGGCCGCGCACCCGGACTACGAACCGTTGACGCGCGGCATGCAGGCCGCCGTCCCGCACACCGACCGGCTGCTGGCAGGCAACTCGATCGCGTCGCTGCAGGAGCTCGCCCAGGTTCTGGAGGCGATGTGAGCGACCGCACGCCTGAGCAGCTGGAGTGGGAGCGCAGCTCCGAGGTCCACGGGCCGACGTTCGCCTCACCGGGGGACGCGGCGCCGGTACGGCTGGTGGTGTTCGGCGCGGTGCCGCTGACGGTCGAGCTGACGCGGGTCGCGCGGATGCTCGGCTGGGTGCCATACGTGGTCGATCCGCGCCAGCGGTTCGCCTCGGCGGCGGGCTTCCCGGAGGCCGAGCGGGTGCTCACGGCGTGGCCCCGGGAGGCGTTCGAGCAGCTCGGCGGCCCGGACTCCGACACGGCCGTGGCGGCGCTCACGCACGCGCCCGAGCTCGACGATCAGGCGCTGATCCTGGCGCTGCGCTCGCCGGCGTTCTATGTCGGGGCGATGGGCTCGCGCAACACGCAGCGCAAGCGGCGGGAGCGGTTGGCCGCGGCGGGGCTGGCACCTGATCAGCTGGAACGCCTGTCGGGCCCAGCCGGGCTCGATCTCGGCGGCCGCACGGGCGCCGAGGCGGCGCTCGCGATCGCGGCCGAGGCGGTGGCCCTGCGCCACGGGCGCTCGGGGGCGCGGCTGACCACCTCCGAGCAGGCGATCCATGCCGGCGGGCTACCGTGATCTGCGGACTGGTGCTCGCCGCCGGCGCGGGTACCCGGTTCGGCGACGGACCCAAGCAGTTGGCGAACCTGGGGGGGCGGCCGCTGTTGGAGTGGGCCGTCCGCGCTCAGTGCGATGCTTGTGTACTGGACCGCGTCGTCGTCGTGCTCGGCTCGTCGGCGGCACAGATTCGGGAGGCGGTGACGTTCGGGCGTGCCGAAGTCGTCGTCTGTCCCGATTGGGACGCGGGCCAGTCGGCGTCGCTGCGCTTCGGGCTGGCGCAGATGGTCGCTGCCGAGAAGGTCGTGGTCACGCTCGGGGACGCGCCGCTGGTGACGCCGGCCGTGATCGAGCGATTCGCGGGTGAGCAGCCGGGCACACGGGCGGTTTATCACGGGCGTCCGGGTCACCCGGTCGTGCTTGGATCCGAGCACGTCGCGGGGCTGACGAAGCTGGACGGAGACACCGGCGCACGGACGTTGCTGGAGGGAGGACCGGTCATCGAGATCGGCCACATATGCTCCGGGCGCGACGTCGACACACCTGAAGATCTGGAGGAAATCCGCAATGAAGCTAGAGCAGTCCTTTGAGGTCTCGGCCCCGTTGCAGCGGGTCTGGGAGGCGCTGATCGACGTCGAGCGGGTGGCGCCGTGTCTGCCGGGCGCGGCGGTGACGGAGCGTAACGATGACGGCAGCTACAACGGTGAGTTCAAGGTCAAGATCGGACCGACCTCGGCCGCCTACAGCGGCAAGCTGAACATGGAGTCCGTCGACGAAGACAGCCACCACGCGACGATGCAGGCGGCGGGCACCGACAAGCGCGGTCAGGGCGGCGCGAAGGCGAAGATCGAGTCGTCGGTGCAGGAGGTCGACGCCGACACGACCCGGGTCAACGTGTCGACCGACTACCACATCAGCGGCCGGCTCGCCCGGTTCGGCCGGGGCGGGATGATCGAGGAGATCTCCAGCCGGCTGCTGCGGGAATTCGCGACAAACCTGCAGGCGATGCTGGCCGGCGACGGGGCGGTCGCGGCCGAGTCCACCGAGCAGCCCCAGGCCGCCGCCGGCAGGGCCGAGGCCGCGTCCGGGTCAGACGACGGCGCCGCCGACGGCGTGACCGAGAGCGACGCCTCGCGGGCCGAGGTCGCCGCGGCGGCTGACGAGCCGCCCGTCCCGCAGGCTGGCTCTCAGGGCGAACCCGGCGATCCGGCGCACGCGACCGAGGCGACCGCCGAGACCGACGTCTCCAGCGGTCAGGCGAGCGCGCCTGCGGACGACCCATTCGCGCCGCCGGTGGCACCGGCGCCGCCGTCGGGGGTCGCCGCCGGTTCGGCGCCGCCACCTCCGTCGAGCGCCACGTCGCCGCCCCCGCCCAACGAGCCGATCCAGGGACTGTCGCTGGTCGGCGGGGTGATCGTCGGTCAGGTCAAGGACAACCCGGCGCCGTTCGTCGCCGCGCTGGTGGCGATCCTGGTCGCGCTTGGGATCCTGCGGCGCCGCGCGCGCGGATGACACAGGCGCCCGGTCCAGGGCCGGGTGCGAAGAACAATGCTGGACAAATCGAACACCTGACGCCTGTGGGCGTCGGGTCAACCGCGGCCCGCGGGCTCCTCGAAGCTCGCGGCCGGCAAGATCGCGACCAGACCCGACGGGTTGATCATCGGGTGCGTCCGGTAGTAGTGGGCGCGAATCTCGTCGAAGTCGACGGTCTCGGCGACGCCTGGCCACTGGTAGAGGTCACGCGCGTACGGCCACAGGTACTCGTACTCGACGAGCTTTCGGATCGAGCACTTGAAGTGAATCTGGTAGACGGCGTCGAATCGAACGAGCGTCGTGAACAGGCGCCAGTCGGTCTCCAGCGGCTCGGGGCCGAACAGGAAGCGACTGTCGGCCAGGCGCAGGTCGAGCTCGTCAAGCGTCTGGAACAGGCTCGTCACCTCGCGCTCATAGACGCGTTGCGCGGTCGCAAAGCCGGCCTTGTAGACCGCGTTGTTGACGTTCTCGTAGATCAGCTCGTTGAGCGCCTCGATCTCGCCGCGCAGCCGCTCGGGCACAAGCTCGACCGGGTGCTCGGCAAGCGGCGCAAACGCTGTCGACAGCATCCGCAGGATGTCGGCCGATTCGTTGTTGACGATCGTCGCGCGTCGCTTGTCCCACAGCACCGGGACCGTCACCCGGGCCTCGTAGCCCGGTTCCGAGGCGAGGTAGGCCTCGCTCAGGTAGCCGAAGCCGTTGAGCGGGTCGACGTAGCCATTGCCGCTGAAGTGCCAGCTGCGCTCGTCACGGATCGGATCCGCGAACGAGACCGAGATCTCGTCTCCGAGCCCCATCAGCGCCCGGCCGATCAGGGTCCGGTGCGCCCACGGGCACGCCCGCGCGACGTATAGGTGATAGCGGCCCGACTGGACTGGGAAATCGCTGCCTTCGTCGTCTGAGACGAACTCACGGAAGCTTGAGACCTGACGCCTGAACGAGCCGTCGTCGCTGCGCTCGGAGCCAAGCGAGAAAGCACTGGGGGACGTACCCATCGAACGTCAGCCTAGCGCCGGGGATCACGGCCTCGATCAGCGGTAGGGTGTCACCGGATGACCGTGTCGTCCCACGCGGAGCTCGCCGAGCGGTTCTGGGAGCTGCATCGCTCAGGCGAACCGCTGCTGCTGCCCAACCCATGGGACGCGGGCTCGGCGCGGCTGCTGGCCTGGCTCGGGTTCGAGGCGCTGGCGACGACGAGCAGCGGCTCGGCGGCGACGCTGGGCCTGCTCGACGGCCAGATCGGCGCAGACCTGGCGCTCGAGCATGCGCACGCGATCGTCGCCGCGACCGCGCTACCGGTCTCGGCCGATCTGCAGAACGGGTTCGCGGACGACGCCGACGCGGTCGCACAGACCGCGCGCGGGGCCGTGCAGGCCGGCTTGGCAGGCTTCTCGATCGAGGATTACTCGGGCGATCCCGAGAACCCGATCTACGGGATCGACGAAGCCGCCGAACGGGTCCGTGCGGCGGCCGAGGCGGCCCATGCGGGGCCCGCGCGGTTGGTCGTGACGGGACGCTGCGAAAACCACTTGCACGGTCGCGACGATCTTGCCGACACGATCGCGCGCCTGCAGGCCTATCAAGAGGCCGGCGCCGACGTCCTGTACGCGCCCGGACCGACCGAAACGTCCGAGATTCGCTCGATCGTGGAGTCGCTCGATCGTCCGGTGAACGTGCTCGCCCGCCAGGGCATGGCGCCGGTGTCCGAGCTGGCCGAACTGGGTGTCGCCCGAATCTCAGTCGGGGGCGCGTTCGCGTTCGCCGCGATCGACGCGTTGGTCCAGGCGGGGCGTGAGCTGCGGGAGCACGGGACCTACGACTACGCCGCACGCGCCGCATCCGGCGCTCGGGCGGCGGTCGAAGCGTTCTCGGCGATCGCGCCGGCGCCCTAGGAGCTCCGGATGAAGCTCAGATCGCTGATCCGCGTCCCGGCGTTCGTGAGCTTGCTGCTCGCCTATACGTTGAACGAGCTGGCGTGGTCGGTCGGGACGCTGGCGCTGTCGATCCTGGTCTACAAGCGGACCGGCTCGGCGCTCGGGTCGACCGGCTTCTTCCTGCTCTCGCAGGTCGTCCCGGGGTTCGTGGCGCCGCTGTTGGTGCCCCGGCTCGAGCGGCTGGCGCCGCGGCGGCTGCTGCCCGCGCTGTACTGGCTTGAAGCGGTCCTGTACGGGATCCTCGCCTGGCTGACGAGCCGGTTCGACCTGGGGCCCGTGCTCGTGCTGGTGCTCGCCGACGGGGTCGTCGCGCTGACGGCGCGCTCGCTGGCCGGCGCCGTCCGCGCCGACATCCTCAAACCGATCGGCCTGCTGCACGAGGGCAATGCGCTGACCAACACCGTGTTCTCGGTCTGCTTCATGGTCGGACCGTTGATCGGCGGCGGCGTCGTCGCGCTCGGCGGGACGGTCGCCGCGCTATTGGCCAACTGCGGACTGTTCGCGGCGATGGGCGTCTCGCTGGCGATCGCGTCACTGCCGGCCACCGCCCGAGGCGAGCTGTCGCCGAAGGGCCGGCTGCGAGCCGCCCTGGCGCATGTCAAGTCCGACCCGCCGCTTCGCAATCTACTGTCGCTGCAGGGCGTCGGGGTCGTGTTCTTCACGATCTCGACGCCGGTCGAGGTCGTCTACGCCGAGCACACGTTGCATGTCGGCGCGGGCGGGTACGGGGCGATCGTCGCCGCGTGGGGCGCAGGAGCGGTGCTCGGCAGCGTGATCTACGCACGCTGGTCGCGCGCGAACATCCGGGTGCTCCTGACCGGCGGGTCGATCGCGATCGCGGTCGGGCTCGGCGTGCTGGCGGTCGCCCCCGACCTGGTGGTCGCGCTGATCGGCGCGGCGCTTGCCGGGATCGCCAACGGCGTGATTTCGACCGCGTTCATGACCGAGACGCAGGACCGGACCCCGCGTGACTGGATGACGCTCGTGACCACACTGCTGCAGTCGATTCGACAGATCTCGCCGGGGCTGGGCATCCTGCTCGGTGGGGTGCTGGCGGCGGCCGGGTCGGCACGGCTGGCGTTCGGCGTGGCCGGCGCGGGCTGTCTGCTGTTCGCGGGGGCGACATTCGTGCTGCTGTCGCCGACGCGGCTGAAGCGCGGCGTCGCCGCCCGGCACGACGCGCCGCCGCCGGGGCCGACGCACGCCGGTCCACCGCTGTCAGGCACCGCACCAGTCTCCCCGGACGGTCCCGCGCATGAGCAGACACCAACCTCCGAGATAACGATCACCAGGTAAGTGAGACTCGATCCTGCGCGCCGCCTGCATCGACATCGGCTCCAACACCACGCGGCTGCTGGTCGCGGATGTCGAAGACGGCCGGCTGCAGGTCGTGACCGAGGAGCGGGCGTTCACCGCGCTCGGGCGTGAGCTTGAGGCTCACGGTCGGATCCGGCGGTCGAAGCTCCTCGAGCTGGTCGCGGTCGTCGAGGCGCAGGTTGCCGCCGCGCAGCGCCACGGCGCCACCGAGACCCGCGCGGTGGCCACCGCCGCGGTCAGGCGCGCCGCCAATGGCCGGCGGCTGGCGCGCGCGGTCGCCGAGCGGACCGGCACCGAGATCGAGATCCTGTCGGCCGGCGAGGAGGCCCGGCTCGCGTTCTCCGGAGCGGTCGGGATGCTCGACGAGCCGCCGACCGGGCTGGTCGGCGTCGTCGATGTCGGCGGTGCGTCATCGGAGCTCGTCGTCGGCGAGCCGGGGCAAGCGCCGGCGTGGTGGGAGTCGGTTCCGCTCGGCTCGAGCTCGCTCACGGACCGTTGGCTGCACTCGGATCCGCCGCGCCCGTCCGAGCTCAGAACGGCGCTCGATCGCGCTCGCGATGCGGTCGCCGGCCTCTCGCCGCCGCGGCCCGGCCATGCGCTGGCGGTCGGCGGCTCAGCGACCTCGCTCGGCCGCGTTGCCGGACGCCTGCTCGACGGTCCGGCGTTCGCGCGGGCGCTGTATCTGCTCGGCACCGAGCCCGCCGCGGCGCTCGGGCACCGGATCGACGTTGACCCGCGACGGGTCCGGCTATTGCCCGCGGCGCTGCTGCTGCTGGAGGCGATGGCGGCGCGGCTCGGGGCGCCGCTGATGGTCAGCCGCGGCGGGATCCGAGAGGGCCTGTTGCTGGAGCTGGCGTGTCGCTGACCGGCGGACCGGCGCGAGCAGGGGCGGTGTGCTGAGCGGCGGGTGCGGGCTACCAGCCGCCGCGCCAGTCGGCGCTCTTCTCACGCGCACGGATCGCGTCGTCGCGCGCCTCCTTGCGCTTGTCCAGCCGCCATTCGATCAGCGAGAAGACCAGGATCACGGTCGGGAAGAACGCGATCGTGAAGAACATCACGTTCGTGATCATCCCGTCGCTGGTCTCGCCGGTCCAGCCCTGGCCGCCGTTGTCACGGACGGCCGCAAGCGCCCCTGGCGCGAACACCAGCAGCAGGATCGTGAAGGCCGTGAACGTGACGAGCAAACGGGTACGACGCATCGCCGTGAAATGTATCTGATCGTCGGACGAATCGCCGCCGATCACGACCTGACGGCGGCTCGCTCCGGCGAGACCGCCGCGACCGCGTCGAGCAGCGCCGGGTTGTAGACGTCCGGCCGGCTCGTCAGCTGCAGGTGATCGAGCGCGACCTCGAACACCGTCGCGCCAATCGCGTCCGCCAGCTCCCGCTGCTTGGCCGGCGAGACGGCGCTGTCACGTGAGGTCAGGACGACCGACGCCGGCAGTCTGATCGACGACAGCCACGGCCGTGAGTCGAAGCGCCCGAGCTCACGGCCGGCCTCGGCCGTGTCCTTCGGGTTGTGGCGCTTGAGTTCGGACAGCAGCCAGGCGGCGTGCTGATCCCGGGGCAGGCCTTGGCGCTGCAGGCCGGCGGCGAAAACTCGCTGCGGCGCGAGGCCCATCGCGACGCCGGCGGCGCCCATCCACTTCCAGACCCGCTGCGTGTCGGGATCCTGGAAGTGCTGGCAGGTGCCGCTCAGCACCAGCCCGGAGACGACATCACGGTGATCACGGGCGATCAGCTGGGCGATCGTGCCACCCATCGAGTAGCCGACGACAATCGCGGGGGCCAGCCCGAGCGTCCGCAGCAGCGCGGCGGCATCCGCGGCGCAATCGGCGAGCCGGAACGGGACCAGCGGACGCAGCCCTCGGCCGTGGCCGCGATGGTCGAGCGCAAGCACGCGATAGCCCGCCGCGCGCAGCGGGCCGTAGGCGGCGTGCCAGTTGAGGTCGGCGCTGACCAGCCAGCCGTGCAGCAAGAGCACCACCGGACGATCGTCGCCGGCGGCAGCGGTCGGATCGGTGTCGCGCAGGAAGAACTCCCCACGGCCCTGTAGGACCACGGTCCGAGCCGGCGGCAGCTCGCGCGGAGGCATCGGTGGATACGCATAGTTGCGGGGCATGCGGGTCAGGCTAACGCGGGCCGCGCCCGGTACGGCGACGCCTACCATCACCAGCATGGCGGTGGTGATCGCATCGGATCTGGGCAAGGACATCTCGGGTGAGCCGTTGCTGCGCGGCATCTCGTTCAAGCTCGAGCGCCGCGACCGGATGACCCTGTCGGGCCGTAACGGCGCCGGCAAGACAACGCTGCTGCGGATGCTGGCGGGCGAGGCCAGCGTCGACAGCGGTGAGCTCGTGTTCGCCAAGGACGTCAAGGTCGCGCTGCACGACCAGCGGCCACCACGCGAGCGGTCGCTGACGCTGCGTGACTACATCCTCTCGGGCGCGCGGGAGCTGGTCGCGATCGAGGGCGAGCTGGGGCGCCTGGAGCAGGCGATGGCCGACGGCGACTACGCCGAGGCGACGCTCAACCGCTACGCGGAGGCCCAGGCACGCCTCGAGCACGCCGGCGGCTACAACTGGCGCGATCGCGCCCTGCAGACGCTGCATGGGCTCGGGTTTCGCGACGACTCGGACCTCGACCGGCAGCTGAGCACGTTCTCCGGCGGTGAGCTGACCCGCGCCTCACTGGGCCGGGCGCTGGCCGGCGACCCCGACCTGCTGCTGCTCGACGAGCCGACCAACCATCTGGACATCGAGTCGCTGGAATGGTTGGAGGCGCACTTGATCGCGCTCGACGCCGCGATCGTGCTCGTCGCCCACGACCGCTGGTTCCTGGAGGCGGTCGGCACGTCGGTGCTGGAGCTGGAGGCCGGTCGCGGCAGGTTCTTCGCCGGAACGTGGCACCAGTGGCGCAAGGAGCGCGCCGCGCGGGAGCTGGCGCTCGGGCGGGCGATCGAGCGTCAGCAGGCCGAGATCGATCGACTCGAGCGGTTCGTCACGCGGTTCCGCGCCGGCACACGCGCCAAGCAAGCGCAGTCACGGGCCAAGAAGCTGGCGAAGATCGATCGGATCGGGCGCGACCCGTCCGATGGAGCGGCGCTGCAGTTCGCGTTCAAGGCGCCCGAGCGCAGCGGGCGCGTGGTGATCGAGCTCGAACATGCCGAGCTGTCGGCCGGCGACAAGCAGCTGCTGCACGACGTCGAGCTGTGGCTGGAGCGCGGCGAGCACGTGTCGCTGGTCGGCGCCAACGGGACCGGCAAGACGACATTGATCGAGACGCTGGCCGGACGGCGCGAGCTGGCGTCCGGAAAGCTTCGGATCGGGCACAACGTGCAGATCGGCTATCTGTCGCAGCACGCGGAGGAGGTCGTGGCCGGCGGCGCCCGGACCGTGGTCGAGGCCGCGCAACGGCTGACGGGGCTCAAGCCCGGGCCGACACGTGCCCTGCTGGGCCGCTTCCTGTTCTCAGGCGTTGATGCCGAGAAGCCGCTCGAGGGGCTGTCCGGCGGCGAGCGCCGACGGCTGTCGCTCGCGATCCTCGTCAACTCCGGCGCCAACCTGCTGATCCTCGACGAGCCGACCAACCACCTCGATCTGGAGAGCCGTGAGGCGCTCGAGGAGGCGCTGCACAACTATCCGGGATCGCTGCTGCTGGTCTCGCACGACCGTGCGCTGCTGGACGCGGTCGGCAGCCGCACGATCGAGCTCTACGACCAGGATCTGCACAGCTATGTCGGCGGCTGGGCGGAGTATCTACGCGTCCGCGGCGAACGGGAGTCCAAGCCGGCGCGCCAGCGCGAGCCCGCGGTCACGCCGCCGGCGGCCGCGGCACCGGCAGCGATCGCCGCCAAGCCCAAGCGGAGCACGAAGGCCGCGTCAAAGCCGGCTCGCCGCGGCGCCAGCGCGGGCAACGGCGCACGGCGCCTGGAGTCCGAGATCGAGGCGGCCGAGGCGACGCTGCGGACGGTCGAGGACGAGCTGTCGGATCCCGCCGCGTGGGCGACGCCCGCGGCAACCGCCCGTTCGACCGAGCGTCACGAGGCCGCCAAACAGCTCGTCAGCGAGCTGTACGAGCGCTACGAAACCGTCGCGGGCTGACGCACGCGCGGGAGCGATCAGGGGGTACCGTCGGCGAGCGGACCTACACTGGTTGATATGGCCTCGCCCCGCCAGGCGACGGGAGTCCGGCTCGCGCTGATCGACGACGACAGCGGACTGGAAACGGTCCTCCAGCGTCGTTTCCATGCGCTCGGATGGGATGCGTCCGCGCTCGGCCACGCGGCCACGCCGGAGGAGTTGGCGGCGCTGCGGCTGCACATCGCGCTCGTCAACCCGGCGGTCACCGGGTTGCAGTACCTCGAGACGCTGTGCAGCGGACTGCCGGGACTCGCGGTGATCATGATCAGTCCGCCGGTGCCGGTCTCCGATCGGGTCAGGGGGCTTCGGGGTGGCGCTGACGACTGGGTGACCAAGCCGATCCATCCCGACGAGCTGGTCGCGCGCATCGAGGCCGTGCTGCGGCGCCGGCGGACCGGCGAGCTGCCGGCCACCGAGCAGACGATCGCCGCCGGCGAGCTCGAGATCCGTCCCGACCGGTTCGACGCCTACGGCGGCGGTCGCCCCGCCGGTTTGTCGCGCAAGGAGTACGAGTTGCTGCGACTGCTGGCCGCCGGCGACGGGCAGGTGCTCGAGCGCGAGGACATCTACCAGCGCGTGTGGGGCTTCACGATGGCCCGTGGCGACCGTTCGGTCGACGTGTTCGTGCGCAAGCTCCGCCACAAGCTCGAGTCGGTCTCTCCCTCGTGGCGATACGTGCACACCCATTTCGGCGTCGGCTATCGGTTCGCGGCGGAGCGGGCCGTCGATGGCGGCCGTGCCGGTCGCGGCGGGGGCGGCGTCCGGAGCTCCGACGAGACCGAGCGCGTGCGACGGCGTACCCTGTTGGTGTGAGCAGCACCGTCAAGCACGTCCGCAACGTCGCGATCGTGTTCGCGCTGGCCGCGATCGTCGCGGTCGTCCCCGGCGGCGGGACCGGCGCAGACGTGGTCCTGCAGGCCGTGTCGGTGATCTTCCTCGGTGCGCTGGCGTGGGTCGCGGCGATCTACTACCGGGACCACCGGATCTCGCTGCTGGCGCTCGGCGACGCCCGGCGCGCGCTGCTGTACGGGGCGATCGCGGCGCTCGCGGTGACGCTGACCGCCACCGATCGGCTGTGGCACACGAGCGCCGGGTCGGTGGCGTGGCTGGTCCTGATGGGCGCGTCGCTGTACGCGGGCGGCGCGGTGCTGTGGTCCGCGCGCCGTTACTGAGCGCCCGCTTTCGCCACGCGTCGGTGGCCGACGTGAGCCGGGGCAGGCGAGAGACGGTCGCCGACTGGGCGATGCTGGCGGCCGCGGTGCTGCTCCTGATCTCGCTGTTTCTGGTCTGGAGCCACCAGCTGTCGGCCGCCGCGGTGGCGCGCTACGGGGCCACGGGCACGTTCGACGGGATCCCGCGCAACCCTGATGCGTGGCAGGTCTACACGACCGCCGACGTGCTGCTGGCGCTCCTGTCGGTAGGCCTGGTGGTCGCGGCGCTGCGCGGCGGACGGACGATCCGGGTCGTACTGACCGTGGCGGTCGCGATCGCGCTGGCGTTCGTCGTCCATGCGCTCGGCACGCCGCCGACCAACGGCGCGAACGTGTTCGATCCGGTAACCCGCGGTTACGTCGCGACCGGTGCGCGCGCCGGCATCGGCGTGACCGTGGCGGTGGTTGCGCTGGCGATCGCGGCGGCGGCGCTGCTGCTGTCGTTCACGGCGGAGGTTCGGCCCGCGCGGATCTAAGCTCAAGAGGAGATGTCGATCTACCCCGCCGACCGCCGCCGTGAGTTGCCAGACGAGCCTGGCGTCTACCTGTTCCGCGACGGCAAGGGCAAGGTCATCTACGTCGGCAAGGCGAAGTCGATCCGCAAGCGGGTGGCGTCGCACTTCTCGAATCCGAGTACGCGTGCCGGGCGCGAGATCCTCGACATGATCGAGCAGATCGAAGCGCTGGTCGTCCAGACCGAGTCCGAGGCGCTGCTGGTCGAACAGAACTTCATCAAGCAGTACAAGCCGCGGCTCAACATCCGGCTGCGCGACGACAAGTCGTATCCGTACATCGCGATCTCGCTTGACGAGGACTTTCCGCGGGTCTACTTCACGCGCGAGCGCCACCGCCGCGACCGCGCCTACTTCGGCCCGTACAGCAACGCCAAGCGCGTACGCGCGACGCTCGAGGTGCTCGGCAAGGTGTTCATGTTCCGCTCCTGTGACGGTCCGGAGCCCGGCCGGCGCTCGGGTTC
>Ga0302314_10009770_pt1 | contig 16924 bp, 17 predicted proteins | sample III_Palsa_N2_3_FD_200533 | JGI IMG/M metagenome (GOLD analysis project Ga0302314, IMG submission 200533) | Peat permafrost microbial communities from Stordalen Mire near Abisko, Sweden - III_Palsa_N2_3 | ecosystem: Environmental > Terrestrial > Soil > Palsa > Peat permafrost | place: Sweden...
GTCGCAGGCGATTGCAGGCCCAGGCGTGCGAGCCAGGCGGTAGCCCGCCGGATTGGCGCAGCCGACACCCAGGATGAGGAGCGGAGCGAGCAGCATGCCTGTGACGGCGCGGCCGACCCGCGGAACAAATGGAATTGTCATGAGCCCCCTACTTGGGGACTGAATCGGCCCACGCGAGCGGAGCGGGCGTTCAGAAACGGCGACAGCCCGAAAGCCGCGACGAACTGCGGAGCCCGGCTATTGCAGCCGGGCGCCCAATTGCTCCACCGCCCGGTCCACCAGCGGATCGGAGGTCATGCCCTCAAGGCGTCCGTGCAGCAGGGTCTCGGCGATATGGGCGGCCAGGTCGGCGGCGGCGGCCTTGACGTCGGTCGCGGCCTGCTGCTCGGCCTGGGCGATACGGCGGTCGGCCAGGGCGGTGCGGCGGACGATCTGCTCCTCCAGCTTGACCTTGGCGTCGGCCTCGAGGCGCTGGGCCTCGGCATGGGCGTCCTGCAGCATCTGGGCGGCCTGGGCCTCGACCTCGGCGCGCTGGGCCTTCAGGCTGTCCAACAGATGAAGGGCTTCGGCGCGCAGGCGATCGGCCTCGTCGAGCGACGTGCGAATCTTCAGGGCGCGATCGTCCAGCGACTTGGTCGCCATCGTCGGCACCTTGAGGAAGGCCAGGAGGACGAAGAACAGGACCACGCCGACGGCGACCCAGAACTCCGCATTCTGCAACAGCAACATGGCGGTGTTCCCCTAGCCCTTGACCAGCTCGGCCGCGCGTTCGGCCTCGGCGTGCGAGACGGCGACGCCGGAGAGCTTCTCGGCGATGGCGGCGGCCGTATCCACCGCGATCCCGCGCACATTGCCCATGGCCTGGTCGCGCGAGGCGCGGATGCGCTTCTCCGCTTCCGACAGCTTGGCGTCGAGGTCGGCCTGCAGCGCCGCCTGGCGGCGAACCGCTTCCTGCGCCGCCTTGGCCTTGGCCTCGGCGGATGTACGCTGGGCTTCGGCTCGCGCCTGGGCCATCTGCGCCCGAGCAACCTCAGCCTGGGCCTCGGCCTCGTCGCGCAGGCGACGGGCCTCGGCCATGGCGGCGCCGATGCGTTCGCGCCGCGCGTCTATCCCGTGGCGCATGCGCGGGATGTAGACGCGGGACAGCACGGCGTAGACCACCGCGAAGGTGATCAGCACCCAGAACATCTGTCCTGGCCAGTTGGCGAACTCGAACTGAGGCATCGGCGCGGCGCTCCGTCTGGAACGCGCTTACTTGAACAGGACGAGCAGGGCGACCACGAGGGCGAAGATGCCCAGCGCTTCGGTCAGCGCCATGCCGAGGAACAGCATCGGACGCTCGCCGGGAGCGGCGGAGGGGTTGCGGGTCGCGCCGGTCAGATAGTTGCCGAACATGATGCCCAGGCCCAGGCCCGGACCGATCATGCCGAGCATCGCGAGGCCGGCGCCGATGAACTTGGCGGCATTGGCGTCCATGAGAGAATTCCCTTCGAAGAGTGGTTTGGATTGGAGGTAGGCGGTTTGGAAGGAGAAAGGCTGTCGACGTCTAGTGGCTGTGCAGGTTCACGACGTCGTTCAGATACACGCAGGCGAGCACGGCGAAAACAAACGCCTGCAGGAAGGCGACCACGAACTCGAGCGCCAGCAGGGCCACCACGCTGCCCAGCGCCACGCCCGACCCCAGAATGCCCAGGGAGGCGATGCCGCCGCCGAGCGCCAGCAGGCCCAGGCTGACCACGAAGCCGCCGAAGATGTTCAGCACCACGTGGCCGCCGATCATATTGCCGAACAGTCGTAGCGACAGGGTCAGCGGACGGATCAGGAAGCTGAGGATTTCGATCGGCACGATCAGCGGCATGATGAACAACGGCACGCCCGTCGGCGCGAACAGCTTGAAGAAGCCGAGGCCGTTACGCTGGAAGCCGACGAACACCACCACCAGTATGGTCAGGACCGCCAGCGAGACGGTGACCGAAAGCTGGGAGGTGGCGGTGGGGATGACCACGAACATGCCGAGCACGTTCATCATCATGATGAACATGAACAGACTGAACACGAGCGGGAAATAACGGCGGCCTTCGTGGCCGATGATCGACTCCGACAGGTCGTCCACCAGCTCGAACATCAGCTCGCCCACGCTCTGCATGCGCGAAGGCACGATGGCCTTACGGGCGGCGACGGCGAAGAACAGCATCACAGCCGCGGCCGCGGCGAACATCGCCAGCGTCACGTTGGTTATGGAGAAATCCATCCCCGCGATCTTCGGCAGGGCGAGAACCTGGTGGATCTCGAACTGCTCCATCGGTCCGGCCATGCCCGATCCGCCCTATCCTAATTGCGTCGCAGGCCTCAGCCTGCGTCGTCGTTCTCATCCTGGGTAGGCGCTGCGACTGGAGGAACCTCCGGCCGCGCGACCGAGGCCCCGCTCATCCGTCCGGCGGAGCGGACGACCAAAAAAATCGCCGCACCGGTCCCGATCAGCATGCCGCCGATCAATCCGATGGGCTGTGTTCCCGCGACATGGTCGACGAGCCATCCCAGCCCGAGGCCGGTCAGGACACCCCCCACCAGTTCCCCGATCAGCCGGTAGCCCGCCCCCGCGCCGCTCTCCATGGCGTGCCCGCTCGGCTTGCGCCGCGTGGTTGCATCGAGAGCGTCGTAGCGCGCATCGAAGCGCTTGAACGCCTCGTCCCGCGGTTTCTGCGGCTCAGGCATAGAGCAGACACGTAAACGGCTGCGGCGGTTGTACGTCGCAGCCTGCTGGAATGGAGCGGAACCTATAGAGGCCGTCCCCAGGCGTCAAGGCGGTCATCAGCGCACACTAACCTACGGATAAAGTTCAATATTTTCTATTGCGACGGTGACATGAAACAGCTGTGCCGAGTCGCGCAACCATCAATCCCGCCACCATGGGCGCAATCCAGGCCATACGCGCCTGATATCTGGGGAACGGGCCGGACAGGACCCCGCACACCGCGGCGTTCGCCAACAGCAGCCCGAGCGCCAGCAGGGCGAGCCTGATCATCCGTGCACGGTCGTCGTCCTCGCTTCGCCGCTCCCAGACGGACCGCCAGGATGCGCGCATGTCCGAACCGGCCAACCGCCAGCCCACGAACAGGATCGATACGGCCAGCACCGCGTCCACCAGCACGCTGACGGCGATCGAAGGCACGCGCGGCGCGCACCGGCCCCGTACCGTGCAGGCGGCGGCGTCGGGCATGATCTTCGGCAGGCTGGTGCGCCGCCAATAGCCGTCGGTGACGAACGTGCGCTGATCGTCGAAGCTGTCGCTCACATCCGCCAGCACCAGTTGTTCGGCCGCGTTGCGCAGCGAAGCCGCAGCTTGGCCGAGTGGATCGGCGAGGAGGGCGGACAGGGCGAAACGCAGGTCCTCGCGCTCCAACTGGCGCGTGGTCGCCACGTCCGAGAGGGTGAAGACGGCCCGGCCGGGCATGCGCGACCAGAGGATCTCGTCACTGTTGGCCAGGGGCTGGCGGGCGAACCGGCACAGGGCGAAGACTTGGCCCCGGTCGCAGGCGCGGCGCAGATACGCGCGCGCGGGTCCGTCGGCCAGCACCCGCGCGCTGAGGAAGGGCGGAGAACCGATGACCTCCCCGGCCCGCGCCTGCATGGGCTGATAGGCGAGCCGCATCCCGCCGACGGCGATGAACGCGGCCAGCAGGACCAGGGCCGACCGCTTCAGGGCCTGCGCCACGCCTACGCCGCTGAAAGCCAGGAGCGCCCCGCCCAGCACCGCGAAGATCGCGGCGACGAAGGCGTTGGAGCCGTGGGCCATGATCGAAAAGACCAGCAAGGCGAGCAGGGCGATACGCTTCACCAAGCCCAGCCGGTCCCAGTAGACCAGCGCGGTCAGGGCGCAGACCGCGGCCACGCCCGCGAACACGTCCGGCATCATCAGCGTCGCGAACACGGGCAGACTGCTCGCCACCGCGAGGCCGCCCATCACGGTCAGATAGCCCGCAAGCGGCGCGCGGGGCGCAGCGACGCGGTAAAGTCCGTAGACGGCGAAGGCCGCCGCACATGCCTGGACGTAGGCGACCAGCCACACGCCCCCTGCCCGCTGCAGCAGGTAGAGGAAGCTGGCCCAGACGGGGGATCGCCCACCGTCGATCCCAGCGGAAACGTTTGGCGCGCCCGGCGTCTCGGGCAACCGGGTCGGGTCGGTCGCCGGGACGACTCCATGACCGGGCGCGACCACGCCCAGCGCCTCCATCAGATACTCAGCCTCGGAAAAATACAGGGCGGTGTCGGGGAACAGGGCCGGGCGGCCGTTCACCACCGCCGGCCACAGCAGGAGCGCCGCCGCGAACGCGATCAGCCCCGCACGCTGCAACCCCAGGACAAGGTTTCTGGACAGGTCGAGCGCAAAAGCCGCCGACACCGGCCTCCCCTTGCGGCCGTCGCGCGCCAGGACAGCGCTCATCGGCGCAGGGTGAACACCGAGGCGAGGAAGCCGGACGCGGCGAGCTGCACCCCAACCGTCACCGCCGTCAGCGACGGGATCATGATGCGCATGGTGGTGTCGTCGGTGATCGGCCCGAAGCCGGAGCGCGCCCAACCCGCCCCGGCCCAGACCATGCCCACAAGCCCGGCCAGGAACACCACGCCCGCCACCCTCAGGATGGTCTCCAGCGTCAGGCCCAGCACGATCTTGCTGAACCCCTTCGACGTCGGCGGCAGGAAGCCCTCGATCTCGCCGTAGCGACGGGCGAGCGCGCCGAACATGATCAACTGCACGCCCAGGATCACCGCGAAGCACGAGGCCAGCATGGAGTGGACGTCGATCTGCACGTGGCGCGTCACCTGCACCGGCCCGGTCGCCAGCGCCGCCGACAGCAACGCGCCCGCCGCCACGATCGCGGCGCCCGGATAGATGAACAGCCACTTGGGGCTATGCAGCAGCAGGAAGCGCAGGTGGCGCCAACCGTCGCGCCAGGTCTTCAGGTGCGGCGCGCGCGAGCGGCCGTCGGGCTTGAGCGTGGTCGGCGCCTCGCTCATCCGCAGCTTCTTCAGCGCGGACTTGACCACCATCTCGCTGGCGAACTCCATCCCGGTCGTGGTCAGGCCGAGATCGAGCATGCTCTGGCGGTTGAAGGCGCGCAGGCCGCAGTGGAAGTCGCCGAGCGGCACCTTGAAGAACAGCTTGCCCAGGAAGGACAGCACCGGATTGCCCAGATAGCGGTGCAGGAAGGGCATGGCGCCGGGCGCGATCCCGCCCTTGAACCGATTGCCCATCACCAGGTCGTCGCCATCGCGAAGCCGCGCGATGAACGGATCCAGGGTCTCGAAGTCGTAGCTGTCGTCCGCGTCGCCCATGACCACGTACAGACCGCGCGCCGCCCGGATGCCGCCCATCAGCGCCGCGCCGTAGCCCTTTTCCGGCACCGAGACCACGCGCGCGCCGGCCTCCAGCGCCAAGGCCTGGGAACCGTCGGTGGACCCATTGTCGGCGATCAGCACCTCGCCACGCAGGCCCGCCCGCTCCAGGTATCCACGCGCCTTGCGCACGCAGACCTCGATGGTCTCCGCCTCGTTGAGACAGGGCATCAGGATGGTCAGTTCGAGCGGCGTCTCGACCGTGGCCTGCGCCAGGGTCTCGACGCGGCTGTCGAGCTTCAGGTCCATATCCTCGTCCCCAGTTCCGCGGCCGCCAAAGTAATGACGTCCCCTTCACGATTGCCTTACCAGCGAAAATGTCGCGGCGCGCAGTGGCGGGGCGTCGCGTCTCCGCCGCTTGCCCGCCACGATTGTGCGCGGCAATAAAGCACCATGACACACCGCGCCCTCCTCGCCGCCCTCCTCCTGGCGTCCAGCGCCGTCGCCGTCGCGGCGCGGGCCCAGACCGCAGCCGCCGATGGACCGGTCTCGACCGCCCCGACCGCCGGCGCCGCTTCGGCCGTGGCCGATCCGGGCGTCGCCTTCCTGGCCAAGAACGCCACCGCCCCCGGCGTCGTCACCACAGCCTCCGGCCTGCAGTACAAGGTGCTGCACGCCGGCCCCGCGGACGGGGCTTCGCCGAAGATGGGCGACGAGGTGCAGGTGGTCTACCAGGGCCGGCTGCTGGACGGCACAATGTTCGACTCCTCCACCGACGAGAACCCCGCCTCGCTGCAGGTCGGCGAGCTGGTGCCCGGCTGGAACGAGGCCCTACAGATGATGAAGCCCGGAGACGAGTGGGAGCTCTACATCCCCTCCAACCTCGGCTACGGCGCGGAGACCAAGGGCCCGATCCCCGGCAACAGCGTCATGGTGTTCAAGATGAAGCTGCAGGCGGTCGGGCCGCTGCAATAGGCGCTCGTCGCAATCATGGACGCCATCGACCTCGCTTCGAAATTCGCCCTGATCGACGAGCGCTGGCGGCCTAAGGTCGCCGCCAAGCTCAACGGCCAGGAGGTCAAGCTGGTCAAGGTGCAGGGCGTCTTCCCCTGGCACACCCACGCAGACATCGACGAGATGTTCCTGGTCTGGAAGGGGCGATTCCGGGTCGAGTTCCGCGACCACGTCGTCGACATGGGTCCGGGCGAGATGGTGGTGGTCCCGCGCGGCGTCGAGCATCGCACCGCCGCCGACGAGGAAGCCGAGGTCCTGATCTTCGAGCCGGCGGATGTACGCAACACGGGCGATGTGGTCGACCCGGTGTTCACCGCGCCCCAGGGGGTGGGGATCTAGGGCCATCCTCTGTGCGCCCCCTTCGATCCGCTCATCCCGGCGAATGCCGGGACCCAGATCACAGGGCGGGAGGTCAGCAGATAAGGTCCTAGGTTTCACTCAACTTCTTACGGTTCCCGGTCGAGCCATACGATCTGGGTCCCGGCATTCGCCGGGATGAGCGGGAAAATCAGCAGGATCAGAATTGTTCTCGCTTCCGCGCCTAGGCCACCATCGCCTCGGCCTGGCGCAGGTCCACCGACACCAGCTGCGACACGCCGCGCTCGGCCATCGTCACCCCGAACAGGCGGTCCATCCGCGACATGGTCACCGGGTTGTGGGTGATGGCGATGAAGCGGGTGTCGGTGCGCTTGCGCATCTCGTCCAGCAACTTGCAGAAGCGGTCGACATTGGCGTCGTCCAGCGGCGCATCCACCTCGTCCAGCACGCAGACCGGCGCGGGATTGGCCAGGAACACCGCGAAGATCAGGGCGGTCGCGGTCAACGCCTGTTCGCCCCCCGACATCAGACTCATGATCGCCAGCCGCTTGCCCGGCGGACAAGCATAGATTTCCAGCCCGGCCTCCAGCGGATCGTCGCTCTCCGCCAGCCTCAGCTCCGCCTGGCCGCCCTCGAACAGAGCGTTGAACAGCACCTTGAAGCTCTCGGCGATCTCGGCGAAGGCGGCCAGCAGGCGCTCGCGGCCCTCCTGGTTCAGGGTCTCGATGCCGGCGCGCAAAGTTGCGATGGCGTCGGTCAGGTCGGCGCGTTCGGTCTTCAGCGCGTTCAGCCGCGTCGCCTGTTCGCCGGCCTCCTCGTCGGCGCGCAAGTTCACCGCACCCATGGCGTCCCGCTCCCGCTCCAGGGCGCGCAGATGCGTCTCCAGGCCGCCAGGATCGGTTGGGATGGCGAAGGCCTCCGCCGCGATCCGCTCGGCCAGGGCCTGGGGTTCGAGCTGGGTGGTCTCGCGCACCTGTTCGGCGGCGTCCGACAGCCGCTCGCGGGCGGCGTCGAGGCGGGCGCTGGCGGCGGCGCGGGCCTCGCGGGCGGAGGCTGCGGCCTGGTCGGCGGCGCGGGCGGCGCGTTCGCCCGAGCTGGCGTCGGCCTCGGCCTTGGCCAAGGCGTCGCTGGCGGCGGCGCGGCGGGCTTCTGCGGTGGCCAGATGATCGAGCAGACCGGCCTGCTCGGCGCCCAGCGCGTCGGGCGCATCTCGCGCCTGGGTCAGCGCCAGGGCGAGGCGTTCGCGTTCCCGGTCCAATTCGGCGATCCGCTTGGACGCCCCCTCGGCCCGCCTGTTCCAGTCCGCCTGATCGCGCTGGAGACCCTCGCGGCGACGCAGCCGGCCTTCGCGCGCACGCTTCTCGCCCTCCAGGTCCGAGCGGGCGCGGGCCTCGGCCTCGCGGGCGGCGGCGGACGCCTTGCGCGCCTCGCCGATGCATAGGTTGGCGGCGGCGTCGTCGCCGGCCGGGGTCTGCGCCTCGGCCTCGGCGACAGCCGCCTGGCTGCGCTCGCCATCCTGGCGGGCGGCGTCCAGGGCGCCCTGCGCCTCGGTCATGTCGGCCTTTAGCCGTTCCAGGGTCTCCGTCAAGGCCTGGGCGCGGGCCTCCAGGCGGGCGGCCTCGCGGGCATGGCGCTCATGGGCGTCGCGGGCGGTTCCCACTGCGCGCTCAGCCTGCTCCGGCCCTCGACGCGCTTGGGCCAGAGCCGTTTCGGCCGCGCGCAGGCGATCGGCGACCGCCTTGTGCGCAGCGGCGGCCTGGGTCGCGGCGGGCTGCAGTTCGGCGACGCCACGCTCGATTTCGGCCAGGCGCGCCTTCTGGGCCAGCCGCGTGGCGGCGGGCTTGGGCGCGTCGGCGGTGACGGTGAAGCCATCCCAGCGCCACAGGTCGCCCTCCACGGAGACCAGGGCCTCGCCGGCCTCCAGCGTGCGTTGCAGGCGTGCGCCCAAACCGCGATCCACCAGCCCGACCCAGGCCAGCCGCGCCGCCAAGGCTGTCGGCGCCTTCACCCGCTCGCCCAGCGGCGTCACGCCGTCCGGCCACGCCGGCGCCTCCACGTCGTCGCGACCGCCCCAGTAGGCGCTGGCGCGAGCGTCCAGCGCCGCGTCCAGCTCCTCGCCGAACGCCGCCGCCACCGCCCGCTCCAGACCAGGCGGGGCCGAGACCTGGTCCATGACCGGCGGATAGGGGCTCTTGCCGCCCGCCGACGCGGCGAGCTGCGCCAGTCCCTGCGCCTCGCTCTTGAGCCGGCGAAGATCGTCGTCGGTCTTGCGGGCGACCTCGCGGGCGGCGGTCTCGGCCTTGGCCGCCTCGGCGCGCTCAGTTTCCGCCGTCGCCAGGATTTCGCGGGCGGCGGCCAGCGCAGCCAAGGCCTGGTCGAGCGCGGTGCGCGCTCGGTCGGCCTCGGGGTTGGTCCGGTTGGACAGGCCGTCCGCCTCGCGCTGGGCTTGGTCCAAAGAAGCCTGCAAGCGCGTGGTCCGCCCCTCGGCTTCTACGCGCCGACCTTCGGCCGCCTTTTGCGCACCGCGTGTCTGGGCAAGTCGGTCGAGCGCGGCCTGACGCCGGGCGGCCTGCCCGGCGGCCTCGGCGGCGAGACGCTCCACCGCGCCGTCCGCTTCGGCGCGACGAGCAGCGGCGGCTTCCAGCGCATGCTCCAGTTCCGGCGTGCGCTCCGGCGCCTGATCGATGGTGCGCACCAGCTGGTTCAGCTCCTGCAGCAGCCGGTCCAGCACGCCCTTGGCGTCGCCGGCGGTCTGGTCCTCGCGCGTGCGGTCGGTGGCGTTGCGGGCGAGTTCGCCCTGCAGCCGCGCCACCTCGGCCTCCGCCAGGGCCACCTCGCGCGCCAGCCGGTCACGCTCCAAGGCCAGCCTTTGCAGCACGGCGGCGGCGGTCATCTCCTCGTCGCGCAAGGGCTTCAGCGATTCGGCCGCGCGCAGGGCGGCGGCGGTGGCCTCGGCCGCGTCGCGCGCGGTGTCGGCCACCGACAGATCGGCGGCGGCCAGCACCGTCTCAGCCTCGGCCAGGACGGCGTTCGCCTCGGCCCAGCGAGCGTAGAGGGCGGCGCCTTGCAGGGCGCGGATCTCGGCGGCGAGGCGTTTATAGGCCTCGGCCTTACGGGCCTCGCGCCGCAAGCGGTTCAGCCCGCTCTCGATCTCGTCGGTCACGTCGTCCAGGCGTGCAAGGTTGGCCTCCGCCGCGTTCAGCCGCAGCGTCGCTTCGTGCCGGCGGGAGTGCAGGCCGGACACGCCGGCCGCCTCCTCCAGGATGCGCCGGCGGTTGGAGGGCTTGGCCGCGATCAACTCGCTGATCTGGCCCTGGCGCACCAGGGCCGGCGAATTGGCCCCGGTCGAGGCGTCGGCGAACAGCATCTGCACGTCGCGGGCGCGGGTCTCCACCCCGTTGACGCGGTAGGTCGAGCCCGAGCCCCGGTCGATCCGGCGCACCACCTCGATCACCGCCGTGTCGTTGAAGCGGGCTGGCGCGCGGCGCTCGGCGTTGTCGATCTGGAGCAGCACCTCGGCGTGGTTGCGGGCCGGGCGCCGATCGGAGCCGCCGAAGATCACGTCGTCCATGCCCTCGGCCCGCATGGCCTTGGCGGAGTTGGCGCCCATGACCCAGCGCAGCGCCTCGAGCAGGTTGGACTTGCCGCAGCCGTTCGGCCCGACGATCCCGGTCAGGCCAGCCTCGATGCGGAACTCCGTCGGTTCGACGAAGGACTTGAAACCCGTGAGCCTGAGCCGCTGGAAGCGCACCTGCCCCGCCTTGCAGTCCCGCCCGGCCTACTTGGCCAGAAGCGGTTGGATGGCGGCGTCGAGCTGGGCCAGCGTCACCTCGCCCTCAGCCAGCGTCTTGCCATTGACGATCAGGGTGGGCGTGCCGGTGATGTGGTCCACGTCCTGGGCCTTCTGCACCCGGTCGCCGAGCGCCTTCAGCGCCGTCTCGTTCTGGACGCAGTCGTTGAATTGCTTTTCGTCCAGGCCGAAGGTCTTGGCGATGCCCAGCATCGTCCCCTTGGCGTCGCCGCTCTCGAACATCTGCTGCTGGCCGCGGAACTCGGCGTCGATCACCTGGAAGTACTTGTCCTTGCCGGCGCAGCGGGCCAGCAGGAAGCCGGCGGCGGACACCTGTTCGGGCGGCGTCAGGAACTCGCGGAAGACGTAGCGCACCTTTCCGGTGTCGACATACTTGGTCTTGAAGGCCGGGAACACGGTGGTGGCGAAGCGGGCGCAGTGCGAGCAGGTGTCGGACGCGTACTCGACCACCGTGACCTTGGCGTTGGGGTTGCCCAGACTCATCTCCGGCGCGGTCATGGCGTCGCCCCCGGACCCCGCGCTCGACGCGCCCTTCTGGCAACCGGCGAGCAGGCCCGCGGCGGCGAGCGCGATGATGAGACGGCGGGCGGTGACGCGCATGGAATGTCCCTTGGACGACAGATGATTTGAGCGCGATTCCCCGCGCTCGCCCAGGCTTGGTCCTGACGCGGGCGTACAGGTCCGCCAAGCAGGTGGGTTGTCAACGGTCCCTGCGTGCTTCGAGACGCGCTCCGCGCTCCTCAGCATGACGTAGGTTGGGAAGTTCGACTAAACCTCGTCATGCTGAGGAGCCCCGCAGGGGCGTCTCGAAGCACGCAGGATCGTCGGACCTAGCTCACGCGTCGCAGGTGATCGGGCCGTGGGCGCGGCCGTTGATGAATTGCAGGACGTAGGGGTTGTCGGTCTCGTCGATGGTCTTGGCCGGCCCGCGCCAGACGATCTTGCCGCCGTGGAGCATGGCGATCTCGTCGCCGATCCGGCGGGCCGAATTCATGTCGTGGGTGATCGACACCGCCGTGCAGCCGAGCCGTTTCACTTCCTCGATGATCAGGTCGTTGATCACGTCGGAGGTGATCGGGTCGAGCCCGGTGGTCGGCTCGTCGAAGAACAGGATGTCGGGATGGGCGACCACCGCGCGGGCCAGGCCCACCCGCTTCTGCATCCCGCCCGAGAGCTCGCTGGGGAAGCGGTCGGCCACGTCGCGCGGCAGCCCGACACGGGCGATCGCCTCGATGGCGCGTTCGCGGGCCTCCTTGCGGGGCACCTTGTCGGCGTTGATCAGGCGGAAGGCCACGTTCTGCCAGACCTTGAGGCTGTCGAACAGCGCCGCGCCCTGGAACAGCATGCCGAGCCGACCATGCAGGCGCGAGCGCTCCGCGGTGCGCAGCTCGGTCATGTCCTCGCCGTCCATGAACACCTGGCCCTTGTCGGGACGCATCAGGCCCACGGCGATCTTGAGCGTGACGGACTTGCCCTGCCCCGACGCGCCGATGATCACCAGCGAGCGGCCCCGCTCGACCGAGATGTCGACGCAGTCGAGGATTTTACGGCCGCCGAAGGTCTTGGAGACCCCGCGCAGTTCCAGCTTGGGGATGGGAAGAGGCGCGCTCACCGCATGAAACTCGTCAGCACGTAGTCGCAGGCGAACACCAGGATGGCCGCCGAGACCACCGCATTGGTGGTGGAACGCCCGACGCCGCGCGCGCCGCCGCTGCTGTTGAAGCCGTGGTAGCAGCCCATCAGCGCGATGATGAAGCCGAACACGCAGCCCTTGATCAGGCCCGAGATCACGTCCCAGGACTGCAGGAAGCTCCACGTGTTGCGGATGTAGAGGTCGCTGTTGAAGCGCAGGGTCGCCACCGCCACCAGCCAGCCGCCCGCCACCCCGATGATGTCGCCGGCGAGCGTCAGCAGCGGCATGGTGACGATGCCGGCGGTCAGGCGCGGCGCGATCAGGTAGCGGTAGGGATCGGTGGATAGGGTCTGCAGCGCGTCGATCTGCTCGGTGGCGCGCATGGCCCCGATCTCGGCGGCGATGGCGGCGCTCACCCGCCCGGCCAGCATCAGGGCGGCGAGCACGGGACCGAGTTCGCGGGTGATCCCCAAAGCCACGATCTGGGGCATGATCTGCTCGGCGTTGAAGCGCGCACCGCCGGTGTAGATGTTGAGCGCAAGCGCCGCGCCGGTGAACACCGCGGTCAGGCCCACCACCGGCAGCGAATAGAACCCGATGGAATAGAACTGGCGGAACAGCTGGCGTCCGAAGAAGGGCGGCGCGAACATGGCGGCCACGCCTTGCACGGCGAAGATCGCCAGACGCCCCGCGCTCTGCAGCAGGTCCAGGGTGGAGGCCCCGATGGCGCGGACAGCACTCATGCGCCTGCTCCGAGATAGCGGCGATGCACGCGAGGCCCCACGCGGGTCAGGAGTTCATAAGCGATCGTGCCGGCCGCGGCGGCGGCGTGATCCAGCAAGATGTTGGCCCCGAACAGCTCCACGCGGTCTCCCGGCGTCGCCTCGCATCCGGTGACGTCCAAGGCGATAAGGTCCATCGATATCCGGCCGAGGAAGGCGCAAGCTGCACCGTTCGCCCATCCATAACCTCGCGGGCTTCCCGCGCGCAAGACACCGTCGGCGTAACCGAGCGCAACCACGGCTGCTCGAAGCGGTGAATCGACGATGCAGGTCGCGCCGTAACCTATGCTCTCCCCGGGACGGACGCTGCGAACCTGCAAGATCGGCGCGTCCAGCGTCGCCACGGCGAGAAGCTCAGGATCGGGGCGTCCCGAGGGACCGCCGCCATACAGTGCAAGGCCCGGCCGCACCAGATCATGAAGGAAGGCGGCGCCCAGCAGCACGCCGGCCGAATTGGCCAGGCTCCGCCGCACGCCAGGAAACACGGCGGCGGCCTCTTCGAAGGCGATGGCTTGCCGTGCATTCATGGGACTGTGAGGATCGTCGGCGCAGGCCAGATGGCTGATCACCAGTTCGAGATCGAGGTCGCCCAGCCGGTCGCGGGCCTGGGCCACACTGCGCGCTTCCTCGATGCGCAGACCGAGTCGGTTCAGGCCGGTGTCGATGTGCAGGGCCGCGCCCAAACGCCGACGACGCCCCCGGCTATGGGCCGCCCATTCCTCGATCTGGGGCAGGCTGTTCAGCACGGGCGTCAAACCGGCCGCTTCCAGCCGCGGCCCGGCGCCGGACGTGCAGCCGTCCAGAACGTAGATGCAAGCTTGGCGAGCCTCGCCCAGGAAGCGGCGCAGACTTTCGCCCTCGGCCGTACGGGCGACGAAGAAGCTGCGCGCACCCTCCGCCCACAGCCGCCCCGCCACCGCCTCCAGGCCAAGGCCATAGGCGTCGGCCTTCACCACTGGCGCGACTTCCGCTTCGCCGGACAGGGCTTTCAGATGCGCCAAGTTGGCGGCCAGCGCGTTCAGGTCGACGGTCAGCCACGCGGCGTCGGGATCGTCCACGCCGGGCTTAGCGCTGCTTGACCGCGGCCGTCCGGGCGGCGGCGATGGCGGTGCGCAGCGCGTCCATCTGCGCGCCGGCGATCAGGGTGTCGCCGACCACGAAGCCGGGCGTGCCGTCGACGCCCAGCTCGTGGGCGAGCTTGTAGGTGTCGGCCAGCTGCGCATCGATGGCCTTGTCGGAGGCCAGGGCGCGGGCCTTGGCCACGTCGATCCCGACGCCCAGCAGGGTCTCGTTGACCACCGTGTCCTCCAGCTTGGCCTTCTGGGCCAGCATGGCCCTGTGAACGGCGGCGTACTTGCCTTGAGGCAGGGTGGCCAGCACCACGCGGGCGGCGTCACGCGAGAGGTGGCTCTGGTCTTCCCAGTCGATGATCGGGAACTCCTTGATCACCAGGCGGACGTCCTTCTGCTCGGCCAGCAGCTTTTCCACCTCGGGCTCGGCCGCCTTGCAGAAGGGGCAGCGATAGTCGGAGAATTCCACCACCGTGACCGTCCCGTTCGGGTTGCCGAGCACGGGATCGCGGGGATCGTGCTCCAGGGCCTGGCGGTGGCTGGCGATGGCGCCGCTGGCCAGGGCCTGCTTGTCGGCCTCCTGCTTGGACTGCAGCCGCTCGAAGGCCTCTTCCAGCACCTCGGGATGGGACAGCAGGTAGGTGCGGACCCGCTCGCCGAACGCCTTGTCGGAGGCGGTCTCGTGCGCCGGCGCGCTCTCATGGGAGGACTGGGCGTTGCAGCCGACGGCGACCCCCGCGAGGACGGCGACGGAGACGACGGCGAGCAGAACGTTGCGTAGGCGGGTCACGGGCAATTTTCGTCCAACTCCGCCGCACCGGCCGGCGCAGCTCAGATCAGAGGATTAAGAATCACAAGGTCGACCAATGGGCGCGACGCAAACGCTTCCTAGAGCATGATCATGGCCGCCGAAATCGTCTTGCGGCGTTTCCGGCCCCAAAGCGAATATCAGCCGCCCCGCTGGCCCAACCGCTGCAGGTCGTCATCCGTCGGGCTTGAGGTCAGCACGATGTCGGTGGCGCGTCGGTAGTCGGGGCTGTTCTGCGGCAGGAACTCGCGCGCGCGCATGGCGAAGATGCGGGCCTGCACCATGTCGCCCACCGCGTAGCGCTCCTCGGCGGTGGCCAGACGGGCATGTCCCTGGTCGCCCTTGGAGTCGTAGGCCTCGGCCAGCAGGCGGTAGGCGAAGCTGTTGCCGCCGTCCAGGTCGTCCCGGTCCAGCGCGACGGCGTGGCGAAGCTCGACGATGGCGGCGTCGGCCTTCTTCGGATCGTTCTGCGCCACCATCGCCTGGGCGAGGTTGATGTGCAGCAGGGGCGCCTCGGGCTTCAGGTCCACCGAATGCTGGTGAGCGGCCTCGGCCTCCTTGGTGCGGGCGGCCTCGAACAGCACCTGCCCCTTCAGCTCCCAGATGTAGGGGTTGTTGGGATAGTCGGCGAGCAGGCTGTCGATGGCGGTCAGGGCCTTGTCGGTCTCGGTCTCGCGGTAATAGGCGATGGCGCGGGCGTAGCGGGCGATGAAGGAGTGGTCGTCGTCCTTGTACTTGAAGAAGGCGGTCTGCGGCGGCTCGGTGAAGCCGATCAGCTTGGCCTTCATGATCTCGTGCTTGGAGACCAGGTCCGGATCGTCGACGGCGTTGTAGTGCGGCTGCTCCTCCGCGCGGCGGCGCAGCAGGTCGATCCGGTCGCCGCTGATCGGGTGGTCGGTGAAGAACCGATAGCGCCGGCTTTCGGAGAACACCTCCTCGAAGCGCCACTCGTTGAAGAAGTCCACCAGGCCCTTGGCCGACTGTCCGCTCTTTTCCAGATAGGTGATGGCCGCCTGGTCGGCGCGCGCCTCCTGCTCGCGGGAATAGCCCAGCGCGCCGAGCGTACCGAAATAGCTCGACGAGCCGAGCAGCGCCCCCGCAGCGCTGCCGGCCCCGGCGGCGGCGGCCAGGATGCCCAGGCCCAGGGTCAGCAGGAAGGGCGCGAGCCCGGCCTTCATCATCTCGCCCCGACGCGCGGCGTGGTAGCCGGCGGCGTGGCCGGTCTCGTGCGCCATGACCCCGATCAGCTGGTTGGGGTTGTCGGTCTTCTCAATCAGGTCGGTGCCCAGGATGAACACCTGGTTATTGACCGTGGCGGCGTTGAACTCGTGGGTGACGAGCAGGATCGTCACGTCCTTGGGGTTCAGGCCGGCCGCGATGAAGGCCGGATCGCACTCCTCGTGCAGGATCTCGTTGATCTCGGTGTCGAGGATGTTGGTCGACTGGTCGCCCTGGGCGTGGACGATCGCCACCGGCGCCGCCAGCATGACGCCCGCCGCGACGAGGCTCGCCGTCCCGTGCACCAGGCGCCGAGACAGGCTCAGCGCCCGGCGAGGCAGGTCAGGCTTGGCCGCGCTGGGTGACATGGGGGATTGCGCTCCTGCGCTCAACCTGCGCCGCGACCTTGATCGCATATCCCCCTCTCAGTCGTAATAGCGCCTCAGGCGTTGCGGCGCCACCAGCCGCGCTTAGGCGCCGCAGGGGCCAGCCCCGTGATCTCGTTGGGATCGGGCTCCGGTTCGGGCGCTGGCTCAGGCGCAGGCTGCGCTTCCGGTTCGGCCACAGGGGCAGCCTCGACGGGCGCGGCGAGGTCGTGCGGCGTTTCGACCGGCGCAGGCGTTTCCGGCGTCGGGCTGTCGGGGATGGGAGCGTCCGGGGTTTCGGGCGGGGGCGCTTCAGGTTCAGCCGGGGTCTGGATCGGAGACTCGGCCGGGGTCTCGGTCGGCGCGGGGATCTCGACCTCGGGCGCACCTTGCGGATCGGCCGGGATTTCGGTCGGGGCCTCGGGTTGGTCGGCGGCGGCGGCCGTGTCCTCCATCGGCGTCTCCTCGCCGCGCACGCGGTCACGGCCTCGGCCGCGTCCACGACGGTTACGGGTGCGCGAACGCGGGGTGCGGCCTTCGCCTTCCACCTCGGCTCCGGCTTCGGTCC
>Ga0302314_10009772_pt1 | contig 16920 bp, 17 predicted proteins | sample III_Palsa_N2_3_FD_200533 | JGI IMG/M metagenome (GOLD analysis project Ga0302314, IMG submission 200533) | Peat permafrost microbial communities from Stordalen Mire near Abisko, Sweden - III_Palsa_N2_3 | ecosystem: Environmental > Terrestrial > Soil > Palsa > Peat permafrost | place: Sweden...
ACAGCCGCTTGTCGTGGACGTCCCCCTTGGCCGCGTACTCCAGCAGCCGCTTGGAGCCCTGCTGGGCGCTGTGGTCGATGGCGAAGGCCTTGCGCAGCTCGCCCGAGCGCTCCTTGGTGAGCCGCAGGATGTCCTCGGCCCGCTTCCAGGCCTCGGCCTCGGTGGCCGCAGGGATCGGGCGCAGGCTCACGCTGAAGTTGGGCACCCGGCCGTGGGGCGCGGCAGCCTCGCGGACCTGGGTGATCCGCTCGGCGATGCCGGCCAGCGGCTCGCCCCAGAACGCGTACACGTCGGCGTGCTTGGCCCCGGCCCTCACCGCGTCATCGGAGGCGCCACCGAAGTAGATCGGGATCGGCCGGGACGGCAGCAGGGCGGAGCGTCCGCCGCGGACCTGGTAGAACTCGCCGTCGTGGTCGAAGGGCTCGGTGGAGCTCCAGGTCTTGCGGACGACCTGCAGGAAGTCGTCGGTGCGGCGGTAGCGGGTGGGCTTGTCGCTGAGGTCGCCGTCGCGGGCCTGGTCGGCGTCGTCGCCGCCGGTGATGACGTGCAGGGCGACCCGGCCCGGGTGGAACGCGTCGAGGGTGGCGAACTTGCGTGCGGCCAGCGTCGGCGAGACGAACCCCGGCCGGTGGGCGAGCAGCACCCCCAGGCGGGTGGTGTGCGTCAGCACCTGGTCGGCGACGGTGAACCCGTCCGGGCTGGAGGAGGAGTGCGCGACCAGGATCCGGTCGAACCCCGACTCCTCATGGGCAAGGGCGAGTTCACGCAGGTACCCGGGCTGGACGACGGGGCCGGGCGCGGTGCCGGTCTCACTGAAGGGCGCGGTGGAGGCGATGCCGATGAATTCGATGGACATGAGTGCGTGCTCCGTTGGGTGTGGGGATGCCCCTGTGGGGCGGATCGGTTTCGCGGGACTCGGTGCCTTCGGCGGGGTCGAACGAAGGTGAGAGCTCGGGGAAGGGGGACATGCCGGGAATCAGCGGCCCACCGCCACGACCGCGAGCTCCGGCGAGGACAACCGCCCGCGCCAGGTGTCGGCGTGGTGGCAGGCGACCTCGCGGGCGCCCGGCCGGGCCTCGACGGCGGGTGCCGCCCTGCACGCGTCGTCGGCGAACACACACCGCGCGGCGAACCCGCAGCCGCCTGCCCCCTCCAGCGCCCACTCGGGCGCTGCCTCCTGCCGCCGCAACCGTCCCGGCGGAATGCGGTGCTCTCGCCGCACGCTGGGCGCGGACGCCGTCAGCAGCGCGGTGTAGGGGTGCAGCGGATGCGTCAGCACCTCTGCCGTGGGGCCCTGTTCGACCAGCCGCCCCCGGTACAGCACGGCGATCCGGTCCGCGATACCGGCCAGCGAGCTGAGGTCGTGCGAGATGACGACGACCGCTACGTCCAGTTCGGTGCGCAGCCGGTCGAACAGCCGCAGCACATGGTTGCGGTTGGAGGCGTCCAGTGCGCTCACCGGCTCGTCCGCGAGCAGCAGTCGGGGCCGGGTGACCACGGCGCGGGCCAGTGACACCCGCTGCCGCTGGCCCCCGGACAGCTGCCCGGGCAGCCGTTCGGCGAGCCCGGGATCCAGGCCGACCCGGTGCAGCGCCTCGGCGGCGCGCTCGGCGCGCTGCTCGCGGCTGCCGGTACCGGTGACCGCGAGCGGCTCGGCCACCAGCGCGCCGACCGTCAGATCCGGGTCGAGCGAGCGCAGCGGGTCCTGGAACAGGTACTGGATGCGACCGGTGCGCCGGAACTCGCGCAGTGCCCGGCCGCGCAGGCCGGTGATCTCGGCGCCGTCCACGGTGATCCGCCCACCGGTGACCGGTGCCAGGCCGACGACGGCGCGTGCCAGCGTGGTCTTGCCGGAGCCGGTCTCCCCGATGACGCCGAGGATCTCCCCTGCTCTGGCCCTGAGTGACACCTCCTCGAGGATCTGCTGGCCGGGACGTCCGCCCCGCCGCCCGTAGGCAACGCTCAACGCGTCGATCTCGAGCAGGGCCGTGCCTTCCGCTGCGCTCCCCGCCGCACTTTCCGCCGTGCTCATGCGCTCACCTCCTGCAGGACGGTTCCGGACAGGTGCAGGGCCTCCAGGCGGACGCAGCGGCTGCGCCGCCCCTCCCCCGCCGACCGCAGCTCCACCACGCCGTCGCGGCACTCCGGCCGGGCATGGGCGCAGCGATCGGCGAACCGGCAGCCGGTCGGCGCGCGGCCGGCCTCCGGCGGACGCCCGGGGATCACCGCGAGCTCACGCCTGGACCAGTCGCCGAGGGAGGCCACCCGCAGCAGCGCCTCGGTGTAGGGGTGGGCGGGTGCGGCCAGCACCTGCTCGGTCGGGCCCTCCTCGACGACCTCCCCGGCATAGAGCACCACGATCCGGTCACACACCTCGGCGACCACCGCCAGGTCGTGGCTGACCAGCAGCAGTGCCAGTCCGCGTTCGGAGCGCAGCCGTCCGAGCAGGTCCAGCACCTCGGCCTGGACGACGGTGTCGAGGGCCGTGGTGGCCTCGTCCGCGACCAGCAGCTCGGGGTCCCCGGAGACGGCGACGGCGATCAGGACGCGCTGCAGCATGCCGCCGGAGAGCTCGTGCGGGTAGCGGTGGTAGACCTCTGCGGGCCGGTGCAGTCCGACGGCCGTGAACAGGTCGACGGCGCGCCGGTGGGCGGCGGCCCTGGACAGACCCTGACGCACCATCAGCGGCTCGGCGAGCTGGCGGCCCACCGTCAGCGAGGGGTTGAGGTAGGAGGCGGGGTCCTGGAACACCGCTCCCAGCCGGACCCCGCGCAGCCGCTCCCAGCCGCGCCGGTCGAGCCCGGTCAGGTCGGTGCTGCCGCCGCCGCGGTCGGCCAGCGTCGCGGTCCCGGCGGACACCTGGACGCCGGGCGGCAGTGCGCCCAGGACGGAGCGGCAGGTCAGCGTCTTGCCGCTGCCGGACTCTCCGACCAGTCCGACGGCCTCCCCGGCCCGGACGGTGAAGGAGATGTCGCGCACGGCCTCGGTGCGGCCGCCGTTGACGGTGATGTGCAGCCCCTCGACGGCGAGCACCGGGGTGTCGGCGGCCGGCTCAGACAGTGACGATGCGGGCATCGGCCTTCTCCTCACGTGCGGCGGGGGCGGGATCGGCGGTGGCGGCGGCATGCGGTTCGCGGACGGCGTCGGCCGCGCCGCTGTCCCGCAGCGCGTCGGCGAGCAGGTGCAGCGCCCCGGCGGTGACCATGACCAGCAGTCCCGGCAGGACCGGCGCCCACGGCTGCTGGGACAGGAATCCCAGGTCGGTGGCGAGCATGCCGCCCCAGGTGGGCGCGGGCGGCTGGACACCGAGGCCGAGGAAGGTGAGCGAGGCGACCGTGAGCAGGCTGGTGGCCAGGGCCTGGGCGGTGGTGACGGCGACCGTGGGCAGGACCTTGCTCCAGATGTGGTGCCGCAGCACCCAGCGGCGCGACGCGCCCATGAGTTCGGCGGCCTCCACGTACGGGGACTGCCGCAGGCCGAGCGCCGCTGCCCGGGTGACCCGGAAGAACAGCGGGGACAGCAGCACCCCGAGGGCGATCATCGCCTGGTGGATTCCGTTGCCGAGGAGGCCGATGGCGGCGATGGCGAACAGCGTGAACGGCAGGGTCATCAGCGCGTCGACGGCCCGCAGCGAGATCCACTCGAACACCCGGCCGAGCCAGAGCGAGGCCAGTCCCGGAATGATGCCGACGAGCAGGGCGACCCCGGTGGCCTCCAGTGCCCCGGCGACGGACAGACCGGTCCCGGCGAGCAGCCGGGACAGCACGTCCCGGCCGAGGTAGTCGGTGCCGAGCAGATGTGCGCCGCTCGGGCCCGCGAGGATGTGGTTGGCGTCCTGGGCCAGCGGGTTCTGCGGGGCGAGCTGCCCGCCGAAGACCGCCAGCAGGGCGACCGCGGCCAGGACCGCGAGGGCGAGTCGGGCGATCGGCACCCGCCAGGTGCGGCGCAGCGTCCTCATGCTGCACCCCCTGCGGAACCCGCGGGTGTCCGTCGGCGCCCGGCCGGGTTGAGCGCCGAGAGCCCGGCGTTGACCACGAGGTTGGCGATCAGCACCACGCCCACGGTGACCAGCAGGGTGCCCTGGATCACCGGAACGTCCTGCTCCTGAGCGGCCTGCAGCGCGAGTTGGGCGATGCCAGGCAGGTTGAAGATCCGCTCGGTGACCACCGCCCCACCGATGATCATCGGGACGCTCATGCCGAGTACGGTGAGCGCCGGTCCGACGGCGTTGCGCAGCACATGGCCGAAGAGCACCCGCCGGGCGGAGAGCCCGCGCATCGCCGCGCCGGTGACGTAGTTCTCACGCAGGGCACCGACCAGCGAGGTCCGCAGCTGCCGGGCGATCCCGGCGGCTGCGTCCAGGCTCAGCGCGAACCCGGGCAGCAGCGCGAACCGCAGCCACTGGAACGGGTCCTGACCGAACGGCACATAGCCGCCCGACGGCAGCGCGCCCAACTGCACGGAGACGATGACGATCAGCGCGATGGCGACCACGAAGGCCGGCAGCGTGCCGAGCACCGCGCACACGGCCGTTATCAGCCGGTCGAGCCACCCGCCGTTGCTGAGCGCGGCGGCGATCCCGGCCGCGCCGCCCAGCAGCACCGCGATCAGCAGGGCCAGACCGGCGACGGACAGGTCCACCGGCAGGGCCTGGGCCACGCTCTGCGAGACCGGGGCCGAGGTGAACCAGGAGCGCCCCAGGTCCCCGCGCAGCGCATGGCCCAGCCAGCTGACGTACTGCACCGGCAGCGGCCGGTCCAGCCCGAACTGGTGGTTCATCCGGGCGATGTCGGCCGGGGTGGCCGTGATCCCCAGGACCGCCGCGCCGGGGTTCGCCCCGGACATCGCGCCCAGGCCGAAGGTCAGCATCGAGGACAGCAGGAACACCGTCGCGGTGGTGGCCAGCACCTTTGCCAGCGACAGCGGCGCGCCCGCGATGCGGGTGCCTCGGCCGAGCAGCGTGCGCAGGTGCAGCCCTTGGCCGGCACCACCGCCGGCACCGCCGCCGGGGGCACTCACCGCGCTCATGCGACGGTCACCCCCTCGAAGCGCTGCACGACGGCGTCGGCCGGCAGGGGCGAGACGCCGGCGGCGCGGGCCAGGATGCGCGGCACCGTGTAGAGGAAGACATTGGGCATGCTCCGCACCGCGAGTGCGGTCGCGGCCCGCAGCACGGTCGGGTACTCGGGCGAGTCCAGCGGCGTGGCCGACACCTTGGCGAGCGCGGCGGCCAGTCCCGGCGGCGTGGTGCGGCCGGGGTTCATCAGGCCCTGCGCCCCGAACAGCACCTGGAACGCCTGGGCGGCGGAGTCGCGTCCGGCGAACTCGTCGGTGAACAGCGCCTCGGAGTGGTTGACATAGACGATCTCGGTGGCCTGGGCGAGCGGGATCACCTGGATGGTGGCGTTGATGCCGACGGCCTGCAGCTGCGACTGCAACTGCTCGGGCAGTCCGGCCGCGGCCGTGGTGGTGATCTCCAGGTCGACGCCGTTGGCGTGGCCCGCCTTGGCGAGCAGCGCACGGGCCTTGTCCGGGTCGTAGGTGTAGAGGCCGTCCGAGGAGGGGTCGTGGCCGACGTAGCCCGGCGGGAAGGGCTGGTTGCTGACCTCGCCGTAACCGAACTGCTGGACCTTGAGCAGGGCCTGACGGTCGATCGCGTACTGCAGGGCGAGTGCCACGTCCGGGTCGGTGAAGGGGGCCTTGGTGATGTTGATGTCGAGCACGGCGACGACCATCGAGGAGATCACCTGGACGTCCAGCCCGGCGGCCTTGGCGGCGGCGACCTCACTGCCGGGGATCTGCGCGACGTTGTACTGCCCGGACTGCAACGAGGCGACGACCGTGCTCGCGTCCGGCAGCGGGTAGACCTCGACGTTCTGCAGCTTGATGTTGGCGGCGTCCCAGTAGCCCGGGTTGCGCTTGAGGACCGCCTTCTCGTTCTGGATGTAGGAGGTGAGGGTGAAGGGGCCCGCGCCGGCCGGCTGGGTGGCGATCGAGGCCGCATCGGACTCGAAGGCCTTGGGGCTGACGATCATCCCGGTCTTGCCGGCCAGCAGGTTGGGGATCTGGTAGTCGGCCTGGGCCAGTTGGACGACGACGCCGGTGGCGCCGACCGCGGTGACCGACGCCACGTTCGCCAGCTGCGCGGCGACCAAGGACTTGGGGTCGGTCCTGCTGCGGTCCAGGCTCTTCTTCACCGCCGCCGCGTCGAGCACGCTGCCGTCGCTGAAGGTCAGTCCCGGGCGCAGGGTGAAGGTGATCCGCGTGCCGCTGGGGTCGTAGGTCCATGAACTGGCCAGCGCGGGAACGGCGTTGCCGTGGGCGTCGAGCTTGGTCAGGGCCGAGTAGACGAGCGAGAGGTCGTGGACGTCCCAGCCGGCGGAGGAGTAGATGGGGTCCCAGGACGTGGGCAGCGCCCAGCCGAACTTGAGGGTGCCCGCGCTGCCGGCCGCGCTCCCGGCGACGGAGCCGCTGCCGCAGGCGGTGAGGGCGACGGCCGCACCGACGCCCATGCCGAGGCCGAGGAAGGAGCGTCTGGCGAGGACTGCGGAGTCGGTCGACATCAGGGCAGGTTTCATGACGAATCGTCACCTTCGGTCTGGGCGCGCCGAATTGCTCCCGGATGATGGGAGCGCGGGCAGCGCGGGATGCCACGGCGGGGCAGGCCGTCGACAGGGGGAGGGGGCATGCCTCAGCACACGCTGGGGCACAGACGCAGACACGGGAACACGAGGGGTGCGGGAGCACACACGAAAGCGCCTGGCAGCCGAGGACCGGGTCGGAACCGGCGAGGGAGGCGGTGTCACCGCTCAGACGAGCGGCGCAGGGACCTGCGTGGCGCGGGTCAGCGACAGAGGGCGCTGGAGGTGCGCCGCAGGTCCACGTAGCGGCACACCACGGCGGGGTGCGTCGTAGGCATGGGCCCATCCTGGCGGGGCGACCGGGCGACTGTCAATGGACACCAAAAGGTGTCTCATTGTGCGGGCGCCGACCGGCCGGTGCAGGGTGCACGGCGGCCTCCTCCGGGTGCAGCCAGAGCGGCCCGCCCGCAGTGTCCACCCTCAGCGCTTCGGGCGGCGGCTCGCCCTCGACCGTGAGCAGCTCCAACTCCCGTGCCGTCAGGCTGCGATGGAGAGCCAACGCAGCGCGGGCGGAGGTCTTCGGGACGGCCGTGCCGAAGCCCGGGAAGGCCTCTCCCAGGGCCTCGGTGTAGGCCTGCGCAGGCCGCAGTCCGGGCACCACCCGGCAGGCCGCGGGACCGCGGATAACGATGGTGGGCAGGGCGTAGCGATGGCCGCCGTCATCGAGCTCCCGGGCCCGTCCGGGGTGCGGCGGCGGACCGACCAGGTCCAGCACCTCCGGCAGCGGGGTGCGTGCCTCCGCCCGGTCGGCCCGCACGGAGGCCTCGACGGCGGCGGACGACGCGTCCGCCCGCAGCCGTGCGATATCCAGGCCGGGCACGCCGCCGACGCAGTCGAGCACCCGCTGCTCGGTGTCGGCGGGCTCACCGAGGACGAACACCGACTCACGCAGCCGGCGCAGCACCCGCTCGGCCACCAGCGGACCCTGGGCCTCGGCGGCACGTGCCGCCAGCGAGGCGGGCCAGCTGCTGCGCGCCACCCGCTCCAGCCGGGCGGCGCGCGGAGCGCCGGTGTGCCCGGCCACCTCCTCCACGTAGCCGGCGTACCAGGCGGTCTCGGCGGCGGGGTCGGGGGCGGGGTCGTCGTCGGTGTCGAACAGGATCGAGTACACCCGCCGCCAGCCGATCCGGCCGTCCACCTGTGCGCGCAGCCGCCGGAAGGAGGGCTCGGAGCCCCAGGCCCAGGGGCAGAGCGGGTCCGTGTACTCGACGATCTCCGCCACCCGCACGCCGCCGCTCACACCAGTGCCGGTTCCGGGGCCGGCGCGGGGCTCGTGGGTGCGGGAGGCGCCTGTGCGCCCAGCAGCGAGGCAACGCTGGTCTCCCCCATGATCCGCCGGGCGCTCTCCTCGACCTCCCGCCACACGGCGGGCAGCCCGGCGGCCGGGCCCGGGTAGGCGAGCCCGGACGGCGTCTCACCGCGCAGTGTCATCAGCTCGCCGTCGACCGCCAGCACCACGTCCAGCAGGCTGATCTCCTCGGCCGGACGCCCCAGCCAGTAGCCACCCTCGCAACCGCGCTGACTGCGGACCAGGCCGGCCCGGCGCAGGTCGCCGACGACCGACTTGAGGAACCGGAAGGGGATCTCCTGGGAGGAGGCGATGCCCTCGCAGGTGAGCGGCCGGGCCGTGTCGAGGGCGAGTTCCAGCAGCGCCCGCACGGCATAGTCAGCCTTCGCCGAGATATGCATGCACACGAATGTAACCCGGCGATCCGCCGACCGGGCCGGAAACGACAAAAGGACACCTCTTGACATCCTTTCCGCTCGGCTCCTACCGTCGCTGCAGCCCCCACACCCCGCACCGCCCCTCGACCGAGCCCCGGGACCACACCCATGAGCAACCCGCACAGCGCCCACCACGAGGGCTTCCACCCCGACCTGACCGAGGCCGACAGCGACGCCCGATCCAAGGCGAGCGCACGCACCCGGGTCCACCACGTCCAAGCCGACGAGTTGGACGGCGACACCGCGCAGACCGGCGGGATGCGCCGCTTCGCTGCGATCAGCGGCGCACGGGTCGGCTCCGAACGGATGTGGATGGGTCAGACCCACGTCGCTCCCGCCACCTCCTCCGCCGACCACCACCACGGGGAATCCGAGACCGCGATCTACATCGTCAGCGGCCGGCCGGAGTTCGTCTTCCTGGAGGAGACCGCCGATGGCGGCACCGAGGAGATCCGGCTGCGGACCGGGCCCGGCGACTACATCTTCGTGCCGCCGTTCGTCCCCCACCGCGAGGAGAACCCCGACCCCGGGCAGGAGGCCGTGGTCGTGATCGCCCGCAGCACCCAGGAGGCCGTGGTCGTCAACCTCCCCGGCCTGCACGTCCTGCGCCCCTGACCGGACAGCGGCGGCGGTGACGGCGCGGGCCCGGATCGGACCGGCGGCGGGTGCGGCAGCCTACCTGCACACCGGCCGGGGACGACCCACCCTCCTCCCCGACCAGGCAACCCACCATCCGCAGCACGGAGCCTCCGGCGGCCTCGCACGGTCCTGTACATTGCGCGAGCCGAGTGGTGTCATGTACGCGACGGCATCGTCCGTGTGCGCAGCAGACGGGCCCGTACGGCCTGAGCACCCATACCCCTCGGAGCACCGCAGGAGGATGGCCATGAAATCGACGTTCGTGTTCCCACGCCTACCCGTTGCGCTGGCCGGCGGCCTCGCGCTGGTCGGCCTCGCGGTGGCCCCCGCATCGGCCGCCAACACCTCCCTGGCGATCGCCTGCCAGGCCACGCCCCCGATCGGCTCGGCGCAGACTTTCACTCTCGACGCCGGCGTCAACGCCACCGCGCCCGCCTCGGTCGCCTCCGGCAGCTCCTTCACCGTCTCGCTGGCTCCCGACGCGCTCACCGTGCCCAGCTCGGTCGGCGGCTACACGGTCAACTCGATCAGCGGCATCAAGCTCAAAGTGCCGGTCCCCGCCAACGCCACGCTGACCAAGGAGACGCTCTCGGGCGGCTCCGGACTCGGCTCCGGCACCCCCGGCGTCGCCGTGAGCGGCAGCACCATCGTGCTGACCGTCCCCGGACCGATCAGCGGCGGGAGCACCTTCACCTTTCCCGAGATCACCCTGACGCTCACCGCGGGCGCGTCCGGGAAGACCGTCACGACCCAGCTCGGTGGCAGCAGTTACTCGAGCCCGGGGCTGACCTTCACAGCCAGCGTGCCGGTGCTCTTCTTCACCGCCAACGTGCCGACGGCCTGCTACCCGTCGGCCGGCCCGGTACTCAGCTCCACCACCATCGACTGACCGGGCTCGCGCGTCACCCCGCGCGCTGGTGCTCCGGCCCGGACATGGCCACAAGTACGCGTCGGGGACCGGTGAACGGGCGGCCGGGCCCGGTGGTCGACGAGGAACAGGTCGCGCTGCGCATCGGAACGTCGCGCTCGGCCGGGCGTCGGGGCATTCGGCTCCCGATCTCGTAAGCTCTGCGGATGGCCAAGTATTTCGATGTGCATCCTCAGAATCCTCAGCAGCGCGTCCTCGACAACGTGGCTGACATCGTCCGGTCCGGCGCGCTCGTCGCATACCCGACGGACTCGTGCTTCGCGCTGGGGTGCCAGCTGGGGAACCGTGACGGTCTGTCACGGATCCGGTCCATCCGGCAGCTCGACGACCGGCACCACTTCACCCTGGTGTGCCAGAACTTCGCGCAGCTGGGCCAGTTCGTGCACATCGACAACAATGTGTTCCGCTCGATCAAGGCGGCCACGCCCGGCAGCTACACCTTCATCCTCCCCGCGACCACGGAGGTCCCCCGACAGCTGCTGCACCCCAAGAAGAAGACGGTCGGGGTCCGTATTCCCGACCACGTCGTCACCCAGGCCCTGCTCGCCGAGCTCGGTGAGCCGCTGCTCTCCAGCACCCTGCTCCTGCCGGGCGAGGAGGAGCCGATGACGCAGGGGTGGGAGATCAAGGAACGGCTCGACCACGTGGTGGACGCCGTACTCGACTCGGGCGACTGCGGCACCGAGCCGACCACCGTCATCGACTTCTCCAGCGGCAGCGCCGAAATCGTACGCCGAGGAGCGGGCGACACCTCCCGGTTCGAGTAGGACCGACCCGATGACCCCGCCGTGGACGCCTCGGTGGGGCATTCATCGGCGTGCCACGCGGCCTCAGGCGGACCGGACGAGGCGGTAGTCGACAAGCAGATAGCCGGTCGGCGAGGTCGTGCTTCGGATCGATTCGAGCCGGAGCGACGGCAGCCCGTCGAGGAGTCGTCGTCCGCTGCCGACGATCCTCGGCGCGATCACGAGCCTGAGCTCATCCACGACATCCGCGGCGAGCAGCGCCTGGGCCACCGAGATGCTGGCGTGAACACCGATATCGCCCCCAGGGCGCTCCTTCAGGTCCCGCACGAAGTCAACCAGGCTGCCCTCGACCGCACTCGCGTTGGCCCACTCCCGGTCGAGCGGCGCAGAGGTCATGACGTACTTGGCGACGCCGTTGATGAATGTCGCGAACGGCTCGATCCCGCTGCCCGGCCAGAACTCGGCCCATTCGTTGTAGCTGCGACGGCCGAGGACGACCGCGTCCTGCGCTGCGATCACGGCAGCGAGGTTGGCCCCCATCGCGTCGTCCCAGTCAGCGAAGAACTCGTCCGGAGCCTCGGCAACGCCGTCGAGGGACACCAGCTCGTACACCACGACCTTACGCATTCGTGCCACCTCCGGGGGGTTCACTGCTGTGGACAGTGGGTCATTGTGCACCCAGCCATCCGAACCGGCGAGTTCTGGCAGCCGGTAGGGGTTCACTTCAGGGTCGGTGCAACGGCCAGGCACCGCAACCGGTGCCCTCCCCAGCCGGATCCACCGAGAGCGCAACCGGGGGAAGTTGGCGACGCAGAAGAACCCTGCCCCGGTCGAGGGGCAGGTGGACGGAGGTGGGATGATCGGCGCGCCGGCGCTGCAATCCCGCGCCACCACCCTCGAAGCGGTCCGGGTCGTCCTGGAGCAGGTCCACGCCCCCCGCCCTCCTCTGGAGCCCGCGTGAGCGTCAACGACACCGATACCGGCCTGATACGGGCCCGCGACCCCCTCGCCGACGATCGCTCCCCCGGGACGGGACGTGCGGGCCGCGCCACTGCGTGGTTCTCGGTCGGGTTCCGCGTCAGCCTGGGTGCGGTCATCGCCTACCTGCTGGTCCGCGCCGTCGAGAGCCTGCAGAGCATCCTGCTGGTGACCGTCCTGGCCCTGGTCATCGCCATCAGCATCGACCCGCTGGTACGCGCGCTCACACGTCGGGGGGTGGCCCGCCGCTGGGCCGTCACCGCAGTGATCATCGGGCTGGTGCTGGTGATGGGCGGCCTGGCCGCGCTGTTCATCTCCCCGATCGTCAACGAGACCAACGCCCTCACCCGCAACGTCCCGGTCTGGTTGCAGCAGTTGCACGACCACCACTCCACGCTGGGCAAACTCGAGGACCGCTACAAAATCATCGAGAAGGCCAAGCAGGAGCTCTCCTCCAGCGGCGGGAGCAGCGTCCTCGGCGGGGTGCTGGGCGCCGGCCAGCTGGTCATCAGCACCCTGACCGGCGTGTTCCTGACCCTGACGCTGACCCTGTACTTCCTCGCCGGCCTGCCCACCCTCAAGGGCTTCTGCCTGCGCTTCGTGCCCGGGAGCAAGCGTGAGCACGCGGCCGGGCTCACCGACGAGATCCTGCTGCGCACCGGACGCTACATGCTCGCCAACCTCGCCACCTCGGTCATCGCCGGTGTCGCGACCTTCATCTGGCTGGTGGCCTTCGGTGTCCCCTACCCGGCGGCGCTGGGGGTGTTCGTCGCCTTCATGGACCTGATCCCGCTGGTCGGGTCCACCGTCGGCGGCATTGTCGTCTCCTTGGTCGCCCTGGTCGTGTCCTGGCCCATCGCGATCGCCACTGCCGTCTTCTACATCGTCTTCCGCATGGTCGAGGACTACCTGATCATGCCCAAGGCGATGAAGTACGCCGTCGAGGTCCACCCCCTGGTCACCATCCTCGGCGTGATCGTCGGCGGCGCGCTGTTCGGCATCATCGGCGCTCTGCTCGCCATCCCCATCGCGGTGGGCATCGGACTGGTCCTCGACGACGCGGTCTTCCCCGCCATCGACACACGCTGACGGCTGAACCGCTGGCGACCGCATCGTCCCGGAGGCAAGCTGTGCCCATGACGACAACCTTGATCACCGGGGCCAACAAGGGCCTCGGCCACGAGACCGCCCGCCGCCTGATCGCCGCGGGCCACACCGTCTACCTGGGAGCCCGCACCATCGAGCGGGGCGCGGCGGCCGCGGCCGGACTCGGCGCCCGGTTCGTGCAGCTCGACGTCACCGACGATGCGTCAGTCGCCGCAGCTGTGGCCACCATTGAGGCCGACGGCGGCCTGGACGTCCTGGTCAACAACGCCGGAATCGAGGTGAGGTCACCCGGCGGCGAGATCATCGGCGCCGCCGAGCTGACCGCCGACGTGATGCGGGAGGTGTTCGAGACCAACGTCTTCGGACTGGTCCGAGTGACCCACGCCTTCCTTCCGCTGCTGGAACGCTCGGCCGCCCCGGTCGTGGTCAATGTCAGCAGCGGCCTGGCCTCGCTGGCCCGGGCCGGCAAGGGGTACCCGGGGGTCGCCTACCCGGCCTCCAAGACCGCGGTGAACATGCTCACCGTGCAGTTCGCCGAGGCGTTCCCGCGGATGCGGATCAACGCCGTGGAGCCCGGCTACACCGCGACGGACCTGAACCGGCACGCGGGCACGCAGACCGTCGAGCAGGGCGCCGAGATCATCGTTCGGATGGCCCAGCTGGGGCCGGACGGCCCGACCGGCGGCTACGTCGGCGCGGCAGGCCCGCTGCCCTGGTAGGCGAAGCGGTCCGCGATGCCGCTCGACCGGGGCCGAGCGGGTCGCAGGACGGTGCCGTGTGGGTCAGGCGAAGTGGCGGATGGTGGCCGGGGCGGCGGGCCGGTACGGGTGCCAGTCCTGCGCGGTGGGGCGGCCCGAGGCCACGAAGGTCGCTGCTGCGCGGGAGAAGGCGTCGCCCAGGGCTCGGGCTGCGGGGGTGGGCTCGCCGAGCATCGGGCAGTTCGGGTAGGCGTCGATGGTGTTGAAGAAGAAGGGCAGTTCGGCGCAGTGCGCGGCGCCGATGTGTGCGGGGTCGCTCGGCGGGGTGTAGTCGAACTCGTAGACGTAGCTTGTGTGTCCGGCTGCGGCATGGTGGTCGGCGATGACGAGGGTGCCGTCGCGGAAGACCAGCTCGGTTTCGACTTGGGTGAGGACCTCGCCGGGGGTGGCGTCCGGGAGCCGGGCGGCGGTGCGGTCGAAGCGCTCGTCGCCACCCTCGATCTGTCCGGCGACGAGCGAGCGCGCCTGGTCGGCGGTGGCGGTCCGGATGTGCGGGTCGAAGGCGAAGAACGAGGTCATCTCGTTCCTGGTGGTGCCGGCCAGCAGCTGCTTTCCGTCGAGGCAGCCGTCGGCCAGTGCCTGCTGCCATGCCGTCGGCATTCCGGGGCCGCCGAGGACGGGGTACATCGGCGGGGCGACGTTGCCCGGGTGGGCGAGCTCGCCCGCCAGCTGCTGGTAGGCGGACAGGAGCCGGTCGGCCGGGACGGCCCGCAGAGCGGGGAGCGGGTCCGGGCCGTCGTCCAGGCCGAGGATCGCCAGGAAGCGCCGGGTGTGGTCGCCTGCCTCCTCGGGGCTCTGGGGATCGAGCCCGAACGGCCCGCTCTGGGCGATGACGCGGCGGATGTGCGGACCGGTGGTCGGCGCGAGTGCGAGGTAGAGAGAGGAGTAGGCGCCGGCCGACTGGCCGCCGACGGTGAGGTTGTCGGGGTCACCGCCGAAGGCGGCGATGTTGCGCCGCACCCAGGCGAGGGCGGCGGCCTGGTCCTGCGCACCGAGGTTCTCGACACCGAACTCGGGCAGGTAGAGGTAGCCGAGCGGGCCGATGCGGTAGTTCGCGGTGACGACGATGATCTCGCCGGCGGCGGCCAGGTTGGCCCCGTCGTACCAGTCCCAGCCACCGGATCCGCTGCTGAACCCGCCGCCGTGGAACCACACGAGCACGGGCAGGGCACGCGGGGCGGGTCCGTCGCCCGGCGGGCGGGGAGCCCAGACGTTGAGGTTGAGGGAGCCGTCCTCGTCCCAGTCGGGTGTGCGCGGTCCCATGACCGCCTCGAGGCGTGAAGGGCCCTGCGGAACCGAGGGGCCGGGGCGGCCGGCGTCGCGCACACCGGGCCACGCCGGGGGCGGCACGGGGGCGGCGAAGCGCCGGGCCCCCACCGGGGACGCCGCGAACGGGATGCCGCGGAAGGCGGCCACCCTGCCCTCATTGGTCCCTTGGACGCGACCCGACTCGGTCTCGACGCTCGGGCGATCGAACTCGTTCATGGGATGCCACCTTTCTTCCGGCGGGGATGGCTCTGGTTTAGCATCGGGTAGCGGAAAAGAGCGATTGACCTGCCTCTTGTGCGCGATGTACGCCATGGAACAAGGAATCCTGATGGATATGGGAAGCATGCGCCGGAAGCTGGACGAGACGGAGCGACAGATCGCCGCCGTGCTGATGGCATCGCCGCGAGCCTCCTGGCGCACGGTCGCGGGCGTCCTGGGCGTCTCCGAACGGACGATCGTGCGGCGGGCGGCGCCACTGCTGCACGACGGCACACTCCGCCCGACGGCGATCCGCAATCCCGACCTGTTCCAGCGGCTGATCCCGATGGTTCTGCGAATCCGGTGCCGGCCCACGCGGATCAGGGCGATTGCGGCAGGCCTGGCGCGGCGGCCCGACACCGTGTGGGTCGACATCCTCGGTGGTGGCGACGAGATCAGCAGCGTGTTGTTCCTCGACGGCCCCCAGGCCCGGACCTCGCTGCTGCTGCGCGACCTGCCCGCCACGGCCGACGTCCAGTCCTGGAACGCCTATGACCTGCTGAAGGTGTTTCCCGCAGGCTTCTCCTGGAGCGCGGGGGTACTGACCGCCGATCAGTTCGACTCCCTCACCCCGCTCGCACGCGAGCCCGGCCCCAGACTGGACATCGAGCCGCTCGACGACGCACTCATCGACCAGCTGGCAGTGAACGCGCGAGCCGGATACAACGAACTGGCCTCGCGGCTGGGCACCTCGGCCTCCACCGTGCGCCGACGCCTGGACCTGCTCGTGTCCGGACACATGGTGCGCCTGGCGTGCGAAGTGGACCTGAGCCTGCTGGGCGTCGACTCCGACGCGCTGCTGTGGATCACCACCGCCCCCGGCAGCATCGAGGCACTCGGACGCGAGCTGAGCCGGCATCCGCAGGTGCGGTTCGCCGCGGCGACGACCGGAGCGGCGAACCTGCTGGTCGCCGTCGCGGCCGAGGACCTCGGCGGCCTCTACCGCTTCCTGACCGAGACGGTCGGATCCATCGGCGACGTCCGCGGGCTCGAAGTGACCCCGATCCTCAGCCCGGTCAAACGAACCGGCTGCATCCGCCTCTCCGAGACCTGACACTCGCGTGCCCTATTGCCTCGGGCCTTGCGGGCGCACGACCATGGAGGTGTGGTTACCCAAGGCTGCCGAGGAACCGGCGGGAACCGTCAGGGCAGCCTCGGCCCTCCGTCCACAACCGCAGGGAGCAGCGATGTCAGCGCCCATTGAGCTTCAGGTCCCCGGCTACACGGCCGGGACGTGGACCATCGACCCGGTTCATTCGCACGTGGGCTTCGTGATCAAGCACATGATGGTGAGCAAGGTACGCGGCCGCTTCACTGCCTTCACCGGCACCATCACCACGGCCGAGGACCCCTTTGCCTCGACCGTGGCGGTGAGCATCGAGGCCACCTCGATCGACACCGACAACGGCATGCGGGACGACCACATCCGCTCCGCGGACTTCTTCGACGCCGAGAAGCACCCCGCGTTGACGTTCACCTCAACCGGCGTCCGCCACAAGGACGGCGAGTTCCTCGTCGACGGCGATCTGACCATCCGCGGTACCACCCGTCCGGTCACCCTGACCCTGGAGACGCCCGCGTTCGGTCCTGACTCGCGGGGCGGCACCAAGGCCGGATTCTCAGCGACCACCGAGATCAACCGTACGGACTTCGGCGTCAGCTACAACGGACCCATCCCTGGAGGCGGCGTGGCGCTTGGCGAGAAGGTGCAGATCGTCCTCGACATCGAGGCGGACCTCACCACGCCGTAGCACGTGGCAGTTGTCGGCGGTGCCTGGGGTGCGACCGCGTTCGGGGCGGCGGGTGGCGGGGGCCCCCCCGGGGGGGGGGGGGCGCGCGGGGGGGTGGTGGGGGTGAGTTGGCACGCACGC